>Ga0224555_1004005_pt1 | contig 14153 bp, 2 predicted proteins | sample 714S23034metaG_FD_180687 | JGI IMG/M metagenome (GOLD analysis project Ga0224555, IMG submission 180687) | Peat soil microbial communities from Stordalen Mire, Sweden - 717 S2 30-34 | ecosystem: Environmental > Terrestrial > Soil > Wetlands > Peat | place: Sweden: Norrbotten County, Stordalen...
CGCGCCACACCGCCGCTCCGCGCCAAACAACCGACGAAACTCCTGCACCGTCATCATCTTGCCTCTTCGATTTTTCATGCGTCTAGACTATCGCTTTATCTTCGCCTGAGCAAGCTTGATAATCATCAATCCTTATTCTTCAGTGCGTTTGCTTTAGCACCTGTGCAACATTTGAAGCCTCGCTCCGCGAGCGTGGCAGCTAAGCGCCAATGATACGTGTCCGAAATGTGGTTGAGTCAGTCTGCAGCAGAACAGCATGTACCGGCCATTAGGATCACCATGAAAACAAGCAAATCGTTGCCCATCCGTTTTTCTGCGGTGCTTTCCTCCATCTGTATAGCCGCTGTGTTCCTTGTGTTGACGACCGGCATTTTTGCCCAGGCCCCCACGGGTGATGTGGTCATCAGCTCGAATACCGTCTGGGCCACTGGCAACTACCAGCTCAACAGCCTGACGGTTAATGGTGGAGCGACTTTGACGGTGGGAGGTGGGTCGACGATCACCGTCGCGGCCGGCGTTACGGTGACCGCCAGTTCTGCAATTGTCCTGCAGTCCGTGAACAACGCGGCACAAGTGAGCGGAAGCTGGCAGGGCACCGGGGTAACGATGAAGGCCGCGTCTGTCCAGGTCGATGCCGGCAGCTCGATCAACGCGGATGGACAGGGCTATGTGGTGAGCGCCGGTCCGGGAGGCGCTGCTGGCGGTTCGAGCGCGGGTGGATCGTATGGCGGACTGGGCGGAATCGGCGCTGCTGGCTCCGGAGGTCAAGCCGCGATCTATGGTTCGCCTACTGCCCCGACGGACCTTGGCTCGGGGGGCGGGTCGCGGTGCTGCGCGGTGGTTGCGGGAGCTGGCGGCGGAGCGCTGACTCTGACGGTGACGGGCACTCTGACCAACGATGGGATCATCTCGGCCAATGGCGGCGCGGTCGTCGGTCTCCAGGGCGGGGGCGGCTCGGGTGGCACCGTGTCCCTCACAACGGGCACATTGGCGGGCTCGGGCAGCATCGCGGCCAATGGCGGGGCGGGCGGCGAGGCGGGCGGCGGCGGCGGCAGAATTGCCATAAATTACACAAGCGTCAGCGGCTTCAATCTGGCGCTGGTCACTGCGAACGGCGGCAGCGCCAGCAGCGGAAATCCCGGCGCGTCGGGAACCGTGTACACGCTTGGTGCGAGCACCAATCTTACGGTCTCCGACAACACGGTGCTGCCGGCGAATGCGAACCTGAGTTACACCAGCATCACGGTCAACAACCAGGGCAAGCTCACGCTGGGCAGCGGCACAACACTTGCCGCCACCAGCATCACGGTATCCGGTGGCGGAACCTTCAACGTCGGAGGCGGCTCGACGGTCACCGTCAGCGGGCAGGTCCTGGTTACGGGCAACTCGAACATCGTCTTGCAGAGCACGAATAACACAGCGCAAGTAACCGGCACTTGGCAGGGCGGCGGGGCAACGATGAATGCCGCGTCTGTCCAGGTCGATCCCGGCAGCTCGATCAACGCGGATGGACAAGGCTATGTGGCCGGGGCCGGACCTGGGGGTGCGCCTGCGGGTTCAAGCGTGGGTGGTTCGTACGGCGGACTGGGCGGTGTCGGCGCTATAAATGGTGGTTCAGACCTTCCGCCAGCTGCCATCTATGGCTCTCCTGGCACTCCCACCGACCTTGGCTCGGGCGGCGGCTTTCGCTGCTGCGGAGCGGTTGCTGGAGTTGGCGGCGGCGCACTTACCTTGACGGTGTCAGGAACTCTGACCAACAACGGCATCATCTCAGCTAACGGCGCCAATGTAATCGGTCTTCAGGCCGGTGGCGGCGCGGGCGGTTCGGTGTACGTCACAACCAGCGGGCTGGCCGGCTCGGGCAGCTTCAAGGCAAATGGCGGCGCGGGCGGCGAAGCGGGAGGTGGCGGCGGCAGAGTTGCCATTTACTACAGCGGGCCATCCAGCGCGTTTACCGGATTCGCAACGTCAACCGCCTCGGGTGGTGGTTGCGGCAGCGGCTGCACTGCTTCCGCTGCTTCTGTCGGCGCCAATGGCACAGCAGCTTTCTTTGATACTTCGGCGACAAACAGCAACCTGAGTGTTTACCAGAATCTCTTCATTCCAGCCGGCACGGCCGTCAACTACAACGCAATCACGGTACAGGCTGGCGCAGTTCTGACCATCGGCGGCGGCTCCACGGTTACGGTTGCCAATGCGTTGACCGTAAGCGGAACAGTTGTCCTGCAGTCCGTGAACAACGCGGCACAAGTGAGCGGAAGCTGGCAGGGCACCGGGGTAACGATGAAGGCCGCGTCTGTCCAGGTCGATGCCGGCAGCTCGATCAACGCGGATGGACAGGGCTATGTGGTGAGCGCCGGTCCGGGAGGCGCTGCTGGCGGTTCGAGCGCGGGTGGATCGTATGGCGGACTGGGCGGAATCGGCGCTGCTGGCTCCGGAGGTCAAGCCGCGATCTATGGTTCGCCTACTGCCCCGACGGACCTTGGCTCGGGGGGCGGGTCGCGGTGCTGCGCGGTGGTTGCGGGAGCTGGCGGCGGAGCGCTGACTCTGACGGTGACGGGCACTCTGACCAACGATGGGATCATCTCGGCCAATGGCGGCGCGGTCGTCGGTCTCCAGGGCGGGGGCGGCTCGGGTGGCACCGTGTCCCTCACAACGGGCACATTGGCGGGCTCGGGCAGCATCGCGGCCAATGGCGGGGCGGGCGGCGAGGCGGGCGGCGGCGGCGGCAGAATTGCCATAAATTACACAAGCGTCAGCGGCTTCAATCTGGCGCTGGTCACTGCGAACGGCGGCAGCGCCAGCAGCGGAAATCCCGGCGCGTCGGGAACCGTGTACACGCTTGGTGCGAGCACCAATCTTACGGTCTCCGACAACACGGTGCTGCCGGCGAATGCGAACCTGAGTTACACCAGCATCACGGTCAACAACCAGGGCAAGCTCACGCTGGGCAGCGGCACAACACTTGCCGCCACCAGCATCACGGTATCCGGTGGCGGAACCTTCAACGTCGGAGGCGGCTCGACGGTCACCGTCAGCGGGCAGGTCCTGGTTACGGGCAACTCGAACATCGTCTTGCAGAGCACGAATAACACAGCGCAAGTAACCGGCACTTGGCAGGGCGGCGGGGCAACGATGAATGCCGCGTCTGTCCAGGTCGATCCCGGCAGCTCGATCAACGCGGATGGACAAGGCTATGTGGTGAGTGCGGGGCCGGGCGGCGCTGCTGGCGGTTCGAGCGCGGGTGGTTCCTATGGCGGACTGGGTGGAATTGGTTCTGGCTCCGCCGTTCCGGCGGCCACCTACGGTTCGCCTACTGCCCCGACGGACCCTGGCTCGGGCGGCGGGACGCGGTGCTGCGGGGCAGCTGGAGGAGCTGGCGGCGGGGCCATGCGCTTGATCGTGACCGGGACTCTGACGAACAACGGAATCATCTCGTCCAATGGCGGCGCGGTCGTCGGTTTTCAGGCCGGCGGTGGCTCGGGCGGTTCGGTGTTGATACTGGTGAGCACTTTGGCCGGCTCTGGCAGCATCTCGGCCAATGGCGGCGCGGGCGGCGAAGCGGGCGGCGGCGGCGGGCGCGTCGCGGTCTACTATGTCACCAACAGCGGCTTCAATCCGAATCTGATTGTTGCGGGCGCAGGTGCGAACGGCAACCTCGGATCGGCGGGCACGGTCACTTTCTCCAACACTCCGCTATTTCTCTGGGTCGCACCAACAAGCTCAGTGCTGTACGGCACGGAAAACCTGGTATGGATGGCGGGCGCAGTAGACCCGGCCAACACAACCGTCAACGTCATCGCGTCGGGGCCTCAGATCCTTACCGTCGGCGCGGCTCTGAATGCGAATTCCAACCTGAACTGGGATACCACCACGGTTCCCGACGGGCGTTACGAATTGCGACTCGTCTTTCATGACGTGAACGGCAACGACATCAAGGAACTGCCTCGCACGGTGGTGATCAACAACAGCGTGGCATGGCATGTCGGCACGATCACGAGCAACCAGGAATGGACCGCAAATCAGGTTCAAGGGCTCAGCGGCACCGTCGTCATTCCGTCGGGAGTGACGGTAACCATCGATCCAGGCACCATCGTCAAAGCTCTTCCGGGATCCCAAATCATTGTGCAGAGTGGGGGGATTCTGAATGCATTGGGTGGTAGCTCGAATCCGGTCATCTTCACCGCTTTTGACGACAGCAGCGTTGGTGGAGACAGCGATTTTAGCGGCGGCCAGAGCGTAGCCACACCTGGAGAGTGGAATGGCATATCGGCTCAGGTTGGCGGGCAGTTCAACAGCAACAGCAATACCGAGATTCTGTACGTGGAAGCCACGCAAACCGGAACGCTACCGGCAAGCGAGGCATGGCCGGGAGACCAACTGTTTCTGGTAACCGGTATTGTTACGGTGCCGGGCGGCGCAACACTGACGATCCAGCCGGGGGCCGTTGTCAAGTTTGGCCCCAACGCGGGGATCACAGTGCAACCGGGCGGACAGCTGATTGCCCTGGGCACTGTCGCGCAGCCGATTTATTTCACCTCGATCAACGACAACACGGTTGGCAGTGTGGCCGCAGGCAGCTCAGGCACGCCGATGCCGGGCGATTGGGCATCCATCATCATCAACGGCGGCGTGGCTTCCTTCAACCATGTTCAGATGCTCTACGGTGGGGGCCCTCAAAACAGTCAGAACCTGCTTGGCATGATCGAGACGGGCAACAATGCTGTTGTCACAATCTCGAACAGCATCCTTGGACAAACCTTCTGGGACGGATTACTGACCGGGTACGTCAATAACTCCGGGATCGGAGGCGACACGGTAACCCTTACCAATAGCGTGGTGTACGGAGTGGAAGACCGCGGCGTTGAAGCCTGGCCGGGTTCGACCGTGAATGTGACCAACGACACGCTTGACGGCAACAACAATGGCATTCAATCTCACGGAGGAACCATAACTGTCGCCAACACCATCGTGAGCAACAGCCTTGGCACGACCTGGGGCGGGATTGACAATTGCGGCGCCGGAATCGTCACGGTCAGCTACTCCGACGTGTGGAATAGCACATCCGGCGTGCCGAATTACGTATGCATGACCGACCCGACAGGCACCAACGGCAACATCTCCGTGAATCCTGTCTACGTCGACAATGCGGCGGGCAACTACCGGCTGAACTACGGTTCTCCGGCCATTGACGCGGCAAGTGGCACGGTCCCTAACTATCCGCTCACCGACGCCATGGGCGATCCCCGCTACAACGATCCTCTGGTTACGAACAAGACCGGTGTGCCCGATGTCAATGGCAACTATCCGGATATGGGTGCGTTTGAATTTGTCCAGACAGCCGCGTCCGACATCGACCTCACAGTTCCGTCGGTTACCGGGCCGGCTACGGCTGTCTCCGGCAACCAGGTTCAGTTGACTTGGACGGACACCAATACTGGGTCGGGCACGGCCCAGGGTCCCTGGCACGATGCCATTTACCTGGTTCAGGACCCGGACACCAACCCCATTCTATTGCTGGCCGGCGAAGTGCTTGTGGCCGGCGGCGTAACGCTTGGTCCCGGCCAGAGCTACACGGCGACCGGCACGGTGAGAGTTCCAGGCACGACTGTAGGCAATCACCGCTGGGAGGTGGTTGCAAATGATCGTGGCGAGGTCTTTGTCGGCCAGAACTCCGTCAATGACAAGGGAATCTCGCTGAATACGGTTGCGGTCGACCTGCCCCAGATTTCGGTGGATAGCGCTGCCTTGAACAACTCATTCACGGCCACGGGGCAGTCCTGGTGGTACAAGATCGATCCTGCCGCGAACCAGAGCGTGAGCGTAAATCTCACCCTCAGCCGGAATACTGGCACTACCAGCCCCGGCTCAGTTCAGCTCTTCATCGGCGAAGGGTACGTACCCACTCCCCAGCACTATGACTTTCAGCAGGTGGAGTGGAACTCGCCCACCGCCAGTATTGTTATTCCCAACACCTCAAACCAGACTTACTACGTCACGGCGTATGCCCAGACCCTGGCATCCGCTCCGACGGCGTTCACCATTTCTGCGAGTACGGTCCAGTTCTCCCTCACCTCGGTGCAGCCCGCCTCAGTCTCAGACTTTGGATCGCAGATCCTGACGTTCCAGGGCGGCGGTTTTACCAGCGGCGCCACGTACGAACTGGTCGGCAACAATAACGCGATTTATACCGCCAGCTCTGTCTTCATCACGGACTCGACCCACGCTCAAGTTACCTTTACCATGGCCGGCATTCAAGGCGGGGCCTATGTCCCCACGGGAGTGCCCAACGGAACCTACACTGCCGAGGTCATTGAGAATGGAACCACGGCATCGCTCAGCAATTCCGTCACGGTTTCAACGATACCCTTGGGTGAGGTGGGGGGCTTTTTCGGCACCTTCCAGATCAATGTTCAGGCGCCCCAGGAGTTCCGCACCGGCTTCCCCGCGGAAGTGACCCTGAACTACCAAAATATAACTGGATACGACCAGCCGGCTCCGGTGATCTGGATCTCCGCCACCGGGGCGAACCTTTCGGAGCTGCCGCCCGCGTGTTCGGGATGCAACACCAACTTCCCGCTGATGTACCAGAGCGTGTCTACCAGCGGGCTAGTGCTTGGGATTGAAAACGAGGGGCCAGCGGGCGTGCTGCCAGCCGGCGCCCAGGGGAGCATCAAGTTCCTGGCTACTCCAACCGGCGGCAGCGTTACGTTTACCACCCAGGCGATCGACCCGTCCATCCCCGATCCGCTGATCGGCTACAAGTATGTAGCAGTTATTCCTGGGTGCGATGCCGGGCCTTCTTGCAGTTTTGCACTTGAGAGCATCGGCCTGTTCGGGGATGCGACAGCCCTGTGCAGCGCCTACCTTCCGCCTGGCTCTAACGCCGCAGGGTTCTCAAGAACCTGCATGCAGTTCCTCGTGAATACGGGCTACGGGTATGGTCCCTGCGCCTTCAACGATCTAACTCAGTCCTGCGGAGGTCTCGACGGCGACGCCGTGAACAACGTGCTGGCAGCCGACGCAACTGCTTTGAGCAAAACGGGGATCTACGAATACGACACCAATCGTTTGATGAGTTTTGAATGGCAGAACGACGGGCTGGATGTCTTCAATAGGCGTTACCACCAGGGCGCCTTTGGATTTGGGCAGAGTCACGCCTTCGACATAACAGCTACGATCACCGGCCTAAGCGGTGTTGCCATCACCTACCCGGATGGCACCACGCGGACATTCGCGATACCCAATCCCGCGCAGTCGAATCAGTTCCTGGGAGTGCCGGGAGACTATGGCGTTCTGACCGTAAATGCAGACACAACCTGGACGCTGAGCGAAAAGAATGGGATGGTGTACCACTTCAAACCGGGCGCAGGCCCATTAAACCAGGTCCTTGACTACATCCAGGACCTCAATGGCAATCGAGTCACGCTGACCTATACCAACGGCCTTGTCTCCAGCGCAGTGGATGCGGTTGGCAACACCATCAGCTTTGTTTACGATTCACTGGGCCATGTTACGCAGACGACCGACCCTGTAGGCAGGGTGACCACCTACACCTACGACATCAAGAGCGACAGTCTGCACTCGACCTTCCTGACATCGATCACCGATTCGACCGGGACGACCGGCTTTGCGTGGAATGAAGGCGGGCCGTCTGGAGTCGGATACTTTGGCAATAGCTGTGTCACCACATACTGTGAGCCGGCAATTGGCGTCAATACCATCACCTACCCCGATGGCACCCACACCTACTTCAACTACGACGCGCTTGGTCGAATCATCAGCCAGTATCGCGACGGCCCAACCGAGACGCTGACCTACAATTACGGCCCCGCAGGCACTATGTCGACAACCGATGCCGACGGAAATGTGTCGCAACTGATCCCGAACCAATACGGGGCGGCTGCGCAGGCGATCGACCCGCTTGGATCGGTCACTCTGCTGGCTTACGACCCCGAGCAGAAGCTGACTCAGATCGAGGGGCCGATGGGGACAAGCACCTCAATCGGTTACGACTCGCAGGACAATGTCGCGTTATTGCTGGACCCGCTGGGCTATCAGCAGAGCCTGTCGTCCACGTCATACAACAATCTGCAGTCCTTCACCGACGGCTCCGGGAATGCCACCGGTTTCACCTACGATAGCCGCTACAACCTCACTGGAACTGCTGCTCCAGATGGCAGCACTGCGCAATTCACCTATGACGGCTTTGGCAATGTCACAAGCTGGACCAATCGGCGGGGACATACCATCAACTTTGCGTACAATTCCAAGAACCTGCTCACCACCAAGACCTACACCAACGGTTCGAACGTGATTTACACCTATGACGGTCATGACAACCTGCAGACGGTGAGTGATTCAACCGGAACAACCACCTTCACCTACGATTCGGCCGACCGCGGTACGGGCGTCTTCTATCCCAACGGAAAATCCATCCAGTACTTTTACAACGCCGGCGGACAGCGCACCAGCATGGTGGACTCCACCGGGTTTACGGTGCAATACGCCTACGATCCGGCTGGCAGGCTCTCGCAGTTGACCAACGCCAGCAATGCCCTGATCGTTTCCTACACCTACGACGCGGCGGGCAGGCCAACGAAAAAGACGAGAGGCAACGGCACCTACACCACCTACACCTACGATGCCAATGAAAACCCGCTGCATCTGGTCAACTACGCCGCGGGCGGCGGTGTGATCAGCGAGTTCGACTACACCTACGATGCTTTGGGTCGGCAGGTGACGATGAACGCGCCAAGTGGCCCCTGGGCCTATGGCTACGACGCGGATAACGAGATCACGAATGTAACTCTGCCGGGTGGGGCAGCTGCCTACACCTACGATGCGGGTGGGAATCGTTTGACCGGTTCGGGCATCAGCTACAACGTCAACAACCTCGACCAATACACCTCGGCCGGCGCGAATGCATACCAGTACGATGCCGACGGCAACCTGATCTCCGGCGGCGGATGGACCTACACCTACGACGACGAGAACCGCCTGGTTGGCATGGTCAGCTCCGCCGATAGCTGGTCATATCAGTACAACGGTATCGGCAACCGCATTTCGGCGACACACAATGGAACCGTCACGCAGTACCTGAATGACCCCTCTGGTTTTGGAAATGTGGAGGCGGAGTTCACCGGTGCGGGAGCGCTGGTCTCGCACTATACCTACGGGCTCGATCTGACCAGTGCGGTTCCGGCCAGCGGCTCGGCTGCTTACTATCACTTCGATGCGGCGGGCAACACCGCCCAGATGACCGACGCTTCGGGCAATGTAGTTAACAGCTATACCTACCTGCCGTTTGGCGAAAAGCTTGCCAGCACCGCGGGCGTCAGCAATCCTTTCACCTACGTCGGAGAGTATGGCGTGATGGACGAAGGCAGCGGCCTCTACTTCATGCGCAATTGCTGGTACAGTCCCGCTCTTGGGCGGTTCATACAGCAGGATCCGATCGGCCTGGACGGCGGATCGAATCTATACGCCTACACCGGAAATGGCCCGAACAATGACGTGGACCCGGAGGGGACAGAACCGCCGATCGGCACCCAGGGAAATACGAACGCAGTGATCGAAGGGACCCAGGGAGGTAATGACATTCTGAACGAGGCTTTCCCAGGCTGGCAGACGGCTAAGCAAACGAATCAAAAGATTGAAACGAATACACAGGGGGCCAAGGCACAGGCAGCCGAGACCGTTATCGCGATAGTTGCCCCCGCGGTTGGTGCCGAGTTTGAGCTTGAGGTGTTCGAGAACCCGGCCGCCAACTATGCGACCAACAAAATCCTCAATAAGGCGCTCGACAAGGTCCAAGAGAAGGGACTTGAGCATGTGGGCCTGGGCAAGCCTGAGTCGATCCCGGCTCCGTCTTGGACAGACCACCTTAAGCAATTGAAGGACATGGCGCATTTCTTCTCGGGCGGGCTCTTGTTCAACGATCAACCGCAGAACTCGACGACAGTTCCAACCGCGCAATCGAAGGACCCGAACGGCAAGCTGACCTCCGGCTTCGGCGATCAGGGCTTTGTTCCGCCCAATACTCCGATCATCTACACCATTTACTTTGAGAATCAGCCGACTGCAACAGCTCCTGCCGAGGAGGTGGTGGTGAGCGATCCACTGCCGAGCAACCTCGACTGGTCAACCGTGCAACTGAGCCAGATTCAGTTCAACAATGTGACCATCAACGTTCCTGCTGGCTTGCAGGCCTATGTGGGCCAGGTGAGCGTATCAACTGACCCGAATCCTGTCAGCGTCAATGCAGCGCTTAATACGGATACGGGCGTTCTTAGCTGGACCGTGCAGTCCGTGGATCCAACGACGGGCGGCCTGCCTGCCAATCCGCTTGCCGGTTTCCTGCCTCCGAACAATTCGAGCAACCTTGGCACTGGATATGTCACTTTCGGCGTCAAACCGAAGTCCGGCCTGGCCAACGGCGCGACCATTTCCAACCAGGGCTTGATCGTATTTGACGCCAACTCGTCGATCAGCACGAATACGGTGACCAATACCATCGACACGGTGTACCCGACCAGCAGCGTGAACACGCTGCCGGCCACCACCACCGCCGCTTCGTTCCCGGTAAGCTGGAGCGGCACCGATTCGGGTGGCTCGGGCATAGCCAACTATGACATCTACGTCTCTGTCAGCAGCGGTGCATACACACTATGGCTTCCCGCCACAACGCTGACCTCAGGGACCTATCCAGGCGCCGCCGGCCAGACCTATTCGTTCTATTCCATGGCCACGGACAACATTGGGCTTCGCCAGCAGGCTACGGGAGCAGTGCAGACAATTACCGTCAGCCAGGTGTCTTCGAAGACGACGCCCACGGTGACAGTTTCGCCCGCGTCCTCCAGTATCACTATGACGCAGGCGCTTTCGGTGACGGTGGCGGTGAACGGCGGCAGCGGCAACCCGGTAGCCACCGGCTCGCTGACACTGACGAGCGGGGCCTATACCTCTGCAGCAGCGGCTCTCAGCAACGGGAGTGCGACCATCATCGTCCTTGCGGGTGCGCTGGCATTGGGCAGCAACGCGTTGACGGCAAATTACACTCCAGACTCGAACAGCTCTTCGACTTACAACAGTGCGTCGGGAACTTCGTCGAATGTCACGGTCGCAAAGGCGACACCGACGGTGACCGTGACGCCGTCCTTGTCCAGCATCACGACAGCACAAGCGCTGTCGGTGACGATTGCTGTCAGCAGTACACCGACTCCCACCGGCATGGTGACGCTGAGCAGCGGCAGCTACACCTCTGCGGCTACAGCCCTGAGCGCTGGTGGAGCGACGATCAGCATTCCTGCTGGTTCCCTGGCAGTCGGCGGAGAGACCCTGACCGCGAGCTACACGCCGGACAGCTCGAGTGCCTCCACCTACAACAGTGCTTCGGGAACAACCTCGGTGACCGTGACCGCACCTGCGAGGACCACGCCCACGGTGACGGTGACGCCGTCCTCGTCCAGCATCAACGAAGCGCAGTCTCTCACGGTAACGGTGGTGGTGAACGGCGGCACAGGCAACCCGACATCGACCGAAACAGTGACGCTGAGCAGTGGCAGCTACACATCCGCGGCCACAACACTGACGAGTGGCAGCGCGACCATCACCATTCCTGCAGGTTCTCTGGCGGTGGGTGGAGACACGCTGACAGTCAACTACACGGGTGACACCAACTACAACCCTGCTTCGGGGACCACGGTAGTCACCGTGTCTGCTCTAGCGCCGACTATAACCTTCACCGTCCCCAACCACACCTATGGCGATGCGGCATTCACGTTGACGGCGACATCGAACTCACCCGGAGCGATTGCGTACTCGGTTGTCTCGGGACCCGCCACGGTCTCCGGCTCGACGATGACTTTGACCGGCGCAGGCACTGTGGTGTCGCAGGCGAGCCAAGTTGCTGCGGGCAGTTACGTAGCTGGCACGCAGACAGCAACCTTCGCTGTTGCAACAGAATCTCAGACCATCACGTTCGTTGCGCCCGCATCCCCCGTCAACTTTGGTGCCGCACCGATCTCCCTCTCGGCCACCAGCACATCCGGACTCACGGTGACGTTTAGCGTGCTCTCAGGACCGGCATCGATCAGTGGCAGCACCCTAACTATCACGGGCGCAGGAACTGTTGTGGCTGCGGCCGATCAGTCAGGCAACGCGAATTATGCTGCCGCCACGGAGGTGACGCGATCGATCACGGTGAACAAGGGCGCACCCGCCGCGGGGTTGACCGCTTCGCCAAATCCGATTTTGGTGCAGAACACTGTAACTCTTACAGCGACAGTTGCATCTTCGGTCGGGACGCCCACAGGGTCGGTGGTCTTCTCCGACAGCGGCACGACGCTTGGAACAGCGAATCTGGCTGGCGGCATCGCTACTCTGAGCGTCTCAACCCTGGGGGTTGGATCTCACTCGATCACGGCCGTGTATGGCGGCGACGGGAACTTCAACTCCGTATCCAGCGCCGCCGTCAGCGAGACAGTCCAGGACTTCACCCTTACGGCAGGTGGAAGCGGTTCATCACAGACGGTCCACCCAGGCGGTACCGCCACCTACACTCTCCCGATGAGTCCATCTGGAGGAACCACATTTCCTGCGGCGGTGACTCTTTCGGCTACTGGATTACCGACGGGATTCACGGCAACGTTCAGTCCACCCTCGCTTGCCGCGGGCAGCTCCGCTACGAGCGTCGTCTTGACGATTCAGGTGCCACTAACTGCGAGGCTGGAGAATCGCAGGCAACCTGGTTGTGGTTTGCCGCTGGTTGCGCTCGGTATGCTGATCCTGCCCTTTCTCGGCGGGGTACGGCATTCACGGAAGTGGCTGCGCAGGCTTGCCCTCATCGTGATCCTGCTCGCCGGCGCAGGGGGCGTGACCATGTTAACGGGCTGCGGCGGAGGCAGTAGCGGCAGTGGTAGCCAGCCAAATACCTACAACATCACCGTGACTGCAACTTCTGGCGCTCTGTCACATTCGACCAACGTTACTCTAACTGTGCAGTAGAAACCCCGAGCAGCCAGAATAGTCCTCGTGTAGAAGTGACAAGTCGAGAGTTTAGGGGCAGTTCTACATCACTCACTTGGAGTCAAGTGCTGCGTACCCAATTTCTATTCTGCCAGTGAAAGTTAGACAAGCGAATCAGACTGAGGTCCGTGCGCGGGTCGCGGAGGTAATCTAACCCACACCTTTTGAAATAGCGCCTCACGTCGTGTTTTGATCACCTGTGTTTTCAGCAAGTGGTCGGAACCCCGCCAGTCGTCCTCTTGGAACAATCCTGCGCGGCTCTGGACCTCGACCCCGGGGGGCGGGGGTGTGAATTGGCGATAACAGGCCAACGCACTCATTGAACACGAGTTGAGACCCGCACTGCGGATTACTACCGGAAAACGCCAATTGCAACTCCGATGATCGATTCAGAACTTGCCCCTGAGATTTCAGTCGCAATGCCGACTTCCCAGTACTAATCCGTTTACTTCCTTTCTTATCCTGTTCTGGCGGGACCACGGACACAGCCCGGTGTGGCCGACGATTAAGCCACGCTCGGAGCGATCCTGACGGTGGCTGCGCGAGCATGTGCGCCGATCATCGCTGGTAGATATGGGCTGCTAAATGACCATCAGGATCATGCTTTTTGCCACGGCGAATGGAGGCCGTACCTATGGCAAAGAGCAAGACAAAGCGTAAACTAACGCCCAAGCATGTTCTGAAGCTCCCGGACCTTGAGCAATCGAAGTCAGCGGTATTAAACAGCCTGACGTCTCAAAGCTCGCAAAGAACATACGATCATGCAATTAGAGAATTCATCGAATGGTACTGTTCAGAACCCAGGCTCGCCTTCAACAAGACTGTGGTCACTCGCTACAGAATATCCCTCGAACAGCGGCACTACGCTTCAACCACGATCAACCTACGTTTGGCGCGGTCCGGAGGTTGGCTTATGAGGCTGCTGATTGCGGCCTGCTCAGTGCTGACCTAGCTGCTGGCATTCGCCGGGTAAAGGGTGCAAAACGGTTGGGAGTGCCCGTTGGCAATTGGCTCAGTGCCGAACAAGGCAAAGCGCTTGTTGTTGACGGCAGACGGTACAAGCCTTCGAGGTAAGCGAGACTATGCCACATTGGCCGTTCTGATGGGTTGCGGGCTGCACCGGG
>Ga0224555_1004006_pt1 | contig 14153 bp, 10 predicted proteins | sample 714S23034metaG_FD_180687 | JGI IMG/M metagenome (GOLD analysis project Ga0224555, IMG submission 180687) | Peat soil microbial communities from Stordalen Mire, Sweden - 717 S2 30-34 | ecosystem: Environmental > Terrestrial > Soil > Wetlands > Peat | place: Sweden: Norrbotten County, Stordalen...
AGGCCCTCGTAGGCGCTGTCCCCCAGACCGGCGTGCAGCCAGGCTCGACTTGCTCCATACCCGTCTATGCGAAAATCGGGGCGGGCTATAGCGTGTCCGGCCTGCAATTCCGCGCCATTGTAACCGCTGAGGGCGCTGCTCCGGCCCCCGGAGCCATCACATTCACGCCCGCGGCCGGTGTGCAAAACCCGACCAAACTGCCGGGTAATTCCGCCAACGACATTGCCTGCTTCTGGGGCCTGGGCGCCTTCGCGTCAGCCCTGCAAGGCAGCAATTATCTGGGCGTCATTACATTCCAGGTGCCCGCCACGGCTCAAACCGGGCAGTCCTATGCGCTGCATTTCCAGGGAGTGGATGGCGCGCCGGACATCTCGACATCCTACCAATTCGAAAGTCTGCCGGGACAGGTCTGGGTGAACTCGGCCGCGCTGCAGCCCGCGCAGATTTCCTCCGACGAGTGGCGCGCCCACTTCTTCGGCAGTTACAACAACAGCCTGGCCGCCGACAACGTCGATGCTGACGGCGACGGCATGCTCAACTGGCAGGAGTACGTGGCCGGGACGAACCCGACCAACGCGCAGTCCAAGCTCCAATTCACCTCGGCGGCTCTCAACAACGTCGGCGTCAAAGACGTTGGCTTTACCTGGCTGACCGCGCCTGGCAAGACCTACATCCTGCAATCGACGCCGTCCCTGAACAAGCCCGTTTGGACGGCCGTCAAGACCATTGTGGGTGACGGCAACAACTATCAGTTCATTGAGTCTAACTACAGCGCCGGCCCGCGGTTCTATCGGCTGGATCTGCAGCCATAATCATGATTCTCCACTCTTCATGTGGAATGTCCGCAGGGCGGCGGTGCCTCCTGGGCATCGCCGCTCTGTTCCTGCTCGCCTCGGGCGCGCGGGCGCAGTTCGTCGCAACGGTCATTTCCTCCAATCTTTACGAACCCAACGGCGTTGCCACCGGAGCCGACGGCAACGTTTACATCACCGATTCGTCAAACAACCGGCTGCTACAGTTTAAACCCAGTTCTGGAGAATTAACGCTCTTTGCGGGCGTGTCCAATCGCTTCAGCCCCGGCACAAACAACGGCGTGGGGCCGTTCGCCAAATTCAACCACCCCACGGGCATCGTCGCGACCGCCGGCGGGCTGATCGTTGTCGATCAAGGCAACCAGGAGCTTCGCTTCGTCAGTTATGCGGGCGGGGTGACCAACTTCGCCGGCATTGCCGGAGTCACCGGAACCAACAACGGACCCGGCGCGACGGCCACCTTCAATTATCCCACCGGCATCGCCGCCGACGGTCTGGGCAATTATTACGTCGCCGACCAGAATAACAACCTCATCCGCAAGATCGATTCCAACACCAACGTCACCACGATTGCCGCCACCAACGTTGCCACCGGCAAGATTTATCAATTCAGCACTCCCACCGGCGTGGCCGTGGACAACAATGGCAATATCTGGGTCAGTGACACCGGCAACAATGTCATCAGCATGATCAGCAACCAGACGGTGACGGTCGTGGCGGGAACTTTCGGAATGAGCGGCTTCTACGATTCCATCACGGCGACCGACGCGTTGTTCGCCGAACCTTCCGGCATTCTTTGGGTCGCCTCCACCGGGAACCTGCTTATCTCAGACACCGGCAACAATGTGATTCGCAACCTTCTTTACACCAACTCGTACGGAACGATCGGCTACGCGGTGGAGACCGTCGCCGGCACGCCTGGAGTGCGGGGCTTGGTGGATGGGCCGCCCGGGACCGCCGAATTCATGTCGCCGGCGGGTTTGGGAGTGGACATCTATGATTCAGGCTTTTATGTGGTGGACTCCGCCGCCAACGCCCTGCGCGTGTTTCAGCCCAACGCCCCACAGGCGGCGGTGGCGGCGCCGGAAATCGGCTACGTGACCTTTCCGCCTCCGGGGGGCACTTCGGTTTTTAACCAGTCCACCGGCGCCACCTTCAACAGTCTGGTGACCATAGCGATTGCGGCCGAGGGAGCCACTCAGACTTACATCACCTACGGGCCCACCGGCTCCCTCATCCCGCGCCCGGGGGCCGGCTCCACCCAGCCGCCGCTCTATCCTGGCGACGGGTCGGACCCCGCCAACGTGAGTGCCGCCATCACGCGGCTGCCGGGCACCAACGACGTGACCATCTATGCCATTGGGGAATCGTCCGGGCGGTCGTCCAGCCCGGTGGTTTCGGCGCGATACCAGTTTGTCACTGGGAATCCGATCATCACCGGGGATAACCCTGCCAACATCCTTCTGACGGATATTACTCCAGGCGCCAACCTGTATTACACAATAGACGGCACAACGCCGACGAACGACGGCAGCAGCGGCGTGAGCGTGGCCAGCGGCACCACGTTGAACCTCAACATCACCAATAACGTGGTGCTCCAGGTCCGCGGGTTTGCGACCGGTCTTGCCCCCAGCACGGTCTCCAGCAACAATCTCTCCGTTTCCAACGTGGTCGGGGACCAGTTGACCTGGGGTTTTCAGAGCGGCCCGGTTTCCACCCATTTCATCACCGCTCTCGCCCTGCAATTCACCGCTCCGGTGACGTTTACCGAGCTTCCCGCCAGCCTTCCCATCTACACGCTGCAGTTTAACTTGACAGTGACCAACAACGGTCCGACGCCGGCCCCCGTGGCGCATTTTGAAAGCGACCTGCTGCAGGAAATTCCAAACACGACCCCTGTGGCGTGGGTGGGACTTCCACCGAGCATCCTCCTCAACGGCGTGACCAACCCCGGCGTCCTGACCACCCAGCCTGACACCACGGAGGTCGCCTGGCTTGTGGTCCCGCCGGTGACCAATCTATACCTCACCCCCTCGTACGAGCTGATGTACCTGTCCGCCGCCGCGCAAAGGGCTTTCTACCTTGACCTTGATGGCGGGCTTGCGGTTCTCGGAACGCTCTCATTCGTTGTCCCGGCGGGCGCCGCGCCCGGCAACCCCTATACGCTCCAAATCAGCTATCCCTCGGCCAGCTCGTTTGACGCGCCGGCCTGTTGCGGGCTGCCGATCGATGTCTTCATCCAGGCGCCCACCAACGGCCCCACCAACGGCACGGGCCTGAACGCTGTCAAAGCAATCACGGTTCTCAGCAACAACGCCCCCGCCAGCGCCCATCTGGTCGGCGACGTCTTCCCGTTCAACTGGTATAACATTGGGGATTTTGGCAATGCCGTTCTGCTGGATGACGATGTCATTCAAACGATGGAATGCGCCGGAACGGCCGGCTTCGCCAACAACCCGTATTACGACGCGATGGATTCCTCCGACGGATCGGTCAACAACTATTACACCGCCAACGAGGCGGCGATTAACCTCATCACCAATGGCGACGGCCAAATCAACGTGGACGATGTCTATGTCACCCTGCTGCGTTCCCTGGACCCGCGTCTCAACAATTACAACCGGATATGGTCCGGAACGAAGTGGATGCCGGTGCTTTACTCGACGCCGGTGCAGTTGAGCGCCAAGGCCGCCTTGCCGCCCCTTCCGCCGTCCAAAATGGCGTTGAGCGGCCCGCGTTACGTGTCCGTCGCGGCCGGCCAGGTCCAAGCCTCCAACCTCACGGCCCAGGTTCCCATCAGCGTCGTGGCGGCGGATTCGCTGCCGGTTAGCATCTTGATGTTCAACGTCGAAGTCGATCCCCTGGAGGGATCGCCTCCCATTACCAGCGCGATCGGTTTTTCGCCGGTGGCCAATCTGGGCGCGCCTTGGGCGATTATCTCGCAGGCGCCCAACAACTACACCGCCGCCTGGCTCTCGACTAACGCGGCCGGTGTCAGTGGGACGAACCTGATCGGCACGCTGACCATCCCGCTGCCTGCCGGCGCCACGTCCAACTCATCGTATCGGGTCCACTTCAACCACTTCTCCGCCTCGCCCAACGGCCTGGCCCTCTTCCATCTCACCGCCCAGGACGGCCTGGTGACCGTCGGCAACCGCACCGGCTCCAGTTGGCACGACGGCATTCCCGACACCTGGCGTCTGCTCTATTTCGGCGCCGTCTCCAACGCCCTTTCCGCCGCCAACGCCGACCCCGATGGGGATGGCGCCTCCAACTGGGAGGAGTACGTCGCCGGAACCAATCCGCTGGATGCGACGTCGGTCTTTAAATTACTGCCTTCCTCGGCGCCCGCGGCGGGGTTCTTCACGCTGCAATGGCCGTCGGTTGTCAATAAATCTTATACGGTGCAAAGCTCCACGTCGAGTCTCGGCGGGTGGACGACGCTGGCAACGAATCTGTCCGGCAACGGCCAGACCTTGCAGTGGACGGACCCCAACCCGGCCACCGTCGCGCGGTTCTATCGCGTCCTGGTGCAGTAAATGAAGCCCCGGTTCCGCGGGAGCGTCGCCCTACCAGGAACGCCCCGGTAGGGCGACGCTCCCGCGGAGCCATTCCCAAGGGGCGGCTATTGGATGGCCAACTCCTGTTTGATGTCGAATTTCTCGACGCGCTTGCGCAGCGTCGCGCGCGAGATGCCGAGCAATTTGGCCGCCCGCACCTGGTTGCCCTTGCATTCCAGAAGCGCCTGGATGATGAGTTCCCGCTCGACGGCGGGAAGGATTTTGAGCTTGGGGTTCTCCCGCGCCCACAGGAAAAGCGTGCGTGTCAGCGCCGTCACGTCCGCAGGCGGCTCGGCTGCGGGCGCGGCTAGCGGGGCCGGTCCGCCGGCCCTTTCAGGGGCCGCCGGGGCGCGTCCGTTGGAAATGAGTTGGGGCAAATCGCCCGGGAGGATGACTTCGCCCTTTGCCATGACCAGCGCGCGCTGCATCACGTTTTCCAATTCCCGCACGTTGCCCGGCCAGTGGAAGCGCTCGAGCATCTCCACGGCCGGCGCCACGATGGATTTGGGGGCGCGCCCCTGGACTTGTCCGAATTTCTTGAGAAAATAATTGACCAGCAGCGGGATGTCCGTCCGGCGGTCGCGCAGGGGCGGGATGTGAATGCGCACGACGTTGAGCCTGTAAAACAAATCCTCCCGGAATTCCCGCGCCGCGACCGCCTCCTCGAGCGGTTTGTGGGTCGCCGCGATGACGCGCACATCGACCTGAATGGGCTGGTTCCCGCCCACCCGCTCGAAGGAGCCGGATTGCAGCACGCGCAAAATCTTCGCCTGCGTCGAGAGTGTCATGTCGCCAATTTCATCCAGAAAGATCGTCCCGCCGTCGCATTGCTCGAATTTCCCGATCCGCTGGGCCGTCGCCCCGGTGAACGCGCCTCTTTCGTGTCCGAACAATTCGCTTTCCAGGAGGTTTTCCGGGATGGCGGCGCAATTGATGGCCAGGAAGGGGCGGCCGTTGCGCTTGCCGTGCTGGTAAATGGCGCGGGCCACCAGCTCCTTGCCCGTCCCGCTCTCGCCGGTGATGAGCGCCGTGGCGTCGCTGGAAGCCAGTTGGCCGATCACCTTGAAAACATCCTGCATCGCCTCGCTCCGCCCGATGATGCCCACGTCGTAGTCCTCCGATTCGAGCAGCGGCTCGTAGGAGACGACCTGCTTCATGTCGCGGGCGGCTTTGAGGGCGTTGAGGACGATTTGCTTGAGGCGCGGCACGTCGAAGGGCTTGAGGAGATAATCGTAAGCTCCCAGCTTCATCGCCTCGATGGCCGTCTGGGTAGTGCCGTAGGCGGTCATCATGATGACCATTTGTTTGGCGTCCAGTTGACGGAGGCGGCGGAGGGTCTCCAGGCCGTTGATGCCGCCCATGCGAACGTCCATGATGACCAGGTCCGGTTTCAGGCGCGGGATGATCTTCAAGCCCTCCTCCCCGCTGGTGGCCGTTGTCAACTCAATGTCCGGCTGGTCAAAAATGCGGCGGAACGAATACTGCACGTCCGTTTCGTCGTCGATTAGCAGCAGTTTATCCATATTGGTTGCGGAGGCTACGCGCCGAATTGGAGCCGCGGCTCGGCTTTGAGCATCGATTCCAGGTTGGGCCAGCGCACGTCGTTCATCGTGTAGAAGGCATTCAAATAGACGGCGGTTTCCTCGGCTGGATACTTGGCCAGCAGCTTCTCCACGGCGGCGCGCAGCTTTTCGTCCTCGACGCCGGCTGGCAGGTCGTCCACCGCCCCGTCTTTGTGGGCGATGCCCAGCGCGTCGAGAAAGTCGGCAAGCATGTTTTTTTTGTCCTTCATCAGCCAGTCGCGCAGGAGGTTGGCGGAAACAAGCTCCAGGCGGGGGCGGGCGAGCGTCTCCGCCATGCCGGCGTGGCGCGCCGGGCGCGGGCTGCGCTCCAGGAAAGCGGGCCGCAGTTTTCTGGACTCCGCGACCGCGGCCAGGGCGGTGCGGTAAAGCTCCTTGTTGTTGTCGTGCGCGAATTCGATGATGCGCACCGCCAGGGCAGGAGACATAAACCCAAACAGTTCGTGAGATGTCAGCATACCAAAACCTGGCGGCTACATTAGAACCACGCTCCGCCAATCGCAAGCCTTGGATTGGCGATCACGCCGGTGATATGATTCTTGGCCAGTTCGACGGCCTGCTCCAGCGGGCGGCCGCGGGCCAGCCAGGCCGTGATCGCCGCCGAATACACGCAGCCCGTTCCATGCAGGCCGCTCCGCCTGACGCGCGGCGCCGCCAGCATCCATTCTCCCCGGCCGCTGTAAAGAAAATCCACCGCCTCGCTCGTGCCCGCCAAATGCCCCCCCTTGACGAGGGCGGCGCAGCCAAAACGCCGGTAAAGCGCGGCGGCGGCGGCGCGCAGATCCTGCACGGTGGCTATTTTCTCCCCGGTCAGAATCTCCGCTTCCGCCACGTTCGGAGTGACCAGCGCGGCCAGGGGAAGCAGGTCCCGCCGGAGACGCGCCAGGCCGCCCGCTTGCAGCAGCCGCCGCCCGCTCGTGGAAACCATGACAGGGTCCACCACCAGCGGGAGGGAGCGCGCTCGTTTGCAGAAGGCCGCCACCTCGCCCACGATCGCCGCCGAATAAAGCATCCCCGTCTTGATCGCCGCCAGGGGCAGCGAGCCGGCCACCGCCTCAAGCTGCGCCTGCACCATCGCGGGCGGACACGCATGGATGCGCGCCACGCGGTTTCGGTTTTGGGCCGTGACGCATGTGATCGCGCTGGCGCCATGCACCCCAAGCGCGGCGAAAGTTCTCAAATCCGCCTGGATGCCCGCTTCGCCGCCGCTGTCCGAGCCGGCGATGGTCAAGGCCGCCGGCATGTCAAGTGCGCGCATGGTTGTCTGGCAAGTTCCCGCCTTCCATTCCTAATCCTGATCTTAATCTTAATCCAAATATTAATCCTTTCGCGAGCGTTTCCGTTGCAGTTCCGCGCGCAGTTTCTCCAGTGGCAAAGTGTTGATGACGTCCTTTTTCTCAAGCCAGCCCTTGCGCGCGATGCCCGCGCCCAGACGCAGGAAGCCGGCGTGTTCGAGGCGGTGCGCGTCGCAATTGATGGCGCACTTGACGCCTTTGGATTTCGCGTAAGGCCAGTGGCGCCAGTCCATGTCGAACCGGCGCGGGCTGGCGTTCAATTCGATCCATGTGCCCGTCGCGGCGCAAGCCTCGATCACCGCGTGGTGATTGACTTTGTAAGGTTCGCGCTCCAGCAGCAGCCGCCCCGTCAGATGGCCCAGAATATGCACGTATCGGTTCCGCGCCGCGCCGATCAGCCGCGCGGTGATTTCTTCCTCGCTCTGATTGAAACTCTGGTGAAGGCTCGCCACCACCACGTCCAACTCGGCGAGCAGGTCGTCCGGCAAATCCAGTTTGCCATCCTTCAGAATATCCACCTCGGTGCCCGTCAGCAGGCGGAATTCGCTGCCTTCCCCGGCCAGGCGCTCGTTGATCTGTTTGATCTCCCGGACCTGCTGCCGGACCCGCCCGGCATCCAGGCCATTGGCCTGAAAGGAAGACTTGGAATGGTCGGTGACGGCCCAATAGGCCAGGCCCAACTCGTCCATGGCCTGCGCGATTTCCGACGGGCGCTGGTGGCCGTCGCTCCAGGTGGAATGGTTATGCAGCGAGCCTTTCAGATCGCTCCACTCCACCAGCCGCGGCAGCGGGCCTTTTTCCGCCAGCGCGATCTCGCCGGTGTCCTCGCGCAGTTCCGGGGGGATATAATGGAGGCCGAGTTGCTGAAAAATCTCCTCCTCCGTCCTGCCGTCCACGCGCAGGGCCGGATCGCGCGTTTCGGCGTTGGAACGGAACAGGCCGTATTCATTGAGGCGCAACCCGCGGGCGACGGCCCTTTGCCGCATCTGGATGTTATGTTCCTTGCTTCCTGTAAAATACATCAAGGCCGGTGGGAATTCCGCGTCGCCCACCACCCGGAGGTCGCATTGAATGCCGCCCTCCAGCAGCACGCTGGCCTTGGTCCCCCCTTGGGCGATCACGCTCAGAACCGCCGGTTGATGGGTGAAAAACTCCAGAACGTTGCCCGGCTTCTTCGAGGAAGCCAGCAAATCAATGTCGCCTATGACCTCGCGGCGCCGCCGCAAACTGCCCGCCGAACCGCACCGGATGACATCCGGGTGCGACCGCAGGGCATCCAGAAGCGACTCGGCGATGGGCAGCGCCTGACTGACCAGATGCCGCGAGGCATAAGCGCGGCGGCGTTGAATCCCTTCGATGATATTGGCCTGTGTTTTTTCCCCGAAACCATCCAGCGCCCCCACTTTGCCGGCGGCGCAGGCGGCTTCCAGCTCGGCGACGGTCTGGAGGCCGAGTTTGTCGTGGAGCGCCTTGACCTTCTTGGGTCCCAGGCCCGGAATTTGCAGCATTTCCAACAGCCCCGGAGGAATGGAGGCCTTGAGTTCATCATAATAGGCCAGCTTGCCGGTTGCGGCCAGTTCCGTGATTTTCTTTTGGAGCGCCTCGCCAATCCCCTTGATTTCCCCCAGGCGATTTTCGGCAATAATCTTGTCCAGCGGTTCGCCCAGGCTCTCAATCGTCCGCGCCGCGTTGGCGTAGGCCCGCGTCTTGAAGACGACCTCCCCTTTCAATTCAAGCAACGTGCCGATCTCCGCCAGAATTTCCGCGATTTGGCTTTTGTCCATACCCGAAATATGGCGTCCGCCGCGCAAAGTGCAAAGTGTAAAACTTTGAACATTGAACCACGCCCCCGGACCGCTTATGCTCGGCTCACTGTGCGCACCGTCGATGTTTCATTAGGCAGCCGGAGCTATCCCATCTGCATTGGGGAAAAGATCCTTTCCACCCTGGGCGGTCATTGCGCCCGGCTCAAATTGGGAAAACGCTGCGCCGTCATCTCCGATAAAAATGTCGCGCCGCTATACGCCAAGGCGGCCCTGGCGTCTTTGCGCAAGGCGGGCATCGACCCCGTGCTGCTGGTTGTTCCCGCGGGGGAAACGTCCAAGAGCCTCGACATGGTGCGATTCTGTTGCGACCGCCTCGCCCGCCATCGCCTCGAGCGAACTTCTTTCATCGTGGCTCTGGGCGGCGGCGTCGTCGGCGACCTGGCGGGCTTTGTCGCGTCGGCTTACCTGCGGGGCATCGCGTTTGTCCAGGCGCCCACGACCTTGCTGGCGCAGGTCGATAGCTCGGTGGGCGGCAAAGTGGGAGTCAATCTCAAGGCCGGCAAAAACCTGGTGGGCGCCTTTTATCAGCCGCGCTTGGTCCTGTGCGATCTGGCCGCTTTGCGCACTCTGCCCTCGCGCCAGTTCCGCGCCGGCCTGGCCGAGGTCATCAAATACGGAATCATCAGCGACGCGGCGCTCTTTGCGCGCCTGGAGCGCGACTTGCTGCTGCTGCTCAAGCGGGACGCCGCGGTCCTGGCCGCGGTCGTGGCCCGCTGCTGTCAACTCAAAGCCGAGGTCGTTCGCCAGGATGAAACCGAATCGGGCCTGCGCGCCATTCTGAATTTCGGCCACACCATCGGCCACGCCATCGAAGCCATTTCCGGCTATGGCAAATTCCTCCACGGCGAAGCCATCTCCATCGGACAAGTCGCGGCGGCGAAGCTCTCCGCGCGCGTCTGCGGCTTGCCTGGGGCGGAGGCGGCGCGCATCGAGGCCCTGCTGGCGCGCGCGGGCCTGCCTGTCTCCATTCAACTGCCGCCGCCGCAACGCAACGGGCTGCTGGCCGCCATGCTCCTGGACAAGAAAGTCACCGGCGGCGAAATCAAGTTTGTGCTGGCGCGGCGCATCGGCCTGGCGGAGCCGGGCCATAAAATCGCGCCGGCGTGGGTCCGCCAGGTATTGGCGGCGCCCGCGGCCCAACCTTCGCGCGCTTAATATGTCCGCCGTAAGCGAAACCATTGTCCGCGAATACTTCGAGTTGCACGGCTTCCTCGTCCGGCAGAGCCGCAAGTACACGGCGCGGGAAAAGCCGGAGCGGGACGGGATCGATTTCTTTGTCTGGAACCCGCGTCCGCGGGAACGGGCGGAGCCGATGCCATTCGTGTTGACATCCGGGGACCTCGCGGCGGCGGCGCGCGCGGTGGTGGTGGTGCGCGGCTGGCACAGCGAATCGTTTGGCCCCGCCATCCTGGAGAACGCGCCCGCGATGTTCCGGTTTGTGGAGCCGGCCATATTTCAGCAGGCCGCGCGCAACTTCAGTTCCGACGTGCCTCTGCTCAAGATTCTCATCGTTCCGGCGCTGGCCCAGACGGCCAAGGCCCGCGAGCAGACCATCGCCCTGCTCCGCGCCAAAGGCGTCGATGCCGTCATACCATTTCGCACGCTCCTGGCCGATTTGATTGCCGCGGCGGAGGTCAACCGCAATTACGACAAATCCGACCTGCTGCAAATCATCCGCGTCTTCAAGACCTACGAATTTTTCAAAGACCCGCAGATGGAGTTTTTCCGCCCCGCCCGCCGCCGCGCCGGACAGTGAAGAAGCCGGCTCGGTTTGGAACATAGTCCCTCAAAATGGGCGCCCTGAACAATCCTGAAAGGATTTCAATCATTCAGCCCACTCGCGCAATCCTGAAAGGATTGCAATTATTCAGCCCACTCGCGCAATCCTGAAAGGATTGCAATCGCTCAGCCCAGGGTTGCGAGGAACGAGCTACCCTGGGTGACAAGACAGAATAATCACAACCCTGAAAGGGTTGAATCGGATTTGTAAGGGTTTGATATTCAACCCTTTCAGGGTTGTTGAACTTGCTGACAAACACCCAAGGTAGGCCCTCTGGAATCGGGCCAACCTTGGGCTGAATGATCCAATCCCTACGGGATTGAAGAATAGGCATTGGGCGTTGCGTCCTATTCCGTATTGCCGTCCGGAGCCGGCGGCTGTTCCGCCGCTTTGGCGGCCGTGATTTCCGCGTTGACCTGGTCCGCCGATGGCAACTGAAGAAAGTCGATTGCGTTCTGGATTTCCACCTTTTCCGCTGGGTCTTGCGTCCAGCCCAGTTGATTCTGCAGCGCTGGAATCGCATCCGCATTCCCGGCCTCCACAGCCGCCGTCAGCGCCGTTTTCCGAATATCCACGTCCGGATCGTTCAACGCGGAGAGTATCGTCTTGAGCGCCCCAGGATCGTCGCTCGTTGTCAAATCCATCAATTGCGCCTTCCGCTCCAGCACATAGTCCGCGTGGTTGGACGCGGTCAATTCCCGTCCGCTTACATCCGGCGCGGGAAGCTCCTTTGGCGCGAGCGCCGGTTGAATGGGGCGAAGATGATTGGAACTGGCCGTCGGCTGTGCTTGGACGCCGGAATCCGCGGCAGTCGTGTCGCCTTGCGCTTCGGGCGCCGGGGTGGAATTCAGTGCGCTGTGATAATATACCGCAGCCCACACGGCGGCCACTGCCAGCAGCGTCGCTGAAAGAATGACTTTGGCTCTCATATCAACATTTGCGATCCGGCGCACCGAAAAAAACGGCTGCCCCAATCCTTAACGAAGTTCGGCCGGGCGACGCTCCCGCGGAGCCTTCCCCGCGGAACCGGCTCCGCGGGAGCGTCGCCCTGCCGGCCTCACCTGTTCGGTGACGGACGCCCCCGTTTCGATGAGGATCGGGGCGGCCGCGCATTAAGCAAAAGCGGGACAGTGGAGTCTCCACTGTCCCGCGAAGTAATGATCTTTTACAAGGCGCTATTTAATGATCTTCCAGAACGTATCCGTCAAAGTGCCTTTGAAGGTGTAATTGTTGGTGGCCGTGGCGCTGATGTCAGTGCCGGAGCCGTAAACCGGGACATTTGCATTGGAAGTCTCGATATACACAGGGGCTTTTTCCGTCCCCAAGTTCATTACACTGGAGGAACTGCTGCCACCATAGCCGCTCACATAAAGGCTCCAAGTATTGGTCGTGCCAAAAAGATCGAGATAACCTTCGGATATCACAGCGGTCCCAGCGCGACTGTTCAGGAGGGGAACGCCATCGAAAGCCTTCTCGTTCCCATTGCCAGCGCCATAAGCGCCAGCATAAGCTTCAAAGTAGTTCGGCAGATTGGTGCTCGTTGGAGATATGGTTGTCCCGACAACAGTCGCCCATCCGCCCGCAACCCGTGCATACACCATATTTGAGGCAATTGTCAGGCCCGTGGTTGCCAGGTTCGTCAAGCCAGCGTAGTTGGTTCCATAAACGGCATTCGTCGAGTAGGTGCCTTTGCCATTATTGGTGTACGCTACGATGTAGCCATTGGTTAGAACGTAAGTGTTGGTGTAACCCAATGACGCCTTATTGGTGTCGATGCTGGACCCGGTCGCGACGTTGATGGCCGCCAGGAGCGACTTCATGGTAAAGGCGCTCGGGGTTGTCTTGGCGGTAATCTCCGTTCCCGCCTTGTTTGTGACATAGGTGTCTGCGGAGTAAGCGGTGAGCATTACACCAACCTTGTTCAACACGGTGACATTGGTTGGAGTGGCGGCTTGGGCGGTGGACACCGCTGCAACGGTGGCTAACGCGGCCATACTAAACATTTTCAGTTTTTTAATCATATACTTGTTTGACAGGATTTCAGTTTCGTTTCGGTTCTCTCCCGCACCTGCCTTTGTCCTCTTCACTCTGAAAACGGCGCAGACGGCGCGACTTTAACACTTGCTCTCACCTGCAACACGCAGGTACAACTTGCGAACTTATCGTCTATGCGCCCCGGAAAGTCAAGCCCCCAGCAGAGATTTTTTGTCAAAAAACGCTAAAACGGGGGTAAAAACAATCCTAACACATTGTGGTTAAGGAAGTTGCATTATTTTTATAATACAGTCAAAAAAATGCGTTTTTTTTATTCCATTCGTGCGTTTCTCCCCCATTTTCAACGACTTGCGCCCAAAAATGGACGCCTTGGGCAATCCTGAAAGGATTGCGATCGCTCGGCCCAGGGTTGCGAGGAACGAGCTACCCTGGGGAAAACGCGCCAAAAGGCTATCAACCCTGAAAGGATTGAATCGGAGGGCGGGCGCGCGTACCATCACCCCATGGCACAATCATTGGCCAGGATATTGGTTCATGCCGTTTTTTCAACAAAGGACCGTCGTCCATTTTTGCGCGACACTGCCCTGCGCGAAGAACTCCACCGGTACCTCGGCGGGATTCTGGCCCATCTCCAATGCCAGCCGATTATTATTGGCGGTGTCGAAGACCATGTTCATTTCCTGTGCGCCTTGTCGCGCACCAGCACGGTGGCAGAGATGGTCAAGGAGGTCAAACGCGGATCCTCGCTGTGGATCAAGGCCAGAGGCCCTGGCCTTGGCGACTTTGCCTGGCAGAATGGTTACGGGGTTTTCTCCATTGGATTCTCGCAAATCGAATCGGTGCGGGGATATGTCGCCGGACAAGAGGAGCACCATCGCAAGATATCATTTCAAGATGAGTATCGTGAACTTTTGCGGCGGTATGAACTGGAATTTGACGAACGATATTTGTGGGAATGATTCAACCCTTTCAGGGTTGTGATTATTCTGTCTTGTCACCCAGGGTAGCTCGTTCCTCGCAACCCTGGGCTGAACGATTGCAATCCTTTCAGGATTGCGCGAGCGGGCTGAGCGGTTGCAATTTTTTCAGGATTGCGCGAGTGGGTTGAACGATTGCAGTTTTTTCAGGATTGCGCGAGTGGGTTGAGCGATTGCAATTTTTTCAGGATTGCGCGAGTGGGCTGAACCAATGCAATCCTTTCAGGATTGCCCGACTGGGCGCTATTGACAGCGTCGGGCTGAGAGTTTCAATCCCGAAGGGATTGGATCATTCAGCCCAGGGTTGGCCCGATTCCGAGAGGGCCTA
>Ga0224555_1004007_pt1 | contig 14151 bp, 14 predicted proteins | sample 714S23034metaG_FD_180687 | JGI IMG/M metagenome (GOLD analysis project Ga0224555, IMG submission 180687) | Peat soil microbial communities from Stordalen Mire, Sweden - 717 S2 30-34 | ecosystem: Environmental > Terrestrial > Soil > Wetlands > Peat | place: Sweden: Norrbotten County, Stordalen...
ATCGGGGAACGCATCCGCTCCGTCCTCAGGCTCCATGCCTGAGTCGCGCTCAACACCGTCCGAAGCCTGTGCCCGCGATACGAAGAACTGTTCCACCTGCGCCAGCACTTCGCTTCCAGTTCGAGCGTGATAGATAGCGGCGCGCAGCTTGGCGCCTCCCGGCACGCCGTGCGTAAACCAGGTGGCAAACTGCTTCATTTTTCCCACCGGGTCGCCCATCCGCCCGTCGCGGGGCAAATCTCTGGTCGCTTCTTCCTCCGACAGCAACATCTCGAAGTAGGCCCGGATCATCCGGTAGCGATCTTCCACTGTGGGCTTCTCGTAAGTTCCGGTGGCTGTGTACTGGGCAATCTGGCGAAAGATCCACGGATTGGCGGGGGCGGCGCGCCCGATCATTACCGCGTCGCAGCCCGTCTCGGCCACCATCGCCGCCGCATCCTCCGGCGTGCGGATGTCGCCATTGCCGATCACCGGAATTCCCACCGCCTGTTTCACCTGCGCAATCCATTGCCACTGCGCCTGGCCGCTGTAACCCTGTTCGCGGGTCCGCGCATGGAGCGCCACGGCGTTGAGTCCCTCGCTTTCAGCCATACGCGCCAGCTCCACACACACAATCTGGTTCTCGTTCCAGCCTGTCCTGAATTTCACCGTGAAGGGAATTGCCACCGACTTGCGCACGGCGCGAAAGATCTCGCCGATCCGGGGCAAATCCCGCAGCAGCCCCGATCCTCCGTTGCATCCGACTACGCGCTTGGCGGGGCAGCCGAGGTTTAGATCCACGGTGTCGAAGCCTGTTTCCTCGACAATTCGAGCCGCATCTGCCAAGGTTTCAGGATTGGACCCGAACAGTTGCGCTCCGATGGGGTGTTCGTCGTCGTAGAAGGTCAGATACCTGCGCCGTTTCGATTCGCGCATCCGGGCCAGACCGTCTGCCGAAGTGAACTCGGTCATGAGCAGGCCGCAGCCCGACTGCGTATTGGTGACCTCAGCCTCGACCGATGATTCAGCGTGGTTCTCGCCGGTATTTGAAGCCGTGAACGAGCTGGCGTGGCGAATGAATCGCCTGAAAACGGTGTCGGTGACGCCAGCCATGGGGGCCAGCACCGTGGCAGGAGCTACCGTGACGCTTCCCAGGCGCACTTCAGCCGGGACCCGCGATTCGGCGGGCATCATGTGCTCCCTGGGATTGTCCCAGTCCTTTTTGACGGTAAAACCCTTGCCAGCCATAGGAACCCTTTGAGTTTCCAAGCACAGGAAAAAACCGGCCCAAACACACTCAGGCCTCCGCCGCGGCGGAGGCCCGATCATGCTATCTCGCTGAATCTGCTACATGTTACTTAGCCTTCACTTCGCTGGCCTTGGCGTATTTCCGGCGGAAGCGCTCAACGCGTCCCGCGGTATCAACCAGGCGCTGCTTGCCGGTAAAGAACGGGTGGCAAACGGAGCAGATTTCCACGTGAATGTCACCCTTGTGGGTCGACCTGGTCTCAAAATGACTTCCGCAGGCGCAAAGCACCCGGACCGCGGCATAATTGGGATGAATCTTTTCCTTGGGCATCTCTTAAAAACAGACCTTTCCTCGAAACTCTTCTCTTCTATTGTAGGGGCATTCGTCCGGTTTCGCAATTACCAGGCCGGCGGGTCCGAAATCAGGGAGTTTGAATCACGTCTTTTTTGGCCGTGCTCTTTTTGGTTTTCCGTGCGTCCAAGAAAAGCCGTCCAAGCAGATAGCACCAGAGTAATCCGATCAGCACTGCTGCGGCGCCCCAGAAATAAGTGTGCGTCCACGCCGAATGGACATCTGTTTTTGGAATCTGGGTTAACCAAACCCAGTACGCAAGCCGATAAGCACACTCAATTCCCAGCAGCGTGAGTACCGCAAGGCCGAGTCCCGTGAACCCGGAAGTTTTTGCCGCCATCATGATCCTCCCAACAGCACGAAAGGCGCCGTGGTTTGTGACCTCAACACCTTCGATTCACCGGCCCCAGTCGCCTGACGCCTAATTTCCGGTCCCGGTCTTCAACGCCTTCTCGATTCCAGCCTCAACGAGGGGCGTCATGATCGCGTACCCTCCGGGGAGAGGGTGCACGCCGTCTTTGCTGAGCGCCGCGGGCAGACCGCCGCGCTCGTCTTTCATGGCCGAATAGTAGTCGACGTAGATGTAGCCCTTGAGATCCGCGTAAGCCTTGATCCACTGGTTGAGCGCGGCAATCTTCGGCGCCGGATCGAGCCCCGGTTTCCAGGGAAAATCGAACGAGGGGGTTATGGAACAGAGCACCACTCGAATCCCGTTCGCCGCCGCCAGGTCGGCCATCGAAGCCAGGTTATCTTCGGTCTGTTCCGGCGTCATGGGGCCGGTGTTTCCGGCAATGTCGTTGGTGCCCGCCAGAATGACTACGGCCTTCGGCTTGAGATCGATCACGTCCTGGCGGAAACGGATCAGCATCTGCGGCGAAGTTTGCCCGCTGATGCCGCGGTTGATGTACGGCTTGCCGGGGAACGAACCGTCGGGCCCCTCAATCTTCCATCCCTGGGTGATGGAGTCGCCCATGAATACCACACGGGCTTCGCCAGGCGCGGGCGGACCCAATGCCAGGTCAGCGTTCGTGAAGCGCTCAAGGTTTCCGAAGTCCACCAACAACTGCTGGTCGTGCTGGGTCCAATAGGGGCCGGTGTGGGGAGCCGGAGCGGGGGTCTGAGCGGGCGATTGAGCTTGCGCCGGCGCGGCTCCCGCTGACTGTGCCATCAAGCCGGCCGGAGACAGCAATCCAGCCAGAACCGTGAGAATGCACCACGCGGTGCGCGCGTTACCTTTTGTCAAGAGATCATCTCCGCTACTTGTGAAGATTTTCGCACAGGGAGGGAGAGCCACGGTCAAGAAAATTCCGTTCAATCGCGGCTCGGAATGCAGACAGATACGGCTGGAGCGTGGCAGAGCTTTTTCCACATAACGGCACCAGCCTCGCACCGCCTCTCACACGAGTTCTTTACGCTAGGCTTGAATGGAGATGAGCATTTGCCCAATCTGCGATGGAGTAGGACTGGTCAGGGTAGTTGACGGGGCCGGGAAATGGGTTTCGCGTCCCTGCACGTGCCAGGAGATGGAGCGGGAAGAGCGCCGCATTGCCGCCGCTCGCATCCCGCAGCGCTACCGCGACTGCACCCTGGATGCCTATGAGATCTACCACGGGGCGGATCGTTCGCTGGCCGAAGCGCTGCAGACGGCGCGCAAGTTTGTCGATGCTTACCCGGTGGACACGGCGCACAAGGGACTGCTTTTCACCGGCTCCATCGGGGTTGGGAAGACGCACCTGGCGGTTGGAGTGCTGCAGCGGCTGGTCCGCGAGCGCGGGGTTCGCGGTCTCTTCTGCGACTACCGGGAGCTGCTCAAGAACATCCAAAACAGTTACAACCCGCAGGTCAATGTGACCGAGTTGGAACTGCTCAAGCCGGTTTTTGCGGCTGAGGTGCTGGTTCTGGACGACCTGGGCGCGCAGAAGCCCAGTGAGTGGTTATGGGACAACGTGGCCCTGATTCTCAACACCCGCTACAACGACAAGATGTCGACCATCATTACGACGAACTACTCCGACCTTCCCGCAGCCGCCGGGGCGCTAAACGATGTGGAGCGGGCGGGGCGCGAGCAAACCCTCGGCGACCGCATTGGGGACCGCATGCTTTCTCGAATCGCGGAGATGTGCATCCGGGTGAAAATGACCGGTAAGGACTGCCGTCAAAACGACATTAAGCGGGCCCGATTCGGGTGAAGGGCTGGAATTGGCGGCTACGGCATTGAACTTTCCTGGGTATTGACCAAAGTGCGGGCATTTTCCGGGGGCTGAGGCCCCTGAACCTCTTGGAGTTGCCTCTTTGGCACGACTGAAGAGACTGCGTAAAAAGGCCGAACTTTGGATGAAGTTGGCTGAAAGCATTCTTCCGGGGCCAAAGCCCACGTTAATTTTGTGGGCTTCGTGCGGGGGTTGAAACCCCCGCCTCCCTCCGGAAAAGAGTTTTTCCGCAGCCTGTGAAGCCCCTGAACCTCTTGGAGTTGCCTCTTTGGCACGACTGAAGTCGTGCCCTTTCAAGGCGCCCGCTGATTAAAGCTACAGCTGAGCGTAAACAACGTGTTGAAATTCTTGAGCTAGAACACCCAGAGGCTGCCCAGCAGCAACAGCATCGCCGCGATGGTCAGGCCTTTGTAAAGCCAGTCTGCCGGGCGTTGCGGCTGCTCTTTGCCGTCAGTCGATCCGGGCGGCGCAGCGGAGAGGAATTCGGGAGAGGATTGCATCGTAGGCCTACCTTTCAATGCCTTTTGGCAAAAGGTGAAGAAGAGAGTCATGCGCACGTTAAAGTCCTGTGCGGGTCTTGCATGCTTAGACGCATCACAATTCCCGGAGATGCTCGAATTCAGCAAATCAAAGAAAGTTTCATGGTCCTGTCTTCTTTATCGTCTTTGTTCGGGAAGTCTTTCGCCGCGGGCTGGGATTCTCATGGTTCCGGGTATCTCTTCAGTAACGGGTGTACAATTTCGCTCGTGAGCACAGGTCCTCAACTTGTCCGTCCTGCCGCGCCGGCCGAGCGCAACTGGATTCCTTTAGCCATTGCTGCCGCGGTTGTCGTGGCTGTAACGGTTGTTCTGGTGCTGGTTCTCGGGCACGGCAAGAACGCGCCGCAGGTGACGCCCATCTCAGCCCAACTTGACGCTTACGCACCGAGCCTTTCCATCACGCACCTGGCCATGAGCGAGTCAGCCAATCTGGCCGGCGGCAAGGTGACGTATCTCGATGGCCACATTGCCAACACCGGCAGCCGGACGGTGGCCGGTATCACGGTGCAGGTGCTGTTCCGCAATTACGTCCACGAAGTGGCGTGGAACGAGACCCAGCCGCTCAATCTGATCAGAACGCGCGACCCCTACGTGGACATCGAGCCGCTCAGCGCCGCTCCGCTCAAACCGGGCGAGGGGCAGGACTTCCGGCTGATCTTCGACACGGTTCCCCATAGCTGGGACGGGGCGTTTCCTGAGATTCGAATCATCCACGTCAACGCGAAATAGCGGCGGGTCAACTGCCTTCAGATGGATTGCGAACGAAGCGGGCGGCGCGGCCGGTTCGGTTTGGATCTGTTGAGCCGGAGCCGTACTTTCTCCGGGTTTACAAGGTAGAAAGTACCCGACCATGCAAAAAATACACGATTGGGCCGCCCAATTTCCGGGGTTCGTGGCTCCAGGGCGGTTGAAGTTTTTGAAGTAAGTATAAGAATCAAAAATATTTACAAATTTGTCTCCGGATGCTCCTGCCTTTGGCATCTCCGTTGCACTTGTGAAGGGCGGGCAGCGAGGTCGCTCAACCTGCGGGTGGTTTGCTTTTAACCCGAATCAACGAGAGGCAATAAACCCATGAAGACCAGCGAACAGATTTTGAGATCATTTCCGCGTCATTGCGCCGTACTTTTACTGGCATCCGCTATTGGCCTCCCTGCGTGGGCGCAGCAAGCGCAAACGACGGGGGATACCCAGAGCACACCTCCTTCGGCAGAGCAGCAGCCCTCCCCCGAGGCTCAGCCCTCGCTTAACACGCCGAAGGAGGGGTTCTGGGGTCGTGTAAATCCGTTGGCACGCAAGAAGTGGGTGAAGAAGCAGACCGACCCAATCAATGACCGGCTCACGGAACTGGATCAGGTCAACGCCCAAAACTCACGGGACATCAAGGACGTCGACAGCCGGGCCCAGGCAGGCATTCGCCGGGCACAGGGTGCAGCCGATGAGGCGAATCAGGCGGCAACCGCGGCAGGCAATGAGGCACAAAACGCCAGCAATACCGCGCAGCAGGCTTCAGGCCATGTGAATGACTTGAATACAACCGTGAACGGCATCGACCAGTACCGGAAGATCACGGATCTCGAGGTTTCATTCCGCAGCGGCACCGCGGTGCTGACAACGGCCTCTCGCGAGAAGCTCGACGCGTTGGCCGGGAGCCTGACCGGCCGCGAAGGATACATCCTGGAGATGGAAGCTCATTCACCGGCATCCGGGCAGTGCAGGCATTGAAAGCTCGGAGCGCCTGGCCGAAGCGGTCAAGCGCTATCTCGTAACCGAACACCAGATTCCCGTCTACCGGCTTCACGCTGTAGCTCTCGGCAACGCACAGGCGACCACGCCTGGCGACGATGACACGATGCCAGTGAGAGTCAGGACAAGCAGCGTGCACATTCGGTTGATGGAAAACAGTTTGGCGGCCCAGGCTTCAGCGCAACCCCAGAGCGCTGGCGCCTCGACCGGTGCGGAGCAGCCATAATTTAACGGCTACCCTCCACCGAGGAACGACCCCGCGCCCAACGGTCACCCCACCGTCAGGCCGCCAATCAAGCTCTCGCAACGCGAGAGAACCAAGGCAACTTGGCCCCCGTTAAAAACGGGGGCCGTTTTTTTTGTGATGTGGGGCGCGGGTCATGGCCTTGCGTTTCGATCCGGTCCATTACCATTCTCCGCCGCGGCCGGAAACACCGTACAATGCTTCCATCTATCGAATGGAGGCTTCAATGCGAAAGGTTCTTCTCGCCGTTCTCGTAACGATGTTTGCCGCAACCATCTCCGCGCCGTTGTTTGCGCAGGGCGCGCCGCCGCAATCGAGCGCAGGACAGCCCTACATTATCGAGTATTACTACAAATGCCAGTGGGGCCATCAGCAAGAGTTCCTCGACCTGTTTTTGAAGAACCACTACCCGCTGCTCAAGAAAATTCAGGCGACGGGACGGATCGTGTCGCTGAAGATTGAGGCGCCTGCCTACCACACGACCGAGGACGGCCGGTGGGATTATCGCGTGACTATCGTCTACAAGGACTCCACGGTGGCGACCAGCTCCAATTCGGACGAAGAGGCATTCATCAAGCAGCTATGGCCGGACCAGGATACGTACAAGAGGGAAGAACAGCGGCGGTTTGAGATTCTTCTTGGACACTGGGATTTGCCGGTGACGGATATTACGCCGAAGCAGTGATCCGTGGTCAGGGATCAGGGACTAGGGACTAGGGACTAGGGACTAGAGAAGCATGGCTGATTGCTGAGCGGAGTCTTCAATTGTCTCTTTGACGCCATTGGCGCACGAGGTCATCGGCGGCTTCGGGCCACTCGGGAAACTGGAAGCCGAAGGCTGCATTGAGGAGTTTTCCCGGAACGACGCGGCGGCTTTTGAGCACCAACTCAGACTCGGTGCGCAGAAAGAATGCGCCCAGGGCGATGAGCGGGGCGGGCGCGGGAATTCCGTTGGGCACGTTCCAGGCATCGCGCAACGCGGCCATGAAATCGCGATTGGGCAGGGGATTGGGCGCGGCGAGGTTGATGGGGCCGTCCAATTGCTCGTGTTCGATCAGGAATTCCAAGGAGCGGGCGAAATCGGACTCGTGAATCCAGGAAACATATTGGCGGCCGCTGCCCTGCGTGCCGCCCAACCCGAATCGCACCAGGCGGGAGAGCACCGCGAAGATGTTGCCGGGCGCGGGACTGAAGACCAGCGAGGTGCGCAGCGCGATTTTGCGTGTGCGCGGTGTTTCGGATGAGAAAAACGCTGCTTCCCAATCCTTGACCAACTGGATGGTCCAGTTCCATTTTTCCGGCGCGCTACGCCGCGCGGAGATCTTCTCATGGCCGCCGAGCTCGCCGGTTGCTTCATCCATGGGACGGTCAAATTCCGTTCGCTGGGGCGCATGACGGTAGATGGCGGCGGTGGACGCATTCATCCACAGGCGGGGGGGATTCTCGAGGCGGGCAATCACTTGGCCCAGCAGGAGTGTGGGGACGATGCGGGAGTCGAATAGTTCGCGCCGGTTGCGCGCCGTAGAGCGACAGTTGACGCTGCGGCCGGAGAGGTGGATGCAGACGTCCGCGCCTTCGAGCGTTTCGACCCAGGGGCCGAGAGTCTTGCCGTCCCAGTGAACCGTGTACCAGGGCGCGGTGTACGGCCCGCGGGTGAGGACGGTGACATGATGGCCGCGTTCCTGAAAGAACTGCGCCAACATGCGGCCGACCTGGCCACTGCCTCCAGGCATCACGATGCGCAGCGCCTTTGAATCCATCGTCAAATCTCCCCGTAAATCTCTTTGAGCAATTCTCCGGCAGACCTGAAAAGCGGCCTCAGGAGCGGATGCCGGGCCATTTTCAGGGCCAGCATCAACATTCTGCGCGTTTTCTCGAAGAGTATGTCTATCCGCGCCTGGCGGGAGGTCAAAAAAAGTGAACACGTTCAACAATATTTTAACGGGGCAGATTTCGTGGCGGGCTGGATTTGGATTATCCAGGTTCACGCGGGGCCATTGAGGCCGGAATGAGACAGAGGCTCGGCTAGGTAAGTGCGGGGTGGATTTGGTGCCGATCACGAGTTGGGCCTAGAGCGGGGGTGGAATCGGATAACCCTGGGCGAAGAAGCGGCGCCTGCGGGAACGGGCGACGTTGACGATCAGCACCACAAACAGAACGATCAATGTCATGGGGACGTAGAAGATGAATCCCGGTATCGTTACGCGGTCGCCATGGACGGAAACCGAATCCGGCGTGTGAATCGAGCCGAAAATGGCCACCATATCGTGTCCGACGGAGACATTTTCGCCCAGATGAATGCCGCCGAAGAAGTTGACCATGTCGTGATCGATAGTGGTGTTGTCGGCGGCGGTAATACGGCCGAAGAAGTTTACGACGTCGTGGTGCGCTGCGCCGTCGATATAGACGTTTCCAAAGAAAACGACGATGTCTCCCGAAACATTTCCTTTAACCGTCGCGTTGCAGAAGAAGCAGACGGCATCGCGAACGGAAGCGCCGGAAAGCACATTTATGTTTTTGAAGAAATGGACTTCGTCCTGATCGGCGCGAGCGGGTGCAGCTCCGGCCGCAAGAAGTGCGGCGAACAGGAAACCCGCGAGCATGGCTGGAACTCTGGGCATCATGCCAACTATACGCGCAGGCTGGCGCGGCGGTTCCCTTGAATTTAAAATTCGAAGCGCATGGCCAACTGAATCCGGCGGGGAGGCGCAACCGAGGTGGCCTCGCCGAACGAGGTCGTGTTCTCCTCTGTGTCGATCCCCTGCGCATTCACATGGTTAAGCACGTTGAAGGAGCTGGCCGAGAAGCCCAGCCGGGGCGCTTCGTCGGCTTTGTTCTGGGTAATGGCGAAATCGTGTCCCCAGCGCAGGTCGAGGTCCACATAGCCCGGTCCGGCTTCGGAGTTGCGGTCGACGCCCTCGGGCCGGGTGTTGAACAGGCCATCTCCATAGAAGTCGGTCCCGGTGAGAATCGTCCAGGGCGAGCCGGTGTTGGCGAATACCCCCGCCGCCACATTCAGGAGGCTTTTGGGCTGGAACATGGCGTACATTCCGAGGCGCTGATGCCGGTCATAGCCGGTGTTGGACCACTCGTCGCCTGGATCCTGCTGATTTTGCGGAAACCAGCCGATGCCGCCGGTATTGGACTCGTAATGGGACCAGGTGTAGCGCCCGAATCCGGTGAAGTACTTGTTCCAGCGTCCACGGTAGGAGATGTCCATTCCGTTGCCCGCATAAAATGCTGCAGGCTGCATCTGCCGGATGCGGCCATAGGCCGAATTGGGCCGCAGCGTATAGCCGGACTGGGGCGTGGGGGCGTTGATGTCGATGGAGCGGAACATGTCAATGCCGCGCATGGAATACACGCTGACGGTTCCGGTGGCGCGTTCGCCGAGTTGGCGCTCGATGGATAGGCCGTAATGGATCTGGTAGGGAATCCTGGCGTTGGGCTCGAGTTGTGCGAGGGCCGGAGGCTGGGCGGTCAGGTTCACGCAGCCAGGTTCGGTGATCGGGACGCAGCCTGTGGAGGGCAGAGCGGCGGGGTTCAGGGATAGAATCACGGACCTGCGGCGGGCGTTTCCATAGCGCTCCAGGTCGAGAAGCGGGCCGCCGCCGAAGCGGTCGTAGTAGATGCCGCCGCCGCCGCGCAAGATGATCTTAGATTGCTGGTCAAGCACCCAGGCGAAGGAGAGGCGCGGAGAGAATCCGAGGCGCCGCTGGGCAAGAAAGTTTTGCCAGTCGTAGCGCAAGCCCGGCGTAATTGCGAACCGGCTGTTGACCTTGTACTGGTCTTGAATGAACGCACCCATCTCCTGCTGGTGGTAGATGAAATGCGTGTCGCCGGTGTTCTCAGAAAAGCCGGAGGGCAGGTTGGCGGCGTAGTTCTGGAAGGTAGTCGCCAGCACGGTAACGCCATCGGGAGCGAGGGTGGGCCCGAAGGTATAAGTACCCAGCTCGTTGGTTTGGTCGTGGAATGCTCGGCGGCTCATGTGAGGAATGCTGATGCCGTACTTGACGAGGCTGCGCCCGTGAACCCAGGTGACTATATCCGATAGGCGGGCGTTGTATTCCGTTCCGAATGAGTCGGACTGAGCGGAGCCGCCGAGAAAATCTCCAGGCAGGCTGATGCGGGCGGCCTCGAAGGCGTCCTGATTGCGGCTGGAGGTGTGTTCGGCCACGAGCGAGAGCTGGTTCAGGGTGACGGCGGACAGCGTGGAGTCGACGTGGCCCACCAGGTCGTCCTCGCGATATTCGCTGTTGTAACCGGCGGAGGCCAGCGTCGGTCCGCTCACGCCCTGATTCTGCCCGGTCCAATCCTGATAGCTGTACTGAACGTAGCCGGAGTGCTTTTCTCCAAACTGGTGGGCGGCTCTGAGGCTGAATTCGGTATCCCTAGTGGGGGCAGGCACATTGGCCTCGAATGCGCCGGAGGGGTCGGATGTGGTGGGCGCAAGAGCGGCGATGACGACTGAATCCAGATCCTCTTCAGCGCGATCGAAGGAGACGAGGAAGCTGGAGTTTTTGGCGTGCGGAATGGGGCCTGTGGCGCTGCCTTCATAGATGCGCCGCTGCTCGAAGGGCTTGGAGGGCGCCAAGGCGTTTTGGGCGTTCATGGCGGAATCGCGGAAGTAGAAGTTCAGCTGGCCGTGGAAGTTCTGCGCGGCGGACTTGGTGATGATCTCCATCTGTCCGCGGCCCGGATAGTAGTAACGCGCGGAGTAGGGATCCTGGTTGATCTGCACTTCCTGCACGGCAGAGGCGGAGACGGTGACGCGGTTTGCCTCAACGCCATCGACGACGAGGCCGCTGCCGCCGGTTGCGGCGACGTCGGAGTCAAGGAAAGCACCCATGGCGGAGACAAAGTCGTTATCGAAGATGGGCAGCGACTTGAGGTCGTCGGCGGTCATGACCGACGAGTCGTGATTTTCGTCGGTGGCGGTGAGCTCCTGATTTGTATTGGCACTTACCACGATGTTGGTCGCGGTGGGGGCGATGGGAAGCATGATATGCAGCGGCGCAGCCAATCGAGCCGCCTGGGCAGTGAGGGGAGCCGGGCCCGGAGCGGCGATCGAGACTTCAGAACGGATGGTCTTGAATCCTGCGGCCGAGGCTACCAGGGTGTATGCGCCCGGGCGGGGCGCAACTATCAGGAAGCTTCCATCCGAACCAGATTGGAACTTGCCCTGGAGCGCGCCGTTCGAGTCGAGTAAATCGATCTCGGCATTGGGAATGATGGCGCCGTTGGAATCCAAAACGAGGCCGCGCATGGTGGGGGATTGCGGGGGAGCCTGGACTGTGGGATTGCCGGCGAGCGCCGCTACCGGCAGAGACAGGATGAGAGCAATGAAAAGAGCAAAAGAACGCATGACAAGAACCTCAGCAAAAAATAGATGAAACAAAGAAATCAAGCGTCGTTCTACTGTGGGGCCTTTCATCGTTGTGAAGCACAACTCAGTGTATCTCGGAACAAAAGCGAAGAAATACTAAGGCCTTATGTCGATTTTCGCAGGACTAAGCGCCTGCGTCCACTCAGAGGCCCGGTCGACGAGGATGTCGGGCGGCGTATCCATAAGATTCTGCGGGCCAAATCCGAAGGCGCAGCCGATGGACCAGGCTCCGGCGTTGCGTGCGGTGAGAATGTCGACATGGCTGTCGCCGATCATAGCCGTCTCCGCAGGCAGCGCGCCGGTCTCTTCCATCAGGGTGCGCAGGCCTAGCGGGTCGGGCTTTTTTACGGGAAAGCTGTCGCCGCCATAGATTTGCAGGAAATAGCCGGCCAGGCCGAGGCCTTCGCAGATTCCCCTGGCGGGGCGCACCGGTTTATTGGTCAGGACGGCCATGGTTCTCTTTAGCGCGCCGGGCGTATCGTGGACTTCCTCGAGGGCTTTGAGGGCCTCAAGGACGCCTTTGTAGGCGTAGGTGAAGTCGAGCTTGTGTTCGCGATAGTACTGGAGGAAGAATGCATAGGCCTTTTCGAGCAAGGCGGGATCGACGGAGTCGGGGCTGAGGTTGCCAGCCAGGGCGAGCGAGCGGCGCATGAGCATGGGCGCTCCGTTGCCGACGAAGCCGGCGATGGCGGGATCGGGGAGCGGCTGGAGGTGAAACTCGGCGAGCGTGGCGTTGACGCTGTTGCACAAATCCTGCGCGGAGTCGATCAGAGTGCCATCCAGATCGAATACGAGGAGCTTCAACCGATCGACGGGGATGGGACGAAAGACATGAACCATGTATTTAGTTTAACGGGAACGGGGAAGAGGGCGGCAAAGGAGATGGCCGGCCGGCGAATCATTTAGACTTTTCAGGCGCGGTTCGATTTTTGCCGCAAGGCCTATAAGGAGTAACGCGTTTTGAAGAAGCGACTGACATTCATGGCGGCGGTTCTGGCGCTGGTACTCAGCTCGGTTGGTGTTGGCGCGCAGCAGCAGGCGCAAGGCACGATTAGCGTGAACGAGCGAGCGGAGAGGATTCCCAACCTCGACAAGCTGGTAACGGAGCTAAAGCAATATCACGACTGCACTTGCAAGTGCGGCTGCTACGCGCATGACCTGGATCTGCAGGCGGATCGGGCGATCGCGATTCTTCGCCAACGCGCAGCGCATCGCAATTCCAAAGAGAAACTGGCGGTGGTGCTGGATATCGACGAGACTTCGCTCTCGAATTACCAGGAAATGCTTGAAAACGGATTTGTATTCAACAAGAAGGTTTTCGATGCGTGGGTGGAGACGGCGCAGGCTCCGGCGATTCCGGGATCTCTGCGCATCGACAAGGAGGCCGCGCGGCTTGGGGTTGCGGTTTTCTTCATTACCGGGCGACCTGACTCGGAGCGCGCGGCGACGGAGAACAATCTTCACGCGCAAGGTTTTAATTATCAACAGTTAACGCTGCGGCCGGACTCGGCGTTGAAGGAATCGGTGGGCGCATTCAAGTCCGACGCCCGCGCACAGATTGTTGCTGAGGGGTACAAGATTGTGCTTAATGTAGGCGACCAGTGGAGCGATTTGAAGGGCGGTCCAGAAGCCGAGTTTTCGGTGAAGTACCCGGACCCGTATTACTACCTTCCTTAGTCAGTGGTCAGTGGTCAGTGGTCAGAGATCAGGGATCAGTGTTCAGTGGGTGCGGAGCGGGCGCGTGATTCCTGGCGCGGCTGGGATTTTTTGACGGCGCTCGGTGCGCGTACTGGTTGAACATATTGAGCTCCTGTGCCCCCCCGGCCACTCCCAGCCAGGGTGTTTTCTAGCAAGTCTCCTGCTTTCTGCGCATTGGGGCTCAAGTTCTGGCCCAAGTCGCGCGTTTTGAAGAATCTGGAAGCTAAAATCCTGACAATAAGGATGTTATTCAGAGCGTTGCGGGGCATCCATTCCGGCGCGCTGGTGCGGTGTTCGATGCCCAATTACAGAATAGCGATTGGAGAGAAATAACCCGCAAACGGGGTGTGGGCGGAAACGATTGAAAACATGGGGGAAAGGGAGGGCGCGCGGGGGATGGGGGCTTGACAGCGGAAAACTGGGAGCCGGATGATCAAGTGCCGGGATTGAGTTGGCGAGAGATTCACTTCCGGGTTGGGGGCGGTATGACCGGGACTCGAAAGACGCAGATCATTTGGGGTCAATGGGCGCTTTGTTCTCGTCAAACCAAGATCATGACCAGGCAGATCGTTGAACACTCGCCGACTTTTCGAGAGTAATCGGTGTTCAGCGAGCGCATTGGCGAAGATAAGCGGCCAATAAGCTGGGCCACGTGATCGCGGCTTGCAGTAAGAAGTTATATTTTCTTTCAGTTGGATTTTCTTCAGGAGGCGGAGCCCCGCTTCCTGCCAAGCATCTTGGCGGATCGCAGC
>Ga0224555_1004008_pt1 | contig 14151 bp, 7 predicted proteins | sample 714S23034metaG_FD_180687 | JGI IMG/M metagenome (GOLD analysis project Ga0224555, IMG submission 180687) | Peat soil microbial communities from Stordalen Mire, Sweden - 717 S2 30-34 | ecosystem: Environmental > Terrestrial > Soil > Wetlands > Peat | place: Sweden: Norrbotten County, Stordalen...
ACACCTTCGAGCGAATCACCGCATGCGGGCAAACCATCACGCACTTGCCGCACTGAATGCAGAGATCCTTGTCCCACACCGGAATGAACTGCGCAATGTTGCGTTTCTCCCACTGCGCCGTCCCCGTCGGAAACGCCCCGCCCGCCGGAATCGCGCTCACCGGCAGCAAATCCCCATGCCCCGCCGCAATCTCTCCCAGCACGTTGCGCACAAACTCCGGCGCCTTCCCTGAAATCGAAGGAATCAGATCGAACTCCGACGTAGCAGCCGCGGGCAGCTCGACCTTCTCCAGATGCGCCAGCGCGTGGTCCACAGCCGCATAATTTTTCTGCACCACCGCATCGCCGCGCTTCCCATACGTCTTGTAGATGGCCTTCTTGATCTGCGCAATTGCATCTTCGCGCGGCAACACCCCGCTGATCGCAAAGAAGCATGTCTGCATGATCGTGTTGATACGCGACCCCATTCCCGCTTCCCGCGCCACCTTGTAGCCGTCGATCACATAAAACTCGATCTTCTTGCGCAGAATCTCCTTCTGCGTCGTCTTCGGCAAATGTTCCCACACCTCCGCCGCCGAGTAAGGCGAATTCAGCAAGAACGTCGCGCCCGGCATCGCCGCTTCCACAATGTCCATCTTTTCCAGGAAGCTGAAGTTATGGCATGCCACAAAACTCGCCCGCGTAATCAGATAACTCGACCGGATCGGATTCGGCCCGAACCGCAAATGGCTCGTCGTCATCGACCCGGACTTCTTCGAGTCGTACACAAAGTAGCCCTGCGCGTAGTTCGGCGTCTCGCTGCCGATAATCTTGATCGAATTCTTGTTCGCGCCCACCGTTCCGTCCGAGCCCAGCCCGTAGAACAGCGCCCGCACCGTCTTCGGATCTTCGGTCGAGAACTCCGGATCGTAATTCAGACTCGTGAACGTAACATCGTCTTCGATCCCGATCGTGAAGTGATTCTTCGGAACCCGCTTGGCCAGCTCGTCGTAAATCCCCTTCACCATCGCCGGTGTAAATTCCTTCGACGAAAGCCCATACCTCCCGCCAATCACCAGCGGCTTCACGGCAAACGGTAATTTCTCGCTCTCCGCCAGCACCGTCAAAATGTCCTGATAGAGCGGCTCACCCAACGAACCTGGCTCCTTCACGCGGTCCAGCACGGCAATTGACTTCACAGTCGCCGGCAGCGCCGCCAGAAATGCGCTCGCGTCGAATGGCCGGTACAAGCGAACCTTCAGCAGTCCGATCTTCTCGCCCTGTTTTGTCAGCAGATCGACAGCCTCTTCCGCCGCCTCTGCGCCCGAGCCCATGATCACAATCACGCGCTCCGCATCCGGCGCGCCGTAATAATCGAACAAGTGATATGCGCGTCCCGTTTGCGCCGCAAAGCGATCCATCACCTTCTGCACAATCCCCGGTACCGCCGCATGGAACGGATTGCATGCCTCGCGCGCCTGGAAAAACACATCCGGATTCTGCGCCGTCCCGCGAATGATCGGCCGGTCAGGGCTCAGCGCCCGCTGCCTCGCCTCAATGATGAATTTATCGTCCACCATGGCGCGAATCGTTTCGTCGCCGATGGGATAAATCTTGCCAACTTCGTGCGAAGTCCTGAAACCATCGAAGAAATGAACGAAAGGTATACGGGACTCTAGCGTGGCCACCTGTGCCACCAGCGCCATGTCGGCGACCTCTTGCACTGAATTTGAAGCCAGCATCGCCCAACCCGTCGACCGCACCGCCATCACATCCGAGTGGTCGCCAAAAATCGACAACGCATGAGTAGCCAGCGTCCGTGCAGTCACATGCATCGTCGCCGGGGTCAGCTCACCGGCAATCTTGAACATATTTGGAATCATCAGCAGCAAGCCCTGCGACGCGGTAAACGTCGTCGCAAACGCTCCGGCCTGCAACGCGCCGTGCAACGCGCCAGCGGCCCCGCCCTCGCTCTGCAGCTCTTCCACCACCGGCAACGCGCCCCAAATATTCTTCTTCCCCTCCGACCGCCATTGATCGGCCCACTCCGCCATCGGAGACGAGGGGGTAATGGGGTAAATGGCAACAACTTCCGAGAGACGATAGGCCACCGAAGCAGCCGCTTCGTTCCCATCCAAAATCACCATCTTGCCAGCAGTCTTCTGTTCACTCATTCGGTTTTCCTCGCAGCGCGGCCCAGGGAAATCTCCGCTGCATCGAGTCTCATCTCCGGGGTGGAGAGTCGCAGTGATGAGTGACACAGGCTGACATGGCTTTATCATAATGCGGTACAATGTACTATATCTCAATCCCCGCGTGTCGGCGCCCCACATCTCGATTCTGAGATGTGCGACTGCATGAACCTGATCTGAGCAATCCCCGCTAATTTGCTGACTGCCTATGCCCGTGCAACGGACGCTCACTTGCTTCCTCACGGTGGTGTCTAATGTTTCTGGAGACCCCAGATGCAACTGAACCGCCTCTGCGCCATCGCCGCATTTCTTTCCCTCGCCTGCTCTCTCCCTGCCCGCGCCGCCTCTCCCGCCGTCGGTCAGCCCGCGCCCCCGCTCGCTTTCACGCAGCTTTACGGCGCTCCTGAAGGCACAAAGACCGATTGGCCCTCCCTCCACGGCAAAGTTGTCGTCCTTGAATTCTGGGCCACCTGGTGCGCGCCGTGCATTGCCGAGATTCCTCACCTCAACGCGCTCGCCGCCTCGGTCGCCGCCTCGAACGTGCAGTTCATCTCCATCGACGACGAAGACCCCGCCGTGGTCAAAGCCTTCCTCGCAAAAAAGCCCATCGCCGGCTGGGTTGGCCTCGTCGACCCCAAAGCAAAGCTCTTCGAAAGCTACAGCGCCCAGCTCCGCCCCACCGCCATCGTCGTTGACACGGAAGGCCGCGTCGCCGCCTCACTCAACGCCGAACTCATCACCAAAGATCAGCTCGTCTCCCTCGCCGCCGGCAAACCCGTCGCCTTTCCAGAAGACAAGGAAGCCGCCGTCCGCGACAGAATCCTTCAGCAAGCCAAGGCGGCAGCAGCCGATCCGTCAGCCTCTGCCGACACCAAAACCATTCGCCCCCTCTTCGAGATCTCCATCTGGCCCGGCGACCCCGATGGGCAATTCTCCATCACGATGCACATCCGCAGCGACGGCTCGGGCTACTACTATGACGTCAAAGACGGCCCCCTCCCGCTGCTCTACCAGATGATCGCCGGCGTTCCCAAGAGCCGCCTCATTTTCCACGGCGCGGTACCCTCTGCAAAATACTCCCTGCGTATCAGCCTGCCCAACTCCAGCCTCTCTGATATCGCCCCCGCCACGCAACTCGCCCTTGCCTCAGTCGGCAACATGAAGCTCAGCCACGTCGCCACCGAAGAAGATGCTTGGGTACTGCAAGCCACTTCCAAAGCCGCCACCCTGCTCAGTCCCACCGCGTCCCAGCATGGAAGCATCTGCTTCTACAACCAAATGAACAATAAACTCACCATGGTCAAGACCTCTCTCGACGGTTTCGCTCCCCGCCTTGAAGAAGCCCTCGGAGCCCCGGTCGTCAATGAAACCGCCATTCCCGGCGAATTCGATGCCACCCTCGATCTCCCCAAAGGCGACGCCGACGCCATCAAAGCCGCTCTCGAAGCCAATCTCGGCCTCACCCTCGTCAAAGCCCGCCGCAGCATTGACCGCATTGTCCTCGATCCCCTTCCGGACCCGAACCCATCGCCCGCAAAAGCCGCGAATCAACCTGGTCAACCCGACAAGCCCGCCCTCGTCCCCGGACAGCAAGTCCAATCCATCGCCGTTCCCAGACAATAGACCCTGCTTCGCCATCCGTGACCAGGAATCGCTCGCGAGCTGTCTCCCAAATAACCAACCAAACAAGTAATATGGAAAGACTACCGAACCCGAGGTCCCGCATGCCCTCTCGACTTCTCGTGCTCGCAACCGTGCTTTGCTTGTCTTCCGCCCTGTTCGCACAATCGGACGCCCCCAGGCGCTTTCAGCTCTACGGCGGCTACAGTTTCCTGTCCAACTCCCTCAACGGTGTAACCGGATACCACCAGGGACTCAGCGGATTCGATGCCTCCCTGGCCGTCCCCCCCTGGCGCCGCCTGCGCTTCAAAGTCGACTTCGCGTCCTACCGCGGAACCAACCTCGGCGCTCCGCAACACCCGTACTTCATCTTCGCCGGCGGCCAATACTCCGTGCATATTCGAAAAGAAGCCATTTACGCCGAAGCATTGATAGGAGAAGGCGGCGCCAACCAGACCTGGGCTGCCGGCAACGCCATCGGCCAAACGGCGTCCTTTGCGTCCCTCGTCGGGGGCGGATTCGACACGCCCCTCACCCGCCGCATCGCCTTTCGGGTCAGCGCCGGCTATCAGTACTCCTACTTTGCCCTCCAATACCCACATACGGAAGTCCCCTACCGGATTCCCGGCCTCCCCACCAACTTCGGCCGCCTCTCCAGCGGATTGGTCTGGAAGTTCTAAAAACAGCTTGCTGAAAGACCACATTTCAATGCGGATGCGCGAAAGGGCACGACTTCAGAGCTTGCCCTGAGCGTAGTCGAAGGGACCTGATCAAGCCAATAGAAAGAGTCGGGATTTATAGGCTGCGGAGAAACTCCTTCGGACGGTAGGCCCGGGATTTATCCACGGCATAAAGCCAATTGAATGAACCAGGGCTTCAGCACATGAGGTATGTTTGTGAGGGATTTCGGCCAAAATTTGGCCTATTTCCGCAGCCTGCTTAGCCCCTCCAACCAACCCTGAAGAATTGGATCAGTCCGGCGGTGGAACCGCGGCTCCATCCCAGTCGTCGAGACAATTCGAATCAAGCAGAACAACACGGTTCCGTCCCGTCGCTTTGGCCGCATAAAGGGCATGATCGGCAACCGCCAGCAGGGCTTCAGCCGCAGCCGGCCCCTTCGACGGGTTAAACAGAGTTGCGCCCAGGCTGCAGTTGACCTTGAACTCGGATTCACGCGCGCGCACCTGCAGATTTGAGATGGAACCGTGCAGCGTGGCCAGCCTGTGTTCGACAAACTCTGAGGGTATATCGTTCAGAATCAGCAGGAACTCTTCACCGCCGTAGCGTCCTGCGTGGTCATAGGGACGAATGGCGGCGGCGACCGCGGCGGCAAACCAGCGCAATGCGTCATCCCCTGCCAGGTGCCCATAGGCGTCGTTGACGCGCTTGAAGTGGTCCAGGTCCACCAGCGCAACCACCATGAAAGATCCTTTGCGGCAGGCGCGGTCAATCTCCGCCGTCAGGGCGCGCAGAACTGCGACGCGATTGAACAATCCAGTCAACCCGTCGTGGGTGGCCTGGATGCGCAACTGCTCACGGCTGTCCTCCAGTTCCTTGGTGCGCTTGCGAACCAGGTCTTCCAGTTCTCGGCTCCGCGCGCGCAGGTGGCGCGCACGGGCCTGGTCGACCAGCATGAGCAGCAAAAGGGCAGCCAGGCCACAGAGGACAAGGAACCACCAGTTCCGCCACCACGGCGGAAGAATCTTCACATCGAACAACCCCGGCGACGAAGAAGCATCGAGTGCCGCGTTCTGCGCCATTGCTTCTAACGTGTATTCGCCGGGCGGAAGCGCGGTGAAGACGGCAACCCCATCCGGAGCTTCGATCCAGTCCGGCTGCAATCCCTTCATCCGATAGCGGAAGACCAGCTCGCTGCGGTTGCGCATCTCGGGAGACGAGATTTGGAAGCGCAGCGGCACGGAGGACCACGGCAGTGTGATCTCCTGGGCGCCGGCAAAGTTGGCGTCTCCCCTGCGGACTGCGGTGACGGAGGCCGTAATCGGCGAGGGGTCGAAGATCCGCTCCGGATGCAGCAGGTGAGTCACTCCGCCGCTGGTGCCAACCCACATCGAACCGTCCGGACTGATGCTGAAACCCCCTTGGTCCACATCGTTCCAGATCAGGCCGCTTTCCTGGTTTAAGTGACGCCAGTGACTGCCGTTCCACACCACCAGCCCGGAGTCGGTGCCCAGCCACACCCAGCCGCGCTTGTCGACTTCGATCGCGAGTGGCGCCAGGGCGCGAAAGTCGGCTGGAAGTTCCAGCGCCCCGGCCTGCAGGCGATCGCCCTTCAAGGTCAATCGCCAGGTCCCGTCGTCCCCGGTAACCCAGAATGCCCCATCCGGAGCACAGGACATTGAAAGCAGGGATCCGCGCAAACTGGGGAGGCCGTCGATCGGCGGCGCCGTCCAGGCGCCACCCTTGAAGCGCAACATCTTGTTCCCACCCAGAAACCATAAGTCTCCATTGGAGGCTTCACAGCCCTTTTCGACGCGGGCCGCTACCCCCAGCAACGGATCAAGGGCTGTGACCCGCTGCGGCGTGGATTCGAGTGCATCCGCCGCCCGCATGTACAACCCCGCTTTGGTGGGAAAGAAGATGCGCCCAGTCGAATCCTGGAAGCTGGTGAGGATGAATGCCGGGATATGCCCTGTCACTACAGTGCGGCCAGACTTTTCGTCGATGCGCAGCACGTTGCCGGAAAATGTCCCGGCCCAGAGTGAACCGTCACGATCGGCGCCCATGGTGCTGACCTGGCCATACGTCCAGGAGTGTCCGGTGAAGAGTGGCCCTGCCGCTCCGCTGCGCGGATCGATCCAGCCCGGTCCCTCTTCCGTTCCAACAAACACACGGCCCACACGGGTTGGGAGCACCGTCCAAACCACAGGAGAAGGCAGGCCCTGAACTTCGCCCCACCCCTCCCAGTCCTCGTAGCCGATCCAGTGGTAGAGTCCCCGTCCCAGGCTGCCCAGCCACAGGTCGCCGGCCGAATCGAAAGCCATGCCGGTGATGTGGTTGCTGCGCAGTCCGTTGGCGGAGCCAATCAATCGCCAGTGGTTTCCCTCCCATCGCGCTATACCGTTCTTAAACGGAATGAGCACGCGGCCTTCGCGATCCTCAATCAGCGACATCTGCCGGACAACGCTCTCGAGATTGGGATCGGGAAGGTTACGACCCACAAAACGAGCGGCTCCCCGCAAAAGAGCAACCATCTGGTGCTCCCCAGCCGCCCACAGTGTGCCCGAGCGGTCGAGAAAAACGGAATGCCACTTCGTCTCGGGAACACCCTTGCCCATTCCCCATTCCCTGACCATGTCCGGGCGTGCAACCGGCCAGGAACAAAGTCGGTTGCCGCAGCCCGCCCACGCCACCTGATTGCTGGGCCCGTCGCCGACCACGTTTACGCTCACAAGTGCGCCAAGCTCCGGCATGGCCGACCTCTGCGCAGCCGAAAAGACAGGTGTATACGCGAGCATCGCGCCCTGCGCATCGTGTTCCAGCCGATAGACCTCGGACCCGTCAATCACCAGCAGGGAACGCGCGTCCACTGCGACGATGTGCTGCGCTTCCTCTACATGAATGGGGCTCTTGCCGGCGGCCAGGAATCCCTGCCCGTCCCAGCGGTAGAGATTCTCTTCCGTGCCCACCCAGACGGTGCCGTTGGGGTCGGCGTAAATGTCCTGGATGTCGCGATCGAGAATTCCCTGCTGCTGGCCATACTTCTCAAACCGCGAGCCGAGAAACCGGTAAACTCCATTTTCTGTGCCCATCCAGATGAACCCGGAACGGTCTGTCGTCATCCCCTCGATCGACATGTTCCCCAGCCCTTCGAACTGGCGGTAGGGGTGAAAGACGTACTCCTGCGCCTGAATGCCGGCCGCGGACGCCAGGCAACACGCCAAAACACGAATTGAACCGGTTCGCAGCAAACTGCCCGCTCCGATAAGAGATCCAATTGGAATCGTCTGGCACCGATTCTAGCGGCAAATTGAGGGAGGTTCTACATTTACCTGCTGGATCACGACCAAATTTTGGCACTTTCTGAACCCGCAGGAGGATGAAACTCTGGGTGCCCCATCCATCGCGCCCTTTGCGATGGGTGGGAGAGCACAAAGTTCAACCCTCGGCCATCGGGTTTTTCGCGTCTTCCAACCTGTTTCTTGTGAGGATGAAACTCTGGGTGCCCCATCCATCGCGCCCTGTGCGATGGGTGGGAGAGCACAAAGTTCAACCCTCGGCCATCGGGTTTTTCGCGTCTTCCATCCTGTTTCTTGTTCGGATGAAACTCTGGGTGCCCCATCCATCGCGCCCTTTGCGATGGGTGGGAGAGCACAAAGTTCAACCCTCGGCCATCGGGTTTTTCCATCCTCCGTCCTGTTTCTTGTTAGACGGACGGCTCCAAAGCCTCAAGCATTGCCTCTGTGGTGGTGATGGGAGGCAGGCAAGCGCGCCCCAGGCAAATCAGCGCCCAGGCCTCAACTCCAACCGGGGGCTGAATCTTGAGCAGTGTCTCAGCCAGAACTTCCGGGACGCCGCCGGGAACCAGTCGAAAAGGTGCAATGCGCATCACCGTCTTGTTGATGGCGAATCGCGCGACGGCCAGCGCTTCCAGGCGCGCTGCTTCGGGGCCGGACCCGACCACGACAACCTGCACCGGATCGAGAAGCATGCACTCCAGCGCCAGCCCATACGTGCCCGTATACAGGCCAAAATGCTCGACAATCCCGGCAAACGAGTCAAGCGTATCTTCGGCGATCTCGCGATAGTCCGCGCGGCCATTGAGCGCTTCAAGCCGCAGCAGTGCGGATGCGGCGCTGGGATTGCCGGCCGGCGTGGGCGTGTCCTGCAGCGGCTTGCGGCGCGCGCCCAGTGCTCCCAGCGGCATCGCGCCGTCCTCCGGGGCGGCTGTATCGTAGAACGCTCCGGCGGTGCGGTCATAGAAGCGCGCAATCATCGCATCGGCCAGCTTGACCGCCGCGTGATAGTACCGCATCTCTCCGCTGGCCAGCCAGCCGTCGACACAGGCATGCACGGTAAAGGCGTAATCGTCGAGCGTGCCGGCAACTTTTTCCGTAGGCTCGACTCCGCGCGGATAGGCAATCACGTGATTGAGCGTTTCAGCCCCGTCCCACGCTCCGCCCAGCAGGCGATCCAGCGTGCGCAGCGCAAACTCCCACGCCGAATCCATGCGCAGCACCCGCGCCGTCTCCAGGTACGCCCGTATGGCCATCGCATTCCAGCCGGTATAGAGAGTCTCGTCGATGAATGGAGTGGGGCGAAGCCGCCGCGCCGCCAGCAGCTTACGCCGCGCGGAATCAAGCAGCGACCGCAGTTCATCTTCTTTCTTGCCCGCTGCCTCGGCAACTTCAGCCAGCGTTCTGTTCACATGGAGCACGTTCTTCGCCGGGTTGTGGTGCATATCGCCCAGTTCGCCAATGTCCCAGTAACTCGCCGCTACCTCAAGTTCGGCGGGATCGAGCACCGCGCGCGCCTCTTCCAGCGTCCACGTGAAGTAGTCGCCGTCATCGTCGAGATTGATGTCGGCGTCCTGCGATGCATAGAACCCGCCCCGTTCGCGATCCGTCATCCAGTCGTCGAGCCAGTGAACAATCTCCACCGCGGTCTCCAGGAAATCCGGGCGGACAAAGCTCTGGAAGCCGTGCACGTAGTTGCGCAGCAGCTCGGTATTGTCATAAAGCATCTTCTCGAAGTGCGGAACCACCCAGCGCTCGTCCACGCTGTAGCGATGAAAGCCGCCGGCCAACTGGTCGTAAACGCCGCCGCGCGCCATCTTTTCGAGCGTGGTAGTAAATGCTTCCTGGGCCTGCTCATTGCCGCGATTCATCGCCACTTCGAGCAGCAGGTCGAGCACCGCCGGATGCGGAAACTTGGGCTGCGAACCGAAGCCGCCGTTGCGCGGGTCAAATTGATTGATCGCCGCGGCCGCAATCTTGTCTACCAGCGAAAGCGTGAGTTCGCCCCCGCGCCCTGAGAACGACTCGTTGTGTTCGATCGCCGCCATCACGCTGCCGGCGGAATCGAGCGCTTCCTCGCGCCGCTCCCGCCACACCTGCGCCATGGTCAGCAATACGCGGCCAAAGCCGGGGCGTCCGTAGCGATCGTCGCGGGGAAAATAAGTGCCGCCAAAGTAAGGCCGGCCGTCGGGCGTAAGAAACGCGGTAAGCGGCCAGCCGCCCTGCCCGCTGATGGCCGCAACCGCGGCCTGGTAGCGCGCGTCCACATCGGGCCGCTCGTCCCGGTCCACCTTCATGGCCACAAAATGCTCGTTGATGAGCCGCGCCATCTCGGCATCTTCATACGACTCGCGGTCCATCACGTGACACCAATGACACCACACCGCGCCAATGTCCAGCAGGATAGGCTTGTCTTCCGCCTGCGCGCGCGCAAAGGCCTCTTCGCCCCACGGATGCCACTGAACAGGTTGATGCCGTGCGGAACGCAGATAAGACGATGCGGCTTTTTCGAGCAGGTTGCAGTGCGCGTGCTCAACTTGTTCGGGCGTTGGGAAAACGTCCTCGTGCATGGCTTGAGCATAACATTGCTTCAACAAAGCTGAAGGTAGCGTCTCCCCTTGAACGTAGCGCGGCTCTCCAGACCGGGGTCCCCGCGGACAGGTCTTCGTCCGTGGGGTGGTAGACCCCCTGTACCGCGGACGTCCACGTCCGCACCGCAAAAAGCCACACCATCTACTGAAAGGCTCCAACTTGACGGAGACGTGCGAAAGGGCACGACTTCAGTCGTGCCGAAAGCTCACAAAAAATGACTTGGGCTTTAGCCCCTGTGGAAGGTTTTTACGGAGGAAGGCCCGTCTTCATCTCAGACCTGGTGCCTTTTCTCTAGAGTCCATAACGAAGCAAAGGCGGTCATCCTGAGCAAACGGGGCCCCAGGCGCCTTTCAGCCACCGGGGTCCCCGCAGACAGGTCTTCGTCTGCGGGGCGGAGCCTGGGGTGGTGAGCCGAAAGCCTGCCCTGTGCGAAGTCGAAGGGGATCTGCATTTGTTCTTTTGTGCGCATTACGACGAACTCCAGAGACAGAACTCTAGCTCTTCGCCAACTCCGCCTCAATCGCCGCGACCAGCGCCGGCGCATCCGGCGCGGTATCCGGCGCAAACCGCTCCACCACTTCGCCCGACCGGCTCACCAGGAACTTCTCGAAGTTCCATTGCAGCTCCGGCTCCGCGTTGGCCTCAATGCCATACCCCTTCAGCTTCTCTCGCCACGGCACTTCGGTGACGCTCACCGCGTGAGGCTTCGCCGCGATCAGCGCCGCATACAGCGGATGCTTCTGCTCGCCGACCACCGTAATCTTGTCGAACAGGGGAAACTTCACGCCGAAATTCGTCGTGCAGAACGTCTGTATCTCCTCGTTCGTTCCCGGCTCCTGCGCCTTGAAATCGTTCGCCGGAAAGCCCGCAACCACCAGCCCCTTCGGCTTGTACTCCTCGTACAGCTTCTCCAGACCCTCATACTGCGGCGTCAGTCCGCACTTTGAAGCCACGTTGACCACCAGCAGAACTTCGCCCTTGAACGCTCCCAGCGAAGTCTCTTCGCCGGTAATCGTCTTGACGGGGATGTCGTAAATGTTTGCGCTCATGATGATGCCTCCTACTTCTCATTTTACTAAGAGCCGGGTGCCCCATCCTTGCGCTTTCTTTTAGCGCAAGGGTGGGAATCGACCAAGCCAGTGCGAGCCTCACGCGAGCGTCTACCCCACCGCAGCTGGTTTGGTGGCCAATATCAGCGGCGACGGCCCATGCGTATCAAGCGTGCGCGCATCCGTGAATCCAGCCTCGCGCAACCATTCCGCGATCTCTTCAAAACTGAACGTATCGCCGCAGTCCGTGTTGACCAGCATGTTGACCGCAAAAAACAGCCCGTTCAGCGGCCCGGTTCTCTCCGCATTCACCAGGAACTCCGCAACCGCGATCGTCCCTCCCGGCGCGAGCGCTTCAAACGTCCTCGCCAGCAGCGCCTTGCTTCGTTCCACGCCCTCGCTGTGCAGAATGTGACCCAGCGTAGCGACGTTGTGGTCCTTCCCGAAATCCGCCTGAAGCAGGTCGCCCTCCACAAAGCTGAACTGCTGCGTCAGTCCAAACCGCGCCACAGTCGCGCTCGTTACGGGAATCACTCCATGCCAATCCACCGCAGTCACGTGAACCTTATCGGAGCACTGCGCCAGTGCGATGCCCCAGACTCCCGAACCCGCGGCCAGATCCAGAACGCTCACCGGGCCGGCCGCGCTTTTCAATTCCAGATGCGCCGCCAGCGCCTGCGCCACGTGATAGCTCATGGGGAAAATGTCGTTGACAAACTCGCTGAAAAACTCGCTGCCCGGCCCCTGCTGATTCACAGCCGCGACAGGCTTGCCGGTAGCCACAACCTCGTTCAAGTGAAGCCACCGTGGAACCAGGTGCTCGCTCGAATGACGAATCAATCCGCCTTGAAACTCCGGCTTCGTGCTCACAAGAAATGCGGCGCTCTCCGGCGTCAGGCTATAGATTCCCCTTTGGTCTTTGGCCAGAAATGCGAGGCCCACAAGCGCATTCAGGATTGCGGACAATCCCCGCTCCGATGCGCCCGTCGCCAGGTGAATCTCGTTCAAGCTTTTTGGGCCGCTATCCAGCACGTCGAAGACCCGGTGACGGATGGCCGCCTCAAGAACCAGCGGCGGCGCATAGCCGAATGCAAATTGGTAAATGCGTTCAGGAGTTACAGGAGCAATAACAGGGGCAGTCATTTCGACCTCGTTCAAGGGGAATTGAGCAGGGGAATCTGCAGCCGAAGAATACCAGAGCGCGCTGCCAAAGCGCACTCAAGGAAAAATGAATTCTCTTAGTCCCCGACCAGCATCGCTGACCCACAGGAGATGAAACTGCGGGTGCCCCATCCATCGAGCGTCTTTTTGCTCGATGGGTGGGAGACCACAAAGGCCAACCATCGGCCCTCGGGTCTTTCCATCCACCATTCAGCCTCTTGTCAAAACCCACTGAGCGATGTCCTGCGGAAATGTCCCGCCAACCTGCTGACTCGCCATGTGCGCCCGGTGCCCCATCCTTGCGACTCTTTCCGTCGCAAGAGTGGGAAATCGACCAAGTCCATGCGAGCGGATTGCGAGCGTTTGGCCCCACCGCAGGTGGCTTACCCAAGCAGTTGCCGCGCCACCTTGATATAAAGTTCCACCGCCTCCAGCAACTCCTTCTTCGCCAGCTTCTCAAACGGCGTATGCGCCACATGAATTGACCCCGGCCCCAGCAGCAGCGGCTCGCCCCAATTGCTCAGATGCGGAATGTCTGTAGCAAACTTGGCAATCATCGTGGGCAAACCTTCAATCGCTTTCATGCGGATGAAAGGTGAGTCGAGAGTGAACTCCACATCAGCCAGACCTGCCGCAGCTTCGACCAGCGCGGCCCGTACCGGAGCGGAATCCGTCACCGTGCGCACCAGCACCTGTGCCTCGGCCTTGTCGGCAATCACATTGGGCGCGTGCCCGCCGTGAATCTGACCAATATTGAGCGTGCTGGGGCCTATGTCCTCAAGCGACGGCAGCGGCAACGCGAGCACCCGTGCCAGCACTTCAACCAGCTTGTGCACGGCAGAGTCCCCAAGCTCGGGATAGGCTGAGTGAGCCATTTTCCCGGTGCACTTGATCGCCGCGCGCAAAGCGCCCTTAGACGCCAGCGCAAGCCGGTTGTCGGTAGGCTCGCCGTTGATCAGGAAGCGGCTTCCCTTGGGAGCCTTGTTGGCGACAGCAGCGCCCGCCGAGTCGCGTTCCTCGCCGCTCACAAACAGCAAGCCAACTCGAAATCCCTCCCCCCGCAGCGCCTCGGCAGCAGCGACTTGCGCGGCAATGATCCCCTTGGCGTCCGAAACACCGCGCCCGTACATGAACTCCGCATCCTCGCTAAACGGGATGTAAGGCGGAACGGTGTCCATGTGCGTGGAAAACACCAGATCGGGCGTCTCATCCGTTCGGCCGCCGTAGACGTTCCAGCGCTCCCCGGCGTTTGCGCTTTCCGGCGGCTGCGGCACGGGCGTCTTCTCCACCGCCCAACCGCGACCGGCGAGAAAGCCGGCGAGAAAATCCCCCAACGCTCCTTCGTTGTAGGTGGTGGACTCGATCTCGCACAACGCGCGCGTAAACCGAACAGGGTCAAGAGGAATGGCCGAAGAAATGTCGTTCATGATGCTGCAAGGATACCGCAGCGGCTGAATCCCAGCCGCCGGTTTATCGAAACCAGGCGAGTGAATCGATTTGCCCCTCTGTGCACTTTGCGGTCCAGTATTCCAAAAACCATCCCCATCCAGATGAAAAACTCGCCGCTTTAGGCGTAGAATGATCA
>Ga0224555_1004010_pt1 | contig 14145 bp, 11 predicted proteins | sample 714S23034metaG_FD_180687 | JGI IMG/M metagenome (GOLD analysis project Ga0224555, IMG submission 180687) | Peat soil microbial communities from Stordalen Mire, Sweden - 717 S2 30-34 | ecosystem: Environmental > Terrestrial > Soil > Wetlands > Peat | place: Sweden: Norrbotten County, Stordalen...
TCCGGCCGGGTTCCAGTACATTGTGGAGGCATCATCGGCAACTGCCGCGAACGCTCCCCCCATTCCCAGCGCCCTGGCTCCAACGCCGATTGACAGCATATCACCCGCATAATCATCAGCTTTTATCGCGGTGGAAAACAGGATAAACATTGAAACAATCATGGCAAGGAACATTTTTATGTTATTCAAGTTTTTATCCCTTGTTGGTTTTTTTTACAACATTTAATAATTATGTAAAAGCGGGGAGCTTTTTACAGCTCCCCGCCTTACTGCTATCTCATTATCTGAACATTATTATCGTTGAATATCCGTTGCTTGCTCCGCCGTTGGACAGCAGGGATACTTTCAGTATATATGTCCCTGACGCAAGGTTCTGTCCTCCCGCGGCCTTTCCGTTCCAGTATATCGAGTGCTGGCCGACCGATATCGACGACGGGTCATCCAGCGTCTTGCTCCATATCATCCTTCCGGAAGCCGTATATATCGACACCCGTATTGTTCCTGACACGGGTATTGAAACCGCATCCGCTGTGCCGTTGGCGGCAGCCGAGACTCCGGTACCTGTAGGCGCGCTTATACTGTATGCAAGTGTCGCCCCTGTGGCCGATGTTGACGGGTTCGGATAGCTCATTACATTGCTTACCTGCGCCGTCTGGCTTGACGCCGAAGAGGGTTCATTTCCCCACATCAGCGTTCCGTTGATATATCCCGTTGTTTTGCTGCTTGTTGTAAAGGCCGTATATGCCGCGTAGCTCCAGTCGTTGTTCTGCAGCATATTGCTCCAGTCACTCAGATTGAACCTGCTCTGTATCTCTATCTTCTGGCCGGGCTGAAGAACAAGCCCGCCTGTAAACTTATAGCTTATATAATTGGTCTGTCCTCCGAGGCTTGTAGGAACTGCCGTTGTCTGAATATTTCCAGTAACCGAGGTTCCCGCGGGAACTAATCCCGCCCAATCAACCCATGTCTGCACTGACTGGCCCGTGCAGTCGCAGTTGAACCAGTAACGTACTTCCACATTATTCAAATTCAATGCCGTTGTTCCCGTGTTCACCACTTCTATCTGCGGATGCGGGCTGTTCGTCGAATTGGTTGTTACCGCGGACTGCAGATACACCGTCAATGCGCCTGAGCCCGAAAAAACTGTCGGTGTTGCCGTCGGCACTATCGGCGTGTTTGTCGGAACCGGTGTTGTCGGAGTCGCTGTCGGTACTATCGGCGTGTTCGTCGATGTAAGCGTCGAAACTTCCTGCGTACTTGTATTTGTCGGCTGTGCCGGGCTTGTCGGCGTGTTTGTCGGAACCTGTGTTGTCGGCGTCATAGTAGGTGCTATAGGCGTATTTGTTGATGTCAGTGTTGAAACAATCTGCGTAATAGTATATGTAGGCGTCGCAGTAGGCGCTATTGGCTGTGATATTATCTGGATCGCGCATATCTGGGCATTGTCCACGCTTGACGGCCCGAACTGGATCGTTATCACACCGTTGACCGGCGCAATGTTGTTAAGTACCTTGTCATCGGCTTTAAGGGATCCGGCCTCGGCGTATATGTCAAGATTCGTTTCTACCTGAGTTCCGTTTATTGAGACGTTAAATACCCTCTGCCCTGCGGCTGTAATCCCTTTGTAAATATCGGCGAACTTAAGCGTTACCTGATAGCTCCCCGCCGGAACGTTAAAAGTATATGTAAACGGATTTCCGTAGCGCTCGCTCTGATATAGTGTCTGGTCGGATGTTCCCGCGACAGGCGTTCCGACAGCCTGAGTGTCCGCAGTACCTCCGCTATAATCCTCGTCCGCGGCCCAAACATTTCCGACGGCGTCTGTATATGCCGTTCCTCCCGCGTTTACCCTCCACGTTGATGACACTGCCGGTGATGTCGGCGTTGCCGTTGGTATTATCGGCGTGTTTGTGGGCGCCGGCGTTGTCGGCGTCGCTGTAGGGACCGTGGGTGTGCCCGTATTTGTGTTTGTCGGCGCCGGCTTTGTCGGCGTTAGCGTCGGAACTATGGCCGTCGGAGTATTTACAGGAGTACTTACCGTTCCCTGGTTTATTACGAGATACTGCCTTGTGTACAAATACATCAAAACCTCGTCAGACGGGGCAAACCACATGTTATTATTCGCGCCGCCTTCGCCATAGGTGCTGTAAACATAGTTGATGTGCGCCTGCAGCGTCGATTCATTTGTGTCATACGTTCCGGGTGTGCTGCTGCCCGAATAGGTCATGTGAGTAAAAACTATCATCCACGCCGGCCTTGAACTTGACGCCGCCGCGTCGGCCCACGCGTTTGCCTGGGAGGATGTCACCGAGGCGTACAGGCCGTGCCTGTAAAGGTTGAAAAAATTTGTCGATGAAAAATTATCGGCATAGTTCAGTCCGTCCACGCCTTCAGCCGCATGAACATACCCGGCCGTTGAAAGGCACGTCTCATATCCCGTCTCAAGATATGGATAGACATAATAAATATTCTTGTAATTGTTCGGGAACCATGATTCGAGCGTGGTCTTGGCCGCCCCGACATAAGTTGCAAGGTTTGAACAGTTTATTGTATTCTGCGGATGGGTGGTTGAGTGGTTGAAGACCGACCATCCCGAGTTAAACAGCGAGTTAAGCTGGGTCCTGCTCATGTAGTTTCCTCCGCCTATCCAGCCGGTCACTATGGCCATACCCGCCCTCATGTTTTTCGCGGAAAACATCGGGTAGTCGACCGTGTAGTCCGTGGCATACCCGTCGTCAAATGTGAATGAATAGGCCCATTTTTTGTTTTCCCACAGGGTGGCCTTTGTCGCAACTCCTGTTCCTCCGGATGTCCAGTTCACCGCAGTCACCACTATATTTGTATGCTGTTCTGCGAGCGAGAAAGAACATGTGCCCGTCGAAGCAGTGTATGTGCATGTTACGGGTGTTCCATCCGCGTTTACGTTGCAGGACGAGGCTGTTCCAACCGAAACATTCAGTGTTATCATTCTTTTAAAAATATCCGCGGGCAGCTGGGAATAATCAAGCGTATATGTATACACCTTGTTATTGCCGCCCGGCGTGGGGGTAAGGGTCGGCGCCGCCGGTGTGGATATATTTGTGGATGTATTCACCGGCGTATAAGTATTCGTAAATGTATTCGTATTCGCCGGCGTCACCGGAGTATTCGTTTTTGTAAAAGTATTTGTAACCGCCGGCGTATTGGTCTGAACCGGAGTTGTGGGCACAGGCGTCACTCCGCCCGATGTTCCCACAAAAGACATAATGCTCTGCGCCGGAAGTGAATAAGTAAAACTTCCGCCGGAAACGGATGCTGCCGTCTGCTGAACGAGGTTATTTGATGAATTGGTAATCCACGGCGTAACACTTGACGCGCTCAGGCTTCCCAGCGTGAATGTCTGGCTGGAAGCCGAGGAATTCTGGTTAATTGCTATTATGACAAATTTGCCCGATGACGGGTCCTGATAGGCCGAGCACAGTATTCCCGAAGACGGCGCCGCAGTCGCTCCTATGCGCACAAAACCCGGTTTTATGAACTTGGAGTAGTTTCCCAGTGCATAGAGCCTCTTTGTCGGGTTGCCGCTCGAATCGCATAACCCCTCATTATCCGAATTGTTATTAACAAGCCACCAAAAAATGTAGGCGCTCATTCCGGCGTTGACTATGCAGTTATGCACATTGACGGCGTAAGTAAGTCCGCTGGCAATGCTCGGATCATTATTTGCAAAATCCGAATATTCCGTCATCCAGCTCGGAACGTTCCAGCCTGATGGCAGGGCCGTCGGCCCGCCGCCATAAAGATGGTTCGCTATTATTCCCACAAACGGTTTGGCCGCGGAATCGTTCATGGTCGTGGCCGCCATATTCAAGTCGTCACGGTAGCTCTCCGGCATCATTATCTTTGTTGTCAGCCCGGCGGTTTTAAAGGCTGGCCCCAGATAATCCCTTATAAATGAATCCCACGCCGCGGCTGTCCATACGCATGATTCATAAGTTGTCGAATAGTCGCATTCGTTCTGCGGCGAGACCGCGTAAAGGGTTATATTCTTCTGGCTTTTTACCGCTTTCACATAACTCACCAGATAATTCGCGTATCCCTGCTCGTTCGCGGCAGAGGCCACAAAATTCCCGCCCACTGTATTGTTGTTGTCCTTGTATTTTGCCGGAGGGGTCCACTCGCTGGAGAATATCCTGATGTTCGGATTGCGCGCTATCGCCAGCGACATGGGGCTAAGTTCCGAGCTTGACGTGCCGTCGGATGTGCCCGGGTCTATGCGGGTACGCAAAATCGATAATCCGGCATGGCCGTTGACATTGTCGTCCAGCCAGAACGTGTCGGCCAGCGACGCTGTTATCTTGCTTCCCACCCAGACGCTCGCCGCCCCGAAACCGTCCATTGTCTGGTACTTCGTCGACGGATCCACCGCGCATGTCGCGGCAAAAACAGGAGCAAATGACATTAATACTGTTGCAAATAACAAAGTCAGTACGGCAATAATACTCTTTCTCATACTTGCGCCCTCCCTATCTATATTTTTTATTTTGTCCCTTTGGCCTTAAATCCATTCACTGATTCCTTAAAAACCGCACTTTTTATTATAACGATTAAACGTCCGTCAGAAAAAAAATGGAAGTCCGCCTTCCATTTTTCCATTTTTTGTTTTTTGCACACGTGTGATAACACACGTGTGCAAAAACATCTAATTTATACTTTATAGCCCCATTATTGTCAATATTTAAAACATTAAACTTTGCCTGTTAAGTTTAACAAGAAAAAGGCTGTGATTAACCGGTAAACGTTTTGAATGGAGAAACAATGTTCTTAAAAAACCGTAGATATTTTAAATTTTTGTTGTAGCGTGCAAATGGATTATCGGCCCGCTTTACGCCATTGCCTTCTTCCTCATGTCATCCGGCATTTTCTCTATCGCGTACCTGAATGCCGTGCGCGGCATTGTCTTTTTGTATTTCATCAGGTAATCAAATACCTCCCGCGCGTGTTTGCGCGAGGCTTCCTTTAACATCCATCCGTACCCTTTCTGCACCAGGTCATCAGGATCGTTGCGGAGGATATCCGCAAGCTCGAAAACATCGGCAAGGAATTCGCCGCGCCTTGCCGGAAGTATAAGCGAAACGCATGCCGCGCGTTTTACCCACCGGTTTTTTGAACGGGCCCATTTTTTCAATTCAGCCATATATGCCGGGTATTTTGTTATAAAGGACCCAACCGCATGGTTGCACAACGTGTCGCACTCGGCCCAGTTGGATATGCTGTTTTTTACCCACTTTTCCAGAACGGCAAAATCCTTTTCCCTGAAATCGTCAGATATCATTTCCGCCCATTCCGAGGCCGCGAATTTTTCCTCCATATTGCCGGTATCCATGAGCATCCCGCACAGTTCCATTATGCCGTCCGTTGAGGCCCCCTTTATTTCCCTGAAAATTTTTTTTGCTATTTTGTGGACGTCCGTGAGTTTTACCCCGTAGCCAGTGACTTTCTCCTTAAAAAACTTTGCGAATGACGCCTTTGCATCCGGTGTGGACGCGGCTTTGAGCGCGGCCGATATCCGCCTGACGATTTTATTATTTTCCATTTTTTTCCCCCATTTTTATTTCCCTATTTCTTTCTTCTTCCACAATAAAAATATTGCCGGATAAACCAGCAGTTCCATGATAAACGACGTGAGGATGCCTCCCACCATGGGCGCGGCTATGCGTTTCATCACATCCGCCCCGGCCTCGCTGGTGGCGGCCCACATTATCGGAAGAAGCCCCACGAACATGGTCATCACGGTCATCAGTTTCGGCCTGACCCTTTTTACCGCGCCTGTGTGGATTGCGGCCTTGAGGTCGTCAAGGGTCTTCATAAGCCCGCTGTTTTTCGCCTCGTTATATGCCAGGTCGAGGTATAACAGCATAAATATCCCGGTCTCGGCGTCAACCCCGAGCAGGGCTATTATACCGCACCAGACGCCTATGGACATATTGTAACCGAGTATGTGAAGCGCCCACACCGCGCCCACAAGCGAAAACGGCACGGCCAGAAGAATTATAAATGTTTTCACATAGGATTTGGTGTTAATGTAAATGAGCATGAATACAATAAAAAGGGTCAGCGGAAGAACGATTCCCATCCTGTCCTTTACGCGTTCCATGAATTCGTACTGTCCGGAAAAAACGAGCGAATACCCGGCCGGCATTTTCAGGTTTTGCGCGAGGTCCTTTTTCGCCTCCTCGACATACCCGCCTATATCGCGCCCCGCTATGTCCACGTAAACATAACCGCACAGCCTGCCGTTCTCGTCCCTGATCATGCCCGGCCCGGTGGTGACGGTTATATCCGCCACCTGTGAAACCTGCACCTGTCCGCCTGTCATGGCCGGTATATAAATCCTCTTTAGTTTTTCAATGCTGTCACGCATATCCCGCGGATAGCGCACATTAACCGGAAACCGCTCGCGCCCCTCTATGGTCTCGGTGATGTTCTCCCCGCCCACCGCCGACATTATCGTTTCCTCTATTTCTCTTACGGAAATGCCGTATCTGGCCGCTTCCTTCCTCATTATATTATAATTAATGAAGTAACCCCCGGCCGTCCTTTCGGAAAATACGCTGCGTGTGCCTTTAATGCCGTTCAGCCGGGTTTCGATGCGCCTGCCTATATCCTCTATTTCCGCCAGGCTGTCCCCGTATATTTTTATCCCGACTGGCGTGCGTATGCCTGTGGCGAGCATGTCTGTCCTGCCCTTTATGGGCATTGTCCAGGCGTTCACCAGCCCCGGTATCTTCATGGCTGAGTCCATCTGCGCTATAAGTTCGTCCCAAGTCGTGCGTTCCGGCCAGAATATTTCAAATGGCCATTTCAAAAATCCCGGAACTATTTTCGAATACCACCTGCCGCGCGCGGGCCAGCTTTCCTGCGGCCTTAACTGCACCGTGGTTTCCATCATGGAAAGCGGCGCCGGATCGGTGGAAGTGTCGGCCCTGCCAGCCTTTCCGAATACGCTGGCTACCTCCGGGAAAGATTTGAGTATCTTGTCCTGAATCTGGAGCATCTTTGATGCCTGCGCTATTGATATGCCCGGCATGGTGGTGGGCATGTAAAGTATCGACCCTTCGTTCAGCGGCGGCATGAATTCCTTTCCGAGGGTGAAAAAAAATGGCAGTGATATAGCCATGACGGCAATCGCGGCTATGATGACCTGTTTCGGCCTGTTAAGTACAAAATCAACCGCGGGGCCGTAATATTTGAAAAGGAATTTCGAGACCGGGTGTTTTTCCTCGGAATGTATCTCCCCGACAAATACCGCGTTTATCAATTTTCCCAAACCCGTGTCACGGATCTTGAATTTTTTCACCCTGATAAAAATTGTGATAAGCGCCGGCGCAAGGGTTATGGAAAGTATCGCAGCGAAGAACATGGCAAAATTTTTCGTATAGGCAAGCGGCTTGAAAAGCCTCCCCTCAACGGATTCAAGGGTAAATATCGGGATAAAAGAAACCGCTATGACTAGCAGTGAAAAAAATGACGGCCCTGCTACTTCCTTTACCGCGTCAAGCATTACTTTCCTGTAATCGCCTATGGAGCCCTGCTCGCGCCAGCGCGCCAGCCTTTTGTGGGTATTTTCAACGACAACTATGGCGGCATCCACCATGGCCCCTATGGCGATTGCAATTCCGCCCAGCGACATAATATTGGCAGTGAGCCCCATATACCTCATGGGAATGAAGGCCATTATCACCGCTATGGGAAGCAGTAGTATCGGTATCATTGCGGAAGGCAGGTGCGTAAGAAAAATAAGTATCACGATGGATACGACTATCATTTCCTCTATGAGCTTGCTTTTCAGCGTGTCTATGGAGCGGTTTATAAGTTCCGAACGGTCGTATGTGGTGACGGCCTTCACACCTTCCGGGAGGCGCACTTCCTTTATTTTTTCCTTAACGGCGTTTATGACGCTCAGGGCATTTTCATTGTAACGCATCACGACTATTCCGCCGACGGTTTCCCCTTCGCCGTTAAATTCCGCCACACCGCGGCGTATATCCGGGCCGAAGCGCACCTTTGCCACATCCTTTATTGTCACAGGCACTCCGGCCGCGTCCACCTTTACTACCGTATTTTCAATGTCAGATTTGCTCCCTATATAACCGTTCGCCGTCACCATATATTCGGCGCCGGAAAATTCAAGGAGCTTTGCCCCGGCGGATCCATTGGAATCTTTAACGGCCTTTACAACATCGGATATTGTTATATTATATGCCGGCAGGGCGTCCGGGTTCACCACGACCTGGTATTGCTTTGTAAATCCGCCGACTGAGGCCACTTCTGCGACGCCCTTTACCGACTGCAGTGCGTATTTCAAATGCCAGTCCTGGAAGGTCCTGAGATCCTCCAGTGTGTTTTTTCCGGAATAATCCACCAGGGCATATTCATATATCCACCCCACTCCCGTGGCGTCCGGCCCGATCTGCGTGTTAACCCCCTGCGGAAGCTGGTTTTGTATCTTTGAAAGGTACTCAATCACGCGCGAGCGGGCCCAGTAAACATCCGTGCCGTCCTCGAATATCACATAAACATAGGAATAGCCGTAATCCGAAAATGCCCTGACATCTTTTACCTTTGGCGCGCCGAGCAGGGCGGAGACGATTGGATAGGTCACCTGGTCCTCGACTATCTGCGGAGGCCTGTCCCATTTTGAATATATGATGACCTGTGTGTCCGATAAATCCGGTATCGCGTCAAGCGGTACGCGCGATATCGACCAGATACCCCATGCGGCCGCAAATGCCGCAATGAGCAGGACTATAAACCTGTTTTTTGCCGACCATTCTATTATTTTATTTATCATGATATTCCTTTCATTAAGGTTTTGCCTGTCCCACTGCCGCTTTTATGCGGCTCTCAGAGTCGATCATAAAATTGCCGTTCACCGCCACCTTTTCACCCTCTTTAAGCCCGGCATTGACCACATAATATCCGCCTATATCCGCGCCGACATTGACATCCCTGGGTTCAAAATATCCATCGCCTATGTCGACAAATGCAACCTGTTTTGCGCCCGTATCAAGTATTGCGCCTTCGGGCACCGATAAAAATTCACCGGCCCCGGACTTGATCCCCACTTTCACATACATTTCCGGCTTAAAAACATTGCCCGGATTTTTTACTTTTATCCTTACCCTGATGCTTCTTGTCTGGGGATTAAAAGCCGGGTCGATTGCCGTAACTTTTCCCTCATAAACGGCGCCCGTGCCCGGTTGCATGGAAACATCCGCTGTTTCCCCGATTTTTACATATTTCAGGTCGTCCTGATAAACCTGCGCGTATATCCAGACGGGCCCGCCCTGTCCTGATAAAAGAAGGGATTTGTCAGGCGCCGGCTTTGAATTTAAAGCTTCCACCTGGTTTTCAGAAAGGCCCATTACCTTCAGGCGCATCGCGGCCGAATCCAGTGATTCCTTTGCTGCGTCAATATCGCCCTGTTCGCCCGATGCTTTTACCCTGTTAAGGTTCAGAAAAGCCGATATGTACTGCTGCTGTGTGTAATAAAGCTCCGGGTCATATGCAACCGTGCCAACCGCGTCTACAATGTTTCCCAGGCTCCTTTTTGCGACAACAGCGGTTTCCACATCGATAAGCTGTTGTTTTTCAGGATTGATCTTCACCGTCACCCTGTCCGCAGCCGCCGCGTTTGCCCGCGCTGTTTCGGTATTGCCCTGCTTTACTCCGGCTCCGGGAACCTGTTCTATTGGCACAAGCTTCATGCCGCATATGGGGCAGTCGCCGGGCTTGTCGGTTATATAATAAGGATGCATGGGGCATGTGTAGAGTTGTTTTTTTGCCGGTTTTTGCGAGCATGATACAAATAATAAACCGGCCATTAATGCCAGCACGGCAAGCAGTATGATTACGGTTTTTCTATTCATATTATTTCTCCTCTGGGAATTTTCTACTCTCTCCTGTCTACTCTCTGAACGTTCTTGCCTTGCCTTATCGGGCGGCCACACGGGGCCGCCCCTACGGGAACATTTTTTTGTACTTTCTACTTTCTCCTATCTACTCTCTGTACATTCTTGCCTTGCCTTGCAGGGCGGCCACACGGGGCCGCCCCTACAGTTATGTTCCTGCCTTACTTTTTTACGACAAGCGTCATTCCGCAGATTGGGCATTTGCCCGGTTTGTCGGAAATGATTTGCGGGTGCATGGGACACGTGTAAAGGACTTTTTTTACCGCTGTTGAAGCCGCCCCGGATGCCGCTGATACTGTTACAGGCGCGGCAGATACCGCGGCCGCGGTTTCAGCATTTGCCGCGGGCTTTGAATTTGAACATCCAGAAACCACAAGAACAACGCCTGCGATAAAAAGAACGATCACTGCCGTAAGACCAATTGCTTTTCTCATACATTCCACCTCGTCAAATTTTTTAACAACATCTACTTTCTCCTATCTACTCTCTGTGCGTTTTTGCCTTACCGGGCGGCCACATGGGGCCGCCCCTACGGGAACGTTTTTTTGTTACGTTCTTGCTCTTACTCAAGACTGTTTCCGGCGAGTTCTTCAAGCATCCTGAAATGCGTCAGGTATTCCGCAAGGCGCATATAATAATCTTTTTTCAGGTCAAGCAGCATCCTCTCGCTGTCAAGCAGGTCAAGAAAACCTGTCTTTTTTGACTGGTAAGATGCCAGTGCGGAACTTAAACCCGCCTCGGCTTCCGGTATGAGCCTGCTTTTATAGAGCTCAAGGGAGCTGAAATCCGATTTAACTGTGTCATAATCGTCCTTTGCCTCAAGGACGGCTTTGTCCCTGGTTTCGGCAAGTTCGTCGCCCTTTGCCTGCGCCATATCCAATTTTTCCCCGATGTCCGCCTGCTGATTGTTCAAAAAGAAAATTGGAAGTTCCGCTTCCACCATGAGTTCATAGTTGTCGCTGCCGGGGTCAACACTTTTTTTAAACTCCACGCTGAGCCCGGGAATGTACCCCGCTATAGCGGCGTTCCTGGAATTTTCCCACTCACGTTTTTCGGCCTCTGCCTTTTTTACATACGGCGCCCCGCTTAACACCATTTTCTTTATATCGTCAAAACCGTATTTAAGCCCAGCGAGCCGCGGCTCTTCGAGTGAAAAGTCGCCCTCTCCCGTTATATTCTCATCGCCGGAATATTTCCTCAGCGCCTGAATGCCCGTCTCTTTCTGCCTGTTAAGGGTTGTTATGTCGTTTTCAAGTATATCTTTTTCCAGGTCCGCCTTTAATACATCCTGCTGGGAAACCGCTCCCTGGTTGTATTTGACAAAGGCAATATCAGCGGCCTGTTTTACAATACCGGCGGTTTCCTTTGTTATATCAATAAATTTCATCGTCTTATACAGTTCATAATATGCGGCGCGCGCGGCGTCCATAATCTCAAATTTTTTCATTTCATAGGCGTACTTATAGCCCTCCGCCCCGTCGGAGGCTGCTGCCGCTTCCCAGAAAAACGCAAACGGCTCCGGTATCTCCTGCGTTATCACGAGAAATTTTTGCGCGCCTGCTCCAAGATTGACGGTATTGTCATTAACCGCCATGACGTCGAATCCCACCATGGGGTTTTTCAGGAAGAACCGCCTGTGGCTTTTAGCCTCGTACGAACCCGCTCTTTTTTCGGCCGCCGCAATGTCCGGGTTGTTTTTAAGAGCCGAATCCACCACCTGTTTTTCGGTTATGACCGCTGCACCCGCTGAAAATGCCAGCGCAGTCAGTATAACCGCCGTAAAAACAATTTTTTTCATTTTTCACCTTATAAAATTTCAGCTTTTACGCCGGTTCTTACCGGCCTACTTTCCCGCCATCATTTTAATACGGTCAATGAACTGAGGGCCGTATATGATAAGAAGAATTGTTATGGTTATTATGTAAACAATCCCGAGTATTATGCCCGCGTACGCGAACCATTTGCCCGCTTTTTCCTCCGCGCTGATCTCTTTTAAACCCATTGATCCAAGTATAATCGCGGCTATTGCTTTTTCCATTCCAAGAAGATTTAGAAAACACGCTATCCCGACTATCAGACTTGCTATTGCCACTTTGCTTTTAGTTCCCATGTCCGTTCCCTCCTGTTTTCATATTCATTTTGCAGTCCGGCCCGCATTTGCAGGCGACACATGCGCACGCGTTGGTAGTGCACACGCCGCAGAACTTCGCGAATGCCGCCGGCGCGAAAAGACTGCCGCACGTGCATGCCAGCACGGCGTTTACCGCCATATTCTTTGCCTGTGTTTTCAGGGCATTATTTCCCATGCCGAAGGCAACCGGCGCTGCTATCATATAAGCGGAAAATACCAGTATCAGCGCGGCAAAAGCAAGCGGCGCCGGGAGCCATTTTCCAAAACCATAAACCGGTTTTGAAACCTTTTGCATTTCTATCTTTTGCGTTATTTTAAAGCGGAAATCAGTTCCAGCCTCAAGAACCGGAGCCTTTCTCATATATTCACGCTGCAAAACAAGCGCCCTATATTCTTTTGAACATTCATTACATGCGTCCAGATGTGCTTTTACCTCAATTCCCGCCCCTTCCGGCAGTTCATTATCCAAAAAAGCCCCTAATTTACACGCAATTTCCCTGTGTTCCATAAAAATCCTCCTCAATGTTAATTTGTCCTTCATATATATAAACGTATGACAGTAAAAATACTTGCGGTTTATTTGTTGTTAAATGGTACTGTTGAAAAACCCCGTCGATGTAACCTGATCCCGGGTATATGGTATTTTTATCGGCCTTGCGCCGCCCATCTGATGGCCTCGCAAGAGGCCGTCTTTATTATTCCGGGCGACAATCCGAGAAAAATACCATATACCCGGGATAAACCGTGCAACGGTTTTTCGACACTATCTATACAGGATTATTTGCTTTGATTTTTAAGCTTTGCCTTAAGCGTCTGCCTGGCTCTGAACAAAAGCGACTCCACCGATGCCTCCGATGTCCCGAGTATTTGCGCTATCTCGGCATACGGCCTGTCATCGTATATTTTCATTATTATAGCGGCTCTCTGATTGTCCGGCAGGGATTGCAGTGCGTCCCTTACCTTTTCCCCGGCCTCTTCACTTTCCATTGCCTCGTCGACTGGGCGAATTTTTTCATCCGCAACCGCCGCTTTCATTTCCCCGGCTTTGCTTTCCATATGTTCATCAATTGAAGCGTGGCTTCCCCTAAATTTTTTTTTTCTTATATAATCAATGGAAATGTTGTTTGCCATGCGGTAAAGCCATGTGGTGAATTTCGCGGACGGAGTATAGTTCTTTGCTGCGCTGTAAACCCTTATGAAAACATCCTGCGCCAGATCCTGCGCGTCCTCCCTGGAGCCGGTAAAACGGAAAATGTAATTAATGACGGGCTTTGAATATTTGTCCACGAGCCTGTTAAAGGCTTCCGCTTTGCCCGACTTGAATTCAAGCATGAGCGTTATGTCTTCGTCTTTGTCCATCCCGGGGCTATTCACACAACTCCTTTTTTTAACCAGTCGATTATTTTTTCCGCGTTATCTCCCTGTATCTCTATAACGCCGTTTTTGACCGTGCCGCCCGCGCCGCATAATACCTTCAGCGCTTTTGCCAGTTCTTCGAGCCTCTGGGCTCCGAATGTGTGAAGCCCGGAAATTACAGTCACTTTTTTTCCGCCGCGCTTCTCGACATAAATTTTAGGCCGCGGCGCCTGCCCGTATGTGTTTGGCATGAGTTTCCCTCATTCACTTATTGATTTTGACTTTTGACTTTTAACTTTCTTTGCAGGCCTATTATTCCAATACCACCGCAGTGCCGTAGCATATCACCTCTGTTGCCCCGACGACAACTTCCGATGCGTCATAATGAACGCCCAGCACCGCGTTTGCCCCCATCTGAACCGTGTGATCCAGCATGAGCTCGTACGCCTGCTCCCTTGCCTGTTCGCACATTTCGCTGTAGGCCCCTATTGTCCCGCCGAGGATGGATTTTAACCCGCCAAAAATACCCTGCACGATGGTCGGCGAACGCACTGTAATTCCCCTGACAAGCCCCCTGTACTCCTTGATTTTGCTTCCCTCAACAGTGAACGTGGTGCTTACAATAATTTCCCTCTTTGTCGCCATAAACCCTCCTCATAATGTTTTTTCAACAGCTTACTTTGCCGCCATAATAAATACGAAAAA
>Ga0224555_1004014_pt1 | contig 14135 bp, 7 predicted proteins | sample 714S23034metaG_FD_180687 | JGI IMG/M metagenome (GOLD analysis project Ga0224555, IMG submission 180687) | Peat soil microbial communities from Stordalen Mire, Sweden - 717 S2 30-34 | ecosystem: Environmental > Terrestrial > Soil > Wetlands > Peat | place: Sweden: Norrbotten County, Stordalen...
ATTCTTCTGCGTCTCGCCCGCATTCGCTCCCTGAAAGCATTGCGCGATGGCTCCATTGCCCGGCAAGTCCGCCTCAGTGCAGGCGCTCACCGTAGCGTTGGATGGAGTGCTGCAGTCGTACCCGCATCCGTCCAGGCCACCCATGATGCTTTCCAGAGCACCATCTGATTCCGTACTGATGCAGACTCCGTAGATCACTCCTTCTTTTCCGCCCGCGACCAATTCTCCATTCGATCCGCACACCGGCGAAGTCACTCCCGCCGGAGAAATCATGGTCACCCCGCCCGACCCCAAATCGAAATCTCCCGTGGGCGCCGCGAGCGTCAATGTATTGCCGGTTGGACATTCTCCCAGACCGTATCCCGAGCAAACTGTCTCCGTCGTCTTGTCCAGATTCAGTTCCGCATAATCGTTGGGTGTGTAGTAATCGACTGGAACCAGCCCCGTACTCGTCGTCGCCAGCTTCACCACACTCTCGCCAAATTCGGTGGTTCCATTCCAGTTTCCGTTGGCCACGGAGAAATAAACATTTCCCGCGCTATCCACCCCCGGCGCGGCGCCGCCCATCCAGATGCCGCCTTCGTGCTTGGTCGATCCGTTCTCGGTGTCGAACGACCAGTTCGTACCGACTGGAGCAAAACTCTGCGTGCTGTAGTTATAAGTCAGCCCCGCCATATATCCGCTGTAGGGCGGAGTATCGCAGAAGGATCCGAAGCCTACATAAATGTTGGCGGTTCCCGCGGCCGTATCGTAAAGCGCCAGCCCCGGCCGCTGGTTCTGCATATTCGCGGTAATGCCGGTATGAAACGCCGCCGACAAGTCCATAGGCGCGCTGCTGCCGTTGAGCACTTCGGTTCCAGTGTTCACGTTGATCGCGTGCAGCCGGTAGGTATACGTAAGGTTGATGGTTTGATGAGCGCTGACTACATACATCACCGGCGAAGTCACCGTTGTATCGACAACCGGCGTACTCGTGATTCCACTCTGCGGCACCAGATTGTTGCAGGGCGCGTGAGCATTATCCACCGGCAGGGCGGTGAACGGCATCGCATACTCCCCCGGCTGATTCAGGTTCAACGTCCAGCACTGCGTCAGCAGAAAACTGTATCCGGTCGAGGTCAGGCTATAAGTCCAGGTGAAGGCATAGATGGAATTATTCTCGGTCGCGACCAGCACAATATTCTGCGAGCCCGTGCACGACGCCGAAGCCATCGTCACGTTGGAAAGATAAAGCGGCTGCGCGTAGATCAGCCCGTCGACCGCGCCAGTGGCTCCCCCCGCCGTCGGCACCAACAGACCGAAATTCGCGGTGCTTTGCGAAGGAAACAAACTCGGGCTGAGAATGCTTTCCTGCGCTTGCACTCCGTCCCGTGCCGGATCGTTATGATAAGTGGCTACGCACGGCCCGCCCACGCAAGCTCCAGCCTGCGCCCAAGCTGTAGAACTGGCGAACATAACAGTAAGACTGATCGCATAGAGAACGATGGCGTAGAAAATGATCGCGTGGAAGTTGACGCGAGGAGAAAGAATACGCGCGGGGGCTCCCATGGTTCCTCCTGATAGCGTTTCAGCTTCGGGCGGGGGGAACGACCGCAGCGACTTTAGCGATGAGAACTTTAGTAACCTTCGACAAACAGAATGATGCCCGCAAGCCGCAGCCGTCAAGATGAAAGAAATTGCACAGCGTAGCCTGGACCACCACGAATTGGACCATCACGCCTTGGACCATTACGAACACCACTTTGTCATTCCGACCGGAGCCGGACCCTGAGCGAAGTCGAAGGGTCCGGCGGAGCGGAGGAACCTGCTTCTTCTCGCCACCAGCCGCCCGCGTGTCCGCGACAACTGGGTGGAGTGACACAGCAGGTGGCTACTGGCTACCCACAGCTCACCACTTCTCAGCTATGAATCTTCCCGTAAATCGCCAGCATTCCCCCGCACGTTGTAGGCGTAGTGCTGTTCGCCAACGCCGCGGCAGTGCAGTTCACGTTCTTGCCTCCCGGCAAACCCGGCGCGTAGCCTGGAGTTCCGCCCGGCACAAACACCAATCCCCCAGCCACGGTCGGCACGGTGAACTTGACCGCGCCCGGTCCGGCGTCGTCCGTGCTGATCGAACTCTCCCACAACTCCTGCAAGATTGCGTTCTTCTTTCCGCTGGGCAGCGGGTTATAGACAATCAGGATTGCGGGCTTGGCGGCCTCGGACGACTGGTCTACCCCATGCCACAAACCGAATCCACCGGAATCAATCGTCCACAGTAACGCGGTGCCGGGGCTGGAGCCATCCCACGAGAGCGCGGGTACCGTGCCGGGATAGGGATAAACCCTCGGTGTCTCAGCCGGATCGCCAACAATGTTAAACATTCCCGTAGTCGTGTCCGCCTGGTATGCCTCCAACGCGGCGTTCGCTCCCGCCACGTAAAGATAATTTTCGGGAGTGCTGGCTGTGCCCGCCCAGAACAACTGCGTCCCCCGAATGCCAGAGGAAACGAATATGTCGTTGGATCCGTTGCCTTGATCTTCTCCCGCATTCACGCCCTGAAAACACTGCGCGATCGCACCCGCGCCCGGAGTGGACGATTCGCTGCAAGCCGTAAGCGATGGATTCGAGTTCGCCGTGCAGTTGTATCCGCAGCCATCCAGCCCTCCCATCACGCTCTCCAGCTTGGATGACGATTTCGTGCTGTGGCAGATTCCATAGACCACGCCTTCTTTCCCGCCCGCCAACAGTTCGCTGTTCGACCCGCACACTGGCAAAGTCACTCCCGCCGGAGAAATCAGTGTCACTCCGGCCGCGCCTAAATCGAAATCACCCGTCGGCGCCGCAAACGTTAACAAGTTTGTCGCAGGACAACGGTCTGGCCCATACGCGGAACAAACCGTAGTCGTCGTCGCATCATTATTCAAATCGGCGTAATCGTTGGGAGTGTAGTAGTCAACTGCAAACAGTCCCGCACTCGTGCTCGCAATCTTCACCACGCTCTCGCCAAATTCCGTGGTGCCATTCCACCCTCCATTGCCCACCGCGACGTAGAGGTTTCCCGCTTCGTCGATTGCCGGGGCAGCGCCACCCATCCAGAGGCCGCCGTTCTCGGTGGTTGATCCGCCCTCGGTGTCAAAGACCCAATTTTTCTTGGTGACCGGGGCGAAGGTCTGCTTGCTGTAGTTGTACGTAAGTCCCGCCACATAGCCGCTGTAAGGCGAGACGTCGCAAAACGAGCCAAACGACACGTAGATATTTGCCGTCCCCGCAGACCCATTAAATAAGGCCAATCCCGGCCGCTGCTGCATCTGATTGGAGCCCAAACCGGTGGGAAAGACTCCCGACAAGTCGTAAGGAGCGGTGCTACCGTTGCTGACCTCTGTGCCTGAATTTACATTGATCGCGTGCAGCCGGAAAATATAGTCCAACGTTGCCGTCTGATCCCCCGTTACCACATACATCATCGGCGGAGTCACCGACGTATCGATCACCGGCGTGCTGGTAATTCCAACTTGCGGTACCAGGACATTGCAGGCCGCGCCATTATTATTTACCGGAAGCGAGCTCAACGGAATCGCAAACTCTCCCGCCTGATTCAGATGCAGCGCCCAGCACTGCGTCAGCGAAAAGGTATATCCCGTCTTAGTCAGGCGATAGGTCCAGCTGAAGGCATAGACCGAATTATTCTCAGTGGCCACCAGCACAAGGTTTTGCGTGCCCGAACAGCCTGAGGTGGAGGCCATGGCCACGCCCGAAAGATAAAGTGGCTGGGCGTAGATCAGTCCATCGACCGCACCCGAGGCCCCACCCGCCGCGGGTTGCAGCCGCCCGAAGTTCGCTGTATCAGGCGTGGGAAACAAACTCGGCGTGAGCGTCGTCTCCTGCGAGTTAACGCCGTCGCGCATGGCATCGTTGTGATAAGTACTCACACACGGACCACTGCTGCACGCGCCCGCCTGCGCTGAAGCTGAGTCGCCGGGAAAAAACACAGCAAGAAAGATCAGGAAGAGGAGGACGCGGATCTGCTGATAGAAAGGACGACCGGGGGAGTGCATGATTTCTCCTGGCGCTCCGGAGCGACGGAGGTCTCCGCAGACCTCGTGCGGCTCCCACAAGTCGAACGCCACGGGAAAGAATGAGGCGGAGTAGCGCCCTAGTCAAGATGAAAGAAATTGCACAGTCCTGGATAGGCCGAGAGCCGCGTCCATGGCGAAGTTCGGCCTGGGATCCGGTCAGAATTTACTTCACTTCACTTCGCTTCGCTCCTGGGGCTCACCCACCTCATCCAACTCCAACTGCTTCGTCTCCGGAGAGTACAGCAAGCTGATAAACGTCATAATCGAACCCACGGTCAAGACCACCGCCGGCGACAGCCACATATCCTGCTTTTCAATGGCGCCGATGAACGGAATCTTGTGCGCCCACCACACGTATACGCCAAACCATGCCCCGATCAATGCGCCGGAAGAATATCCAAAACCTACTCCCGCCGCCCGCCGCTTGGTGGGAAAGCGTTCGCACAAATATGCGGGAACGATTCCCCACGCCAGCTTGAGCATCGCAGCCATGGTGCAGCCCAGCACTGCCATCCAGAAGTTGCGCGCGATCGCCGCATGGTACAGGACATAAAACACCGGAATGCCGAAGATCACCAGAAATACGCAGTAGAATTGGGTTAGAATTTTCCTCCCGGTCCGGTCCGAGATCCAGCCATAGAAGTTATAACCCAGAAATGCCATGAACAACGCGAAGCCGTAGATCAGGCTGTAAGTCGTCGTATCGAAACCGCGCCCCCGCAAAGTCAAAATGTTCGGCAGAAACCCGTACACCGAATAATCGGTGAGAAACAATCCCGTCATAAAAAAAAAGACTTGCAGAAAGTCCCACAACTGCGGCCGCTTGAATAGGCTGAAGAACGGAGCCTTTTCAATCGTCCCTTCCTTTTTCGCCTTTTCGAACTCCGGAGACTCGTGCAGATTCCGCCGTATATACAACGCCAGAAACACCGGCACCACCCCAGTCATGAAAGCAATGCGCCAGCCGTAGGAGGCCATCGCCTCTTTGCTGACCAGGAAGGAAATCAAAGCGAAGACCAGCGAAGCAAAAACATAGCCCAGCGGAAAGCCAGACTGAATAAATCCGCCAATCGCCCCGCGCCGCTCCCGGGGCGCATGCTCAATTGCGAAGGCATGTCCCACGGCATACTCGCCGCCGAAAAACGCTCCCATCAAAAACCGCAGCACGCAGAAGATCACATACGACCACGCCCCTAACTGCGCGTAGGTCGGCAAGAAACCCGCCAGCAGCGACATCACGCCAACGCCGCCAATCGTAAACACCAGCAGGAAGCGGCGTCCCAGCTTGTCGGCATAGTGTCCAAATACAGCCGACCCCACCGGACGCGCCGCCATGGTGATCGAATAGGTGAACACGATCGTGATGTACTGCCACGCCGCACTTCCCTTCGGCGAAGCAAACACCTTCACCAGAATCGGCGCCATCACCAGCACCATCGCCATGTCGTAGGCGTCCAGCATGAACCCGAGAAATTGCGAGGCCATCGCCATCTTCGTGTCCCGGGTAAGTGCCGATTTTGAGTGGATCGCCTGCAGTCGAGAGTTCGGTTCTAAAGCTTCCGTAAGGGTGCGACTCGCTTGCGCCATGGAACTACTCCTTCACGGACCAGTCTTGACGAGACGTGTATATCGAGGGTAATCAATATCACGATATACGCGGGCTCAATGTGATCCACATCACGCCTTCTTGTGAGCGAGCTTATTTCACCACGTCGAGAGTGACTGCAGTCGAATGCTCACCGACCCGGCCACGCCGATTATCGTAAGGGTCTCCGCGGCTGATTACGCCGGATAGTGTGAAAGATTTTGCAAGGCAGACGGGGGTTCCATAAGCGCGGCCATCGTTCGCCTGGTGGGAGTCGAAGTCTCCCTTCTACTTCGACTCCCCCTCCTCCACCAAGCCTCGGTATTTCAGCATGGGCGCAATGTTTGGCTCAGCCCCAAGCCACGCCTTGTACATCGCTGCCAGGTCCTCGGTGTTGCCACGCGACAGCACCATGCGCCGGAAGCGGTCGCCATTGGCGCGTGTTAAGCCGCCATGATCCTCGAACCATTGGAAAGCATCGTCATCCAGCATCTCGCTCCACAGGTAGGCATAATATCCGGCCGCATAACCATTGGCCCAGATATGCAGAAAATAACTCGACCGGTAGCGCGGCGGCACGTAGCTGAGCCCAAGCTTGGTCTTCTGCAACGCCTCGCTTTCGAATGAATCCGCATTTTGCAGCGGAGCGCTGGAAGAAAGAGTGTGCCATTGCATATCCAGTTCCGCGGCCGCCAGAATCTCAGTGAGCGAATACCCCTGATTGAAAGTCTTCGTCTTCTTGAGTTTGCCCGCGAGTTCAGCAGGCATGGGCGCGCCGGTTTTGTAGTCCTTTGCATAGTGCTCGAACACCGCCGGATACGTCGCCCAATGCTCGTTGAACTGCGATGGAAACTCCACGAAATCGCGCGGCACGGCCGTCCCCGAAAGCGTCGGGTATTCCGTATTGGCGAACATGCCATGCAAAGCGTGGCCAAATTCGTGGAACATCGTGGTCACATCATCGAAACTCAGAAGCGCAGGCTCGCCCGCCGCGGGCTTGGCAAAATTGGCCACGTTGAAAACCACCGGAAGCGTGCCCAGCAGCTTCGACTGGCCTACAAATTCATCCATCCAGGCTCCGCCGTTCTTGTTATCGCGCTTGAAGTAATCGCAATACCACAGCGCCAGCGGCTTGCCATCGGCGTCGGAAACTTCGAACACCCGCACATCCGGGTCGTACCCAGGAATGTCTTTCCGTTCCCGGAAAGTAATTCCGTAAAGCTGGCTGGCGGCATAAAACACGCCGTTCTCGAGCACATTGTTCAGCTCGAAATAAGGCTTGATTTGCGCTTCATTCAAATCGTACTTCGCCTTCCGCACCTGCTCCGCGTAGAAATTCCAGTCCCCCGGCTGCAACTGGAAGCCGCCCTTCTGCGCGTCGATCAGCGCCTGAATGTCATTCGCTTCGCGCGCCGCCCTGGCCGTTGACCCCGGCACCAGCGCGTTCATAAACTTCAGCGCTGCCTCGGGTGTCTTCGCCATCTGGTCTTCCAGTATCCAGGCCGCATAGTTGGGATAGCCCAACAGTTTTGCCTTTTGCGCGCGAATCTGCGCCAAACGCACAATCGTGCTGCGCGTATCGTTCGCATCTCCTCGTTCCGCCCGCGTCCATGAGTGTTCAAATAGTTCCTGCCGGGTCGAACGCTGGCTGAGTTCCTCCAAATCAGGCTGCTGCGTCGTGTTCTGCAACGGGATCACATAACCTTCCACCTTGCGGCCCTTCGCAGCTTCCGCTGCGGCTGATACTTGCGCATCCGTCAACCCGGCAAGCGCGTCCCGGTTCTGCGTAACATAAGCGCCATCTTTGGCGGCCGCGAGCAGCTTGGTGGTGAATGCGGTCGACAGAGTCGAATCTTCTTCATTCAGCTTTTTCAACGCGGTTTTATCGGCGTCGTTAAGATTGGCGCCCGCATGCACAAATTTCTTGTAATCGAAATCTAGCAGGCGCATCTGTTCCGCATCCAGCTTGAGCGAATCGCGTTTCTTGTAAAGCGTGGCGACGCGCTGAAACAGCTTCGAGTCCAGGTAAATTGCGTCGTCCTGCGCCGCCAGCCGCGGAGCCTCATACTCCTGCACTTTCTCCAACTCCGGGCTCAGATTGGCCGATGTGATCCCGTTGAACACCAGCATCACGCGCGTGAACAATTCGCCGGATTTCTCCAGGGCAACCATGGTGTTCTCAAATGTCGGCGCCGCCGGATTGTCGGCGATGACCCGGATCTCCTCGCGCTGCTTCGCCATGCCGGCGTCGATCGCAGGCTGGTAGTCGCTGTCTTTGATCTTGTCGAAAGGCGGCGCTTGAAACGGCAGCTTGCTCGCGGTGTAAAAAGGATTGCTGGGGCCAAAACTACTTTCAGCCGTTTGCGCCGTTAGAGTGGCAACTCCCAGCACCATGCCACTGAAGAAGATAGGAAAGAACAATCGCAACAGCTTCGCACTCGTCCGCGTTTTGCCTCTTAATATTGCGCTCATAAATTTTGATTTGCCCTCGGTCTGCAATTGTATTCAAAGCGGAGGATCTTCGCAGGAGAGGCACGCGTGCAGTACCACAAAAGAGGGTGCCCCATAGCCTGCCCTGAGCGCAGTCGAAGGGTCTCGCATGTTTTGCGAGACATGGGAACCAAAGAAGCGTAAAGCTTAGGATTTCATCGCCGATGAATCGGCGCGCTGGAAATGATCGTCCTTACTCGATCACGCGAAAACTGACGTTACTCTTTAAACTCCCACTCGGCGTATCCACCACAACGGTTCCCGTAGTCGCGCCCGTGGGTACAACCGCCATCACATACGTATCGGAAACCACTGTGAACTTGCTGGCGGCAACTCCGTTGAAAGAAACGCTGGTCGTTCCCGTGAACCCCTGCCCCAGAAGCTGCATCGTCTGCCCGACCCTGCCGGCGGGAACTACGAATGCGACGAACGCGGCCAAATCGGCGTTCAGACTGTACACCGTGCCTGTGCCCGTGCCCCCAAACTCCGTTGTTCCATACAGAATGCCGTTGGTGGCCTGTAACAACCCGCCAAACGGCGAGGCACCGTCGGTGTAGTCGAAGGTGTGTACGAGCGAGAATACCTCGCCTGGTGAAAGTTTAAAGGCCGTCCCGCAGCCCGTATCGAAATCGCCGGTGCACCAGGAATTATGGCCATTGCCCCCCGTAATCGTCGTCCCATACAAATTCCCGTCAGAGGCGCGAACCAGCGGGGCAGTCGGCGCCTGGCAAACTTCGGCGAGAGTAGTCAAAGTTCCCTCTGCCGTGAACTTGAAGACCGTACCTCCGGACGCGTAGTCGCACATACCGCCGCCCGCTACTGCCGTCCCGTAAAAGTCTCCGTTGGAGGCTTGAATCAAGGCTGAAAACGGGTCTGCTCCATCCGGGCAGTTACTCTGCGCGCAAAAGCTATAAAGGGTCGTGATGGCACCCGCAGCCGTCATTCGGAATACTGTCCCCTCGCCGTAAGCCCCTCCCCCTTCAGTGGTCCCGTAGAAGTATCCATCTGCTGCCTGCAGCAGGCCATTGGGACCGGCTCCATCTGTCCCTTGGAAGTTGTGGAGATTGGTGAACTCACCCGCCGACGTGATTTTGAAAATCGTGCCGCAACTACCCCCGACCGCCACATTGCAGTACGCGGTATTGGGCCCTCCAGACGGGGTCGTTCCGTAATAATTCCCATCGGTGCCTTCAATCAGTGCGGCGCGAGGGGCCACACCATCGGTGGAGTCGAAGCTGTGAAGAGTGGCCAGGACTCCGCTGCTCGTGACCTTAAACACCGTGCCGCAGCCTCCGGAGCATAGGGTGCTGGAGCCACCCTCGATCGTTGTGCCGTAAAAGTTTCCATCCGTGCCCAGCACCAGCCCCGCGGACGGAGCGTTCCCGTTAGGGAAGGAATTGTTTTCGTCGCCGAACGAATAAATCGTCGTGAGCGTCCCGCTCGGCGTCATCTTGAACACCGTGCCGTAACCATTGGGTCCTACGCTGGGGGTCGTCCCGTATAGATTGCCATCCGTGCCCTGCACCAACGATTCATACGTGGGTTGCTGGCCGTTGGGCCCATCGAAGTCCACCAGAGTTGTAAACGCCTGCGCCGCTGAGGAGACGGCCGCCGCAAGCAAAATCAACAAGGAGGCAGCGAGGGCAAGCAACAAAGATCGAACACGCATGAGAAGCTCCCTTTGTGGCGAATAGGCCGGGTGGCCGATTTTCCCGCGTTTACCTGAATCAGAGCCAACAGCATGACGCCGGTTTTGGTAGCCGTCAAGATGCAGAAACTTGCATAGCTACCTCGCTGGCTTAATCATGAACGCCTTCACCACGATCGCATTCGGCTGCACGCCCACGGGAATCATGGTCAGCAGCGAATATTCGGTCGGCTCCAGTTTGCGCGGCGTGCGATGTTGGATCACCGTTACGTCCCCCGCCTGCGTATCCAGCACCAATAGATAATTCTGATCCTGCGACAATGCCAAACCATCCGGACGGCTGCCCACCGCCACGGTCGTAATTCTTTTGCCCACATCAATGTCATACACGGCCACGCTGTTGGAGCCGAAGTTGCTCGTAAACAGCCGCGAATTATCGCGCGTGATCACCCCATGCGTGGGATGCTGCCCGATCAGCGCGCTGCTGCCCACTTCGTCGTTGCCGGTTTCAATGATCGAAATGCTGTCGGAATCGAAATCGCTCACCATCAACTCGCCGCCATCCGGCTTCAAAGTCAGGCTCACCGGCGTTCGCCCCACGTCGAGCAACGCCAAAACCTGGTCGCCGGATGTCTTTCCCTCTTTGCCGCTCGCGAGCGCAATCGATGCCACTTGCGACGATCCCGAACACGCCACAAACGCCTTGCTCGAATCCGGCAGAATGGCAATGTCTTCCGGCTGCTGGCAAACCGGCAAAGTCGCGCGCACCCGCAGCAGCTTGGCATCGATCAGCGAAACCGTATTGTCTTCGCGATTGGAAACCACCACGGTCGCGCCATCCGGCGAAACCCGCGCCAGCCCCGGCGCAGCACCCACGCGCACAATGCCCAGCACTTCGTGCCGATCGAGATCGATGACCGAAACATTTGCCGACCCGGAGTTCGCCACATACCCACGCTTGCCATCTTCAGAAACGTCGATGAAGAACGGCTTTCCATGCACCCCGATGGTTGCGATCACAGCATTCTTTTCGGTGTCGATCACGCTGACATTATTCGACCCCGAGTTCACCACATACACTTCATTTGTTTTGCTGTTGGCGGCGACGCCAGTCGGATCCATTCCCACCGCAATCGTCTTGGCCAGCTGAAACGTCCGCAGATCGATCACGCTGACCGTATTGCTCTTGCCATTGGTGACATAAGCATACTCGCGATAGGCCGGACCGTAATCCGGTAGCGGCGGCTGGCGAAAATACCAGTAACCCAACCCGCCAAGGAGCGGGAGCACAACCACCATGGCAATCAGGAATTTTCGCAAGGTGAAGATTGCTTCTCAGGAAAAACCCAGATTAACAGAGAGTGCTGATCGCTGCGGCTCCGTGCGAGAAAGTTCCGCGCGAGAAAGTTCAGCGCGGCACAGTTTCCGCCGCTGCAGAAGACGGCGATTGCCCAGACGATGTTTGCCCGGATGCCCGCTTCAACTCGCCGGTCAATAGCGCGGCCTTCTCGTCGGATACGCGAATCTCTCCCTCCAGCACGACATCCAACCGTCCCATCCCTGTGCCTTCAAATCGCGCACCATGCAGCGTGGTAAATCCTTGCGCCGAGGGCGGCAGCAAAGTTTTGAAATCCGCTCCGCGATTGATGGTGGTAAGCAACGCCTCCGTGACTTTGTCCCGCAACGAATCGCCCAGAAAGCCGGAGCGTAAAAACTCGCCCACCATTCCCGGGACGTCGATGCGTCCCATCTCCGCCACCAGCCGCACTCTGCCATCGTCAGCCACCGACGCACTCACCTTCACCTCGACCGTGCCATTGCCTTCCGCCATCTCGTTGAAGCTGCCGTGCAGGCAAGACCAGCGCTCATAATGGAGTTGCACCGCCACCAGGCTCGCAGGTGCCTGCGGCGTCAGCGTGGCGTCATGAATTTCAATGCGCTCGCCACAGCGGTCATATTGATCAAGCTGCGCGCGCAACACTTCGGTCGCGTTCTGTTGCAAGTCCGATAAATCTTCGGTCACCTCCAGCGCAAACATATTCTGGCCGCCTTCAGCCTTGCCCTGGGAAATTACACCCGAGGTGGTGATGGCGATCGCTTGATTGGCAAACTTAAGAGAGTTCTTCAAGGGCGCCAGATTAAACCCGGAGTCCGACCCGGGGCTGCTTCCAATACTCATCTCCTGCCCAAGATCGCCTTGATGACTGCGGAAAGTCGTGAGCGCGTGCTCGAGATTTTGCGCGGCAGCCGCGACCGGTTGCGCCACTCCCCTCGCATTGCTGACCTCAACGACAAAAGATCGGGCTGCTTGCCCCAGGTCCAAATCGTCCTTGATCAGCCGCTTGCCGATTTCTTTCAACCCGGATTTCTGCGGATCAGAGAATCCATCCAGGAATTTCTTATTTTCGCTGCGCGCCTCTTCGACGGCCTTTTCAATCGCGGTGAGACGACTGGCAAATTCCGTGGCGCCCTTTGGCTGGCTAAGTTGTTCCTGAAAGCCCTGCAGTTCGGCGTTCGCAGCATCCGTCGACTTCAACATCGCGGCGTACGCCGCGATCTGCTCACTGCTGGCTTGCACCGCCAGAGCTTCGTGGTAATCCCGTAAGTCATCCTTCTCATCGACGCCGGTCGATCGGCCGACACTCGCCAATCCTCCACCAGTCGCAACCCCGCCGCCCGTGTGTCCACCGCCAGCCCCGCGCTGCGCCAACACGCCGTCTGGACACACCAGCACTGCAGCAATCAGAACGGTACTTGCGAGGATGAAACGACTTCCCTTGCGAAGCATAGAACCGAAACCTCCAACCGCATGCTTGATCATACCGCGTCGCGGCGGGAAGCTTTAGCTTGGCTCAGATGGGAGCAAAAGGCCATAGGCTTTACAGTTCTTTGCAGAACCATCGGAAACGACTACTTGACGGGAACCGGCAGTGCGTCTGCCTCCACTCGCGCCAGGACCTTCTTTTCATTCAATTGAAAATCAACTCGGATCATGGCGTGATCCCCAACCAGGTTACCGTCCCTCTGCGCTGGATAAAATCGCCAGTTCCGGACGGCATGCACCGACGCTTCCGCCAACACGGGAGGGCCCTCGATGATTTTGATTTCAGCAACCTTGCCCTTCCTGTCGATCTCGGCGTCCAAGCGCACAACGCCTTCCACCTTCGCTTCGCGAGCCTTCTTCGGATACTTCGGCGCCATCGATTCGGACTCATAAGCCCTGAGGACCGCCGGCACAAACAGCGAACTCGGTCCCGGCGCGTTCAGCGGAGTGTTGGTTGACTCCGGCAAAGGGATCGAGTTTGGCTGAATAGCAGCGCTCGGGGGAAGATTGCCCGCCTTCGCGAGTTCGCTCGAAGTCGGGTTGTAATAAAAGCGAAGCCGCAGCGCCAAATACTCGCCTTTGAATTCCAGGGGCAGCACAGGGAACGGCTCCGACGCGATGACTCCGCCCCACGCGGCGCGATCAAGGGCAATGTCTCCAGAAGAACTAACCAGCTTCATTCCCGCGATGCGGCCGTTTTTCCGGATGGCAAACTCGATGGCGAGGGTGCCCTTTTTCATGGCCGCGCCTTCCGGGATTACGGCGTACCAGTTGTAGCGGACATCGCGTCGAACCCGAGCAAGGTACGGCATAAAGTCTATGCCTTGCATGTCCGTCAGAACTTCTATCCCGGCAAAGCTCATGTCGGTTTGAGTCCCTGTAAGGGGTGTTGTTGCTGCCTGGAGAGGGCCGTTGGTTTCGCTTGGACGCGAGACGTCGCCCTGTGTCGACTGGGCCGCCGACGCGGACGGAAAAAATCCTACAATTGCGGCAAGGACAAGAATCCGAAGGGACATGCGTCCTCCGACCGAATTTACTTGCTGACGGCTACCGTCTCCCTCACCCCAATCCCCGGCACCGTCCGTCCCACCACGGCCGCGATCTGGCGCACCTGCGTCATCAACTCATCGAACTGATCGGGGAACAACGACTGCGGACCATCCGACATGGCCTGATCGGGATTGTTGTGCACCTCCACCATCAATCCATCGGCCCCCACCGCGACCGCGGCACGCGACAGCGGCGTGACTTTATTTCGCTTGCCAGTTCCGTGGCTGGGGTCGACAAAAATCGGCAGATGGCTGAGCCGCTGCACCGCCGGAACTACGCTCAGATCGAGCGTATTGCGCGTATGGTCCGCGAAGGTGCGAACCCCGCGCTCGCACAGCGCGACGTTGTAATTCCCTTCGCTCAAAATGTATTCTGCCGCCATCAGAAATTCTTCCAGCGTAGCCGACATGCCACGCTTCAGCAGCACCGGCTTCCGGGCCCGTCCCGCGCGCTTCAGCAACGAGAAGTTCTGCATGTTGC
>Ga0224555_1004018_pt1 | contig 14114 bp, 9 predicted proteins | sample 714S23034metaG_FD_180687 | JGI IMG/M metagenome (GOLD analysis project Ga0224555, IMG submission 180687) | Peat soil microbial communities from Stordalen Mire, Sweden - 717 S2 30-34 | ecosystem: Environmental > Terrestrial > Soil > Wetlands > Peat | place: Sweden: Norrbotten County, Stordalen...
CCGCAGGCCCAACGCGGCCAGCTTGGCCGCCTGGTCTTCCATCAGCGCAATCAGCGGCGAGATCACCAATGCCGTCCCGCCCCGCGCAATCGCCGGCAACTGGTAGCAAAGACTCTTCCCCGCCCCCGTCGGCATCACCAGCAGCAGATCGCGCCCCTCGATAGCCGCCTTGCAAACCGCCTCCTGCCCCACCCGAAAGCGCTCGAAGCCGAAGACCGATCGCAACAATTCAGCCAGCGCATCCGAATTGGAAGGAGTCGTCAAAAAAAGATCGCCTGAGAAGTGAAGATCCTGCACTGAAATGTGAGGAGCTTCCTCAACTTTACAGGAAAAGGGCGGAGGCTTCGCACTGCTCCAATCGTGATGAGGAGCGCATGCAACTGGTAATCTGGTACTTCACAATCGAAAGGCAATGAAAAAACCGGGCAATACCGGTTGGTTTTTGTATGGAGGCTTTATGAAAAAGCAATTTGCAGTATCGGCGCTTCTCATTGGCGTCTCTCTGTTTGCCGGCGCACAGAGCACTGCCGTTTCCGGTGAAAAGGCGAAATCGGATCCAATCCTATCGTATCTGCAGCCGTTGGTAGACAATCGCACCATCGCCGGCGCTGTAACGTTGGTTGCAAACAAGGACAGCATCGTCTATCTCGAGAGCGTCGGCTATCGCGACCTCGCGGCCAAAGCTCCAATGCCGGCTAACGCCATGTTTTGGATTGCTTCCACATCGAAGCCCATGACCGCAACCGCGATGATGATGCTGGTGGATGAAGGCAAAGTCAACCTCGACGACCCGGTGGAAAAGTATCTTCCGGAGTTCCACGGACAGATGGTGCGCCCGGAGCAACCTGATTCGAAATCCACGGCACAAGGCGCGCCGGATTCGCAAAAGTCTGCCCCACTAGTTCCCGCAAATCACCCCATCCTGGTGCGGGAGATCCTGAGTCACACCAGCGGCCTGCCGTTCCACTCGACTGCGGAGCCGGGCGCGCTCGATATGCTGCCGCTCAAAGATGCCGTGCGCAGTTATGCCGCGGACCCGCTGATCTATCAGCCGGGCACCGACTACAAGTATTCGAACGAAGGCATCAATACGGCGGCGCGGATTATCGAAGTGGTAACCGGTATGCCCTATGAGCGCTTCATGCAGGAGCGGCTCTTCGATCCGTTGGGCATGAAGGACACAACCTTCTGGCCCAACGCCGAGCAGATCAGCCGCCTGGCGCAAACCTACAAGCTCGACCCGCAAACAAAGAGCCTGGTCGAAGTTCCCGTCGCGCAGCTGACTTACCCGCTCAACGACCGCCAGCATCGCTACCCAATGCCTGCGGGCGGCCTCTTCTCAACGGCGGAAGACGTTTCGAAGTTCTGCCACATGATTCTGAATGGAGGCGAACTGAACGGCAAGCGGTACCTTTCCCTCCAGGCGCTCCATGCGATGACCATCACGGAGAACATGGGACTGGGCAAAACAGATTATGGCCTTGGCTGGAGTATAACGAAGAGCGGTTTCGGCCATGGCGGTGCATATAAAAACGCTATGGAAATCGATACGGCGACCGGCCGCATTCTCGTCTTCATGGTCCAGCAGCAAGGGGACTGGGGGACAAAGCAGGGAGATCAGATTGTCTCCACGCTGAGGCGGCTTGCAAATGATGTTGTTAGCCCCCAAACAACAGTTCCTGCTGCGGGTGTGACGTCAGAAGTGCATTGAAGCCTGGCAGCAGAGTTTGAAGATCTATTATCGCTTACCGCGGGAGGAGTACTGTTTGTCGTCGAGGCTCAGAATTGCTCCTTCTTTGCGCAGCTTTTGCTGAAAATCCGGCATCGGAATCTCCTGCACAGCAAGGTGCAAGTGAACCGCAAGGGCGGCGGCGACGCCCGCCGCCTGACCAATGATCATATACTGCGGTTCCATGCGGATGGATGAGTAAGCGGCATGCGTGGCGGAGAGACACACAGGGACGAGTAGATTGGTCGATTCCGATGGTTTTGGAGTGATAACTCGATAGGCAATCTCATAGGGCTGAACCGGTACCTGAACATCACCCTCATTCTGTACGCTTCCGTCTTTCATCGCCACCCGCTGCTCGTTGTGCGAATCGCTGTTATACGATCCCATGCCAATCGAGTCCGGCTTGGTGCGATTCTGCTGTAAGTCCGATTGGCGCATCACATATTGACCCAGCATTCTTCGCCCTTCGCGAATGTAGAGTTGAGGCGGCCAGTGGTTCGTGGCGGCGAACTCATCCCTGGGCAGTCCCCACTGGTTCACTTCCGCGCGCAGGCTGGCTGGAACGCTCGCATCCTGGGAGAGAAAGTAAAAGAACGACTGGAAATAAAGCAGGTGCTGCCGCCAGATTGCATCTTTTTCAGCATAAGTGCCTTCGGGATAACTCCAGCTATGGCCGATAAAGTCCGTCGAGACGGGGCCGTTATTATTGAAATCCGCCTTCGCATTGGGAATAGCGACCGGATTAGTCAAGTCCTTAAAATGCGGCTCGCGGCCCATGTGCCCCTGAAACTCTTTGAGATACCGTTCCAGCAGGGCGAACTGTGCGCGGTTATAACCCGCCGGTTGCGGAAAAGACAGGCGGTTATTCGGGTCGCTGGTAAGAACGGCGCGGAAGTTATAAGCTTGGATATGTTTATCGCCAGAACCAGGCGTGGCAAGGGGGCCGGGATCGATCTCCGGGAGCAGACGGCCGCGGTCATCGTAGGCTGAGAGCGTCCATTGAAATTGGTGGCCGGGGGTGTGCGCTCGAACCCCCGCCAAGTCTTCCCCGTATTCCGAGGCGGCTTCCCTTCCCCAGGTATAGTTGACCTTCGCCTGCGTCATTACGTCGCCTTCATAACTGCAGTCGGCAAATACCTTTGCTGTCCATTGTTTCCCATCCTCAGTGGTGAGCGATAAGATGCGCGTACCTGAGCGGCGCACACCATCATGCTCGCGCAGGCGTTCATGCAAATAGACCTTTACATGCGCCTCGTGGAGCATGGCCAGCAATACTTCCTCACTCACATGCGGTTCCGACAGCCAGTTAGCAGGCTGGTCCAGATCATGCAATCCATAGTGAGCGGCTGCCCGCAGATAGAACTCCCGGGCATAGCCGCCTATTACGGTAAAGTCTCCCAGGTCGGTGGCCGAAAGCCCGCCCGTAACCATTCCACCCATGTGTGTGCCCGGTTCGAGCAGTACCACGCGCAGGCCTTCGCGCGAAGCAGAGTAAGCTGTCATGATCCCCGAGGCCGTGCCGCCGTATACTACCAGATCGCTGGTTACCGGACCGGATGCGGCCTGCAGTTCAAAGCCGGACAAAAAGAGCAAGGCGAACGCCATTGTGGCCGTGATGCGCAACAAACAAAATTTCATCTTGGAACCTCGTGAAGCTAAGAAGCCGCCTTAGTTTGCCGGCACAGCCTCAAGTGTGAGTACCTGAAATGGTTTAAGCAGGACGCGCTGCGCATGGCCCGCACGCAAAACTAGCGGGGCCGATGCCTGATCGACGGCCCACGGACTGTGCGCCCGGTAACTCCGCGGCGCGTGGAGCGGCAATTCAAATGCGCGGCCCACATCAAGCGAAAACTCCTGCTCGCGATCCGACGGATTGCGCAGCACCACAATCGCCTTCTTGGGAGCCCACGAAGCCCAGCCATAGACCTCCAGCTTCGCCGGATCGCCCCCGATCCAATGCGTATCTTTCAAGACCGCGGCGTTCGTGCGCGACCAGCGCGCCGCCTCCGCCAGAACATCCCAGTCTTGCCTGGTAAGCAGCGACGGAGTCACATATAACTCCTGTAACTGCGTCCCACTGCCAAAGTAAGCATGAATCTCATCGACTAAGTCAGGGTCCAAATCTGCGGATGAGGTAGCCAGGCGATGAAGATCGGTATACTTCACCTTGTCCGCGTAGATGACGCCATGCAGCATAAGCGAATTCAACGGGAAGAGCGGGCCGCCCACTACTATATTGCGATAAGTTTGCTCATCGCGATAAGTAATCCACTTTTGCCGCCAGCTTCCCACGCCATCGAAGTTATAATCGTCTCCGCCGCGCACGACGGCGTCAGAATAGCGCAGCCAGAACGGCGAAGGCAGAGTGCCGGTCGTCACGTTGATGAATATGCTGGGGTCTTGCAGGCGCAATTCTTCGATAAGATGAATCGCCGCCGAAAAGTCGCTGTCAAAGATGCTGCCGGGAAACACCTGGCTGGCGTTGCCCGTGCCGTCGATCTTGAACTGGTTTACGCCATACTTTGAGATCATCCCCAGGCAGGTCTTTTCAAAAAGTGAATAATACTTCGGCGCGGAAAGCGCGAAGCCCCCCTTTACCGTCTCCAGGCCAGCGCGCTCTCCAGCGGCAATGCGCTGTTCCTTCGCAACATCATAACCACCCCAAGGAGAAAGCCACACACCAATGCCAAAGCCATAGTCCGCTGCCGCCTTACGGATATTTGTAAGGCCGTTGGGAAGTCCGGAGTTAAAACCCCAGAGCGAGTGCGTATCATCCCAACCATCGTCCAGCAGAAATGAGTCCACCGTGACGCCACGCTTTCGAACCAGTTCTTCTCCAATGGCATGCACGCGGCCAAGAACCTGAGCTTCATCGTATCGTTCACTTTGGCTGCTGCCCAAATCGAACCAACTGTTGTAGTGCAGAAATGTGCGGTAGGGATGCGCCCGTTCCTCTTCAAGATAAGCAAGGAAATCGCGCCGCAATTGGCTGGGATCGGCCACGCCTATCACCGAGGAATAAGCGATGGATTGTCCCGCGCCTAAAGGCAATACGCGCGTCAGTTTGGACGTCGCCCACCCGTCTTTTACGTCGCTTGCCGCCAATGGGAACTCGAAACCGAAGAAGAAATCGCCTGCCACGATGGGCGAGCCGGCAACCTTGCCTACCACGCGCGCGCCGGGAGCCTCGAAGTCGAAGAGCCTCACTTCGGCAATATCCACGGGTTGCGACGTAGCCCGCAGCGTAATTTCCTGACGCACATAATTCGCGTTGTTGCGCAACACCGCGCACCAATGCACCGCCAGGGAGTTGTCCTGCGTACTCAGGTCGGCGCATAGCTTTCGCCCTGCAACCCGTTCCGCCTGCCGCGCCGCTGAAGGATTGGGCGCTATCTGTTCTTCCACCGGAGCCGCATTCATCCTCAGTTGCGAGGCGGCAATCACGCGCCCATCGCGAAGCTGAAGGGAGAATGCCTCGCCTGGCAGCAACTTTGCCCGGCTCCTTCGATCCTCTATCTCGGCAACTTTGATGCTTCCATTCGCTACCTGGAAGCGAGCCGTGAGGCGCTGTCCGCGCAGCTCATATCTGCCTGTGCCGCGCCCCTCGGCAGCAGAGGCGGATAACGCCGCTGATAGAAGAGAAACATAGACAAGAGCATTCGCCGCAGTTTGCTGCACTTTCGATATTCGCATGGTTGTTGAACACCAATTCAGTTTGTACCAGGGCACTTCTCCTGAATAATTAGTAGAGATGCTCCGATGAGCCATAGTATACGCCGGAAGAAAGCTAAATAAACCGATGGCAGTGGTCCCGATTGCTTCGACTGCTGCATTTCAAGCACTGTATAATTCATGCGTATCTCAGTTTGAAGCAATGAGTAAGGCGGAGTAAAAAATGCCCGAGTCGATTGATTGGCCTCTCAAGACACAGCCGTCGCGGCCACGCCGCCGCACCTTCCTTTTCCTCTTCGCCGTAGCTGCCGCGATCGTCTTCGGAGGCCGAACAGCGCTCTCTTACTGGGTTGACTTGCTTTGGTTCCGATCACTCGGCTATGCAGAAGTGTTCTGGAAGACACGGAGCCTTGAGTGGGGGATATTTACAGCTTTCACAATCGTTACATTTCTCATCCTGTTCGGGACATTTGCAGCTTTCAAACGGGCGCATTCCGCCGATTTGCCCACCGATCACACGATTCTTATCGCGGGAAATCCGTTGCATCTGCCGGTGGCTCCTCTTCTGCGTTTGATCTCCATCGGTGTTTCTTTCGTCATTGCAATTGCGACCGGCGCAGCAATGGAGGCGCAGTGGGCCACTCTGGCGCTGTTCTGGTATGCACCCCGCGCCGCTGGAAGCGGGCCCGGGAGCATTCTTGATCCAATTTTCGGCAAGCCACTCAACTTCTATCTATTTACTTTGCCCGCCTTGCAGCTCATCGCCGGCTGGCTGCTTACGCTGGCCGTGATCGCCTGTATTCTTGCCGTCCTGTTCATCCTCATAACGGGCGGTTCCCGCGCGCTTGGAGGGCGATTCGGCAGCGGCATCCCGTTGCCCTGGCGCGGGCTCTCCATTTCGGTTGGGTTCCTGTTTCTCATACTTGCCCTGCGCGAGTATATCGGAAGGTTCGAGCTATTGTTCGAGCACCATACGATTTTTGACGGAGTCACCTACACAGACGCGCACGTAACACTCACGGGCATGCTTTTTATCTCCGCTGCCCTTGTGCTTGGAGCCTTGATCGCCTTTGGTAGCGCAGTGTCGGTTCCACGTGGTCGCTGGCTCGTTGTAGCCTTCGCGCCAACGGTGCTTTGTTATGCAATTTTTGGCGTGGTGGGCTGGTACGTCAGCAACTTTATGGTCAAGCCCAACGAACTGGTGCGCGAGCAGCCTTATATTGTCAACAACATCTTTATGACGAGGCAGGCATACGGCCTGGACCGCTTTGCGCAGACTGAGTTTCCGGCTGAAACAACCGTGGGGGCGGCCGATCCAGCCAACAACCAGGCTACGCTTCAGAATATCCGGCTATGGGACGTGAACGCGCTCAAGGATACCCTGCGTCAGATTCAGGAGATTCGCACCTACTACGACTTTCCCGGCATCGACATCGATCGCTACGAAATTGACGGCTCTCTGCGTGAGGTAATGCTGTCGGCACGCGAATTGAACGTGGGCAAGCTTCCCGAAAGCAGCCGCAACTGGATCAATGAGAAACTTATCTATACGCACGGCTACGGGATTACCATGAACCCCGTGAATGGGTTCACGGCGGAAGGCCTGCCGACGCTGCTGTTCAGCAACATGCCCGTGCAGAGCACGGTGCCCGGCCTTAAAGTGACCAGGCCGGAGATCTATTTCGGCGAGATGACGGACACCGACGTCTATGTAAAGACGCGGCAACAGGAGTTCAACTACCCTGAGGGCCAGACCAATAACCTCACCTCCTATGAGGGCAGCGGCGGCATCGTCCTGGGCGGCTTCCTACGCCGTGTTATGCTGGCGTTCGATCGCGGCGATATTGCCAAGCTGCCCTTCAGCGACGATGTGAATGCGCAGAGCCGGTTACTCATGCGGCGCAACGTGCGCGATCGCGTCGCCGCCCTGGCTCCGTTCCTTACCTTCGATCAGGATCCCTACATTGTTGTCGGCGACGATGGCCGGCTCACCTGGGTCATGGATGCATTCACTTCATCTGACTCCTATCCTTACTCGACGCATCACACTCTGGACAATCAGCCCGTCAACTACATGCGCAACAGCGTGAAGGTGGCGGTGGACGCCTACGACGGGACCACGACTTTTTATGTCTTCGACAACGAAGACCCGATTCTGGCCGCTTATCGCGGCATCTTCCCCTCCCTGTTCAAGGATGCCGCAGCGATGCCGGCCTGGCTGCGCAAGCACGTCCGCTACCCGGAGTTATTGCTTAGTTTGCAGGCGGAAGTCTACGGCCTCTATCACATGACGAATCCTGAAGTCTTCTACAACCGCGAGGATTTGTGGACGGTGGCCACGGAAACCGGCATGGCCGAAGGCGGAGATCAAACCACTCAGCCTATGCAGCCGAATTTTGTGCTGATGAAACTGCCCGGAGAGACCGGCCTGGAATTTGTAGAGATACTCCCCTTCACTCCGGCCAACAGAAACAATCTGATTGGCTGGATTGCAGGGCGCAGCGACGGTGCGCACTACGGAACATCGGTGGTCTACGACTTTCCCAAGACCAGGCTGGTGGACGGGCCGCAGCAGATCGAGGCGCGCATCGATCAGAATGCGCAGCTTTCAGGGCAACTGACATTGTGGAATCAGCAAGGCTCGCACGTTCGCCGCGGCAGCCTGCTGGTCATTCCCTGCGGAAAGGCTCTGCTCTACGCAGAGCCCATCTACCTGCAGGCAAGTAACAGCCCGATGCCAGAGCTGCGCCTGGTTGTTCTCGCGCTTCAGGACCGGCTCGCATATGCGCCAACATTCGAGGCGGCGCTGGCTTCCCTGTTTGGTTCCGAGGCCTCGTCCTTGACTGCGGGGGAGACGCCGCAAGCCTCGCTTGTAACCGGGGGAAAACCGCAACCCGCGCAGAATCTCGACGCGCTGATCGCGCAAGCCGGCAAGGACTTTTCCGATTACCAGCGCCTGACGTCAGAAGGCAAGCATGGCGAGGCAGGGCAGAAGCTTGACGATCTGAAGCGCTTAATCGACAAGATGAGCGCGCATCCGAAATAAACTCTCTATGCGCGCTGAACGGTTTCGATCATGGCGAGAATATTCTCGAGCGGCGTGCCGGCCTGCACATTGTGACAGGAACAACAAATAAATCCTTCCCGGCCTGCGCCCAAAGTCTCCAGGCAACGGCGAACCTCGCGGCGAACGTCCTCCGGTGTGCCGCGCGGCAGCGCATACTGATTGTCCACGCCGCCGTGAAAGACGACGCGATGGCCGAACTCGCGTTTGAGTTCTTCCAGATCCATTCCCGGACAGGCATGCTGAATCGGGTTGAGCACATCCACGCCGCAACCGAGAATCGGCCCCAGCAGGCGGCGCGCGGCTCCGTCCGTATGGTAGAAAACCCGCAATCCATGGGCGTGAATCAATTCACACCAGCGCTTGAGCCGCGGCTCTAAATGCCGCTTCCACAAGATGGGCGACATCAACAGAGAGGTCTGCCCCGCAATATCGTCGCTGATGAAGACCAGATCGAGCGACTTGCCTGCACGGCGGAAGAAGCGGCGCATCATTTCCGTTTGGATTTGCTCCACGCGATCGAGAATCGCTTCCACAAGCTCCGGACCCTCTACCAAATCCATCAGCGATTGTTCCATCCCGCGCAACTGGCAATAGATTTCAAACAATGAAACCCATGGACCGACGACAGCAAAATCCTGTGCCGCCTCCTGTGCCTTTACCACCGCGCCTTCATAATCGAAGCGATCGACGTCAGGCCACCAGGGATAATCGTCCAGCGACTCCGGCGTGTCGTAGCCGGCCAGCGGAGCGGCGCCGAACTCTGCGTAATGGGCCTCTCCAGCCTGGATATCCTTGAGCGGCACACCCCACATGGTGCGGCTGCCGCCGTCTTCGGCACCAGCGCCAGACTGCGACCCGGCACGTTCCCCTTCGGCATCTTGATAATCCATGAAAACCCAGACGATCTTGTCCAGGCCGAGCGCCCGGTACATCGCCAGGTCGTCTGCCACGCCGCAATGCCGCCGCAAAAGGCTGCCGATTTCCGGCGTGTGCCACAGATCCACCGGCAGACGGTCCACCGGCTGGCGATTCAGGACGGCAAGTATGCGTTCACGTGGATTCATTGCGTTCGATCACCTTGACCTGCGCCGGCAGGCTTTCCTGTTCTTTGAGTGTTGAGCGGTCCAGCGCTCAGGCGAAGAGTTCCGCATCCCGCAGCGCGGCGCCTTTGCGATCCTTGTCTGAAATGATTGCATTCTCTTTAGCAATCGGCCAGGGTATAGCCAGCTCCGGATCGTTCCAAGCGATGGTGCGTTCACCGACGGTGGAGTAATAGTCTGTAACTTTGTAAGCGAAGCCAGCCACATCGGTAAGGGTCAGGAACGCGTGACCGAAACCTTCCGGTATCCAGAGCATTTCACCATTCTCGCCGCTCAGTTCTACGGCCACGTGCCGGGCAAATGTTGGGGAACTACGCCGCAAATCTACTGCAACATCAAGCACGGCTCCATGAGTCACGCGTACCAGCTTGCCCTGCGGCTGGATAATCTGATAGTGAATGCCGCGAAGCACGTTCTTGCTTGAAAGTGAGAAGTTATCCTGCGGCCACGACGAAGGCAAGCCAACCTTCACCATCCTGCGCTGATTAAAGGTCTCAGAGAATGCGCCGCGGTTATCCCGGTGAATCACCGGAGTGAGCACTAAGACTCCGTGCAGCGATGTTTTCGTAATCTTCATAACTGCGTGGCCCCGGAATCGAGATTTGACGCGAAGTGGGGCTCCTTGAGCAAAGCAAGCAGGTATTGCCCATACCCGCTCTTGCTTACAGGCTGAGCAAGTGCTTCCAACTGCTCGGCCGTGATGAAGCCCTGGCGATAGGCAATCTCTTCCGGGCAGGCTATGTTGAGGCCCTGGCGCCGTTCGATGGTGTGAACGAAAAGCCCGGCTTCCAAAAGAGAATCGTGCGTGCCCGTATCCAGCCAGGCCATGCCGCGGCTCATGATCTGCACATTCAGGTTTCCGGCTTCCATGTAGCACCGGTTCAGGTCAGTGATCTCCAGTTCCCCGCGCGCTGATGGCTTGAGAGATGAGGCGATATTTACAACCTGATTATCGTAGAAATAGAGGCCGGTAACCGCGTAGCGCGACTTGGGAGCTTTCGGCTTCTCTTCCAGGCTGATGGCGTGGCCCAGGGCGTCGAACTCCACCACACCGTAGCGTTGCGGATCCTCAACCGGATAAGCAAACACCGTCGCACCTTGCGTGAGCTCTGCCGCCGACTGAAGCTGGCGAGAAAAGCCCTGCCCATAAAAAATGTTATCTCCCAGAATCAGGGCGCTCGGCTTGTCGCCAATAAAATCCCGGCCGATGAGAAAGGCCTGCGCCAGGCCGTCAGGGCTGGGCTGGATGGCATAACTGAAATTGACGCCCCACTGGTGGCCGTCGCCCAGTAACTCGGCAAAGCGGCCTGTATCCTGCGGCGTGGAGATGATCAGAATGTCGCGCAGCCCGGCCAGCATCAGCGTGCTGAGCGGGTAGTAGATCATCGGCTTGTTATAAACCGGCAGCAGTTGCTTGGATACAACCTGGGTCACGGGATAAAGACGCGTGCCCGATCCTCCGGCGAGAATTATGCCTTTCATGATGGAAGCCTCATAAATCCGCGCTTAACCCAATTCGCAAGAAAGAGAACCAGATAAACAAAACCCCAGCCGAGGGGTACGGGGACGAATGCGACAATCGCCGTCTCTATCCATTCGTCATGGCCCACTTCCGCAAGATAGTCAGTGGAGCGCTTATCACATTCAGCACTTCCCCGCCAATTCCGCGCCTCCTCACAACTTAGCGTCAGCCCACTAGCGGTCTTTATGTCTGCGTTCTGGACAACGATGAGGGTACAGATTCCCGCGCTGAGAACCCAAACGACTGAAACAATAATCCCTAGCCGCTTCCATCCATTCAGCGTCATAACGTGACCCGCTCCGTATAGTTTTCTTTGATCCACTCAAGATAGGCCCCGGTGCGGACATTTTCAATCCACGAGAAGTGGTCGAGATACCAGCGAACAGTCTTGCGCAGCCCGCTTTCAAACTTTTCCGCGGGCCGCCATCCCAGTTCGCGAGTAAGTTTTGAAGCGTCGATGGCATAGCGCCGGTCATGCCCGGGCCGATCCTTGACGAAAGTGATCAGTTGCCTGCGCGGGCCGGTTGCGGCACTGGGACGCATCTCGTCCAAAAGATCGCAGATCAGGTTGACGACCTCGATATTCGCGCGCTCACTGTTACCGCCTATGTTGTAAGTCTCCCCGACTCGACCTTTCGCCAGGACGGCGCGCAGAGCCGCGCAATGATCTTCCACATAGAGCCAGTCGCGCACGTTTTTGCCATCGCCGTATACGGGCAGCGGCTTGCCTTCAAGGGCATTGAGAATCACAAGCGGAATCAGCTTTTCAGGAAATTGAAACGGCCCGTAATTGTTAGAGCAATTTGTGGTGAGTACAGGCAGGCCCCAGGTATGGCAATACGCCCTGGCCAGATGGTCTGACGCTGCCTTCGATGCAGCATAGGGACTATTGGGCGAGTACGCCGTGGTCTCGGAAAAAGCCGGATCATGGGCCCCAAGCGAGCCGTAAACCTCGTCAGTGGAGACGTGCAGGAATCGAAATGCGCCGCGGTCGGCTTCGCTGAGCTGCGACCAGTAAGCCTTGGCTTGCTCAAGAAGAACGAAGGTGCCCTGCACATTGGTCCGGATGAACGCCCCCGGAGAAGCGATGGAGCGGTCGACGTGGCTTTCTGCCGCAAAGTGAACAATAGCTCGAGGTTGATGCTCGCGCAGCAGTTGGCCCACCAGTTCCGGGTCGCAGATGTCGCCGCGGCGGAGCAGATAGCGCGAGTCCCCGTCGAGCGACGAGAGATTGGCGGGATTTCCCGCATAGGTCAGCAGGTCCAGATTAACGACGGGCAAACCCATGGTCCCTACCCAGCTCAAGATAAAATTTGAGCCGATAAACCCTGCCCCGCCTGTGACAAGAATCGTATCGCGCGTACTCAACCTCCGAAAACTCAGTATAAGCCTCAAAATGCGTAACTTGCGATTCTTTTTGGAAGCGATGGCCGCACCCGTCCCGTCGCCGCAGCGCAAGGAAGTTGAGCCATTTCGGTAAATTTTCGTTATATTAAAGATTCAGCTTGGTCACGGACGCGGCCAGACCTGCTCAGGCAAGCATCCTCATGGAGTACCAGGGCGATTTTCCCCAGCAGGAATCGCACGGGGTTTGTGTCTTTCAGACCGGGCAATGCATTCTGCACCGAAAACGTTCAGCGAAAAGGGTTGCCATGCATACGTCGGATCGTCGTCTTCGTCACCCTAAGCCGCAGGGCCTCTACCATCCGCGGAATGAGCACGATGCCTGCGGCATGGGGTTGGTCGCCAGCATTCGCGGCGAAAAGAGCCACGAGATTATCCGCAAGGGCCTTGAGGTCCTGATCAACCTCACCCATCGAGGCGCAGCGGGGTGCGATCCGACAACGGGCGACGGCGCCGGCATCCTGATCCAGATTCCTCACGACTTTTTCGTCCTCGAGTGCGGCGAACTGGGGATGGAGTTGCCTGAGCTGGGCGCCTATGGAGTGGCCATGTGCTTTTTGCCGGTGGAGAAGCACAGCCGCTTGCAGTGCGAGGGCGTCTTTGAGCGCATTGCGCAGGAGGAGGGCCTGACCGTGCTGGGCTGGCGCGATACGCCGGTGAACAGCGACGCAGTTGGCCGCGAAGCACGCGCCTCGCAACCTTACATCGAACAGATGTTCGTGAGCCGGCCCCCTGGCTCGGAACACGCCGGGCTGGACGAGGACGCCTTCGAGCGCCTGCTCTACCGAGTCCGCCGCCGCACCGAGAACGAGATTGCCGCCTCTGAGATCGAGGACAAGGAAACCTTCTATATCCCCTCGTTCTCCTGCCGCACCATCGTCTACAAAGGCCTGATGCTGGCTCCGCAGATTGAAAAGTTCTACTTCGAGTTGGCCAATCCCCTTGTCACCAGCGCACTCTGCCTGGTCCACCAGCGTTTTTCCACCAATACATTTCCCAGTTGGAAGCTGGCCCACCCCTACCGCTACGTGGCGCACAACGGCGAAATCAACACCATTCGGGGCAACGTCAGTTGGATGAGCGCGCGCCAGTCGATCCTGCAGAGTCCGCTGCACGACGGCCAGATTGCCAAGCTGTATCCCGTTATCACGCCCGGAGGAAGCGACTCCGCTTCTCTGGACAACGCGGTGGAGTTCCTCTTCCAGTCGGGCCGTTCCCTGCCACACGTGATGGCCATGCTGATTCCTGAGGCCTGGTCCGGCAACCCGGACATGGACGAGGAGAAGCGCGCCTTCTACGAGTACCACGCCTCGCTGATGGAGCCCTGGGATGGACCGGCGGCCATTGCATTCACCGACGGCCGCGTCATCGGCGCAACGCTGGACCGCAATGGACTGCGCCCCGGCCGCTACATCGTCACCAAGGACGACCTGGTCGTACTGGCCTCCGAGGCCGGCGTGATTGAGGTTCCGGCAGAAGATGTGTGCAAGAAAGGCCGCTTGCAACCAGGCCGCATGTTCCTGGTCGATACCGTCCAAAAGCGCATCATCTCCGATGCCGAGATCAAGAAGCAGTTGGCCGGCCGCCAGCCTTACGGCGAATGGCTCCGAGAGCAGC
>Ga0224555_1004020_pt1 | contig 14104 bp, 16 predicted proteins | sample 714S23034metaG_FD_180687 | JGI IMG/M metagenome (GOLD analysis project Ga0224555, IMG submission 180687) | Peat soil microbial communities from Stordalen Mire, Sweden - 717 S2 30-34 | ecosystem: Environmental > Terrestrial > Soil > Wetlands > Peat | place: Sweden: Norrbotten County, Stordalen...
GACATCAGCCCGGAACACTGTCCGACAGAAATCGGAACGGTGTCCGGCCAAAATCGGAATGCTGTCCGACAGAAATTGGAATCACTGTCCGACAGCCGTCGGAATACGCACATCTATCTGGAACAATTTGCGGACATGGAAGGCGGCCAACAAGGTGCGTTTTTCGGGCAGAATTGCCGCGAGCGCGCCTTCCGGATCGGCAGGGTGCAGGCTCGGATCGTGGTTGTGGATCGCAAGCACGCTACGGGACAGAAGGCGGATGACTTTTGCGCCCTTGGCATCCAAATTCAGGCCGAGCTTCCAACGCCATAACGCGCCCTCGCGCATCAATCGCAACATTTCGCGCTCGGTGCAGTCCAGGATCATGCGGGCAAAGGCCGGCGCGATCACCGGGCTTGGGAAGGTGAAGGTCAATTGCGGGCCAAAGATTGGCATTAGATGTTTTGGGCGCTTGAAAAACCACTGGAATTCTTCATTCATGGAAGGCGTCCTGCTGTTTAAGGTTGCGGCGGAGTTTGCCCAGGGCGTCTTGCTCGATGCGCTGGACCTGGCCGAGAGTGAGATTGAGGCGCGCGGCCACGGCCGGCCGTGTCAAGCGTTCCTTGAAGCGGAGGGAGAGAACTTCGCGATCGCGCTGGCGGACCGCTTTGTCGAGCGCCGCGGCGAGCGAGTTCAGGCGGGCGCCGTGATCGATCTGTTCGTCAATCGGATTGTCGGCGGCCAATTCATCGGCAAGCAGGTCTTCCAGGGTGCTATCATCCTCGCCGATCGGGGTGGACATGGAGAGTTCGGAAAGATGCACCTCGTTGAAGATGTAGGCTGGCACGCGCACGTTGCGGCAGGTCTCCATGGCGTAAATGAGCATGGCGAAACGCAGGCGGCGGGCGGGGTAAGCGGCTTCGGGGTAAGCGGCGCGGCGGCTCTGTTTGGTAATGAGCCGCACCAGGCAGAGAAACGCCTCCTGGACCAGGTCCATTTCCTCCACTCCAAATTCGCGGGCGAAACGCCGGGCGTGATAGAAGATGGCGGGCGCGGCTCGGCGGATCAGGGCGATGGCCGGCGCTTCATCTGGATTGAGGATGGGGAAGTCCATGGCGCGATCAGGAGTGGTGATATTTATCGGTGCAAAGGAAGGTCCTGAAATAAGTGGCATCGCCATCCTCGCAAGTGTTCAGCTCGTAGAACTTCACGGGCTGGCCGGCCACAATAGACAGGAGTTGCGCGACGGAGATCTTCACGTATTGGCCGTCCAGCGTGCCGCCGGCGCCGCTGCCGAGGAGGATGCCGGGGCCGGCGTCAAGGGCGGAGATGCCGGCGCGCTGGTTGCCTTTGGACCAAAAATAGACGCCTGGCAATGCCGTTGCATAGGCGCTTAAATGGCTTTGCAAGTCGGTTAAACTTTGCGGGATCAAGAGGTCGGAGTTGACCTTGTTGCCGGCGCTGGGAGAGGAGACCGGGACGTTCTGGCCCAGGGCGAGCGCGCCGGAGGAATTGTTCTGGCTGAGGACATCGCCGCCGATTTGGTAGAACCAGCGCGGGCCGCGATTGACGCGCAGCAATTCAATCATATCGGACGGCCCGAGATGCGAAGCCGGCCCGAAGGTGATTTCCGTTTTGCCGTTGTCATCGTAGCTGACGGATTGAACGGCGGCATTCATGGCGGCCCACTCGGCGCGGGCGCCGCTCAAATTGAGCAGATTGCCAATGGGGCAAACGTCGCTGATTTCCTGCTCCACGATGGTGATGTGGCCCTCGTATTGGGGGATGGTGGCCAGAGCGTAGATGTAACCGGCGAGGCCGTAAGGGACGGGATCGGCCTGGCTGGTCAGCCACGCCTGGGATTGGTAGGCGCCGCTGGCGAGATTGGTGAGCTTGAGCTTGATGGTCTTGGGGTGGCATTGGACGGTGCCCGGATTGACGGCCGTGTCGGCGGCGGCGCTGGCGTTATCTATATAGGTGAAATAAGCGGTAATAGTGGCCTGCACACAGGAGGCCGGGGCGTTGGAGGAATTGTTGCCGACAAACATCCAGGGGCAGACATTACCCTCGGTGAGGACGTAAGGGCCTCCTCCCGCGAAGAGCGCGGGATAGGTAGTGCTGTTGATCGCCGTGCCGCTGGGGTCGAGCATGAGCGGGGTTACGGCGCCGGATGGATCGTGGTAGAAGGCGAGGCCGCCTACGTTGGCGAGGTCTGGGAATAATGAGGCCCATGCGGCCAGTGGAGCGCCGCCACCGGCGGGATCGGCCAGGTTCAACGGGACGGTCTGGATGGTGCCTTTGGCGGACTGAAATGAGGCTCCCTCAAAATCGAAGGTGGCCACCTGCGCGCCAACACGGCGAGCGGCGAGCGGCAACTGGATTTGGGCATCGGAGGAAATGGCGGCGCCGTTGGGAGCGGCCATTGGCGGCGTGACGCCGATGTCCACATACATGCCGACGCCCTCCACGGCCGCGCCGTCCACCGTGGCGGCAATGTCATTCATCATGATGACATAAGGCGCTCCACTAATGCTCCCGCTGATCCGGTAACGAAACGCGACACAGGGAGGAATGAGATCGTCGCGGCGCTCGATGTTGATGCCTTCAGTGGAACCGACAAAAGGCAGGCTGACGGCCGGAAGCTGATCGCGGGTGCCGACATGGAGGGTGGGCGGCGATGTGCTGTAATCGAACCAGACGACCGGTGTGCCCAGGGAACCGAGCCAGCGCAGTTGACGGCGGAAACATTCGGCGCACGCCATATCATTGACGGTATCCAGCGGGGCGCGGAGGACGATGCCAGTGGTTGTGGTTTGGATGTCATTATTGGAGCCGGCGTAACCGGGGACGAAATCGGGGATCGTGATGTTGGCTCGCGCGCCGGCGCCGGTCTTGAGCTGGTAATTGCCGTTGGCGTCCACGGTAAGGGAATCGGACTGGATCTGCGGGCCGGCCGGCCAGCCGAGGCCGTTGACGGTTTGCTCGTAACCGCTCTGGGTGGCGACCCATTGGGCGATCTCGATTAACTCCTGGGCAATGGACATGAGGACCGTGGCCGTGGTGCCCGTGACCGTGTCGCCGGGGCCGGAGAGCCAGGTGGGGCTGAGGCCGAGGACGACCTGGCTGCGGTAATCGGCGATCATTTTCCCATTGCCGCCGACGGTCCCGCCATTCCAGCAAAGCCACAATTTTTGGAATACGAGGCGCTCGAAGAAGAAGTCCCAGGGACCGGCGAATTTGTATTGGAACTTTTCCAATTGCGGAGTGGCGACGCGGACATTTTTGACGCGATAGCCCACGAACCATTTGGTGCCACCGGTCCAGCCGGTGCATCCGCTGATGGGAAGGCCACTGGAGGTTGTGGACGGGCCGGAGGCAGGCATGCGACCGCGGGAGATCGTAATCATGGAGCCGTAGGGGAACGTCTCCGGGCCGTCCATGGGCGCGATCAGATCGAAGGCGAAGCTGTCACTGGCCTGGTTATAGACTTCGCGGCGCCAGTTGCCCAGGGACCAGTCTGCCAACGACTTCTCCGTGCCGTTGAAGGTGAGAGTGGTGTAGGTCATGGGGCATGTGGACTTATGGGACGGATGGGACGCATAGGACGCATGTCAGTAGCCGGTGTCGCTGAGGTAGAGCGATGGGACGCCGTTGTCGTTTTCGATGCCGACCGTGTAGTAAAGGCCGTCGCTGTCGTTGCGGATTTGCAGGACGGGGACGCCGGCGACGGTCCAGAAGCGCATATTGCCAGGCGGCGGGGCGGAGGCGGAGGAAATGGGGCCGTCCAAGATCGTGATGGGGCAGTCGAGCAAAGTGATGTTCTTGGGGGTGGTGTTGGCTGTCAATAATGTGATGCGGAGCCAATAGGACGCGGATGCCTGACCGTTGAGGCTGATGGCGGTCTGGCTGTTGGGGAAGACGAAGGCGGCGTGATAGAAGGGCGTGTTGCCATTGGCCCACTGCTCGGCTGTCAAGGTGAGATTCATGGCGGCCGCCAGGACGGTGGCGCTCATCATGGGGGCGTTGGTGTCGTTTTCGGTGAGGAAAAGCTGGCAGGTAACGCTGGTGATATTCGAAAGGGATGGCGCCAGGAGCGCGCCATCCATTCCTATGCCGATGTCGATTTCGATGTCGTCGCCGCGGTAGAAAACTGGGGGAGCGCCAGTATTGAGGTCGCTGGGATGGGTGCCGCGCTGGGCCAGATCGCAGAAGAGTCGGATGGGGAGGACGGTAATGGCGCTCATGGGGCGTTTTGCCAGGGGTTGGGGGCGAGAAAGGTGTAGCGATGTTCGCAGGTGACGCCGGTGTGTGTCACGCATTCGGCCGCTTGCAGGATGGCATTGGGCAGATAGCGGCTGATGCGGCCGGTGGCGCTGATGTTGGTCATGGTCAGTTCGCCCTGGGGCGGGATGCTGTCGGGGTGGAAGGCGATGAACATGACGGCGAGTTCCCAGCTGCTGAAGGTGCGCTTGACCTGGAAGGTCAGACTGTTCTTCAAGTTGTAACGTGGAAAGAGCGCCTCGTAGGCGGCGCGGACCAGTGAGTTTTGCTGAACCACACGCTCCTGTTTGAGCAGGAAACCGTCCTTGATGCCACCGCCCGCGCCGGCCGAGAAGTTTTGGCCGGCCGGCACGATGCGCACGGAATCGTCGCCGAGGGTGAAGGCCGCGGCGCCGGTTCCGGGAGGTGTGAGGGTGATGAGCACGATTATGTGGACGGGGTGGACGGTGTGGACTTGGTGGATGCAGCGGAGGCGGGCGCCCGCGGCGGCGTTGGCGCGGCCGGGGCGGGCGCGGGGGGATTTTCGGCGGCGTGGGTGTTGAGCTTGCCGATGACACTGCTGGCCAGGCCGCGGGCCTGGACGAGGAACGGGGCGCCCTTCGCGGCGAGGGCGGCGGCCTTGTCAATTTCGTCGTGGAGGGTTTGGGCGAGGGTGATGATTTCTTGGATGGTCATAATTTTGGATTGAGAATTGGGAATTGAGAATTTGTTATTTGTTATTGTCAGGCGAGCAGGACGCCGCCGGTGGACGGGGTGCCTGTGAGGTTGAAGGTGCCCATCAGGCCGATTTCGCCGGTGCGGAGGGGCTTGCCGCCGAAGACGAATCCGGCGGTTTTGAGGACGGCATTTTTGATCGTGAACGTGCCGCCGATCTGGCCGTAGAAGATGGCGTCGCCCATGGCCGTGTTGGCGGTGAGGCGGCTGCCGTGCTTGGAGCCGGTCCCCTGGAATTGCTGGCAGGCGATGATGTCCGTCGCGGTCGGGCCGGCTGGGATGAGCCGGGCCATGGCGTGGAGGCCCTTTTCGCCGAGCTTGTAGTCCACGGTCAGGCCCTGGACGGTTTCCTCCTGCCAATCGGCCTGGAAATCAATGGTGATGCCTTCCTTGCCCTGGAAGGCGGAGGCCGAGAAGGCGGAGCCGAAATGGGAGTTGCCGGCGGCCGTGTTGCCCGCGGCCCAATACATGCCGTAACGCTGGCGGCCGATGACGACGCCGGTCTGCAGGAGAACGGGCGCGGCATAGCTGATGCCGGTCGTCCAGGAGAAAATGCTGTTGGCGGTTTCGGGATCGAAATTGTTGCGGATGAGGCCGACGATTTCGAGCGGGCCGAGCAGGTCCTTGTTGATGTCGAGGTTGAGCTGAGGCGGCTTGGGCACGCAGGCGTTGAAGAGGACCAGTTGGTCGCCATTGGATCCCAGATAAAGGAATGGCGTATCCGTCCCGCCACAGAGGCTGGCGCCGATGACGGGCAGTTGGTTGCACTGGGCGAACATCCAGGCGAGCAAGGTGGCCTGGGTCGGCGTGTAAGCCTTGGGCGTGAGGCTGAGGCGGACTTTGCGGTCGCGCCGGGTCTCATCAACTTTGCCCTGGGTCGAGACCATCAGGTCGTCATTGACGGCGTCGAAGATGACTTTGGCGTCGTTAGACGACTGGATCAGGTTGGTGGTGGTGGAGGGCGTGGTGGAGGAGCCGAGCGTCCCGTAGCCGGGGCCGCGAATGAGTGTTGTTCGATCAAAGGCCATATTATTGGGATTGTGGATTGCGGATTGCGGATTGCGGATTTAAGGCAAGCCACAAGGCAGGGTTATTGTTGACGGTGGAGATCACGGGATGGAGACGGTGTTGCTAAAGGGTGTGCAGATGGTGCCGTTGGCATCCCTGCCAACGACCCGCCTTGGACGCCCGTCGCCGGTGTCCATTGTGTAGGTGTTAATTGTCCCGTCCAGATCCACGACACCATCCCATGCTCCGGAGTGATTGTATTGGAGGCTCCAGACCGCCGGCGCCGGCCCGGCGAAAGTCCACGAGATGTTCAAGGCTCCGTTGTAAGTTAGAATGGGCGACGGATAGGTGACTGTGGATTGCATAGCGTCGCTGCCGCGGAGCCCGGCTTGAAATGAGGCGTAATTGACCACCGTGCCGCTGGGGACCTGAAAAGGCGCGGCGTAGAGAATGGCGGTGCAGGCGCCATGCGTGCCAGCCGTATTGCCGGGGCCGGGGAAAGAGCCGTCGGTGGTGTAGTAGATGGCAGAGCCATCATTAGTTGACAGAGTGACGTTGCCAGAGGCGTCACAGGAGAAGGAAGGTGTGGCGCATTGGGGATAGCTCTGATCGGCCAGGCGGCCGCGAAAGAGGACCTGGTATCCGACGCAACCCTTGTATTGCTCTTCCAGGCCGGGGATCGGCTGGATGGCTTGCGTATCCTGCATGAGGATGATCTGGCCGCGATCGGACCACTGGTGAAAGAAGGCGCGGACGAGCAAGGCCCATTGCTCGGCCGTAACGCCGGTGCCGCCGGAGGCCATGTTGATTTCGGGCTGTTCGATGATGTGGACCGGGAAAAGAACGTCGCCCTGGGGAGTGGCAATGTTGGGGTCTTCGCCGGTGATCATGGGCATCATGACGAGGGCGCCGACGCCGACTTTGCCATTCTTGCCGGCCAGGTGGGGCAGGCGCTTCTGGATCTCGGTGGCGATGACGGCCTGGCGATACATGGCGAAGGGCAGGTATTGGAAGTCCGGCTCGCTGTTGCCGCGGGCGGCGGCGTCGGACTGGAGTTGGTAGAGGAGATCGGTGTAGCTCATGGGGTGGACGGGGTGGACATTGTGGACTTCATGGACGGCCTCCCCAGCCGCGGATGATGGCGGCGCTGAGGGCGGGGCCGTATTCGGCGATGCGGGCTTCAATCCCGCGCTCGAAACAGCGGCGGGCGGGGAGGTTCATGTGCATGCTGTGCGCCTTGACAGTGATCGTGCCGCCGGTGGCAAGCTGCTTGGCCTTGCGGCTTCGGAAGGCGTATTTGCCGGAATCCTGCGCGGCCTGGCTGGCCTGCTTTCTTGACAGGATGCCGGCGCGCAAGGCGGTCACGCGGTTGACGGCCTGCCCTTGGAAATCGAAGGTGTCGGCCATGGAGTTGCGGCGGGTGTGGGCCTTGACATTGACCGTGCCGTTGAAGCCGAATTCGTGGGCGCCGGCGTAAACGACATTGCTTCCAATGCCGCTCAAAATGACGCCGCCGTAATTTTTCGCCTTGACAGGGTGGGCGCTTCTTCTGAGGAGGCCGGTCTGGACGGCCAGGGTGGTGAGGTCCTTTTTGCCGGGGCCGCTCAACATGTGCTCCTGGATGTAGCCGGTGGTCAGTTCGTTCTGCTGATCCAGGACAGCGCAGACGGCCGGGATGATGACGGAGGGATCGCGTAGGTTGCGCACGATGGCCTTGGCCTCAGCAGAAACTTCGACTGAGTAGGTTTGGCTCATGTGGACTCGGTGGACATGGTGGACGTGGTGGACATGGTGGACGTGGTGGACGCGGTGGACATGGTGGACGTGGTGGACATCATGAAATTTGGTAGCGCTTGTAGCCGTTCAGGATTTCCTGCGCGGCCTTGGGGAGCTTGAGGTCGTCCATGGCGTGTTGCGGCTCGGGGTCCTGGGCGATTCCCGCGCCAATGGGGTCGTAGCGTTTCCAGACGGCTTTGCAGGCGAGGAACCAGGCGAGTTGGACATCTGACGGCAGGGGCGTTGCGGCGGGGGGAATGGTCTGCGGGCCGCTGTAGCCGGCGTCAGATGGATCGGACGTATCGAACCAATAACCGCCGTTGTAGGTGCAGGTGATGCGGCTGAAGTAGTAGCCCTGGATGGAGATGAACATGATGTAGCCCTGGTCAAGCTGCATGACTTGGATCAATGAGTTGCCGTCCGGAGGGAGGACGTAAGGGACCCAACCGTCATTCTCGGCGTCCTTTTTTGCGATGGCGGAAATCGTCTCGACAGGATAGCGCTTGAGATACCAGTGGCGGCGGTCGGCGCTGAAGGTGTCCACCTCGCCGACCACGCGGGAGAATTTGCGGTTGCAGAATTTGTCGAACTGCCCGGCAACGCCCTGGCCGATGGCGGTGATGATGGGGTCGTAGTTGGTCTGCGACTGCATTGAAACGGCCAATAACTGGGCTTTCAACGTTGCGAGGTTGGAGAGGCCGGCGTTCATTCGTGGTGTTCGGGCTGATGGGCTGGCGCGGTGGCGGCGGCCTTGTGGAAGGGGGTTTCGGTGGACGGCGTGGACGGGGTGGACTCCGTGGACGGCGTGGACGGATTGCCGAGGACCTCGCGGGGGCTCGCTTTGCCGCGGGTGCGGCCGGCCTGGCGGATCATCCGATCCTTTGTCTGTTCGTTTGTTTGCATGTTTTATCTCTTTCAAATTGGCGCGGCCGGGAAAACCAAAAACCCGGCCGCGCCGTGGGATGGGGCGCGGTATGGGGCGCGCCCCAAGATTGTTGACTAGCCGCTGCGCCGGGACTTGACGTAGGGCAGGACCTGGAAGTTGGTGACGCTGTTGGTGCCCTGGACACCAATGGCCTGCAGTTGGATGTAACCAATGGAACCGAGCGTGGTCCTTGGTATCAACACAGTAGCCACACAGTTCGAGATGCCGGCCGGGACGATGTTGGTCAGGGTCAGGAACGGCGTGTTGGTGGGGGTGAAGGTGTTCCCATCGGCGCTCGCTCCCCAGAACGTGTAGTTCGTGTATTGACCGGTATTGGTGGAGTTGAACGCAGTGAAAACGACCACCTCGTCGTAGTGTGTCAAGTTGAGGATGCAATCCGAGCCTGGGCCGCCCAGGGAGTTGGTGCCGCAAACCACGTTGGTGGAGTTGAGCGGGATGGCGTTGGTGAGCGGCAGGGTGGCGCCTTTATAGGCCAGGGCCGGGCAGGCGTTGGCGCCGGACAGATAGGTGCCGGGCGCGAGGCCGTAGTCGCCGGGGTTGGCCACGGCGTCGCCGACGCCAAGGTTGGTGATGAGCTGCGCTTGGGCGCTAATGCAGAATGCAGAATGCAGAATGCACAAGCCGAGCAGGAGCGCGATGAGGGCGACCTTGTCGGTGACTTTCTCCAGGACGTCCTTGAGGAGGTCGAACTGGTGGGGGCTGACTTTGCCCTGGCCGCCGGCCTTGAGGTCCACGCCGTGGCGCCGGATGGCGATCTTGGCGCGGACGGGGATGGTGGGGGCGTTGAGGGCATTGCGCGTGTCGTGATCTTTGGCCTCGACGCGGGCGGTGGCCTGGGTGGCTTTGAGATCGGCCAGTTCCTTTTTGAGGCTGGCGTTTTCGGCGAGGATGTCCTCGGGTTTGGCGCCGTTGCCATCGGAGGGGGCGGCGGCGAGGAGGATGGAGGGGAAGAGTTTTTTCATAGGTTTAATTGAGAATTTGTGATTGAGAATTTGTTATTTGTTATTGACCGGACGGGTTAGTTCGCGGCGGTGCTGAGGGTGGCGGCGCCGTTGGCCAGGCGGGTTGCGGTTGCGGCGCGGCCGTAGGCACGGAAGGACCGCTCCAGGGTGTTCCAGCGATAGTGATCGCTGGATTCGAACACGAAGTCATCGCGGACGGCGACGACCTGAGTGTTGACATCGCCGAATGTGGCGACCTGTTTGCCCGCGCCGTTAGTGTTGGGCGCTACGAAGACCGGCTCGACCGGGTAGCCGAGGATCGTGCCGATGGCGCCGTAGCTGGGAGCATCGAGCGCGCCAAGGAAGATTGGGCGGCCGTTGTTGTCGCGGATGGCCAGGGCGCGCGCCAGCATTTGCGGGTGCATGAACCAGCGCGGCTTGCGTGTCAAGACGATGGGCGCGACGGATTCCAGGACTTTCAGGAAATCGTTGTAGCTCATCGCTTCGACCGTGGTGTTTCCCTGGGCGGCGCTAACGGCGGTGGCGCCGTTGAAGAGGCCGGTGAAGTTGCCGTCCACGGCGCCGCCGGCGCCGGTGCCGACGAAAGCGGCCGTGTCCAGGCCGAGATTCCAGGCTTCCTGGAAGTCAGTCATCACGATCTGGCTGACATCGAACTCGGCGTCCTCGATCAATTGCTTGCTCACATTGAGCAGGACGGCGTTCGGCAAGACGGTGAGGATGATGGTGCCGCCGGCTTCCGAGGTGGAATCGGGGATGGGGGACGCTTCCGTTGTGAGCCAGCCGGCGGTGACGCGGGCTGTCTTGACGGGGAAGTTGGTGACCTTGGTGCCAACGCGGCGGACGCCGAGCTTGGACCAGGCGCCGTATTCCGCGAGGGTGTCGTAGATCTCCTTGAACAATTGGGCGATGATCAAGGTGGAACCGGGAGACGTGTCTTCGCCGATGGCCTTGCCAATCGCGGTGATCTGCTGATTGTAAGCGCCGTCATCATTCATTAACTGGCGGGAGACCAGGTTGATGATGCCGCGCTTGCGGGGATCGGAGATCAGTTTTTGCAGGGGGTCCATGCCGGCGCTGACAGCTTCCTGGCGCAATTGCGCGTTGATCTTGCTCAGGGCGGCCGCGGCAAGAGTGGAGTCGTTCATGGCTTTGCGCAGGTCGTCAAAGCTCTTTTTGGTGTCGGCGTCGAGGCGCTTGTGATCTTCCAGGAGCGTGGCGACGGCGGTTTTGTGCTGGGTGAGTTGGGTGCCGATTCCGTCCACGCCTTCCATGACGGCCTGGCGGAACTCGGCTTCTGTGGCAAATGTCTTCATTGTTAATTATTGGGTCAATTTGTGGATTTTCCGCAGCAGCGTTTGGCGCGCCTGCTCCAAAGCCCAGGACTCAAGAGCAGGATCGGCAGAGTCGGGGGCGGGTTCGCGGGCTGGCTGGGAAAGCGTGCGCTGCGCGTACTGCGCGGCGGCGAAATCGAGTTCGGCTTCGGTGATGGCCTTGGCATGATAGGCCTTGGCCAGGGCGTTGGGGTTGGCGCCGATGACGCAGGCGCTGAGTTCGATTTGCTCCTGTTCGAGATAGACGCAGCGGGGCGGATTATCTTCGAGGTCCATGTCTTCCATAAGGGCCTTCCAATCATCGCTGCCGCTGGGCGTGATGTAGCGCGTGGGCCAGAAGCCAACGGAGACGGCCTTCAAGTAGCCCGCGACGGTCATCTTCCAACCGAGGGCGGCGAGCTTGTTTTCCGGCACGTCAATGGCCCATTGGACGCGCTCGATGAGCTGGTCATCCTTGACCTCGAAGTCCACGACTTTGCCGAGGAGGTTCCCGACCGTCTCGTAATTGTGGCTGTCAACGAACGGCGAGTTTTTCTTGAAATTGGTGAAGCGCCATCCATCGGCCTTGATGACTTCGCGATAGGAATCCACGGTTTCGTCGGAGGCGACGTAATCACAGATGCCCTGGGCGGCGTCAATGATCTTGACGGTGGGATGGATGATACGGCGAAGAGGGGTCTGGTTATTCATCTTGGGTGGGGGTTTCGGAGGTCATGATGGAGACACAATGGCAATTGATGACATTTTCAGGGGAGCCGTCGGGATCGCATGGGTAACGGAGGTCTTCGCCGCCGACGCTGAACGCTTCGTCCACCGGGACGACCTGACCGTTGGCCTCCGCATGGGCTTCGCGGACGTTGGCATTGCCGCTGGTGAGCCACTTTTTATTGCCGCCGACTTCCGTCATGGCTTCATTGCGGGCGGTCCCCCAGGCGGCGCCGGTCTCGGTGATGGCGATGGTCTTGGCGCGGCCGGCGCTGATGTCGCTGAACTTGGCGCGGACGGCGTCGGCAATGGTTTTGATCGGATCGCCGGCATCAATACCGGCCTGGATGCTTCCCTGGATTTCGGCAAAGATTTCCTCCGGCACATCGTTGAGCATGTTCTGGCGCTGTTTGACAAACTGGAGGACGCGCTCCGGGGCGCAGGTCCAGGGATCGCGGCCGGCTTCCTTCATGACGGCGTTGCCGGCGGCGAGGAAGCTTTGCTCGGTGGGCGGGCGGACGGCGGCGAAGAGTTTGCCGGTGAAATCGTGGAGATTGAAAAGGAAGTCGGAGGCGACGGAACGGGGAATTGGAGTGGTGGAATTTTGGAGTGATGGGATGGACTTCGCGTGGCGCTCCAATTTCGCCAGGACTTCGACGCGGGCGGCGAAGAGGGCTTTATTGAAGGCGGCCTGGAATTTTTTGACGTAGGGTTTGCGCTGGGCCATGTGCTCGCTCCATTGGGCGATTTCAGCGGGCGGTCGCGATTTTTGGAAAACCACGGATGACACGGATTGCACGGATGAAGAATCGGCCGGCGCGGTGAGGAGGCGGCGCATCTGGGTCTCAGGGCCGAGCAATTCCTTGAGGCGGTTGATGGCATCTTCGACAGGCGCGGGTTGCTCGGCGAGATCGGGATCCTGGGCGGGCGCCGGCGCCGGCGTCTTGCCATCATCGCCGCCGATGGCAGCCAGGTTGAATGGGAGGTAGCCTTTGTCCCAGTTGGGGCATGGCGGCAGTTCGAGGTTGAGATAGTCGTTGAGGGTTTTCAACGGGACGCCGATGGCGAAATACTTGACGGCGGTGTCGGCGCGCTCGCGTCGGACGGCCTGCATGACGGGATGTTCGTCCCAGGTGAAATGGCTCTCCAGGGGCTTGCCGGTCTGGAAGGCGAGCACGCGGTCAATCGCTCCGCAGATTTTCTGGCCGATGGGAATGCAGGTTTCCATAATGAGCATATACCAGTCGGAAGCCGAGCCGATGGAGTAGCTGGCTTTGACATCGGCCATGGAGGGCGGCACGCCGAACGCGATGAACACTTCGTGCCGGTTCTCCAGGCGGATGGAAATGAAGGCGGCATCGGGCGTGCGGATTTTGGGATCCTCAATGCTCATGTCACCTGTCAAGAAGCAAGGGCGATAGATGCCGCGCTGCTGGAGTTCGCGCTTTTCGCGAATCTGGTCAATGATCTGCTGCCGCTGCGTTTCATCCGGGATGCCTTTTTTCGCGATGACATAGACGCCTTGGTCGCCATTCTGGCGCATGAGATTCAGGTTGAACTTTCCCGCCATGTAATCGGCCTCGGCGGCGTCATGGGCGGATTTGAGTTCGGCCAGGCCGCGCCATTCGTCATAAGGATTCCAGCACTTGGTCTGAATGACCTGTTCGGGCAAGAGGATCTCCCCGCGGCCATTGGAATCCACGTATTCCCAGGCGATCAGCACGCCGGCCTTGACGGCGACCCGGGCCAAGGTGACGAAGCTGGAGGTGGGGCAGGAAGGGGTTGAACACTTCCGCAAGCTCCAGGAGACGCGCATTAAGAAGGTCGCGGAGATCTTCAAATTGCCGATTAAAGAGGAGGCGAAGATGGCGCCGAAAGCGCCCAGCGCGGCGCCGCACACGGCCATGGCCGAGGCTGCGGATACTGTTCAAAAAGACAGTATCCCAGCGCCCGCGCCGGCACTGCCTTCCCTGGAGAAAATCATCAAGGCGGCGGAAAGGCATTTTGGGATTGACCGGAGGATTTTACTCAATCGCCGGGCGAATGAGGGTTCGATTGTCAGCGCCAGGGCCTGCGTGTTCCGCGTGGCTGTGGATGACTTGAAAATGACGGTTGATGCTGTTGGCGCGGCGCTGATATTCAGCGATAGCCAGGTGGAGCGGGAACTGAACCATTTCCGGGAGCAATGCAAGAATGCGGATGGCCGCATGGCTCGCAAATACGCGGCGTTCCGCAACCGATTCTGAATATGAAAAAACCGCACGCAAAACCGTATAAGAGGGTGTTAGGGAATTCGACATAAGGCTTTATGAATAAACGCTTTGCGACAAATAAATGAGAGGTATTGAGAAACAGTGGACGCAGCGGTTTGTTTGGGGTAGCACGCAAGCCTATGGACTCGA
>Ga0224555_1004022_pt1 | contig 14099 bp, 8 predicted proteins | sample 714S23034metaG_FD_180687 | JGI IMG/M metagenome (GOLD analysis project Ga0224555, IMG submission 180687) | Peat soil microbial communities from Stordalen Mire, Sweden - 717 S2 30-34 | ecosystem: Environmental > Terrestrial > Soil > Wetlands > Peat | place: Sweden: Norrbotten County, Stordalen...
GCTGCCGGTTCAGCGGATATCGCTGAACTTGTGTCTTGTGCCGAAGTGGCGGAATTGGCAGACGCGCGTGGTTCAGGTCCACGTACTCGCAAGGGTGTGGGGGTTCGAGTCCCTTCTTCGGCACCAGAAGTCAAGTTAAATCTATTAAAATCAATCATTTCAACAAGTTGCAAGCAGTAGAATCCCTCAAAATCTAGCCAATCGGTCTCACTGGGGGACAAAACTGCGTTTCTGCCTCGCTAAGGCTGAACTGTAGTTGAACTATAGTTGAATCATAAGGTTAAGTACCGAAAGCATACAGTCTTTCAGCCCCAATTTTCGCAAATAATTTTCCTGATTTCACTAAGAACGCACTAAGCTGACCGGCGTAAAGCCTCTGTTTTCAGCACATTTTTTCGTGGGATTTTTTGGTTAGGGCGGCTTGGGGCGCTGCCTCCTGCCCACTTGGTTTTTCACCGCCCTGGGGACGGCACCATGCGCATCTGACTTCAACGCCTTTGAAATGCAAACCCAAAGAAAGCGTAGACTTCATGCAGGGCGACAGAATTCTTGAATCTCACTCCCAACGCGAACCGACTGGACCTCAACGCATTCTCATGTGTGACCCGAATCTATGCGAAGATCGTTTGCTTTCTGCTGCTGATGACTGCCGTCTCGTTGATTACCGCGCCCTTGACGCAGCGCATTTGGACCTGGGACCATTTTCTGTACGGTGGTCAAGACTTTGAGTTTGGCACACTCGCGATACTTACAACCCTATGCCTTGGGCTCCTGCTTGCTCAGAGTTGCAAGCAAAGAGTCGGCCTTCTGCTCGCTGCTTGGCACCTGTTCTCATTCATCTGCGACGACCGTGTACTGGCCAGAACTACGCGAAGTGAGATGATCTTGGCTTTCCATGGCGAGCGAGTATCCAGTCCAGTTTTAGACATATACAACCTACCTCTTCTGATCTGATCTGTCATCTCTGCCAGTGTTCATGGTGGATGGCTCGTACATAGCCGTCCGCAGCCCGCTGTTCGTCACTCAGTTCCATCACCTCTGACGCAGAGAGATTATGAAAAAATCAGAAGTTCTCCACGCCTGGGCCAGGATTTTGGCTGGCCGCGCGCCTTCGCTTTCGATCGAGATCACAAAGGAATGCCCCTTGCGGTGCCCCGGATGCTATGCCTTCGATGTGGCACATCTCGGAGGCTCGGCACAACTACGCGAACTCTCCGATTTCGTGGGCGATGAACTCGTTACGAGGGTGCTTGCGTTGATTGACGAGCACAAACCACTCCACGTCTCCCTAGTGGGCGGCGATCCGCTGGTTAGGTTTCGTGAACTCGAATTGCTTTTGCCGCAGATCGAGAGCCGCGGTGTGCATACACAGGTCGTCACCAGCGCATTCAGAGTGATCCCAAGCGCCTGGACAAAATTCAAGAAATTGAATGTCGTCATATCAATCGATGGCCTGCAGGCGGAGCACGACGCACGGCGCAGACCGGCTACCTACGAGCGCATCCTTGAGAACATCAAAGGGGCCAGAGTCACCGTTCACTGCACGATCACGTCGCAATTTGCAGCGCGTCCCGGTTACCTCGACGAATTTCTCCGCTTTTGGACCGGCCAGTCAGAGGTTGCAAAGGTATGGTTCAGCATTTTCACTCCCCAGCGCGGCGCCACCGATCCAGAGATCCTGACGGCTTCGCAGAGAGCTTATACCATCGCCGACCTGCGGCAATTGCGGCTGAAGTATCCCACTCTTGAGATGCCAGAGGCTGTTCTTCGGGAAATGGAGTTTCCACCCAAGAACCCGTACGAGTGCATATTTGCCAGAACCACAGAGACCATCTCGGCCGACCTTAGGACGCCGATCTCTCCCTGCCAGTTTGGAGGAGATCCTGACTGCGAACAGTGTGGCTGCATTGCTTCGATGGGATTGGCCGCTGTCGGTCACTACCGTGTGCTGGGACAGCTTACTGCTGGGCACATCTTCATGGCTTCGGCTCGATTCGGTAAGGGGTACAGAAGTCTCCGCAGAACCTTTTTGCGCAAGCCAGAGTCCAAAAAGAGCTTTCCCCATTCAACATCCTTTGGAAAGGTCGGAGCCCCATGAGGGTACATCTCGTAAATCCTAGCGACAATTCTTTCGGTACAGCCGTCATTACGCCACGATGGCTGTTTGTTCTTGCTGCAGCGACTCCCCAAACGGCGGGAGATCCCATTCTTGTCGATGAGTCCCTGGAGCAGATTGTGCCGGAGAGCATCCAGCAGGGAGACATTGTCGGCATCAGTGTCCATACGGGCAATGCCCTGCGCGGATATCAGGTAGGAAAAATGGCGCGTGCGCGGGGCGCGTGGGTGATCTATGGCGGAATTCACGCCTCGCTGTTTCCGGAAGAAGTTCTGGAGCTTGGCGAGGCTCACGCCGTGGTCAAGGGGGATGGTGATATTGCCTGGGGCAACGCGGTGATGGATTGTCTCGCCGGCACACCAGACCGGATTTATGAAGGCGGGCGAATTGAAGGCCACCAGTTTTTGGCCGCGCGATGGGATCTGCTGCCACCCGATAAGTATATGTGGGCCTCGGTGCAAACCATTCGCGGATGCGAGAAGCATTGCTCTTTTTGCAGCGTGTGGCGCACGGATGGGCAGAAACCACGACAACGGCGGTATCAGAGCGTGATAGACGAAATCGTGACTCTACGGCGGATTGGTTTCCGATTCATAGCCTTGGCGGATGACAACTTCTATCCGGTGTCGCTGACCGATCTGCGGCTGGCATGGGAGCAAAACAATATTGCCAAGCTTGAAGAGTTGACGGCCATTCGTGCAGAGCGTTTCCTGCTGATGGAAGAGATGGCAAAGCTGCCGAAAGATATGGTGTTCTTTACCCAGATCACGATGGAGTCGGCGGAGGACGGCGAGTTTCTTGATGCCATGCGCAAGGCCAATATCAAGGGAGCTCTGGTGGGAGTTGAAGCGGTGACGCCGGAGGGACTCAAAGCGGTATTCAAGGACTGGAACTGCTCTGGTGACGCACTGGTCAAGCAGTTACAGACATTCACACAGCATGGCGTTCATGTGCTTGGCTCCTTCATCTTCGGGCTACCGACAGATACTCCGGCGACCTTCGATGCTACGGCGGAGATGGCGCTGAAGGCGGGAATTACTTTTGCCCAATTCGTCATGATGACGCCGTTTCCGGGCACGGTGGATTTTACACGCTGGGAAAAGGAGCAAGCCAAAAATCCTACGCTGGTGGGCGATGTGCCGATTACCCGGTATTGGTTGATTCCATCCGATATTCGTCCCAAGATGTTTACGCCTCACCCTACGATGAGCTCGGATGAGATTCGAGAGCGAACGCAAAAGGTTTGGGACAGGTTTTATAACTGGGGTGCCATCTGGAGCAGGTCGGCCTGTACACCTAATCTGCGTGCCAGGATAGCTTTTATCTTTCTTTCGAAACTCTACAGGCAGATGTATGCGGGCACTGGAATTTCGACGGATAGCTCACGCAGAAAGAAGTCCAAGAAATGGGCTCGTTTGACGGCCGGGCTGTGCAGGAAGCTGTTCCAGGTAACTCCCATGCCGGAACTGCAGTCTCCAGCGTGGGATCCCGGACTGACGCCTATCATGGGGCACATTGCATTTCCAGATAGGAAGTTTCAAAATACAGCGGGCCTTTCGCGCGTTCTCCCGGAGAAGTGAGAGTACCTCCGGCAGGGCCCAGGATCTCCCATTACATTAGGTCCTGTCTTTAATGGGGTTTTCGTTCCACTGGACCTCAGACCCCAAGCTCCCTCGTTTTGAGCGGCTTGATCGGGACGACTGAAGTCGTCCCGTGGTAGAAGGCGGAGGCTGGCCTGTTGCAGTGCCTTGCCGGAGAACTTCTTATTTCTGGATGGACTGGAGGTACCCTACTTTCAGCAGCAACCAGAGTATGGTTCACTGTCGGGAGGGTTCTCCGTCTAATACCGAGTCGCCGGGCAGATTCACTAAGTTCGCACCAGAAATCGAGTAACCTGTTTATCTCCAACAACTTGGCACTGGAAGCGATTGTCCCTTCTTCGGCACCATAGTTTTACCCATAAAGTTGGATTCAAAAGTAAATACAGAAGAATAAGCATCTTGCAGAATCTCACGCCTATCGTCTGCACCATCTGAATCCCTTGCGCGAACCCCATTCTGACCGAAAACCAGGTCAATTGCTCCTACTTCTCAGTTGAAGCAATCGGGAAGACGATGACCTGCTGCGGTGCGTCGACTTCATTCCCCGGAGCGCTCAGCTTCAACTTCAGGCTTTCGACCGCGGCCTTGCCATCCAGACGAGTGACAAACCCAAGCTCATACTGATTCCGCAAGCGGCGGGTGAGTTCGTCGAGAAACGGCTCGAATGAAACCGGATTGCCCGTCCCCTGCCAAAAGCTCTTGCCGCCTGTCGCCTCGGTCACTTCAAGCAACAGGCTTTGGCCGGCGTTGCTCTCATAGGCGGAGTTGACGGCGCGGCCCTGATTCTGCCAGTAGATCGCGTAGACGACCAGTCCGGCGCGGACTGAATCGGCAACGGCGGCGCGGACATAAGGATCCTCGGGATCGAATTGCGCGTCGTAATTATCCACGCCGTCGGTCACCATCACCACTTCGCGCCGGGCCTTGCTGTCTGCTGAAGGCCAGTGAGACGCAAGGTCGGAGAGGCACAAGTAGGGGCTGGCGTCGGAGCCCGGTGAGCCGCTCGGAATATGAAGCGCCCGCAGAACCTGGACGTGGTCGGCCGTGAGCGAACCGGCAAAATCGGCGCGCCCGTTCTGCATGTATGCGATGGCGGTCTTCGTGTTCGGAGGCAGGCGATTGACGAAATGCGCGATGTCATCCATTTGGCCTCCCAGGCTGGTGCGGGACGAACCGTCGATCAGCACCACCAGTTCCAGGCTGTTCGCAGGGCTCTGCAGCGGTGTCCACGTCGCGCCTTTGACCAGTTTCCCGTTCACTTTGACCGATAAATCCTGCCCTGTGACGCTCGAAGGCATCTCGCTCTCATGGTTCGGAAGGACCGTCACGACGGCTTGCCCCTGCCCCTGATGACTTCCGCTCTGCGAAAACCCCGGCGCTGCCATGAGCAGAACTGCGGCGGTCGCACAAATGGCGATTCCTGGATTCCTCATACGAACTTCTCCCTTCGAGGCGTGCCTGCCACGCTCCACAGGCTCAATGCACTTCGCCCCTACACGATACGATATTAGACGCGCGCACCGCTGTTCGGGTAAAAGTTGAGCCGGATTTGTTGGTTCGAGTGAGTTAGCAACGGATTTGTGCTGTTCTATTGCTCACATGTCTGGTTAGTATATGTCTTGCAGGGCGGAGTAACTCGAAGCGCCGGTGGCAGAGCGCGGAGTTACCATTGCAGGCCCGCGTCTTCGACCTCATCGCATCGAGGTTCACCCGGCAGTCCGGAATTGAAAGACGCCCAACCTCTTTCGCAATTCACGAATCCGGAACCAATACCAATTGTGCGTGCTGCCGGATTCACGTTCAGCGCCTGAGAATCGTTTTGCAATATCGCGGCGTGGCGACGCGAGCGTATAATTTTTTAGCTTGAGATCGCTAGGAAAAATTCTGCTTTAAGCTTGGTGGCCGATGAACCGCACTATCCTCAATTTCTCAACTCTTCTTCTCGTTCTCTCAACTCTCTCAGCCTGCAGCAGCGTTTCAACCAACCAGGTTGCCTCCACGCCCATCTCGGTTTCCTTGTCTACGCCTCCACCATCGTCCCTGGTGGTTGGCAAGACGGCTCCGGTCGCCGCGACGGTGGCCAACGACACGGCAAACGCAGGCGTGGTCTGGAGTTGCGTTCCTGCCACATCGTGTGGTTCCTTCAGCCCGGCGCAGACTGCCAGCGGAGCGACTGCGGTCTACACCGCGCCCTCGTCGGTCCCCGCGAGCGACAGCGTGACCATCACGGCAACTTCGGTCGCCGACAGCACCAAGAGCGCCAGCGCAACTGTGGCCGTGAACGGCCTCCCCGCTGCAGTTTCCGTATCCATTTCCACCGCGCCACCATCATCCATGGCAGCCAATGGCACGGCTTCGGTCGCCGCCAAGGTGACGAATGACTCGGCAAACGCCGGTGTGACCTGGAGTTGCGCTCCTGCCGGAACGTGCGGTTCCTTCAATCCGGCACAGACTGCCAGCGCGGCGGCTTCGGTCTATACCGCTCCCGCGACGGCGCCGGTTGGCGACAGTGTAACCATCACCGCGACTTCAGTTACCGATAACACCAAGAGCGCCAGCGCGGTGATCAATATTGGTTCTCTCTTCGTCGCCTTGACTCCTCCTCCGCCATCATCCATGGGGCCTGGAGCAACGGCCAACCCGGTAGCGACGGTCTCCTATGACCCGGCAAACGCCGGAGCAAGTTGGAGCTGCACTCCTGTTGGAGCGTGCGGCTCCTTCAATCCGGCACTTACCGCAAGCGGCGCCGCCACAACTTACACCGCTCCCGCGACGGCTCCCACCGGCGGCAGCGTAACGCTCACCGCAACTTCAGTTACAAACAGTGGCCAAAGCGCAAGCGCCACGGTGCAGATCGCACCCCCGGTCATCGCAATCGACGGCGCCAGCAGCGGCAGCACATTCAACGGATTCGGCGGGCTCAGCGGCGGCGGCGGTACCTCTCGGCTGCTCTTCGACTATCCCCCGCAACAACAAAGCGAAGTCCTGGATTACCTGTTCAAGCCAAACTACGGCGCCAGCCTCCAGATATTCAAAGTTGAAATCGGAGGAGATGGAAACACCACCAACGGCGCGGAAGCCAGCCACATGCGCTCAGCTACCGATCTGAACTACACCCGCGGCTATGAGTGGTGGCTGATGGAGCAGGCCAAGCAGCGGAACCCGAACATCAAGCTCTATGGGCTGGAGTGGTGCGCACCCGGTTGGTTCAACAACAGCGCGGGAGGCCCCGAGAGCTTCTTTTCAAACGACAATATCAACTACATTCTCAACTGGATCAACGGTGCGCAGTCGGCTCATAACTTGAAGATCGACTATATTGGCGGCTGGAATGAATACTGGAATTGGGAGCCTTATGACAGTTGGTTTGTAAATCTGAAGAGCGCCATGCAAGGCGCCGGCTTGAAGACGCAGTTGGTTGCCTACGACAGCGGCTATGACATCGTCGGCGATATGGCGAGCAATTCATCGCTTAACTCGGCGGTGGATATCATGGGAGTTCACTATCCATGCGGCGGCGATGGCGCGTCGGCCACCAGTTGCGTTCCTTCGGGCACCACCGTACAGGCCATAACCGCGATCGGCAAGCCGATGTGGGCCAGCGAACACGGATCGCAGAACTATGACACCGGCGCGCTGGCAATGGCGCGGGCAGCCAATCGCGATTACATCGACGCCAGGATTACCGGGATGATCAACTGGAGCCTCGTTAACTCCTGGTATCGCACGCTGCCCTATTGGGGCGACGGATTGATGGACGCCGACCAGCCCTGGAGCGGTTCCTACGACGTGGGCAGGAGCATCTGGGTTATGGCGCACACCACGCAATTTACCCAGCCCGGATGGCAATACCTGGATAGCTCCGTTGGCTACCTAAGCGATAACAGGGCGAATGGAAGTTTTGTATCTCTGAAATCTCCCAATAATTCGGATTACAGCATCATTTTCGAAACAGTGGACGCCGTGGCCCCGCAGCCGGTCAGCTTCCAGGTCCAGGGAGGCCTGTCTACCGGGACAGTTCACGTTTGGGCAACCAACATCAACTCGCCGAATTCCTCTGACTGGTTTGTGCAGCAAAGCGACATTTCGCCGAACTCCGGAGCCTTCAACCTGACTTTGCAGCCGGGCTATCTTTATTCGCTCTCGACCACAACCGGTCAAGCCAAGGGTTCAGCCGCGCCGCCCACATTTGCCGTGCAGAGTCTTCCCTACAGCGATAACTTCGAGAGTTATCCTGCCGGATCGCTGGCAACTTATTTCGACTCCATTCAGGGCGCTTTTGAAACGGCAAAATGCACCGGCGGACACACCGGCATGTGCCTGCGCCAGGTAATCACCCAGGCTCCAATTGCCTGGGGAGGCGCCTCCGGAACACCCCCCATCGTGGTGGTCGGCGATCCCTACTGGACTAACTACACCGTCAGCACCGATGCCATGCTGGAGCAATCAGGCAACATCGATCTTATCGGTCGCCTCGGAATGGTTTCTCAGTCCGGCAACGGGGGACCCTCGCAGGGTTATCACCTGAGCGTGACCGACAGCGGACCCTGGACGCTCTTCAAGGAAGATGCCAGTGGAAATATCACAAAGCTGGCATCGGGTACAACCACGTTCGGCCTGAATACCTGGCATAATCTTTCGCTGAGCTTTCAAGACAGCACAATCCAGGCATTCATCGATTCGAAATCGGTCGCGACGGTAACTGACACAGCTTATGCCGGTGGTAACATCGCCATGCTGGTTGGTCCGGCTGGCAGTTGGCTGAATGCGCAATTCGACAACTTCTCTGTAACTCCGGGAACCGGGGGCAATCTGGTTACCATTGACGACAGTTGGGCCGGCCCCGCAGCCGATGAGTTCAACTATGTTGGCTCCGGCTGGGGACATTGCAGCGGAGGCTGCGGAGGCGATACCACTGGTCTGTACGACGGTAGCAATAGCTGGGACAGCAAGGTCAACGACTACACCACGGTCCTCTTCAGCGGCACGCAATTCAATTTCTACGGTGTGCAGGACACCATCAACGGCATCGGCGCCGTTTCCATTGACGGGGGAGCAGAAACGGACATCGATTTCTATGCTTCCGCCCGCAAAGGAAACGTGCTGCTGTGGACGAGTCCGGTTCTGACCGAGGGAACGCACACCTTCAAATTGCGCGTAACGGGAACGGCGAATACTGCCACCAACCTCAACTCGAGCTGCCCGGCGTGCGTGGTGGTGGATCGCGCCACCATCGTTCCATAGGCGTCACGCTCGATCGGCAATTTGTTCACGCAACATGACACAACAAGGAGAAAAGCCAGACCGCCCCGTATTGGAGGCGGTCTGGCTTTTTCCGTTTGCCTCGGCGTGTGTGGCGAGGAGGACAGGAGCTTGATTCAAAGGGCATTGCAGCTTATGGCGCGGCAGTTTTCATTCGCTAAACAACCTCTGGCCTGAAAAGCCCTGTTCATGCCGGCGCCATAAGTGATACATTTCTAGAATACGTGCTACAGAGCGCATTCGAATTGAACCATGACGGTTGCGCGCAGCCTGAAGGAACCAAATGCCATCCCTTTTGCGGACTCTGCTCAACGACGAACCGGGAAGCACCAAAGCCAAAGTAGTCGCCATATACGTTCTGTTGCTGACGTTCAATCTGGCGGCATGGTGCTGGGCATTCGTCGCCTTTCATCGGTTTCCGGTGCTTTTGGGCACGGCATTTCTCGCCTACAGTTTTGGGCTTCGCCACGCGGTGGACGCGGATCACATTGCGGCGATCGACAACGTCACGCGCAAACTGATGCATCAAGGGAAACGGCCTGTTGCCGTGGGGCTGATGTTTTCGCTGGGGCACTCTACGATCGTTGTCGTGGGATCCGTCGCAATCGCCGCCACCGCGCTCGCGCTACAGCATCGCATCGATGGAGTCAGGGAGATCGGAGGGGTGATTGGAACCCTGGTTTCGACCCTCTTCCTCTTCGGAATTGCGATTGTCAACTTGATGGTTCTTCAGTCGGTCTATCGCAGCTTTATGCGAGTTCGCGCCGGAGAACCCTATGTTGAAGAGGACTTTGACCTGCTGCTAGGCAATCGCGGCTTTCTTTCCCGCCTGTTCCGCCCCATGTTCAACCTGATCCGGTCCAGTTGGCACATGTATCCGCTGGGCGTACTGTTTGGCCTTGGCTTCGATACCGCAACCGAGATCGGGCTGCTGGGCATTTCCGCCGCCGAAGCGTCCAAGGGACTTTCGCTTTGGTCGATCCTGGTCTTTCCTGCCCTCTTCGCCGCAGGCATGTCGCTGATCGATTCCACTGACAATGTGCTGATGCTTGGAGCCTACGGATGGGCCTTCGTCAAGCCCATCCGCAAGCTGTACTACAACATTACAATTACCTCCGTCTCAGTTGTCGTTGCCTTGGCGGTGGGCGGCATAGAGGCGCTTGGGCTGCTGGCGGGACAATTCCACCTGACAGGCAGATTGTGGGGCTTGGTCGGCAAACTCAACGATAACTTCGGCATGCTCGGTTACTGCATCATTGGGCTCTTTGCCGTGAGTTGGATCTTGTCGATTGCTATTTATAAATGGCGCAGGTTCGACGATCTCGAATTTGGCGCAAGCGATGCCAGTTAAGGCATTGCCGTAGTTGGCCATGGCCGGGCCAGGCTGGCTCGTCCCTCATCCTTTCAGATCCGCCCAATGGCTCAAGGACTTACGCGTATTGAGTTATACCTTCCACTTGATATTGCAGCCGATCGAGGGACGCTGATCCTCGGGAACGGGTTTGCCCGCGAGCGCCGTGTCGATGGCGGCGCGAAGGTCTTCGCCTGTGACTGGAACGCCGTTGCCGGGGCGGCTGGAGTCGAACTGGCCGCGATAGGCCAAGCTAAAATCGCCGTCGAAGAGAAAGAAATCCGGAGTGCAGGCGGCCTTGTAGGCATGAGCTACAGCCTGCGTCTCGTCATATAAGTAGGGAAAGACGAAGCCATAAGTTTCAGCCTGCTGCTTGAGCCCGGCGGGGCTGTCGGCGGGGTGAGTGGCGGCATCGTTGCTGCTTATGGCCACAATGCCGAGCGGCTTGCCGGCATAATCCTTGCCCAGCGTGCCCAAGCCTTTCTCGATGTGCTTCACATAAGGGCAGTGGGCGCAGATGAAGATAACCAGCAGCGCCTTTTGGCCGCGGAAATCGTCGCGATGGACAGTCTTTCCCGTAATCACGTCGATCAGCGCAAAGTCCGGCGCAGTGGTGCCAAGGTTCAACATGGTGGATTCGGTAAGTGCCATGGTTGCTCTCCTTTTATATTCGCTGGTTACCTAACTTCGCGAACCGGGATAACTCGCCGCCCTGCCTAAAACAGTGGCGTTTGCCTGCCCGGCATGGTCAGGCCAAAGTGCTCATAAGCCAGGCGCGTGGCGACGCGGCCACGCGGCGTACGGTCAAGAAACCCGATCTGGATAAGGAACGGTTCATAGACTTCTTCCAGCGCGTCTTCTTCCTCGGCCAGGGTTGCGGCCAGCGTGCCCAGGCCCACGGGTCCGCCGTCGTATTTTTGCATGATGGTCAGCAGCAGCCGCCGGTCGATCTCGTCAAAGCCATGCGCGTCAACTTCGAGCATGGTGAGGGCCGCGTTGGCCGTGGGGCGGTCGATCACGCCGTTTGCGCGCACCTGGGCATAGTCGCGGACACGGCGAAGCAGGCGGTTGGCGATACGCGGTGTGCCGCGGGAGCGCAGGGCGATTTCCGTAGCGCCGTCGGTGTCGATGGGTATCTGCATCACCTCGGCGGAGCGCTCGACGATGAAGCGCAATTCGTCCTCGGTGTAAAACTCCAGGCGCAGCAGTATGCCGAAGCGCGCCCGCAAGGGCGAGCTGAGCAGGCCGGGCCTTGTGGTGGCGCCGATGAAGGTGAAGGGCCGAATCTCCATCACATGGGTACGCGCCGCGGGGCCCTGGCCGATGATGATGTCGAGCTTGTAGTCCTCAAGCGCGGTATAGAGCTTTTCTTCCAGCACCGGCTGCATGCGGTGAATCTCGTCGAGGAAAAGCACCTGGCGCTCGCGCAAGTTGGTGAGGATGGCGGTCAGGTCGCCCTGAATCTGGAGCGCAGGGCCGGAGGTCTGCTGGAATCCCACATCCAATTCGTTGGCGATGATGGTGGCCAGCGTGGTTTTCCCCAGCCCTGGAGGGCCGAAGAGGAGCACGTGGTCCAGCGCCTCGCCGCGGGATTTGGCGGCTTCCAGCGCAATGGCCAACTGCTCCTTGGCCTTCGACTGGCCGATAAATTCACGCAGCCAGCGGGGGCGCAGTTTGAGTTCAAATCCCTGTTCTTCTTCAGCGCGCGAGGCGCTGACCAACCGTTCTGGTGTGTTGTCGCGGGCAATAGCCATGCTGAAGGAAGTGTAGCGGGTGCCGGGTCCGTGGGGCAAAAGACTGCGAAGTTCTTGCTGCGTATTCCTATGCCGGCGCCTTGACTTCCGGCCAGTAGCGGAAGCCGCGGAAAGTCGCTTTTCCCGATCCGCAGGCATAGACGGCGGGACGCACATCGAGGAAGCCGCCCAGGACGTTGTGATGCATTCCTGAGATTTCTGCCGATTCCTTGGATTTTCGCCAGGATTGGCCCGGCAACCGATAGTAGAAGTCGATCTCCTGGCGGTCGTTGACGATGCGGAGCGTGGCGCGGGCGGTCCCTTTTTGCTGGCGACTGGGAATGTAGCCGTTGGCCAGGCGCACTCCGATGCCTTCAGAAGAGAGCAGAATCCCGGTGGTGTGCTGGGGATCGTAGAAGAGCAGCAGCCCCGACTCGCAACCGGGGTCCGCCTCGACGTCAATTTCGACGGTGTAGGAGTGGCCGCCGACGGGGGTTGTGAGGGCCGAGGTATCAGCCAGAGACTTGCCGCGAGCCTGGAGGGCCAGTGCGCCATTTCCCGTGGTGAAGCGCGTGGGGTCGTATTCGTGCCAGAAACCCCACTGAAGGCCCAGTTCAGGCGTGGTGAAGTTGTCCGATGGGTCAACGAATGGCTGCTGGCTCGATCCGGCGATGGGCACGGGAATCGCCGAATCGGCGGTGACGCCGGAGGAGATGCGGAACCAGCCATCGGGGGTCCACTCGACGGGCAGCAGCAGCAGTTGCCGGCCCAGGGTGCGGTAACCGTTCTCATAGGAGTGGACGGTGATATACCACTTGCCGCCGGGCGTATCCACCAGGCGCCCATGGCCCAGTGAGAGCCAGCGGTCGTCGCGGTTGGCGGTGTGGACGACGGGATTGTACGGCGAGAACTCCCAAGGTCCGTCGGCGTGGCGGCTGCGTGCGGAGACGACTGAGTGGCTGGTCGAGGGCCCACCGGTGCCGCCCTCCGCCACATTCAGGTAGAAGTAGCCGTTGTGCCAAAGCAGCTTGGGGCCTTCCAGACAGGTGCATTCCATGCGGGTCGTTGCGGGCACCGGCCAGGGTTCCAGTACGGTGCGCGGAGGAGTTTTCACCGCCAGGCCGTCAGCGGTGAGTTCGGCCATCTGGCCCCCGGCCATGTAGAGAAAGCGGCGTCCGTTCTCGGCAATGTGGGCTGGGTCGATGGCGCTGATGCCGAGATCGACAGGCTCGCTCCACGGGCCGGCGGGGTGGTCGGCGTGGACGACGCGGAGGCGGCCGTCGGCGGGGAAATAAATGTAGAAGCGTTCCTGATACTCGCACAGATAGGGCGCGTAGACATTGCCGTAATAGCGGCGCAGAGCGGCAGCCACAGGACGCCAGTTGACCAGATCGCGCGAGTGCCAGATGAGCAGACCCGGCGCGTAGTCGAAGCTGGAGTGGGTGAGGTAGAAGTCATCGCCCACGCGAATGGGGCTGGCGTCAGGATGGTCCCCGCCCAGGATCGGATTGCGATAGGTGGCGCCGGATTGAGCCAGGGCAAAGCGGCTTCCTGAAGCGAGGACGGCGGCAGTAGCGGCGGTGTTCAAAACGAAGCGGCGGCGGGTGAGCATGGCGGGGTCAGTTTACCGTTGTACGGATGGACGAGTAAAGCGATTGATCGTGACCGGCAAACGCTGAGCAAATCCAAGCTCTCAATTGGCGCTCTGTGTCTATGGTTGCCGGCGCGTGTGCTTGTTTGGCTTCCATGAGTCCCAGCAGCAGCGGTTAAACTGATAAGGTTCTCCTAATCGCGATGACCCACCGGTTTGCCCGTCTCCGCCGCTTTCGCTTCAATCTGCCGCAGCGCATCGCGGCGGGGCTGCTGGCGCTGTTTCTCGTGCAGGGGCTATGGCTCACGAGCCGCCAGACACTCACGGACCGCGATTACCAGTATGCCCGGTGCGGGCGCGAAACGTGGGAGAAGCCCTCGCCGCTGGCCGGCTACTTTACCACCTGCGGCAATATTCACGATGGCATCCTTGGGTACCGGCTGGC
>Ga0224555_1004024_pt1 | contig 14085 bp, 11 predicted proteins | sample 714S23034metaG_FD_180687 | JGI IMG/M metagenome (GOLD analysis project Ga0224555, IMG submission 180687) | Peat soil microbial communities from Stordalen Mire, Sweden - 717 S2 30-34 | ecosystem: Environmental > Terrestrial > Soil > Wetlands > Peat | place: Sweden: Norrbotten County, Stordalen...
GGTTGGAAAAAGCAGAGAACTTCGAGTGGTGGATCGAAGACAAAAACACATTAATCCTCCAACGCTCCCGCACTAAAACCCTCCGGAAGCTCAAATTCAAAAAAACTTAGGTTGACGCCTATGGGCGGGTCGCCGGACGGGACGGGCCAGTGGCCCGTACCACCCAGTTCAGCTTTTCACACAGGATCCAAACACGGCGCTCCGGCATGTTTGCGATCGGGACAGTGTGTCGGAGTGCACCCGGATCGACCCTCCTGCAAACAGCGGGCTTCATTTGCGGACCGGCTTCGGGTACCATCTTCTTGTGGCGAAACCCAATTGCATCGAACTGCCCACCGTCGAGAGGATCCCCATCCTCTACGACGAGATAGCTGCGAGCTAATCAAATTATGTGGATGAATCGACAAGAACCGTGCAGTCTGCGGATGGACTTGCTGTATTGTGTCTACGCGTGAACGGAATCAGCATCCGCGGATGACTGCGTTGAGAACAATCAAATTCCGATCGAAAAACGCTCGCGGCGAACGGACGCAGGGGCGTGGCGGCAGGAAAATCAGTGATCGGGACCGGTTCCTGGGCGCCTGCCGGTGCGAGGCGGTGGACCGTCCGCCGGTGTGGCTCATGCGCCAGGCCGGGCGCGTGTTGCCGGAGTATCGTTTGCTGAAGCAGAAGCATTCCTTTCTCGAACTGGTGCAAACACCCGAGCTGGCGGCAGAAGTGACCGTTCAGCCAGTCCGCCGATTCGGCTTCGATGCGGCGATTTTGTTCAGCGATATTCTCGTGATTCCCGAGGCCCTCGGGCAACCCTACCGTTTTCCCGACAGGGGCGGCATCGTCATGGATTTCGCAATCCGCAGTCGCGCGGACATCGAGCGGCTCTCCGTCGAGCGGGTCCGCGAGCGGCTGGGTTATGTGGACCAAGCGCTTCGCCTGGTCCGCAAGGATCTCGGTGACCGGACGGCGCTGATCGGTTTCGCCGGCTCGCCCTGGACGCTGGCGACGTTCATGATGGAAGGGGGCAGTGCGAAATCCTACACGCGGGCCCTGGCCCTGTTCCGTGAAGATCGCAAGACGTTTTGGATGCTGGCCGAGAAGCTGACCGCCGCCATCACTTCCTTCCTGGAGATGCAGATTCGCGCCGGCGTGGATGCGCTGCAACTGTTCGACAGCCACGGCGGGCTGCTCGCCCCCGGCGAATTTCAGGAAGCCTCCGGGAGGTGGATGAAGGACATCATCGCGTCGGTTTCAGGAATCCGGAGACGGGCGCAGCCGGGCCGGCCCGGACACCGAGGGTCGGACTCCGGGGTTCCGACGATCATCTTCTCGCTCGGCACTCACGCCAACTGGTCCGACCTTGTGGCCACCGGGGCGAAAGTGTTGGGGATCGACTGGCGGTTTTCCCTCGCCGAAGCCCGCAGGCTCCTTCCAGCCACGATCGCTCTGCAGGGCAACCTGGCTCCGGCCCTGCTCGTCGATGCGACACCCGAAGCCATTGCCCGCGAGACGACCCGGCTGCTGGTGGAAATGCGGGGGCGTCGGGGCTATATTTTCAACCTCGGCCACGGCGTGCCGCCGTCGGCGAAACTGGAAAACATCGCCGCGCTGGTGGAAGCGGTGCGCGCTTTCAAATCCGGATGAACACATTACAGGTCGATCTCGAGCTGGTGAAGAAGTACAACGTGGCCGGCCCGCGTTACACCAGCTATCCGCCCGCGACGAAGTTTGCGGACACCGTATCATGGGCCGAACTCTCCGCGCGGGTGGAGGCCAACAACCGCGCCGCGCGCGACCTGTCCCTCTATTTTCACATCCCGTTCTGCGAAACGCTCTGCTGGTTCTGTGGCTGCACCACCGTCATTACCCTCAACCACGACAAGGGCGAATCCTACATCGAAACCCTCGGCCGCGAGGTGGCGCAGATGGCGCCGCGGCTGAATCCCTCGCGCAAGGTCGTCCAGCTCCATTTCGGCGGCGGCTCGCCCACGTTTCTAAGGCCGGACGAGATCCGGCGGTTGGGCGGGCTGATCCGGAGCCGGTTCACATTTTCGGACGACCTCGAAGCCGGTGTGGAAGTGGATCCGCGACGGCTGACGCGGGACCACCTGGTGGCGCTGCGCGAAATCGGTTTCAACCGCGCCTCGATGGGCGTGCAGGATTTCAATCCACGGGTGCAGGAGGCGATCCATCGCATCCAGCCGCGCGCGATGACCCAGCAGGCGATGGACTGGATGCGCGAACTGGGGTACGGCTCGATCAATCTCGACCTCATCTACGGCCTGCCGCATCAAACCCTTGAGTCATTCAACGAAACGCTCGACATCGTGCTCGAAATGAACCCCGACCGCCTCGCGGTCTTCAGTTATGCGCACGTGCCGTGGGTCAAACCGGCGCAAAAAATCCTGGAGCAACAACAATCCCTTCCCGCGCCCGAAACCAAGCTGCAGGTCCTCAAGCTCGTCATCGAGAAACTCACCGCCAACGACCGCTACGTCTATATCGGGATGGACCATTTCGCCCGGCCCAACGATGAACTCGCCGTGGCGCAGCGCAGCAGGCAGCTCCAACGCAATTTTCAGGGCTACAGCACCCGCGCCGGCGCGGACATTTATGCGTTCGGCATGTCGAGCATCTCGCAGATCCCCGAGGCCTACTGGCAGAACGAAAAGGAACTTCCGAAATACGAGAAGGCCGTGGACGCCGGTCGCGTGCCGGTGCAGCGCGGTTATCTCGTGACCGAAGAGGACAGGATCCGCCGCGAGACCATCATGCGCGTGATGTGCGATCTCTCCCTGGACTACGCCGCCATGTCACAAAAGCTCGGCATCAATTTCGTGCAACACTTCGCAAATGAACTGGCTTCACTCGCACCGTTTGAAGCCGACCACCTCGTGAAACGCACGCCCACCGGCTTCGAAGTTACCGACACTGGCCGCTTGTTCATCCGCAACATCGCCATGTGTTTTGACAACACCCTGGCGTCGATGGGCGAGCGAAAACACTCGAAGACGATTTGAAAAAAGAAAATCGTAAACTTGCGTATCCGTAAGTTAATGAGCAATACAATTGACCCCAAAGATATTGATCAAGTTGCTTCGTTTGTTGAGGCGTGTGCGGAATTACAACACTCCCTCTCCCATCCGATGGGAGAGGGCCGGGGTGAGGGTTCAAGTAGAATCTTCACTTGCCTGCCTGACGATTTCGGTTTACTCACCCATTCATGTCTGCCACACGGGCGCGAACATTGCGCAAACAGTCCACTTGGGCCGAGAAGCAGCTCTGGCGTTTGCTGCGATCCCGCCGTCTGGCTGGATACAAATTCCGCCGCCAACATCCCGAGAAACCGTACTACTTGGATGTTTATTGCGTCGAAGCCAAGCTTGCCATCGAACTCGACGGGTCCGGACACGGATTTCCCAGCCAGCAAGCATACGATTTCGAGCGGGACAGTTTCCTCGCCTCGCACGGCATTCTTGTCAGACGCGTGTGGAACCATCAGCTCGCGAAATCGGAAGATCGGAACAATCTCCTGGAAAATCTCTGGCGGCTTTTGCAGGAACGCGCCCCACATCCCGGCAACGTTGCACCGCCACCACACCGCCGCGAACCAGATAAACCCAAAAGACCCTCACCCTGACCCTCTCCCGTCGGACGGGAGAGGGGAAGCATCCGCGCGACCTTTAGTTGTTTGGAAGTCGCGGAGCTCATCGAACGGATTTTTGAAAGTCCTCACAAAGCCATGAAACCCGTTGCAATTGTTGGCGCGGGCATCACGGGTTTGACCGCTGCGTTTTACTTGAAGCGCAGCGGTATCCCGGTGACGGTCTATGAAGCCGGCGGGCGGGCAGGGGGTGTGATCCAGTCCCTGCGGAAGGACGGCTACCTCGCCGAGTTTGGACCCAACACGCTTCTCGAAACATCGCCGAAAATCGCGCAACTCGTCCGCGACGCAGGACTGCAATCCCGGCGGCTCGATCCCGATCCCAAAGCCGAGGCGCGTTACGTCGTTCGCTACAAGAAACCCATCGCGATGCCCGGCTCGCCGGCGGGTTTTTTCACGACGGAACTGTTTTCGCTCAAAGCCAAGCTGGCCGTGTTGCGAGAGCCATTTGCTTCGCCGCGACGGGATGGAGTCGAGGAAAGCATCGCGCAATTCGTGGTGCGCCGGTTCAACCAGGAATTTCTGGATCACGCGATTGATGCGCTGGTCGCGGGGATTTATGCCGGCGATCCGTACAAGCTGTCCGTCACCCACGCGTTTCCCAAGCTCAAGGCGCTGGAAGACAGGTATGGCTCCATGATAAAAGGCCAGATTTTTGGGGCGCGGGACCGAAAGAGGAGCGGCGAGGTGGCCAAGGACCGCGCGCCGAAGTTTTCATTTGATGAAGGATTGCAGGTTTTGCCCGACACGTTGCGCGGGCATCTGGGCGACGCGGTGAAGCTCAACACCTCCGTCATGAAACTCATCCGGACACAGGAAGGCTGGACTCTCGAGTCTCGTGAGAATGGCCGTGAGACTCGGGCCGAACATGGAGCGGTGATTTATTGCGGCACGGCGTTCAGACTGGCGGAGTTGCAGATTGAGACGGACGGGGTCTCGGCTCAGGCCGCGCCGCCGCGAGTCCAGGCCGGCCGGCAGGCCGGCCCTACCGAACCCGCGCAAGGGGCCGATGCAAAGGAAAAATTTCCGGACCTCACCGCCTTTTCCGAGATCCGTTACCCGCCGGTGGCAAGCGTGGTGCTGGGCTTCCGGCGGGAGGACGTGGCCCATCCCTGCGAAGGATTCGGCATGTTGATCCCGAAAATCGAAGGCTTCAAAATTCTCGGAACCATCTTTTCGTCGTCGTTGTTTCCGAATCGCGCGCCCGCCGGGCATCTCACCCTCACGAGTTATGTCGGCGGAGAGCGATACCCCGAACTGGCATCGCTGCCGCCCGGCAAGCTTTACGAACTGACTTGTGAAGATTTGCGGGTGCTCCTGGGTGTGAGAGGCGACCCCACCTTCAAACACTGCGTGTTTTATCCCAAGGCGATTCCCCAATACAATGTCGGTTACGGCCGGTACCGAGACCTGATGACGGATATCGAAGCCAGGGCCCCCGGTTTGTTCCTGGCCGGCCATTATCGCGACGGCGTTTCGCTGAGCGATTCCATTGTGTCCGGTTGCAATGTGGCGGAGAGGGTGGGGGAGGCGTTGAAGCGTTAAAGCGGTGGAGCATTGACGCGGGTAGTGGTTGAGTTGGGTGGGGCGAGCGTCCTCGCGAGCTGGCTCGTCAGGAGCCTCGCCCCACCCAACGTTATAAAGAGTGCCCAGCTCTGGACCGTTCCAGCGTGACTGCCACGGCCCACCCGATGTAACGTTTCAGCGATTTAACCTTGTAACGACTCAACGAATTCATGCCCAAAGGCGTCTTATTGGTCAATTTGGGTTCGCCGGATTCGCCTTCTGTCCGGGACGTGCGAAAATATCTGCGCGAGTTTCTGATGGATGGCCGTGTGCTGGACATGCCGTGGCCGATCCGGTTTTGCGTGGTGAATTTCGCCATTCTGCCGACCCGCCCCAAGGAATCGGGGCACGCCTATGAAAAAATATGGACGAAGGACGGTTCGCCATTGGTCGTCACGAGCAAACACGTCCAGGCCGCGCTGCAAAAACGCGTGAGCGTTCCAGTCGAACTGGCGATGCGCTACCAAAGTCCTTCCATCGGAAGCGGAGTGACAAACCTGTCGGCCAGGGGGGCTGACGACGTTCTGCTCATCCCGCTCTTTCCGCACTATGCGATGTCGAGCTGTGAAACCGCCGTGGTGCGCGTGCGGGAGGTCGCGGCAAGACTTGCGCCGCGGATGAAAGTGATGGTGCAGGCGCCATACTACGACGCGCCGGATTACATCACAGCGCTGGCGGCCAGCGCGGCGGATTACCTGAAACAGGACTACGATCATCTGCTGTTCAGCTTTCACGGCATCCCGGAGAGGCATATCAGAAAATCGGACATCACGGGCTGCCATTGTCTGACCGTGCCGGATTGCTGTGAAATCGCCAGCCCGGCGCACGCGACGTGTTATCGCGCCCAATGTTTCAAGACGGCGGCGGCGTTTGTGGCGAAGTCGGGTGTGCCGGCGGGGAAATATTCCGTCTCATTTCAATCGCGCCTTGGAAAAGACCCATGGCTGAAACCGTACACCGACTATGAATTGCCGCGCCTGGCGCAGGAGGGCAAAAAAAGGATGCTCGTCCTCTGCCCGACGTTTGTTTCGGATTGCCTTGAGACGATCGAGGAGATCGGCATGCGCGGGTGCGAGCAGTTCATGCGGGCGAGCGGAAAGGAGTTCACGCGCATTCCGTGCATGAACGAGCATCCGCTGTGGATTGCGGCGCTGGAGAAAATGGTGGAACGATTTACCGGCGGAACGGCGGAACAGGGGATGGCGGGGGCATCCCGGGTCAACTGACGGGACAGCGGGCGGGAACGGCGACCGGTTCAACCAGGATCAGCCGCGCCAATTGCTCGCTGATGGCCAGCCGGGCGTTGCAGACCTGGCAGATCAGGTTGTTGCGGCTCGTGACTAGCCTGACGATCTGATCTTCGCACAAACCGATTTCGCGCAGGCGGTTCTGCAATTCGGGCGCGGCGCACAGTTGCCTGATCCGCACCACCACGCCGACCTGCACCCGGTTTAACGGACAGAGTTCGCAACGCTGCCCCTCGTCCGGACTCAAATGTGCGATCGCCATTAAACTCATATCAACACCCCCACTTTCATCGCAACCGCTCCCATCAACCAACCATATCTTGTTAATTGCTGGACATGACTTGCTTGGCCGACCCACCGCATCGTAGGGTGGCCTGTGGTCGTCCGTCTCCGCGCAGCACGGTCCTCTCCATGAGCCAGCATCACAGCGGTGCAACCTTTTGTTGCATATGCGACAAAAAGGTTGTCCTACGCGGTTCATGGTCCCCATGCGCGATTTCGGAATCGTGGAGGCTTTCCATAAACCGGGCAGGGCCCGACCTGCGGTCGGCCTCGACGCCCGGCAGTGCGTCGCTGCCGGGTTCAAGGTCCCATGCGGTTTATGATCCCCATTGCGCGCCTGATCCTCAAACGCATTCCTTGACTCGTTGCCCGGCGGTTTTATTATGCGATCTTCGTTTTGATTTGGTGTGGTTGAAATTGAAAAAGAAAGATGAGCACGATTTATGACATGAAGGCGCGTGAGATCCTTGACTCACGCGGTAACCCAACTGTGGAAGTGGACGTGATTCTGGCGGGCGGAGCCGTCGGACGCGCGGCAGTGCCTTCGGGCGCGAGCACGGGCGAGCATGAAGCCATTGAACTGCGCGACGGCGACAAGCGGCGGTTCGGCGGCAAGGGCGTCTCCAAGGCGGTCAAGAACGTCACGGACAAAATCTTTCCCGCGCTGCAGGGCGTCGATGCGCTGGATCAATTGACCGTTGACCGCATCATGATCGACCTGGACGGGACGGAAACCAAATCCAAGCTCGGTGCGAATGCGATTCTCGCGGTTTCACTCGCGAATGCCAAGGCGGCCGCCGAGGCAATTGGAATTCCGCTCTTCAAGTATCTCGGCGGCCCCAACGCAAAAGTGCTTCCGGTTCCCATGGCCAATGTGATCAATGGCGGCGCACACTCGGACGCCCCGATCGATTTTCAGGAGTTCATGATCATGCCTCTTGGGCTGCCGACCTTCAGCGAAGGTCTGCGCGCGATCACCGAAACGTTTCACGCGCTCAAGGGAGTTCTCAAGAAACGCGGCCTCAGCACGGCGGTTGGCGACGAAGGCGGATTCGCGCCGAAACTCGGCAGCGTCGAGGAAGCCTTGGAAACCATCATTCAGGCCATCAAGGACGCGGGATACAAGGAGGGCAAGGACATCTACCTCACGCTCGACCCGGCGGCGTCCGAGTTCTACGTCGGCAACGGCAAATACACGTTCAAGAAAAGCACCGGCAAGACGGTGACGGGCGATGACCTCGTGTCGTTTTACGCCAGGCTCGTGGCCAAGTATCCCATCGTGAGCATTGAGGACGGCTGCGGCGAAAGCGACTGGACGACATGGAAAAAGCTCACCGACAAGCTTGGCGACAAGATCCAACTGGTGGGCGATGACCTGTTCGTCACGAACGTGAAGTTCCTCAAGAAGGGCATCGATTCCGGCACGGCCAATTCGATCCTCGTCAAAGTGAACCAGATCGGCTCGCTGACCGAGACGCTCGATTGCATCGAACTCGCCAAGACCCACGCTTACACGTCCGTCATCAGCCATCGCTCGGGCGAAACCGAAGATGCCACGATTGCGGACATTGCCGTGGCGACCAACGCCGGCCAGATCAAGACCGGCTCCCTGAGCCGCTCGGACCGCCTGGCGAAATACAATCAACTCCTGCGCATCGAGCAGATCCTCGGCAAAAACGCGGTGTACGCGGGCCACATGGCGTTGCCCAAGGGGCGGTAGGGGGCGCATCCGAACGCTGGCACCGGTTGCAAGCAGGCCGGAGCGCGGCGATTACAGCACCGCTTCCTCGGGCCAGCATTTCTATCGCGCCGTCTGGCAGCCCTAGCAGCCGCTGGGAGGTCAGGCGCGGAAAAAGCGCGCTGCGAGCACCTTCGCGGCGCAACCGAAAACCGCCAGCATGGCGACCGGTTTCAGGATTGCACTGAACCCGCTGCCGAAACTGATGACCTGATTCAGCGCCTCCACGCCTCCGGCGCGGCGTTTCTGAAATCGGCTTCGAGAATGAAAAGGCGATCGCCGCCCAACCGCTCCTGCAACTCGGGCAAAGTGCCCTTGGCCAGCAACCGGCCATGATCGATGATTCCAATCCGCTGGCAAAGCGCCTCGGGTTCCTCCAGGTAATGGGTGGTGTAAAGAATCGCAGTGCCGGAAGCGCGCAGGCCCCGGATGAATTCAAGAATATTCAACCGCGCCTGCGGATCAATGCCCATGGTCGAAACCCTGGGCTATTCTCGGTCGTCCCTGACGGGACTTCGGAATCCGTGTGCATCCATGTGCATCCATGTGCATCCGTGTGCATCCGTGTGCATCCGTGTGCATCCGTGTGCATCCGTGTGCATCCGTGATTGAATCGGAAATCGTGCGCGGAGCCGTGGCATAGTCCATAAATCAGCGGTTGAGAATGCTTCCTCGCGCTCCGGCCGCGTTAACATCTTTTTTACGCAATTGACCCTCAATTTAACTACCCCAACAGCAGAACACGACCGAGTATGCAGCCACGAATATGACCAGTGTGTTGCAAAAGAAAAACGCCGCAGGAATCGACAGCAATCTCTCCATCCGGATGGCCGGGCGGGAGAATGACCCGGGAGCATTTGTATGAGTGACCTGATCTACATCATTGTAATCATTGCTTTCTTTATCATTGCCGGCTTCTACGCAACGTTCTGCGAAAAGCTCTAGGAGTGACTATGGAAAATCTTGTCGGCGGCGCTATTGCCTTCTTGCTGTTCATCTATCTGCTCGTGGCCATGCTACGGCCGGAAAAGTTTTGAGGAACTCACATGCACTCTATTGATTGGTTGCAACTTTCAGTGTTTGTCGGGGTCCTGGCTTTGATCACCAAGCCCATGGGCCTTTACCTGGTTCGAGTGCTCGATGCCAGGGGAAAGACGTGGCTCGATCCGGTTCTAAAACCTTTGGAGCGGCTGACGTATTGGGCGATGGGTGTGAAGCCGGACCAGGAGCAGGGCTGGAAGCAATACACCTTCGCCATGTTGTTGTTCAGCCTGGTGAGTTGCCTGTTCACTTATGCTATTCTGCGATTCCAGCACCTGCTGCCGCTCAATCCGCAGGGCTTTGGCCCGGTGAGCCCCGATCTGGCGTTCAATACTGCGGTCAGTTTTGTCACCAACACCAATTGGCAGAGTTACGGCGGCGAATCCACGATGTCCTATCTCTCGCAGATGGTCGCCCTGGTGATCCACAATTTTACTTCAGCGGCCACCGGCATCGCTCTTGCCGCAGCCCTGGTTCGCGGCATCGCGCGACACACGGCCCAAACGATTGGCAACTTCTGGGTGGATCTCGTGCGCATCACCTATTACCTGCTGCTGCCCATTTGCCTGGTCGTCGCCGTTTTCTTGGTTTCACAGGGAATGATTCAAAACTTCAAACCCTACACCAAAGCCAAACTCACAGAACCTTACACCATCCAGGTTCCCAAAACCGATGACAAGGGCCAACCCGTGACAACGAACGTCGCTGTCCTGGTTCAAGCGCCCAAGCTGGACGAGAAAGGTCAGCCGGTAATGACCAACGGCGTGGCGATGATGGTCGATGTGCCGAAGCTCGACGAGAAAGGCCAACCCGCGATGACCAATGTGCCGGTCATGGTCGATCAAAAAGTGGAGGAGCAAGCCATCGCGCAAGGTCCGGTGGCGTCACAGATCGCCATCAAAATGCTCGGCACGAACGGCGGCGGATTTTTCAACGCCAATGCCTCCCATCCGTTCGAGAACCCGACGCCGCTTTCCAACTTCATCCAGATGCTCTCTATTTTCACGATCGGCAGCGGCCTGACCTATTACCTCGGCCGAATGACGAAAAACCAGGCCCATGGATGGTCGGTTTGGTCGGCCATGATGCTGTTGTTCCTGGGTGGCGTGTTGCTTTGCTGGTGGGCTGAGTCGAGGGGGAACCCGATTCACCAGCAGCTCGGGGTGGCTGTGGCAGACGGGAATATGGAAGGCAAAGAGGTCCGCTTTGGCATTTTCAATTCCGCCTTGTTCGCCACTGTCACCACCGATGCTTCCTGCGGCGCGGTCAATTCCATGCACGATTCCTTCACCGCACTGGGTGGCTTCGTTCCGTTGTTCAACATGCAACTCGGCGAAATCATCATCGGTGGCGTGGGCGCGGGGCTCTACGGTATGCTCGTTTTCGTCGTGCTCGCTGTCTTCATCGCTGGCCTGATGGTTGGGCGCACGCCCGAATACCTCGGCAAGAAAATCCAATCTTACGAGGTGAAAATGGCAATGCTGGCGCTGCTGGTGCTGGCCCTTTCCATTCTTGGCTTTGCCGCCTGGGCGTCGGTCAGCCAATGGGGACTGGCGGGGTTGAACAACTCCGGCCCGCACGGATTGAGTGAAATCCTTTACGCATTCAGTTCCGCCAACGGAAATAACGGCAGCGCCTTCGCCGGCTTGAATGCCAATACTCCCTGGTATAACACAACCATCGGCCTCGCCATGTTGATCGGTCGGTTCCTGATGATTGTGCCCATCATGGCCATGGCCGGATCGCTCGCGCAAAAGAAGATTGTCCCCTTGAGCGCCGGCACTTTCCCGGTTTCCGGCTTCACTTTCGTCCTGTTGCTGCTCGGGACGGTCCTGCTGGTCGGCGCGCTCAACTTTCTGCCTTGCCTGACACTCGGGCCGATTGTCGAGCACTTCCAGACCCTTCTGGGAAAACTCTATTGATTGATTCGCGCTTTCACCCTATGACACAGAAACCTCCTTCTCTATTTGATTGGAAAATCGCCGGGCCGGCGACGATGGACGCGTTCAAGAAGCTCGACCCCCGGTTAATGATCAAAAATCCGGTCATGTTCGTGACCATGGTCGGCGCGGCGCTGACCACCGTCGGGATTTTCACCCCGCGGCTGGATCGCGGATTTATCGCTCAATTGGCGCTCTGGTTGTGGTTCACGGTATTGTTTGCCAATTTTGCCGAGGCGATGGCCGAAGGCCGGGGCAAAGCCCAGGCCCAGGCCTTGCGCAAGACCCGCGTGCAAACGAAAACGCGCCGCATCGGCAGCAACGGGCAACTTGAAGAAGTCAATGCCTCGGAACTCCGCAAGGGAAATGTCGTCCTGGTGCGCGCGACCGAAATCATTCCCGCCGACGGCGATGTCATCGAAGGCGCTGCCTCGGTGGACGAATCAGCCATTACGGGCGAATCGGCACCGGTGATTCGCGAGAGCGGCGGTGATCGCAGTGCCGTCACCGGCGGCACGCGGGTGCTGTCGGACGAAATCAAAATTCGCATCTCCGTCAATCCCGGCGAAGGATTTCTGGATCGGATGATTTCCCTGGTGGAAGGTGCGCAGCGCCAAAAGACGCCGAACGAAATCGCATTGACGATTCTATTGGCCGCGTTGACGGTGATTTTCCTGCTGGTCTGTGTGACGCTGAAGCCGTTCGGCATTTATTCCGGCGCTGAATTCTCCGTGCCGGTTTTGATCGCGCTGCTGGTGTGTTTGATCCCGACGACGATTGGCGGGTTATTGAGCGCGATTGGCATTGCCGGCATGGATCGTTTGCTGCAGCACAACGTGCTGGCGATGAGCGGCCGCGCGGTTGAGGCGTCGGGCGACGTGGATGTGTTGCTGCTCGACAAGACCGGGACGATCACACTCGGCAATCGCCAGGCGACGGAATTCATTCCCGCGCCGGGCGTCACCGAGCAGGAACTGGCCGATGCCGCGCAATTGTCTTCGTTGGCGGACGAAACGCCGGAAGGCCGAAGCGTTGTCGTGCTGGCGAAGAAATTCGGCATTCGCGAACGCCAGCTCCATGAAATGCCCGGCGCACAATTCATCAACTTCACCGCCCAAACGCGCATGAGCGGTGTGGATTTGAACGGTGTGCAATATCGCAAAGGCGCAACCGACGCCATCCGCGGGTTCGTCAACGACAGCATCTCGACAGCAACGGAGCATACCATCGAAAGAATTTCCAAGTCCGGCGGCACACCTCTTGTGGTTGCAACGCGCGAGAAAGTATTGGGCGTCATTCACTTGAAAGACGTTGTGAAAGGCGGCATCAAAGAGCGTTTTGCCCAGTTCCGCAAGATGGGAATCAAGACCATCATGATCACCGGCGACAACAAACTGACGGCGACGGCCATCGCCGCCGAGGCGGGCGTGGATGATTTCCTCGCCGAAGCGAAACCGGAGGACAAACTCGCGCTCATCCGAAAGGAACAAAGCGGCGGGCGCATGGTGGCCATGATTGGCGACGGGACGAATGACGCGCCGGCGCTGGCCCAGGCTGATGTCGGCGTGGCCATGAACACCGGCACACAAGCCGCCAAGGAAGCAGGTAACATGGTGGACCTGGATTCCAATCCGACCAAGCTCCTCGAGGTCATTGAAATCGGCAAGCAATTGCTCATTACGCGCGGTTCGCTCACCACCTTCAGCATCGCCAACGACGTCGCCAAATACTTCGCAATCATTCCGGCAATGCTGGTCGGAACCTTTCCGGCCATTGCGCCGCTCAACATCATGCGCCTCCACAGCCCGACCAGCGCCATCCTGAGCGCCGTCATTTTCAACGCGCTGATCATCATCACCCTGATTCCGCTGGCGTTGCGCGGCGTAAAGTTTGAGCCGATCGGGGCACTGGCCATTCTCCGGCGCAACCTCCTCATCTACGGCTTGGGCGGCGTCATCATTCCATTTGCCGGAATCAAATTCATCGATGTCATCATTACGGCCCTCAGACTCGTTTAAGGTATGAAAGAATTCTTCGCTGAAATTCGCGGTGCAGTGATGTCCACCTTGATCCTTGCGGTGGTTTGCTGCGGGCTTTATCCGCTCGTCGTGTTCGGAATCGCTCAGGCGCTCTTCCACGACAGAGCCAACGGCAGTTTGATTGTTGATCCCAGCGGCACCCTGCGCGGCTCGCGGTTGCTGGGCCAACAGTTCACCGCGGACAAATATTTCCATTCGCGCCCTTCGGCTGCGGGTAATGGTTACGATCCCACCAGTTCGGGCGGCAGCAATTTTGGCCCAACCTCGCAGAAACTCCACGATTCCATTGCTCAGAACATCGCGGATTACCGCGCACAAAACGGGCTGGCCACGAACGCGTCGGTGCCCGCCGACGCCGTCACTGCTTCGGGCAGCGGATTGGACCCCCACATCAGCGTGCGCAACGCCGAGCTTCAGGCCCCGCGCGTCGCCAAAACCAGGGGCCTGAGTGCGGAGAAAGTTCTCGAACTTGTGCACTCGAACACCGAAGGTCCGGATCTCGGCTTTCTCGGCGAGCCGGGTGTGAACGTCCTCACCCTCAACCTGGCTCTGGACAGTTTGAACGCCAAATGAT
>Ga0224555_1004025_pt1 | contig 14084 bp, 12 predicted proteins | sample 714S23034metaG_FD_180687 | JGI IMG/M metagenome (GOLD analysis project Ga0224555, IMG submission 180687) | Peat soil microbial communities from Stordalen Mire, Sweden - 717 S2 30-34 | ecosystem: Environmental > Terrestrial > Soil > Wetlands > Peat | place: Sweden: Norrbotten County, Stordalen...
CTCGTCACTGCCCGCCTTTAGAGTCACGGACACACCGCGTTGCGACGACCGGTTGAGCTCAGGCCATCATCTCCGGGTCATACGCCGCGCGACCCTGCCCATTCGCGCGATACGCGCCGTAGAAGCTGGTCAGATCCATCCGCTCCACCGCCCCGAGCACTGTCCAGACGAGGTGGTCGTCCTCGACCCAATCCGCCAGCGATGGCGGCATCAACAACACCTGCCCGCGATCACACGACAAGAAATTCTGAGCCATCCCGAAATCCTCTTAAACCCGCCGGATGGCACCGCCTAAACCCGACAGCCTCGGGCGAGACCAGGAGCGGGCGGCCGGCTCGTGCGCTCTCGCTCTTCGTCCGGAGCGAGCATGTCGCGGCCGCGAACGCGCGCTCCTGCTGTTGGCGACTAGCAGGTGCCGCGGCCCGGTTAGCCGCTATGTCCTGCTCTTGTGACATCGCGCGTATTCCGCGGTGCGCGGCGACGTGCCGCTCATCCTGATCCGCGTGGGCATTGCCTGCTTTTCCTACCGCAGTATCCGCGGCAATCCGAACTGCGCAAAGACGCTGCTATCGGGGAACCACGTGATGGCAGAGATTACGAGGTGTCAGTCGCGTCCCTCCGGACGGACTCGTGCCGCCGGCGCCTCTGTCGAAGGACAGAGGCGCGTCTACGCGCCGGGCGTGACTAGCCCGCTCTCGTACGCGAGGACGACGGCCTGAACTCGGTCACGGAGCCCGAGCTTGGCGAGCAGGCTGGAGACGTGGGTCTTGATCGTGCCCTCGCTGACGAACAGCTCGGCGGCCAGCTCGGCGTTGCTCTTACCGTGCGCCAGCATCGTCAGCACCTCGCGCTCGCGCGCCGTCAAGGCGTCCAGCCGCTCGCCGAGCTCCGGCCTCGCCGGCCGGCGTGCGAACTGCTCGGAGTTGGGGACCTTTTTCGAGACCGATACTTGCGGCGGCGCCTGAATCCACCGACGGCTGGCACCGATACCCGGAGCCTGCGGCGGTCTCAGTTGCCGATGCGCTGCCAGGGATGCGACGCGTAGAGCGCCTGCTCGACGCGATCGTCGGCCCAGGACTGGACGACATGGAAGAGCAGTTCGTCGCGGCTCGCAACGATCGAGAAGAACTCCTCCTCGAGCTGGCCGGCCCGGTCGGTGAACCAGGCAGTGCGCAGCGGCGTGCCGGCATAGGTGCCGTACTCGGTGCCTGCGGTGGGCTCGGTGAATGCGAGCCGCCAATGGTCGTCGCGCAGGGTCAGGGTCTCCACGCCGGCCTGGACGCCGCCGAGTCCCTGCGCGCCCGCGTCGCGGATGTCCGCCGCTGTCACCTGGAGGCGGTAGACCCCATTGGGCAGGGTCGAGCGTACGCCGTGGGCCGCGTCCGCGCGGGCGGGCTCGCGGTGGCAGTCGCGGGGCACGGGTACCGGAGCCGGTGCCGCGTGGCGCGCGCGCAGCGCGAGGATCGTGCGAATCACGGGGGAGGCGGCACCGGCCTCCAGCTGTGCGTAGAGCGGTCGCCAGGCGCGAGTCAGCCCCGCGAGGGTAGCCGGCGACGCGGCGCTGAAGCGCACGCCGGCGGCGCACAGCTCGGGGGCTAGTCGGTCGTCGCGGTCGGCGACCCGGGTCGAGTACGCCATGGCGTCCGCGGCGGCGCGCGTCAGCCAGCTGCGCTGCGTGGCGGATAGGCGACGCAAGTGCGAGGGGTTGGCAACGATTGCTTCAACGGTTGGGCCGAGTACCACGTTGGTCATCACCCAGGGCCTGCTCGTGTCGCAGTGGTCGATACCGAAGTCGCAGCGCCCGCCCCAGCGGTCAAAGAAGATCGAGTCGAGATCGTCCTCCGCGAACGCCGGCGGGCCTGGCATGTCTAGTTCGCTCCAGTAGAGGCCCGGGAGCCCCGGGACGAGCGCTACGGGGCGGCCGCCAAGGTCGCGGACGGCCGTGCGCGCGACCGTTGAGAGGCGCACGGCGAATGTGCGTCCGCGAATGGCGCTCGCGCCAGGCAGCGGGGTGCTCGTGCCGATCAGCCGGTCGAGCGGGCCGGCGAGCAGGGCCAGTCCGCTCAGGCCGCCGCGGCTGACGCCGGCGAGCATCCGCTGCGCCAGGACGCTGCGGACGACTGCGGTCTCGGTGGGGTAGCTGTCGATGAGCATCGGCGCGTCCAGCACGTCGAAGGCATCGACACCGACGGCGTCGAAGCTGGCGGTGTGTGCCCAGCCGAGGTCGGCCTCTCCGCGGGCTACGGCGCGCAGGAGCCCGGCTTCGTTGACTGACCCGTCCGCGCGGCGCGGGTAGCTCTCGACGTCGATCCGCAGCCGCCCGCTCGAAAGGCGCGCGACCCGCTCGACGAAGAACTGGACCGCCGGATCGTGCTGGATACCGGCCGGGTCGGGGCTGTACATGCGCAGCACGACCGCACCGTTGCGCGTCGCGGCGCCGCACCCCGCGAGCGAGAGGCTCACGAGTGCCAAGGCGGCGAGGGCCGGCCATCTCATTTTAGGTGGATCGTGATGTCTGGATCGTCGTCGCCTGTGGTGACGGTCCCGCGCGCCCCCAAGTAGGCGCCGGTGCCGCCGACGACAGCGACCGTCCCAGCATCGCCGCCCGGAGAGTTGTCGTAGTCACCGACCGCATCGATCTGGCCGCCCGGCAGCAAATAGGTGCTCGCGCACCAGAACGTCTGGGGATGTGGTTGGTGGGTGACGACGCAGGAGATCACTTGCAGCCCGTGGCCTTGGAGGAAGTTCCAGATGATGAAACCGGTCCCCGCCGGGAACTGCGACCCGGCGGGTCCGGGGACCTTTGAGGTCCCCGTGAAGTCCCCGCCGGCTCCGGGCGGACCGTTGCCTGTTGGGAGGCTCAGGTTCAGGGTCTGCGGCTGCGGCTGCGCGAGCTTGACCCCGGCCTTGGTGGTCTGGTTCGCGGCACCGCAGCCCGTTGCGGCCAGGACGAGGCAGGCCATGACCAACACAAGGATCGGACGGCCCGCCCTGCGGCGGGCGGCTGCGCGATCAATCGTTGCGCGGGTCATGCTCAGCCGAGACGCACGGTCAGCATTTCGCGGTGCGCGGTCAGGCCGCTCGTCGTGAGGGTGCCGATGGCGCCGCTGTAGGCGCCCGTCCCGCTGAGCAGCGCGATCGTGCCAGACGAGGTTGGCCCGTTGACGAACACGCCCTGGCCGGTCAACTGTCCTCGTGGGAGCAGCAGCGTGACTGTGCACAGCTCGGTACCCCGGCGTTCGCTGAGCACGCAGTAGGCGTCCTGGTGGCCCCCTCCGGTGATGTCGCTTGAGGAGACGAACGAGTTGCCGGGTGCCAGACCAGGCCCGTTGGAGGTGATCAGCGTGTAGCTCGCTCGCGTCGCGTGCAGTGTGAGCGTCTTGCTGACGCTCCCCTGCTGGGAGCTGCCACAGCCCGCCAACGCGAGTGTCAGCACAACGGCGCTGGTCGAAGCGACCGTACGTAACTGTGTCGGCCCGATCATTGCTACCACGTCCCCTCGAGTGGAAGCTCGGCGCTGATGACTGTTCCCTTGCCCGGCGGGCTTGTGACGGTTACCGCCGAGCGCGTCGATGCGATCTGCCAGCCCGCGCAGGCCGGACCCTCTTCCGGGATCGGCACCGCCGACGCCGTCATCGGCGACCGCGACTCGCACGCGCCGCGCGCTGCGCGAGACCTCGCAGCGCACGCGCGAAGCTTGCGCGTACTTGGCGATGTTGGTCACCGCCTCGGCGCAGACGAAGTACGCGGCGGCTTCGACCGAGGCCGGCAAGCGCTCGGCTGGCGTGCTGAGCTCGACCGGGAGCGGGGCACGTTCGACGAGTGCCGCCAGTGCCTTGCCGAGGCCGCTTTCGGTCAGTGCGCGCGGGTGGATGCCGCGGGCGAGTGTGCCGAGCTCATCGCGGGCTGCTTCCAGCTCGCTCGTCAGGAGGTCGAGCAGATCGAGGTCGCGGAGGTCCGGCGAGGCTTGCGCCCGTGCCCGTGCGACGGCGCCGCCGACCTCGCGGAGCCGGCGCTCGGCGCCGCTTTGCAGGAGGCGCGCGAGCCGCCGGCGCTGCTCGTCGCGTGCCTGCACGATCCTCCCGCGCGAGGCGCGCAGCTCTCCAAGCTGGGTCGCCACCTCCGCCTCGAGACGTGAGTTGGCGAGGATCAGCGCCGTCGCCTCGCGCACCGCTTCCAGCAGAGCCGGGTCCTTGAGCACTGCCGGGTCGTGCACGAGGGCGGCCATCGGCTCGCCATCACGCTCGATCAGCGTCGCAGCCCGCGGGTCGGCTGCGTCTGGCAGAGTGACCGTCAGGCCGTCGGCGTCAACGTAGCGCCGTGCATCTGCCATCCAGTAGCCGACCTTCAGTGAGCTGTCGCCGAGCGCTCGCGCCAGAGCGCCGCGCATGGTGTCGGGGCGGCGCGCCGGACCGAGCTCGACGACTACAAGATCCGCCAGCATCGTTCGCGAGCGGGATTGCGAGGTCAACGCGGCCGCAAGGAGTAGTGCGGAAAGGCTCAGCCCCGCCTCGTATCCATACAGGGACCCCTCGGCGGTGGCGGACCCGACGTTGGCGAGTGCCGTGACCGCGGCCAGGGCCAGGGCCGCGGAAAGCGTCAGCTGGGAGCCGATGAGGAAGAGGAGATGGCGCGGCGCGTGGCTGCGCCGAGAGGCGAGCGTCGAAGCCGCGAGCGTGCCCACAAACCCCGCGGCGATGAGCGTGAGGACACTGTTTGGCGTCCCGCTGGTCAGCGCTGCGGCGTATCCGGCGACGACGGCCAGCGCGACGGTGGGCCTGTGGCGGGGCCAGCTGCCGCTGACCGTCGCGTGCACGAGTGGTCCGCGGTGCAGGTAGAGCAGCGCGGCGCCGATTGACGAGATAACCGTCGAGCCGGCATCGGCGAAGTTGCCCGCGAACCAGGCGCTGCCTGCAAAGGCGAGCAGCAGCCAGCGCAGTTCGCCGGGCCGTCGCACCGCGCCCCACAGGCCGCAGGCGAAGATCGTCAATCCGGTGGCGAGGTCGGCCGCGCTGCTGCCGAGTCCGGAGCCGGCCACCATCTCGGCGGTTATGGCAAACGCCCCGCCGGCCGCTGCCGCGATCGCGATCAGCGACGCCCGGCGCATGCGGCTAGCTCACGAGGGCTGCAAGCGTGCGCCCGGAGAGCTCGCTCTTGCCGATGAACCCGCGCGCCTGGCTGCCGGCCAGGCGCCGCCGGTACGCCGACTCGTCGCGACTGGAGATCAAGACGACGGCCGGTGGGTCAGCGTCAGCCGCCAGGCGCTCGGAGACGGCGAACCCGTCGAGGTCGGGAAGCTGGATATCGAGCAGGACGACGTTCGGGTGAAGGCGCGCCGCGGCTGCGAGCGCCGACGCGCCGTCGTGCGCCTCGCCGACGATCTCGTAGCCGGCGGTCTCGAGCAAGCGACGAGCGAGCGCGCGGAAGCCGGCGTGATCGTCGACGATGAGAACGGTCGTCGACATGCGTGCATAGTGACGACTGTCAGCTCACGCGACTACAGGGGTGCCCCTGAATCCGGCCTCGATCGTGGGATCATCCGCGCAATGCGCGCCGGGTACGCGTCGGTCGGACGTTACGCGACGATCGTCGCGGCGCCAATCGCGATTGCCTACGGTCTGCTCGCCGTCGGAGTCGCCTCCCGCCACGGCACATCCACGACCTACGCCGGCCTCTCGCCGGGCGCGGCGGCCGCAGAGCTGACGGCGGGGTGGGCGCTCGCCGGCGCGGGGATCGCCGCGTGGTGGCGGCGACCGGGGGCTCCGGCCGGGCCGCTCGCGCTCCTGGGCGCCTTCGCGTGGTTCTCGCCCGACTGGATCGGCTGGCAGACGGGACCGGGCGGGGTCCGCGCGATCGCGCTCGCGGCCCAGGGACTCACGTTCGCCGCCGTCGTCCAGCTTGCCCTGGGCGCTCCCACGGGATGGCCGGCGTCCAAACCGGCGCGGCGCCTGATCATCGCGACGTGGTCGGGCACGATCGCCATTGGGATTGGGCGCGTGCTCTTCTACAACCCGTTCACCGACCCCGCCTGCGTGACCTGGTGCACCGCCAACCCGCTGCTCGCCGCCGGCAGCCAGACGGCTGCGCGCGCCCTGGACTGGGCCGAGCTGGGCCTTTGCGCGCTCGTCGCTTTCGCCGTGGCAGGGCTCGGGGCGCGCTTGGTCGCGAAGGCGAGCGTTGCCGCACGGCGGACGCTGTCGCCGATTCTGCTCCCGGCCGCGCTGTTCGTCGGCGCGTGGACGGTGCGCGTGATCGTGGTCGACGCGACGCCCGGCGAGGATCCTGCCAGACCGATCCTGACGGCGTGCTTCGTGGCGCGCGCGGTCGGCCTGGCGTTGATGTCGCTGGGGCTGGCGTGGAGCATCGCGCGCGCGGCACACGGAGCGATCATGCTGCGGCGCCTGGCGCGCGAGGCGGCGGCCGGCGCGGGGGACGGCTCGCTCGAGGCGGCGCTTGGCCGGGCCACGGGGGACGTGTCGCTGCGACTTGCGTTTCCGCTGCGCGAGGGAGGGCGATGGATAGATGCCGAGGGCTCCGAGATCGCCCTGCCACAACGCGCGGCCGAGGTATCGGTGACCCCGATCTTGCGAGACGGGCAGACGGTCGCCGCGCTGCTGCACCACCCGGCAATCCTCGACGGCGAAGCTCTGCGACGCGAGATCGGCACCGCCGCAGAGCTCGCGATCGACAACGAGCGCCTGCGTGCCGAGGCGCTGGTCCAGCTCCGCGAGCTCAAGGCCTCTCGCCTGCGGCTCGTCGAGGCTGGGGATGCAGAGCGCCGCGCGCTCGAACGCGACCTTCACGACGGCGCACAGCAACGGCTCGTGAGCCTGTCGATCGCACTGCGCATGGCGCAGAGCGCGCTCGGCAAGCAGGGCGCGACCGCCGCCGAGGCCTCGCTGCGCGAAGCGGGCGAGGGCCTGCAACGCGCGATCGACGAGCTCCGCGAGTTGGCCCACGGCATCCACCCGATCGAGCTGAGCGACGAGGGTCTCGCAGCGGCGCTCGAGACGCTCGCCGAAGGCGCGCCGCTCACGATCGGCGCACTGCCGCTCGAGCGCCTGCCGCCCTCCGTCGAGGTTGCGGCATACGTGCTCGTCGATGAGACCGTGCGTCGCGCCCTCACCCGCGACAAGGGCGCGACGCCGCGCGTCGACGCGCGGGTCGCAGACGGAGCGCTCGTCGTGGAGGTCGAGGATCCGAGCGAGCCCTCGCCGCGGCGGGCACTCGCCGACCTGGTCTCAGTCGCCGACCGCGTGCGCGCGCTCGAGGGCCGACTGACGGTCGAAGCGCGGACCGGCGGCGGCGTGTTGATGAGGGCGGAGCTCCCATGCGCGTAGTCGTTGCCGACGACGCGATGCTGATTCGCGAAGGCCTCACCAGGCTCCTCCGCGACGCCGACGTGACTGTCGTGGGCAAGGCCAGCAATGCCGACGAGCTCCTGCAACGCGTCGCGCTGAGTACGCCCGACGTTGCCATCGTCGACGTGCGTATGCCTCCCGGCCACAGCGACGAGGGCGTCGTCGCCGCCGAGCGGATTCGCGCGGAGTACCCGAACGTGGGTGTCCTACTCCTGTCTCAGTACGTTGACCTGCGCTACTGCACTCGCCTGCTCGACGAGCACCCCGGCCGGATCGGCTATCTGCTCAAGGAGCGGGTCTCCGACATCGCCGTGCTCGTCGACGCGCTGGAGAGAATCGTCGAAGGCGAGTGCGTCATCGATCCAACGATCGTCGCGCGACTCGTCGAGCGTCCGCGATCCGCCCACTCCCTCGCCGCCCTCTCAAACCGGGAGCGCGAGGTGCTGGCGCTGATGGCCGAGGGACACTCCAACCAGGGGATCTCGGCGCAGCTCGTGCTCAGCGGCAAGACCGTGGAGAGCCACGTGCGCCAGATCTTCGCCAAGCTGGATCTGCCCGATACGGGCGACCAACACCGCCGAGTGCTGGCGGTGCTGCGCTTCCTGCGCAGCTGAGCGCCGAAGCGCGCCCTCTCTGAGGGCATGCCCTGAGTCGGTCCAGGGCTGGCCCTGTTTCGAACCCGGCGTGACACGCCTAGCGTGGACCGCATCGCAATCCAGCGAGCCTACGGCTAACGGGGGAGACAGCGACATGACCACTGGAAGAACTCGAGGAGCGAAGGCGGGCCGCAGCACACGGACTGCGACGGTGCTCGTGGCGATGGCCCCCGCATGCGTCGCGCTGGCGTTCGCGAGCGCATCGTCGGCGGCGACGCTGCAGGTATGCCCGCATGGCTGCCAGTACAGCCAGATCGCGGCGGCGGTGGCGGCCGCGCGGGGCGGCGACCACGTCACGGTCGCAGCCGGCACCTATCAAGGCGGGTTCACGATCCGCGTGAGCCTCACCCTGACTGGCGCCGGCGCCAGTCAGACGATCATCAAGGGCGGCGGGCCGGTGGTAACGGTCGGCGCCGGCGGGTCAAGCAAGCTGAACGTCGCGATCAGCGGCGTGACAATCACCGGAGGCGTGGCCCATTCGAGCCCGGACTCGGCTGACCTGTACGGGCCGGCGGGCGTCCTCGCCTCGGGCGGCGGCATCGAGATCACCCCTGACAACATCACCACCAGTCCAACCACCGGTGCAACTGTCGTGGTCTCCAACAGCGTCATCACGGGTAACAGCGTCGCGCCAACGGCGCACGTTCCGTCCCCGGCGGGCGCCCAGTGTCCCGGCGGGCCCAACTACCCAGGCGGGACCTGCAAGTTCGCCGACGCCTTCGGCGGGGGCATCTACAACGCGGGCGACCTCACCCTGACGAACACGACGGTCGCCGACAACAGCTCCGTCTCGACGTTCGCCAGCGACGCCGGCGGCGGTGGGATCTACAACGAGATGGGATCGCTGACGGTCATCAATTCCACGATCAGCACCAACCGCACCGGCGTGACGGCGCCGTATGGCCGCTACGCCGACGGCGGCGCGATCGTTTGTGCTGGCGGCACGCTCACGATCCGCGGTAGCTCCATCAGCGACAACACCGCCTCCACCATCACGGCGTGGCCGTCCAGCGTCGATCCCGAGGCGCACGGGGGAGCGATTCACGTGGAGACGGGCAACGCAACGCCCACCGGCCACGCAACGATCAGCCATACCAAGATCACCGGCAACACCGTGAAGATGACCAACAGCGTCGGTGCTGCCTTCGCGGACTCGGGTGGCCTCAAGGCCGATCTGGCAATGACCGTCACGGACGACGTCATCGCCGACAACCACGTCGTGGTGGCGGCTCTTGGCTCGGGGAGTGCCGACGGCGACTCCGGAGCGGGTGAGCTGTGGGGCACTGTCACCGGCACGCGGCTCACCGACAACACTGTCACTGTCAGCGCCCGAAAGGGAGATGCGCTGGCCTCAAGCGGCGCCTCGCTGATCCAGGCAAACCTGACTGACAGTCTCGTCAGCGGCAATCACGTTCGTGCGATCAGCGCCGGCGGCTCCGCGATGGCGGACGCGGGCGGCATCCAGGTCAGTGGCGGCGTGTCGGGCCCGGTGGCCGAAACGCTTCGTAGCACCCCGGTGTCGGACAACACCGCCAGGGCGACGGCCCGTGGCGCCACCGCGCAGGGGGGCGGCGTCTTCGACATCGCTATCCAAAACGGGCCTCCGGGGGGCGTCCTGACCCTGATCAACAGCAATGTCTCCGACAACACGCTCAGCGGCAGCGCCAATGCCAAGCTCCAAGGCGGCGCGGTGTTCACCACCTTCAAGCTGACCCTCACCAACAGCGCGCTGACCGCCAACACGCCCGGCGAGTGCGCCGGCTCGGGCTGCTGAGCCGGACCTGGCGTGCGGGGCCGGCCAGCCAGCCTGCCCCGCACGCCGCTCCGAACCAGGCCATGGGCCCGGTGGAGCCCGACAGATCTTCGCCAAGCTCGACCTGCCCAAGAGGACCGATCAGTACCGCCGCGTCCTCGCGGTCCTTCGCTTCCCGCGACGCTGAGTCGCATTCCGCAGTCCACGGGTCAGGGCGGTTCGTGATCCGTACCGCGGTTCAGTGCAGGCCCTTACCGAGTTCCGGGCTGACTCTGTTTCGCAGACGTCGCGTCGCTCCTAGCGTGAAGCGCACGGTCAGCCAAGCAGAGGAGCTCACTTGCGTCGCGTATCCAACCGACCCCGGCCATATTTCGCGGGCGCCACGACCCTCGTTGTGCTTGTCGCCGTGGTCGCGGGAGCGGCTGGAGCGACGCGCAGCGGCGTCGTCGCTCGGGTCCCAAAGACGGCCATCGCAGTGGCCTGCGGCACCGCGACTGCGAGCACGGTGGTCGCCGATGACGAATGGGCGGCACGAGTCATCTACGGCGGCGAGAACCATGGCTGGGAGGTCAGCGCGGACGTGGCGCACGTGACCGCGGCGACCGACCTAATCACTGCGGTCGCAGATGACGACGAAGGGGCAACGCTCAGGGCGGTCACGCGGATCGTCTTTACACCGCACTGGCACATCGTGCGTCTGCGCGTGGTGTCGCGCTCTGGCCGGCTGCTCGCCGATGTCGGCGGGCCGTACGTGATCGCACCGATCACAGGCAAGCTCGAGTCTGACGGCGCCGTGGTCGGCACCTACGTAATGAGCGTGCAGGACGACGTCGGTTACGAGAAGCTCGTCACGCGCTTTACCCACCTGCCGATCGAGCTCTACCGTGACGGCCGCGCGATTATGGGTAGGGACTGGCCGCAGTCACAGGTACCCGCCTCGCTCCCGGCAGACGGCACGACGATCACGGTCGGAGCAGTCTCCTCCGAGATCGCTTCGTTTGGCGTCAACCAGTTTCCCGGCGGTACGGCTCGGGTCGTGCTGGCGATCCCGAAGCCGAGCACAGCGCTCGCGACACAGAGCTGCCCGGTCGTGAGCGCCCGGACGTTCGGTGAGATCGCCGAGGACATCGCCGAGCTGTTCGATCTCCCTGTTTCATTCAGATCTCGCACCCCGATCGCCGAGGAGTACCGGCTGTTTGTCGAGGTGGACAGCGGGTTCGGGCCGAAGTACATCTTCGTTCGCAACGCCGAGTCGCGAGTTGCCGGCACGGTCGCAAGCGGCCCCACGAGCATCCCGCCAAGCGGCAGCTTTAGCTACGACGGGCAGAGCTGGAATGTCTTCTCATTCGCGCCGGTTCCACCGGCGCGGATCTACCTACTTTTTCCGGCCGCCGCGTTATGGCACGAATGGCCCAAGCAACCCGAGCCAACGCAGACCAGTGGAGAAAGACGCATGACAATCGCAATGAGACCGAAGCACGCGTGAGAGTCAATGAGATCGAGACACTCGCGTGGCGCGAGCAGCAGCCGTCGACCCCCACCTGCGACACGCGAAGATGACACTAATTCATTCGACGCAAAGCAAAAAGGCCCAGCATCGCTGGGCCTTTTCGATAGCGGGGGCGGGATTCGAACCCGCGACCTTCGGGTTATGAGATCCACAGGCACCGCTGCTCTCAGGCATGTCACGTGCCCTCAACTGCTCTCAGATGTGCTCACATGCGCTCATATTTGCGGAGGTGGGGACCCTTTTCGGGACCGATACTTGCGCGAGCAAGCACGGCATCCGCGCGCGGATCCTGTGGTTGGTCGGCTGCGTGGACGAGATCGCGAACCTCGCGGCAGATGGCTCGCTGCCAATCGGGCAGGGCATCGATGTAGGCGTCAGCACGCGGGTCGGCAGCGTGGGGCACGCTGGATCCACCGTAACTTGACGACGTCGTTCAGACCATCGAGCGCGCACGTACGTCAGCAGAGCATGTGGCGGCAACCAGCACCGCCACATGCTCTGCGCTAACGGATTCCGGGGGTCAGTGTTCGACCGCTGGAGCGGTGATGGGCGCTGGAATGGCGATGGGCGGAACGGTCTCCGGCCGCTCGCCGATTCGTGCGACGTCGAGGGCGATCAGGCCGAGGTTCGCACCGGCAGCTGCTCCGATGATCGTGGTGATGAGCGCGATGAGCCCGGATGTTGCGTTGAACCCCAGCAGCGCGCCGACGAGGGCGCTTGTCAGCGCGACCCAGATGCCGATCGTCGTGGCCCTGGCCGGCCGGTCGCGGTTGACCCAGGCCCAGTAGGTGCCGAGGCCGATCGGCGTGCCGACGGAGATAACAGCCATGAGTTCGCTGTCGAGGGGCACTGTCGGCAAAGCCGCCAGCACGATGATCAGGCCGGTGAACCATCCGCCGAGGCCGAGCACCACCAGGTAGACGGAGCGCAGGATCGCGCTCGCCTTGCGCCCGAAGCCGCCGCGCTTGTGCGCCCGGCGCCACATCAGTAGCAGTGACAGGATCATGAGGAGTCCGAAGGCCATCATCACGCCGACGATGTCCGTGGCGTAGGCGCCTTGGCTGGAGCTTGGGCTGAAGTCGACCTTGTTGTGGGTGTAGAGGGACGTGTCGACCTTGCCGGTGTCGAGGTAGGTGTTGATCAGACGGCTGCCGGCTGCCGGTTCGTAGGGCCAGAAGTCGTCGGAGTGGCCGAGGTCCGAGAGCACGACCTGACGGCCGTTCGCGAGGTGAGGCAGGAGCTCGCGGGTCGCATTCTCGGGCGGCGTTGCGAAGTCGAGGTTGCCGCCGATCAGCAACGTCGGAATGTTCGAGTTTTGCACGTGGGTGTACTCGTTCTCGTCCGGGTTCGCCGGCCAGGCGTTGACGAGGAGGCCGCCGGCCCAGATCAACTCGTTGCCGGGAGAACCGATCAGCGATCCACGGCCTGCTCCCGACGCAAAGAAGTGCTTCGCGTAGGTGACGTCGCCGCGGCTGATCGCCGCCATGTCGCCCCAGACGAACGAGCTCGGAAAGGTGATCTGTGCCAGCAGCGACAGGAACCACGCACCGCTTGCGTCGCCCTTGCCGGCGGAGAGGAGTGTGTTGATCGTCAGTGGCGCGGCGATCGGGCCGTCGCCGGCGGAGGTCTCGTCGATCAGGCCGAAGAACGCGGCGGCTTCGAAGTCGCCCTTCTTGATCGGCAGGAACAGCCAGTGACTGGGAACGTGAGCGAACACGGACTTCACTGACGCGGCGAGATTCGGCGTCCGGCTACGACAGCTCGTCGCCTGGGCGCAGAGCGCGGAATAGCGGCGGATCTGCTCGCCGGTCGTCTTTGCGTCCCAGAGGAAGTTGCCGGGCGGATTGACGCCGATCATCACCGAGCGATCGATGCTCTTCGGGTAGCGCCAGGCATAGATCATCGCCAGCCGGGTGCCCGCGCTTTCGCTCACCAGGTCGATCTGGTGGTAGCCGAGGGCGCGACGGGCCGCCTCGAGGTCGTCGACTTCTTCGGGCATCGAATAGCCGGCGAGATCGACACCATCGCTGCGGAGCCGGTCGGCGCACGACCGGTACGCCGCGGCGACGGCGCGGTACGACTGCTCGCTGAGGAGGTCAGCCGAGTGCTCCATTGCCGACTCGACTTCCGGGCAGTCCAGCCGGACGGAGCCGTCGACGCCGCGGTAGCCGACGAGCACGACGTCGTGGTTGGCGGTGAACCGACTGGCGTCCGGGAACACCATGTTCGTGATGCCGGGGCCGCCTTGCAGGCGGAAGATCGGGTCGCCCGGATGGGCCGAATGGGCACGAATCACTATGACCGGAAGTGCGATCAGGCGCGACTTCGGATCATGGCGATTCTCGGGCACGACGAGCGTCCCGCAATCCGCGGCGTAGGCGCCCTTTTCGGTGTTGTAGGTACAGCTCTTGAAAGCCGTCAGCTGGCCTGCATGCGCGCCGGCAGGCACGGAGACGGACGTAGAGCCGCCGGCGAAGTGGAGGTAGCCGAGCCCGAGCGTGAGGACGGCGATCACGGCCAGGCCGGTGATCCGGCCTCGCCCAAAGCGTTTCGCGACGGTCTTCTTGCCGTTACTTGAGAGCGGCGGGTCGTGCTGCCGTCCGGCGTGTGGTGCGGTCATCACTGCTCCTCAGGTTGGTGGGAGTTGCCTGGGGATCAGTCTGGGATCGCCGGCTGTGTCTGTCATCGCCCGTAGGGCGTGTCTGCGCTCCTCCTCAGCGCAGATCTTTGCCGCCGGCGCCTCTGTCGAAGGACAGAGGCGCGTCTATGCGCCGGGCGTGACTAGCCCGCTCTCGTACGCGAGG
>Ga0224555_1004027_pt1 | contig 14055 bp, 12 predicted proteins | sample 714S23034metaG_FD_180687 | JGI IMG/M metagenome (GOLD analysis project Ga0224555, IMG submission 180687) | Peat soil microbial communities from Stordalen Mire, Sweden - 717 S2 30-34 | ecosystem: Environmental > Terrestrial > Soil > Wetlands > Peat | place: Sweden: Norrbotten County, Stordalen...
TGCTGCCACTCCGCTGGAAAAGGTCGGGTCTGGAAACGGACCCATGGCACCCCGTTGTGCCTGACGCCGAAGCGCCGCGTCGAAAGATCGAATGCTCAAGTTTGAGCACTTAGGTTTGAACGGTTCCACCCCAGGTTGGCCAGGCGCTCCTGCACGCGAAGAAGCCCTGTGGTTTTTCCCGCGCATGAGCCGCCGGTGATGACGATTCTTTTCAAGGTTGAGTTCATTTGTTTTCCATGATCTCCCCTGCCCTCTTTACGATCGGCTCCATTTTGCAAGCGTAGAGAGCTGCGGTGGAAAAGGCATTTGCCTCCAAGAGTCCATACCGGCCGTGGCAATCGCTGGCGATATCGAGGACGAACATAGGTCCGGGAGCAAACCCGGTTTTGAGCACTTGCCGGCAAAGTTCAGTGGCTCCCTCCGGTGCGGAGGGAACGTAGGTTCGATTGCCTTGGTACAGGTAGGTTGAAGCGGCCACTATCTTGCCCGAACTGTCGGCGACGAAGCGCCATTCCCCCTGGATGTCCTTGGGTGAGGCGATGACCACCAGGTCCTGCGGCTTGGCGCTGCACATGACCGGGTTCTTCCAAAAGCGGTCGAAGTCCTGGAGATCGAGCAGCGTTCCGGTGAACGTTTTGAGGCCCGAGCTGGGCCGGACAAAGATTTTCGTGTCCTTGGCCAGCCATTGATAGACCACCCACTTCAGCCGGATCAGCTCGCTGACAGGGAGGATGATGTAAACCGAGTTGAACAGAAACTCCCCCAGTTTTGAAAGGTAATTGACGCACTCGAAAGCAGCCGTATCCAGCCAGACGCTGATGTCCTGCCGGGCTTCCTGAATTTCGGCCGCTTTCTGCATGGAGCCATGGAACAAGGCCGGCCCTTTGGGCAGCTTTTCCGCAGGAATGTCCTTTTCCGGCTTCAGGAACGTGACCAGCTGCCCTTGCTTCTCGGCGGCGGCGGCCAGATCCCGGTCGCCGTTGTCGTCGTGGGTATATTCGATGATCCAGTGCATGGCTTAGGCGGCGTGGGGATGCGCGATCTTCCAGATGCAGTAAATGAAATCCGGCAGGATGCCGTGGCGCACGGCAATGACGTAAACAGTGGCAACCATGAGGCTTGGCGCCAATGGCAAACGATGATCCTTGCGGCGAAGGCACAGCCAGTAGAGGATGCCGATGAGGCTGGCCACGAAAATCAAGCGGAACAGCCCGGCATTCAAGCCGACCAGCATTCCGAGGCCTAACGCAAGCTTGATGTCTCCCATTCCCATCACGCTGCGGCAGGTGTAGAGCTTTTCGGATCGGACCTCTATCCCGTGCTTCAGGTCCATCGACGCCTCGTTGATGGTGACTTTTTCGTCATTGATGCTGACGGCGTCGTCGCTGACTGCCAAAGACCCTGATTGCGCGCCGATATCAACGTTATCCGATGGGGTGCTATACAGGCTGATCGCTTTGAGAACTTTGACGGCTCCCCTGGGAATGACCTGCTGATAGTAAAACTCGCTCCAGGGGGTGAAATGCTCTTCTCCGTTTGGATAGGTGCTTTTGACTCCCTTGTCGTTGATAAGCATTGTTCCGCCAAAATCCTCGGTTCGTTGGTAGAAGAGCTGGGCGGCGAACTTGACGAAAAGGAGCAGTACGGCCAGCCCTATGCCTCCTGCCGCCATCATGGCCCTGCTGTCCTGGTCGTCCGGCAGCCCCGGGTAGGCTACCTGAGGATTCACCATGACCAAGGCGAAGGCGAACAAGGCGGCTCCAATGATCGTGACGTTGGGAATAGTGAAATGTTTGTGGTCAAAAATCGTGCCGAGCACAAAGAGCGACAAAACGGCCCCCAGGCAGCAGGCAGCCGCAGCCGAAGGAGCCAGCAGCAGGCACATCATGAAGGCGGCTGCGGTGAGCAGTTCGACCGCCGGATAATGGATGCTGACAGGCTTTCTGCAGTTGAAGCATTTTCCACCCGTGAGCGCCCAACCAATGATGGGGACGTTGAAATAAAGAGGAATGCTCTTTTTGCAGTGCGGGCAGTGCGAGGGCGGTTTGGAGAGGGAGATGGCATGTTCCTCGCGGTAAAAGGCTGAGTTGAGAAAGGAACCCCAGCATGCGCCGAGGGTGCCCGTGAGAATGTTGTTGAATAGTTGTGCTGTCATGTGCTTGGGTTGGGGTTGTTACGGTTGAAACAGATGTTTGTTGACTTGCTGGAACTCCTCGCTTCCTCCCACCGCCTCGATGATCATCGGGCGGGAAGAAGTGCCTAAATTCACGATGCCGCCATTGACGAGGAAGCAGTACCTTCCGCTTTGCTTCGGGTTCGGAAGCCGCTGATAAGCCTCTTTGGCTTCGGCGCCGTCCTTCTCCTCCATTTTCTTGAGGTCGCTGGCGATCAAGCCGGCTCCGTAAAAAGCGTAAGCCAGCTGTTTGTAGATATCCGACCGGATTTTGGTAATAGACTGGGTGATGAAGAGGAAGCCGGTGCGCATCTTCCGCATGGTGCGAACGGTCTTCTCCAAGTTGGAAGCCAGCCCGTCGCCGGGAGAATCGTCACCGTCCGAATTCTGCGGCGCGAATAGATGGGCCTCGTCGAAAACGATCAGGCAGTTGGTGGGGTTTTCTCGGTTTTTGTAGTTGGAGTGAGCCAAGAGGCGCAATTTCGTTAAGAAGGCGTCGAGTAGAAAGTTGCGGAATTCGTCGTTCATCTCGACCTTTTCCGGATTGATGTCGAGTATCTTGATGGCGCCCTTCTCCAGTGCGGACGTAATTACCTTATCGACGTCCTCCTTGCCTTGTCCAGTGGTGAAGAACCCAACGGAACGGTCCCAGGCGCTCTCCAAACGCCCAATCTGGGAGGTCCAGTTGGCCTCAAACTTGGTCAGGAAATCAGACCGGGCGCTGGCCGCGTAGCTGTTGGCCATGGCCGCGATGATTTCTGTTTTTAGCGTCTCGGCGTCTTTGGGGTCGGCATTGATCTCCTTCCACGTATGGCGCCAGCCATTTTTCAGTCTTCTGTTCAGGTCTTTAAACGCCACTTCCAGGTCCTCGCGGGCCTCCTTCATCTTGTCGCGGCTGATGCCGATCGTTTTGAAGAAGTTCTTTTGCTTCAGCACCTCCACCATCAGGATGGGGCTGTCCCAGGAAATCTGGTCAATTGTCAGGACATCCCGCTCGGGAACGAATCGTTTCTGGCTGATGCTGTGGAGCATCCCGTGGAAGTCCATGGGACAGTTGGCGGCGTTCTTTTGCTTGTTGGCGGAGAACTCGGACTGCGGATCGACCAGCAGCACTCCCATCCGGGGGTTGTGGGCATAGGCCGTGATCAGCTTGGCGGCCATGACCGACTTCCCAGAGCCAGTGGGCCCAAATATCCCGCCCATCCATGCCTCTCCCAGACCTCCCTCTTCAAAGTTTCCAAAATGCCGGACGTTGACAGGGGCATACACCCCCGTGGTTCCCCAGAACTGGCCGATAAATGCGTGATGCGCAGTCTTCTCTCCGATCCGGCGTTCCGTCTGCAGAAATCCCTCAATGGTTGGCATGGTGACTCTTTTGATCCCAATGCCCGTTCCGGGAGGGACCGCCAGTGTCGTCTTTTCCCAGGAGCCATTATTGAAGCGATAGACTCCCAATACGGAAATGGTGCCTCGCGTGACGTCGCTGATCCCCGTGATGTGGGGAATGCAGCCCCGCACTTTAATGACGCCGGACATGGAGGGCAGTTCATGCCAGCGGTTGGTGGTTTGGGCTTGAACGACTTGGCCCAGAATGGCGATCGCTTCCTTCTTCTCGCGCGAAAGGCTGGTGTAGATTTCGACCAAGGCGCCGTCCAATGGGGAATTGATGGCGCTGGATAGCACGTCGAACGTCAGCGTGGTCGTCGTGTTGGGCGATCCAGTGACGGCTATATGATCTGGTTGCAGGCCTTCTTCCATAGTACTAGGTGCGGTGGCCGCGCAGCAGTTCGCGCAGTTCGTCAGATTTTCCACATTTGGTGGACATGATTTCTTTCGTGGCTCCGATGCTGGTCTGGATGCACTCTTTGCAGATGGTGTCCGCCAGCCAAAGCGGATAGGGCTCTTCGATGTCGTTCGACCATACTTCTCTTCGCAATTGATGAAGAATTGCTTCTAGTTTTCCTTGTTTCACGTAGTGACTGGTGACCTCGATCTTGAGCGCGTGGTGCAGAAAAGTGGGCTTGAAGTAGACGTAAGCCGGAGCAAACGGGCACTCCTTCTCATGCCAGCCGGCCAGCACCTGCTCCACTTGATGGCTGTAGGGGTAGCTCTCCCTCATCTTGTAGATTTTCTTCCTCTCCGGGTAGATAGGGGTTGTGTATTCGCCCTCGCGGAGCAAAACGGACGCCAGCGCCCGGTCGTCAATCGCGGAAATGTCGTAGGGCTCTTCGAGCACCGTCAAGAGGTCCGTCGTGCTGACGAGCTTGGTGACGCCAACCAAATTGAAGCGGCTGAACAGGAACTCGACCAGGTGCTTGTTGGATTCAAACTCCTTGACGGTCATGGCGGCCGGGGTCCGGTTTTCCTTGCGCCGCCACTCTTGCAGCAGGTCCGCGCCCTCATCTTGAGCCAGGGCTGAATAGAATTGGTTGAGCTGGATTAGTGTGCCGGTGCGATTGCCATCGATCAGGACCAGACTTCCTGGGAATTCCTTGGATGCATCGTTGGCGAGCATGACCTCCTGCATGAACATTATTCCGGAAGCGAGCTGGCCCGTGATGGTGAGATGGGGCAGCCTTCCGATGCAGTGGAGATTCCTAATGTCTTTTTGCTCGGGGGCAATCCTGATTGCAACCGTGGCAAAAATGGCGCTGGAGATGTTTTCTTCGGTCCCGCATCCGCCGTCGATGGCATAAACGGGGATGGCCTCTGTCTTCGGGGCGTCGTCCAGGCTCTTGATCATTTTCCTGGCGATCATCTTCTCCCGAAGCCGGTCGCGGTTATCCAGAAGCGCGGCATGCTGGTGCGTAACTTGGCTGGCCAGCTCTTCCGCCGCCTCAATCAGGGCGCTGGCTAGCGTTTCTGGAAGGACAAATTGGTCTTGCAGTTCCATCAGGCACTTAGTCGCCATCGTAAGCATCTTCCGTGAGCATGAAGAGGCCGGATTCGACATCATCGCGTGGCATGGCGGGGTTGTTTGACTTGTAAGCGTCGAGGAAATATCCGGCGGCCCATCCTTCGGCGGTCGCATCCGCTGACTCTATTTGCTGCAGGACGACGCCGGCCAGCGCCGTAACCGGCTTGTCGGAGATGCAGTCGATATAGGTGCCCGTAATGACGCCGGTGCTCCGGTTGAGGGAGAGCCTCACGTTTTCAATGCCTGTTTCCGGCACGAACGTGCCTGGTTGATCTTCATAAACCTTTACAAAATCGTAAATGACGTTGCCATCCTGCGTAACCAAATCTCCTCCGCAGAAAGTTGCAACGGCGTTTGTATAGGCCAGCGGCACTTGAGTGGATGTGTAGAGGCTCCCTACCGGGCTGCATGTTTCAGCAAACCCTTGCAGGTAATTAGCATCCGTTGTGGCGCCCTTTTTGAACCAAAGCAGCGGCAAACTAGCTATGAGGGAGTTGGTTGGACTTGTGACGAGATTGGTGGTTACGTTGTCTATGTTAATCCACCCTATAACCAGGCCCCTTCCGCTAAAGGTGGGGATGTAAAGGGGGTAATTTCCGTCTTGCGACAGCCCGGCTGACTGGCTGATGCTGACATTGTCCGCCGTTCTGCCAATGAGGGTGACTGTGCCGTTGGCCGATGCTGTTAACGAGGCATACCCCCAGCCGTCCGGAAGACCAAATGGCCTCGTGGAACTCGCGGGCGCTTCCTTTTGGAAGACCATTGTGTATTTTCCAGGCGCATTGAAAGGGTTCTTCGCGCCAAAGGCGTGATAGATGCCGTATAGCTGTGCCTGCCCATGTTCATAAGCTGCGTATCCGGTGAGCTGCGGCAGTTCGTTTGTGGTGAGCAGTTGCAGGTACAATGTCCAGATTGGATTTTTGGCGGGGACGGATATGACAGCGCTTTGATCTTTGCCAAACACTCCGGAAAAAGAATACTTCTTCAATCCATTCTGCAAGGTTCCCGATAAGATGCGGTTTTCGTCGTCTACGGAAAAGGCAAAGTGCCCAAAAGCCAGCGGGCTGACGTCAACATTGAAGTCCGTCAGATTATTGGTAATGTCGCCGTAGATGGGATCCAGGTCTCCTGTTGCATAGTTTGTATCAATAATATTGGTGGCATAAAAGAGCCCCTCGTACTGCCCCACCGGGGTGGGCTTCGTGAAGAAAAGGTCGTTTGTGCCTGCCAGAGCGGTTCCCGCCAGGTTCGAAACTTGAACGTAGTAGTAACCGGCGTTGGCTTCGGAATAGGCATTGGTGTAAACCAATGCGGCGTTTGTGGCCCCAGAAATGAGCGCGTTGGTCCATTGATTGTGCCAAAACCACTGGTACCGAATGAGGTCTCCCGTGGCTTCTACCTGGAAGGTGATATCGTCCCCGTTTTGGGTCTGAGTAAACTGCTGAATGGTTGGGCTGGCAACCGTGATCACCTCCTCGGTGAAGTTGGTCGTTCCGGCCGCATCCGTTATTTTCACGGAATACGTGTTTGTTCCGGAGTAGGAGGCGCCAAAAGAGGTGCTCAACGAAGGATCCGTGGTTTGCACAATGGTCGTACCGTTGCACGACCATGAGTAAAGGGCGTTGTTTGTCTCCAAATCGGCGGGCACGGTGATCGTGAAGGCTTGGCCGGCGACATTCGTGATCGTGAGCGGCGCGGAAGTGGATTGAGCTCGGGCTGTCAGGGCCAAAGTCATTGAGGCAAGCAGAATGGCGATTTTCATACTAACCTAGATTATAAGGCGTCATCCCCGCCTTTGCCTCACATCTGAAGCTCAAGTGCCGTCTCTGTGGCGCCGATGGCCTCGAACGGGGCAAACCATGTATCGAACTGGTTGAGGAAGGAGGGCATCGTCAGCTCCTCAAGAACCTCGCGAAAGGCATCGCGATCCGGCTGGGGCGTGGGTATCGCGCCGAAGTACAGGTCGGCTTGGCGGCTGCTGCGGAGGTCCGTGACGTTGAGGTTGAGGAGGGCCTTGCGCCAGTCCGCGGCGACCGGCTTCTGGGTTTGCGCCTTGATGCCCTGGTCAATTTTGGCCAGCGCTTCAATCTTCTCCGGGTTTGCGAGGCCAGCGGGCAACTGGTCGTAGTAGTTGGCCAAGGTGACCGGTCCGATGCCGCCAATCCCCTTGACCCCGTCCTCGGCGTCTCCCGTCACGGCCAGGAAAACCGCGAAATCGGGCCCGGAAATGTCCGCCTTGGTGGGGAAGCCATACGTGGTCCGGATGTAGTCCGCAAGGTTGCTGCGGTCCAGCAGTATCTTTTTTTGGTGGTTGTAGTAGAAAACGTCACTGTTGGGCCGGCCAGGCTGCCCCACGAGCTGCAGCAGGTCCTTATCGTAGGCTGCCACGACCAGGTTTCCTTCCAGCTCCAGCGCGGCCTTGGAAATGAGGTCCTCGGCTTCCATCCCCGGGAATTCCTCCTGGCCGCCGACAACGGGAATGCCCATGAAGGGCAGGCATTGGGTCAGGCGCGCGTGCTGCAAGCCGATAAACGTGTTGCCGCTCTTCTTCTTGTAGGTGTCGAGCAGTTCCTGGCGAAACCCGTTTTGGGAGGAATCCACAAAGGCGATGATGCGGGCCGGCTTCATCTTGGCCAAAGAACTGAGAATGTTGAAGGTCCCGACGATGCCCCAAGTGGGCTCCCCGGTGCGCTTCGATGTGACTTCCGTGCCTTTAAGGCCTTGCGGGCCCGGCATGTAAGCCAGGCGATGGACAAATCCGGTCAGGTCCACCAAACAAGTGCTGTTGGGCGGCAATATCGGCTTCGGCTGAGCAATCTTCATAAAGCAAGCAATAGTTTGAGCCGCTCCTTGGGGCCGGGCAGCCTCTGCATCATTATAAAGCCCGCGGCGTGGCCCTATTCTTTGATTTTTGCTTGAGCGGTAGCTCGGAAGCACCACCTTCGTGGACTGCTCGATGCGCTCAGTCTTCTTCTTCGATTTCTTCCTCGCCGACGGGGTTGTTGACCGCCGTGGCATTGAGATCGATCACGACTTCCGGAATTCCGGCGGCCTTGGCGGCCGCTTTGAGCTTCTCGATCCGGGCCCTGGCTTCCGCACAGGCATCGTTGACGTTGTCGGTGCTGAAGAACATGACGGCATGAAGCTGGCGTTGCAGCGTGGTGTTCCACTTGTCGGCGGAGTCCGGAGTGATGCGCTGCAGCCGCTTGGCCGTTTCCTCCAGCTCCGTCAGAATGCCGCGCTGGGCGTCGTCAGGGATAAAGGCCGCAAGCTGGTCGTTTTCCGCTTGCTGAGCCTCCGCGGGTGGTGTTCCTGCGCTCTCCGGCGCGCCGTTGGCGGTTTCGGGGCAGCGGCACCCATCCTCGCAAGAGCAAGTCGCAGCGGGCTGGCCTTCCTTGATATCTTTGGATGGATCCTCCAGGTCGGTGAGGTACCAGGCGTTATCCATTAGCAGGAAGTTCTGGATGGCGTTGACGTAGTCCGCCGAAAGCCCGGTAACTTTGCTGCCTTCGTAAGTGAACGCGGTCGAAATGTGCTCGTGAAGGGGGTCGTAGAGCGCCTCCAGGTCTTCGCGGGTGCTGGCATCGACGTTGACGAACGGCGCGGTGATGGTTTCGATGAGCTGACCCTTTTGATTGAAACGGTAAGCTCCGGTAGCTGTGTTTACTTTGACTTGTTTTTCTTGCATAAATTTTCCTGTTTATTTTAGTTGCCCCAAGTTCTCCATGAGGGCAGGTATCCCTTTAATTTTGGCGGTGATGTCTTTGCGCGAATTAAGAACCTCTGCCGTTAACGGGCAGAACTCCTTAACCCGGCGGAGGAAGACGGCGGCGTGGGCGGGCTCGATTTCCGGAAGTGCCTCCAGGATTCTGATCAGGGCCGTCTTGGTTGCGCGTGCTTGGTTGTCGTCCAAGCGGCCATTTGCCAGTTTTGCGAGGTACTCTTTGCCGTTCTTCTTATCGTCTTCGAAGGCTTGGACTAAACGGCGGACTGTGGCGGTAGTGGGTTTTCCGTTCTCGGTTACGCTTGCCGCTTCGGACTGGACATAATCCAGGAGGCACTTGTTATCGCTGTCGCGGAAGACGATCGTCTCGTGGCCGATGCTGCCGGCCAGGTGGGACTCCAGCAAGTTCCACAGATTGGCTTCGCAGTTCGTGTCGCCGTTGACAGCTTTCCCCTTTTTGATTCCCGCCAGCTGCTGATCGGTGTAAGCGTTGCGCAGAATGGTGCTGGCATACTCCCAGGTGCGCGGTGTGGGGTAAGGCTGCACCTGTTGGACGATTTCCTCGGTGAAGTAGCAGAGCCGGCTCGGGTTGGCCTGAATAAAGGCCAGAACCGCCGGATGAATGCCGTTGGCGGCTCCCCACTTGAGCCATTCCCTCGCGTCGAATTTGAGCTCGTGCAGGTTGACGCGCGAAATGATGGGGCTGGGAATGGGCTGCACGGCTTCGGAGTCCTTGGGCCGGTTGCCGGCGAGAACGATGCGGTTCTGTTTTGGAAACCGGTAGGAGCCTGTAATGCAGCGCTTCTGGGTGGCTTGGAAGATGGGAACCTGCGTGCTGGGCGCCACGGTGTTGAACTCGTCAAAGAAAAAGATCCACAGATCCGGGTTGTCGGTGGCTGGAAATTCGAAGTTATGGGCGTAGTAGGTGACAAATCCGGAGCCGTTGTCTTTGACCCGGTCGGGGTATGTCTTCCGCAGGTCCTCCAGCTGCACGACCCGCGGAATGCCCTTGAGCTCGCTGGCGTCGTAGCATGAAAGGGGGATGACGCAGAGGTTGGCTTTAATCTCCCTGGCCACATCCTCCACCAAAGCCGTCTTGCCCACGCCGGGCGGCCCTATAAAGCAGGTGGGCATGTCCGTTTCGGCCATCATGTTCTTCATGAGGATTGCGCGCGCCACCGAGTAAGTGACCGCTCGATCCCCGAACCTGGGATCTCCTAAGTTTTTGCTTGCCATAAATCAGTTTCTGCTTGCCAGCGGCATGTTGAGGTAGAGGTAGTTTTGGCCGTTGATGGCCAGAGGCTTGCTTTCGCCTTCCAGGCCAAAGGCAAGGTTCTCCTCCGTCATTTCTTCCAGCGCTTGCGCCAGCAGCTTCGGAGTGAAGGAGGCGGCAATAGGCCGGCCGCTATATTCGATGGGGAGCTTCTCCACCAACTGGCTGGCGCTGGCGTCCGCGGAACTGTTGGAGTCGCTGGCTTCAATCTCCAAGGTGCTGCCTTTAAATGTCAGCTTGACCCTGCCTTCGGCGTTGACGATGGAAATGGCCCGCTTCAAGGCCAGCAGCAGATTGACCCGGTTGACGGAATCGATGAGCGCCTTGTTCGGAATCACCTTGCTGCAATCCGGGAAATTGCCGACGATCTGCTGGAAGGAATAGAAGTAGCGGTCCTGGGCCGGCGTATCAAACTCGATGCTGACGCGCTTTTCCCCCACGGTGATGGTGACGTCGGTATCGTGGGTCAGGTGGTCCACAAGCACCTCGGCTGCCTGCACGGGAATGACGCAGCGCGTCTTATCCAAATCCGAAGGAGCTTGCGCAGGCTCGCAGGAGTACTTGGCCAGGCGTTTGACGTCCGTGGCGATAATGTGGCAGCGGGATTCGGGGGTGAAGTAGAGGAAGCAGCCCTGGAGAATGTAGCGGTCGGTGTCCCGCTCCGCGGCAAAGGAAGTCAGGCGAAGGGCTTCCTTCAGTTCGGCCTGCTTGAGCTGGAAGGTCAGCCCGCTCTCTTTGGAGGTTTCCGGAAACTCCTGGTCGTCCAAGACGGGCAGCTTAAGGAAAATGCTGCCTGTTTTGATGGTCACCTGCCTGGCCGCCGGGATCAGCTCAACCGCGATCTCATCGGTGCTGAGCGTCTTGACGAAATCCAGGAACTTTTTGGCAGGCACTACGGCCACGCCTTCCGAGATCATCTCGACCGCGAAGGTGTATTGGATCAGGCTGTGGATGTTGGTCGTGGTCAGCGTCAGGCGCCCGCCCTTGGCGGAGAGCTTGACGTACGAGGCCGCCGGCAGCGGAGTCCGGGCGGGCAGCACTGCTTCCACCAGCTGGAGAGCCTGCTTCAACCTCTTTGCTGTAACCTTGAACTGCATTCGATCTTTGTTTGGCGGCGTTTGGCAGAGGCGGCCGGGAAATGCTCCCGCGCCTTGGAGAGCGGACGCCGGCGGACACCGCCAAACGGGGGTGGATGTTGTGACTTTTTCTTTAGCATTTTTCCGCGCAAAAAGAGCGCGCGCGTAGCTCTCCCCACTGATGACATCAACCCACCGAAAGGAACTCAATATGGGAACGACAAGGAAACCCTCCCGGTCACCCTATCACCACATCGTGCTCCGCCGCTTTGACGGAAGCCAAGCCAATGTCAGCGCGAAAACAAAGGACAAAGACGCCGCCACCTTGATGTCGCACCACTCGCAAATGCTGGTCGATGCCAGCGGCGGAAAACCTGTGCCCATCAGCGAGTGCCTTGAGACGGCTGAAGCGATTTGCAAGGCCGTCAACCGGAAGCGCCGGTCCCCCACTCCGGCCATTCCATACCTGCAAGGGATGATGGGGGAACATACCGGGTCAGACGTTTACTACCGAATCAAACGCTGCGTCATCGAGACCTTCAAACGCGTCCTGGATGAAAGATCCAGAGGCGATGTGGATTTGGCGGACGTAACCGGGGATGATATAGGTCATTTCAAAGCGCGCTTGCTCGGCTTGGGCCGGGGAAAAGCCACAGTTCGCGTGTATATGCAAGCCCTTGGGTCACTGTTTCAGAGCGCCGTGAAACGCGGCGTTGTTGATGATAATGTCGTGAGCCAAGTCAGCAGGCCGGCACGGCCAAAGAACTCCCTGCGAAGACCCTTCACGGACGGGGAGCTCCGGGCCGCGTTCGCTGTCGCTGATGCTGAATGGCGCGGCATGATGCTCGTGGCACTTTACACCGGGTTGCGCCTTGGAGACATCAGCCGGCTGGTGCATCGCGACATCGATCTTTCGACCGGCCATATCAGGGCTGCCGTGAAAAAGACAAGAAGTTTCGAGCCTAAACCAATGCCTCTTGTCCTGATGCGGTACTTCCAATTTCGCGACCGGCCACAAGACCTCGACACGCCCCTTTTTCCCAGGGCGTACAGATGGGCGATGACCGGCTGCAGGTCCATTGGCAGGATTAGTGATGAGTTCGCCAAGCTGGTCATCTGTGCCGGGGTTCGGCCAGCAGCGGATGGCGGGCTCATTTGCAAACGCGAGGGGGGTGAGAAATACGCCCCACTTTCATTTCACTGCTTCAGACACAATTTTACCACCATGATGAAGAAAGCGAATGTCGCTGAAGCCATTGCGAGGAGAATCGCCGGTCATAAATCCATTGTGATCTCCGATATTTACACCCATCTCGGAGAAAAGGTTATGCTGGACGCTGTTCAGGCAATCCCTCAAATCATCGACATTCCGGCGCGGAGTGCCGAATGAAGCACGCTTCAACATTCCTGCACCTGCGGAAACCGCCGTTTAGCAACAAGGACTGGAAGCTTCATCTGTGGCTGGAAGCAGCCTGCTTCGTCACCTCACATGCCACTAACCTGCTGAACACCCGTAATCTATGACACAACGGCACACAACCCTCCGCTTCTCAGGCAGAACCACATCCGCCCAAATGCAACATGCCTTGGCGCCGGTAAAAGACGATTCCGCTGGCGACTCAAATATCGAGGCCCTCGCGGCCTCAAAGGCCAGCACAGCCGGGAAAAAGGGGCCGCCCGCTGCGCTCCTGGATGTCGCAACGACGACGCGCACGATTTCCAAAGCGGTGAACGGTCGGCAGAGGCCACAGATCTCGGCGATAGATTACCTCAAGTCTCTTCATGCGCAACATTGCGGCTCGGAGTCATACCGTGACGGACAGCGGTTGGCTATCGACAGACTTGAAGAGGCTCTAGCCAAAAGGAGAAGATCCACAATCGAGATCTGGGAAGTCACGGCAGATGACATCGGTCAATTTAAGGTGTCGTTACTGGCGGCAGGCTTATCCGGCAACACCATTCGCTATTCTCTGAGTGCGCTCGGCGCCTTGTTCCAAACGGCCGTGGATCGGAAAGCGTTGCGTCGCAATGTGGTGCGGTTGATTCAAATGCCGCCACGCCCACAGAATTCGCCACGAAGGCCATTTACTGATGAAGAATTAAAACGAGTTTGCGCCATTGCCGACCAGGAATGGTTCGGCATGGTTATGGTCGCCATCTACACCGGCCTTCGACTCGGAGATATTTGCCGGCTTGTTTTTCGGGACTTGGATCTGGCAAGCCATTTCATTCGGGCGAGCGTCAAGAAAACCAGGGACTTTCAGCCAAAGCCTATCCCGCCTCCGCTCGCATGCTATTTCCAACGGATGAGGTTCCCGGAAAATCCAGACCAACCCCTCTTCCCGCGGGCGTATAGACTTATGATGGCTGGCGAGAAGTCAATCGTCAGCCAGAGTTTCGTTGACATGCTCGTGAAAGCGGGAGTCCGAGCGCCCAAGGCCAAAGTGCGTGGTGTCCGTCGGGAAGGAGCGGAAAAGTACCTGCCACTGTCGTTTCATTGCCTCCGTCATAATCACACGACCATGTTGAAGCGGGCGAACATTCCGGAGGCGATCGCCCGGAGAATCGCCGGGCATCTTTCCATAGCCATTTCCGACGTGTACACCCACTTGGGAGAGGATGTCATGCGGGCTGCCGTCGCGCATCTTCCGGAAATCGAAGGCGTCTCAACGTATTACTGATCGCCATCGCCGTTCTGCCATGCGCATTGAGCGAGGTCGCGGATTGGAACACTGAGAATCCTTTCGTTGACGTGTTCCGTCTCTCCCGGTTATGGACCAGCCAGAAGGCGGACGAAAAGAAAAGATGAAAGCAGAGAGCGTCAAAGCATTTGGAGCGGATGCGGGCCCGACGGCGGCGGGAAGAGGGCCTCTAATTCGCATAGCTGCACGG
>Ga0224555_1004029_pt1 | contig 14042 bp, 6 predicted proteins | sample 714S23034metaG_FD_180687 | JGI IMG/M metagenome (GOLD analysis project Ga0224555, IMG submission 180687) | Peat soil microbial communities from Stordalen Mire, Sweden - 717 S2 30-34 | ecosystem: Environmental > Terrestrial > Soil > Wetlands > Peat | place: Sweden: Norrbotten County, Stordalen...
GGGAGACGGCCGAGCAAGTGGTAAATCAGGAAGACGAAAACGAACTCGCCGACCTGATTTACGAATTCGGAGAGGAAAGGAGGTCGCGGAGAATCGCCAGAGCCATTGTGCGGGCCCGGCCGATACGTTCGACAGCGGAATTGGCTTCGATCATATCGGCCGCGGCCCCCTCAATGAAAGGCGACAAGATTCATCCCGCGACACGGACCTTTCAGGCGCTTCGAATTCGAGTGAATGATGAGTTGGGAGAGATCAGGTCGCTGCTGGCAAGCGCGCCATCTCTGCTGAAACCGGGAGGAAGGCTGGTGCTGATCAGCTTCCACTCGCTGGAAGACCGGCTGGTGAAAGATGCGTTTCGCGAGGCTGGGCGGAACAAGGTTTTGCAAGTGCTGACGAAGAAGCCGGTGGTTGCGGAGGAGCAGGAGCAGATGCGGAACCCGCGGTCGAGAAGCGCAAAGCTGCGAGCGGCTGAAAAGCAGGGAATAGGGACCAGGGAACAGGGAACAACGAGCAAGTACAAAAGATAAGACGAAGGAAAAGGAGGGGCGATGGCGACAGCAGCGATAGCAGGGCAGGGAATGATCTTCGGAATGGGCACGGGAAGCATGAGCAATGCGTCGCAGGCCCGCGCACAACGCAATCGCGAGTTGTTCGAGCTGCAACGCCGCGCCCGCCGCGGGCCCACGCCCGAGGTTTTCTTCGTCAAGCACATCGACAACAGCCGCATCGTGAAAGCCGACGATCCGGAGCGGCGACGCGAGATGCGCATCTTCACCATGACCATGAGCATTCTGTTTCTGCTGGTGATGATCTATGTGTGGCAGCATTTTTCAGCCATCGAGATCGGCTACCAGGTGGAGACGCAGAAGCAGCAGGTGGCGCAGATGCAGGAGCAGAACCGGCAACTGCGGCTGAGCGAGGCTCAGTTGAGCAATCCGGTGCGCATCGACCAGATCGCGCGCCAGCAGCTCGGACTCAACGCGCCCGAGCCGGGCCAGGTGGTTCGCCCCGATGGGGCCGGCGGCAATGTTCCGGTGCTGGCGCAGGCGTCCACTCCCACGCTGCCCTAAGTACAGGCGGTTTTGGATTTCATGAATATAGCTCCACGTCAGAACGCGCGCCGGACACTGACCGCTCCGATCCGCAAGGAACGCTTTGCGTGGGTTGCGATCTTCTTCTGCGTGTGGGTTGCGGTCATCGGCGGGCGGCTGGTGTGGCTACAGGTGATCCAGCACGCGGAGTGGATCGACAAGGCAAAGCACCAGCAGCAGCGCACCTTCGAGGTGGCCCCGCAGCGCGGTGTGCTGTACGACCGCAACCTGCGCGAGCTGGCCGTGACGGTGTCGGTCGATTCGGTCTTCGCTGTGCCGTCGGAGATGGGCGAGAACCGCGCGGCGGCGGCGGAGATGCTGGCCAAGGTGGTGCATTCCGAACCCACGGACAACTTCACCTCGGAGCAGCAGATTCTGGCGCGCTTCAACGACTCGAAGAGCTTTGCGTGGGTGGCGCGGCGGGTCGATGCGGACACGGCAAACCGGGTACGCGAGCTGAACCTGAAGGGCGTCTACTTCCAAAAAGAGTTCAAGCGTTTTTATCCCAACAACGATCTGGCCGCGCAGGTGCTGGGCTATGTGGGCACCGACGACACCGGATTGGGCGGGCTGGAGCAGCAGTTCGACGACGAGATGCACGGCACTCCCGGCCACATGCTGACCGCGGTGGACGCGCGGCGCCATGTGATGGGCAGCGTGGAAAACGAGCCGCTGCCGGGCGAGAACCTGGTGCTCACCATCGACTCCAACATTCAGTACATGGCCGAGCGCGCGCTGGACGAGCAGGTGGCCAAGGTGGGTGCGCTGCATGGCACGGTGGTGGTGCAGGACCCGCACACCGGGCAGATTCTTGCGCTGGCGATTTCGCCGCGCTTCAACCCCAACGACTCGCGGCACATGGAGCCGGGCTCGCTGACCAACCTTGCCGTGAGCGATGTGTACGAGCCGGGCTCGACCTTCAAGCTGGTGACCTACTCGACGGCGATCGACGCGGCGGGCGTGGAGCCGGACGACATTGTGGACTGCCAGGGCGGCTCGATGACCATGTACGGGCGCACGCTGCACGACGACAAGGACGACCACTTCGGACGCGTGACGGTGCAGTACGCGCTGGAGCATTCGAGCGACGTTGGCGCGGCCAAGATGGCGCTGAAGGTTGGCCCGGAGACTTTCTACAAATACATCAAGGCCTTCGGCTTCGGCGACCGGTCGGGCATCGAGCTGCCCAGTGAGACGCGCGGTCTGCTGACCAATCCCAGAAAGTGGGGCTCGACCAGCATCCTGTCGCTTGCGATTGGACAGGAGGTGGGTGTGACTCCCATTCAGCTTGTCACCATGGTGAGCACAATCGCCAATGGCGGCGTGTACATGCCGCCGCACGTTCTGCTGCAATCGACCGACGCGACGAAGGGCGACGCACGGTTGCAGCCAGCGGCCTTCCGTCCCGCGAACCAGCTTCCGGCAAAGCTGCCGGACGGCGCGCACCGCGTGATCCAGGAGCTGACGGCGGCCAAGATGCGAAGCATGATGGCCGGAACCGTGACCGAGGGAACGGGCAAGGGCGCGCAGTTGAACGGATACAGCGCCGGCGGCAAGACAGGAACGGCGCAGAAGATCGATCCGGCGACGCATACCTACTCGCATACCAAGTTGGTGGCGAGCTTCGCGGGCTTCGCGCCGGTCAGTTCGCCCGCGATCTCCATTGCGGTGGTCATCGATACGCCGACGGTGGGCAGCCGCTACGGCGCGGCGGTGTCGGCGCCGGTCTTTCAGGAGGTGGCGCAACAGGTCCTGGAGTACCTCGGTGTGCCTCACGACCAGCCGCTGAAGACGAGCAAACAGTTGATCGCGGCGGCTTCAGAGGGTATGCCGGACGATGCGCCAAGCGAGCACGCAGGCGACTTGAACGCAATGTTCGACGAGATCAACAACCTGCCCGCGGACGACCCGCTGCGCGCTTCGACCAGCATCGCGACGGACGCGAACGCGACGCGCGCTGCCGCGGCGACGAATGCGGCCAGCGCGCCTGTTCCATCGCCACGGGCCGCGGGCGCTACAAGAACCTCGCGCATCCTGGGTCTTCTACCGGCCAAGGTGCTGGCCGCATTCAACGCAAATGGCGGGACAAACTCGGCGATGCCAGACGCCGCATCGGGAGCCTCTGCCTCGCTGCGCGCTCCCGTGGTTGCGCCGCCGGTGCAGCCGCGCGCCAATGGCTCGGTGGTGGTGGATGCCGGCGCGCGCGTGACCGTGCCGTCGTTCACCGGCTCCGCGCTGCGCAAGGTGGTGGAGACGGCGGCGACGCTCGGCCTGCGGGTTGAGCCGGTGGGCAGCGGCCTGGCGCGCGAGCAGGCGCCGGCGGCAGGCACCATGGTCCCGGTGGGCACCGAGGTGGTCGTGCGCTTCTCGCGTTGAGCGTGCCTCATTACTGCGAGATCGCATTGCCGGGCGGCCTTATTGCCGCGCGGACATAGAATTGAACTCATGCACTGGGCTGACGCGCTGCAGGAAGTTACGAGGATAGAGAGTGGGGGCGCCGCCGGCGAAGTCGCCAGCGTCGAGTACGACTCGCGCCGCGTGCGCGCAGGCGCGGCGTTTGTGGCCATGCGCGGCGGGACGACGGACGGCAATCGCTACATCGACGCGGCCATCGCGCAGGGTGCGGTGGCGATCGTCACCGACTCGCAGGGAGCCTATGCAAAGCTGCGGACTGAACATCCGACGATTGCTGCTGTGCGTGTTGCACATGGACGGCGGGCGCTGTCGGAGTTGAGCGCGGCGGTGATGGGACATCCCGAACGAAAGCTCAAGATCAGCGCAGTGACGGGGACCAATGGCAAGACAACGACCGCGTATCTGCTGGAGCAGATGCTGCGCAGCGTGGGACGGAAGTGCGTGCTGATCGGGACGATTGAGACGCGCATCGGCGACGAGGTGCGCGAGTCGCCGCACACTACGCCGGAGTCGTGCGACATCTACAAGATCTTTGCGGACGGCGTGGCGGCGGGCGCGACGGAAGCGGTGATGGAGATGAGCTCACACGCGCTGGAGCAGGAGCGCGTGTGGGGAATTCCGGTGGACGTGGCGATCTTCACCAATCTGACGCAGGACCATCTGGACTATCACGGGACGATGGAGGCTTACGCCGCCGCAAAGGCAAAGCTCTTTGAAGGCGTGGGGACGAAGCCGCCGCGCGTGGCTGTGATCAACGCGGACGATGCGTATGGCGTATCGATGAGCAAGGCGTTTCGTGGCGGCGAGTCGATAACGTATGGAATTGGCAATTCCGAGGCAACTCATTGTGCATTCAATGTTCGACACTCCTCCACGGGTACAACTTTTTCATTCGATACGCCTCTCGACAATCTCCCGATTCATTCTCCGTTAATCGGGAGAGTCAACGTCTCTAACCTGCTGGCAGCGATGTGCGCAGCTCTTGCGAGGGGTCTGACATTCGACGAAGTCGCCGATTCGGTGAAAAGTTTGAAGCCGGTACCGGGGCGGTTTCAGGCTGTATCGTCAGGCGATACAGGCATCACGGTGGTCGTTGACTACGCGCATACGGACGATGCGCTACGCAACCTGATTGTGCTGGCACGCGAGTTAGTGGGTGAGCGCAGCGGCCGCGTGATTACGCTCTTCGGATGCGGCGGCGACCGCGACAGGACGAAGCGTCCGCGCATGGGGCGCGCGGCCGCGGAGGGAAGCGACCTCGTCATTCTCACTAGCGACAATCCGCGCAGCGAGGAGCCGATGGCGATTATCGAGGAGGCTCTGGTGGGCGTACGCGAGACGACCACGGAGTGCATCGTCGAGCCGGACCGCGCGGCGGCGATTGCGATTGCGATTCGCGCCGCGCGCGCGGGAGACATTGTTCTGATTGCAGGAAAAGGACACGAGAAGGAACAGGTCCTGCGCGACCGGACAGTCCCGTTCGACGATGTGAAGGTTGCGGAAGAGATTTTGAAGGAGATGCGGTGAAGCTGACGTTGCAGCAGGTGGCGGAGTGGATGCACGCCGAGGGCGAGTTCGCGGCGAACGCCGTGGCGACGGGCACCTCGATCGATTCGCGCACGGTCGCGGCGGGCGAGCTTTTTTTTGCAGTGCGCGGCGAGCGCTTCGATGGGCACGACTTTGTCGCTGCCGCGCTCGCGAAAGGCGCGGTGGCCGCGGTGGTGAGCATGGGATGGATTGCGCCGGAGGGGATGGATTCGACGCGGCTGCTGCGCGTTCCCGATGCGGAGGCCGACGGCGTGCTCGCCAGCTTGCAGCAGTTGGCGCGCGCGGTGCGGCGGCACTGGGGCGGGCGCGTGATTGCCATCACTGGGTCGGCGGGGAAGACCACTACAAAGGACGCGGTGGCGCAGGTGCTGGGCGCGCGCTTTCGTGTGCTGAAGTCGCAGGGCAATCTGAACAATGGCTTCGGGCTTCCGTTGCAACTGCTGAAGCTGGAAACGGAGCACGAGGTCGCGATTGTCGAGATGGGCATGAACCACGCGGGCGAGATTGCCGCGCTGGCGCGCATCGCGCAGCCAGACTGGGCGGTGGTGACCAATGTTGCGCCGGTGCATCTGGAGTTCTTCGCCGACGGCATGGCGGGCGTTGCGCGCGCCAAGTATGAGCTGATCGAGGCGCTGCCGCCGGATGGAATCGCGATGCTGAACTGCGACGATGAGTTTGTCGCGAAGTTTGGCGAGGGGATGGGCGAGCGCGCGGTTTTTTATGGACTGAGCGACTGCGCCGACGTACGCGCGGGCGGGATTGCCGAGCTTGGCGCGGAGGGCATCGTCTTCACCGTGACGGCGCGCGGCGAGCGGGCCAGCGTGCAACTGCATCTGCTGGGCCGGCACAACGTACACAACGCGCTGGCGGCGATTGCCGTGGGGATCGAGAGCGGCATGACGTTGGCGGAGTGCGCAACGGCGCTGAAGGAGCTGCGCGCGGGCGACAAACGCGGCGAGGTTGTCGAGTGGCGCGGCGCGAAGATCGTCAACGATTGCTACAACTCCAATCCGTGCGCGCTGGATGCGATGGTGGACGCGCTGCTGGCGATGCCGGTGACGCACGCAGGCAGGCACATCGTGGTGGCGGGCGAGATGCTGGAGCTGGGGCCAGAAGGTGAGGCGCTGCATCTCGAGTGCGGACGGCAGATGGCGGAGCGCGGCGTGGACTTCGTCGTCGGCGTGCGCGGGCTGGCTGCGGCGCTGGTCGAGGGCGCGGCGCAGGGTGGAACCAGTGCGCTCTTTGTCGCTACGCCGGAAGAGGCTGGCGCATGGCTCAAGGCAAACCTGCGGGCTGGCGATGCTGTGCTGCTGAAGGCCTCGCGCGGCGTGCGGCTGGAGCGCGCGCTTGCCTCGCTGGCGGATTGAATTTGCCCGCGGCGCAGACGTTCTTTGGGGTCTCTGACGGTGGGTTCAGGCGGACGGTGCGGCGAGGGGCCACCAGAGGAGGTGGGGAAGGGTGGGGTAGTAGAGTGCGAGGCGGACCTCTTTGGGCGCGGGCCGGTCTGGGGGGTGCGGGAGCTGGGTGAGGACGCGGGCGTAGGTTTCAAGCTGAGGAGCGTAGGCGGCGCGCTGGTGGTTGAGGAAGTCTTCGAGGCTGGCGGAGCTGTGGGGCGCGGTGGTCTTGTAGTCGACGATCCAGAGGAAGTCTTCGCCGGGAGCGTGGGGCGCGAGGCCGGCGCGAAAGATGCGGTCGATACGGATAGAGACGGGGCGGATGGAGGCGGGCCGGGTTATGGCTGGCGCGGCCTGCTCGGCGGGGGAGGCTGGCGCGGGCCAGGCGGTGAGGGCGAACTCGCTGGCGGCGCAGGAGTTGGGTGCGAGCAGCCAGAGGCCGTCGGGATCGCGCAAAGTATTTTCCAGGGCAGTGCGTGTCTCGCGGGCAAGGCGGTTGACGGTGGAGGCGGGAAGGCCGTCGGCGCGCAGCAGAGCGGCGATGCGCGGGAGCCAGGCGGGGAGTTCGGCGAGGAGTTCCTCTGGAGATTGGCCCGTGGCGATGCGCGTGGCCAGGGATTCGAGGGCCGCGTGGACGACGTTGCCGAAGGAGCGGGCGGCAAACGAGCCTTCCGGGCGGGAGAACTGGGTCGGGCTGGAGACGGTGGCGCTGTCGGAATCGCCGTAGGGGAGTCTTTGGGCGCGATTTGCGGCGATTCGGGTGGCGGGATCGAAGGCGAGCGGGAGGCGTTGCAGGTTGGAGTGGGATGGGGCCGCTGCTGCTGCGGCGAGTTCGAGTTCGTCGGTGGGATTGAAGACACGAAGATTTGTGGCACGAACCCAGGTCTCAGAATCGAGACCTGGGGCACCCAGATTCTCGGTGGGGGCGAAGTGGGGTTGGGCGGCGGGCCAGGCGGCCTGGAGGAGACTGGCGGTGTGGGGATGGATCTCGCCGCTGGTGGAGACAGTGGGCGCGGCGAAGAGGTGCAGCTCCTGACGGGCGCGGGTGCAGGCGACATAGAAGAGGCGCTTGCGTTCGGCGGCCTCGCGGGCGTGATGGATACCGTTGAGCCAGTTGTTGAGGGCCTTCGACGGCTCGCCACGACCGGCGATGGGAGCGAGCATGAGGTGAGCCGCAGTGTCGGCGGACGAGTCGGTTGGCTCCAGTTCGGACCAGGTGAGCAGGCGGGAGCGGTCGGTGGCTGGCTGGCGTTCGAGGGCAGGGACGAGGACGACATCCCACTCCAGTCCCTTGGCCTTGTGGATGGTGAGGAGTTCGACGAAGGGGGTTCCATTTGGGATGGGATTGGGTTCGGCGTAGAGCTCTTGCAGGCGGCTTTGGAGGAGGGTTGGATCAAGCAGGTTGGCGGAGCGATTTTCTTCCAGTTCAAGTTGCAGTTCATCCAGTAACTGAAAGAACCGGTTGACATTGACTAATTCTGGTTGAGTGAGCCAAGCGTCACCGCCAAGCGATCGCCAGGCACGTTCGACGAGCTGGGCGTGAGTGAGGCGCGCGCGCTGGGCAGCGGCTTCTGTGAGGACCTGCCAGACGCGCTGGAGACGCTGAATGGAGTCTTCGGGGAGGAGGTGGCCGCGCTCTGCCATGAGGCCCTGGATGGAGTGGCTCTGGAGGGATGGGTCGTCGCAGCCAGTGAGCGTATGCAGGTCGGCGAGCGAAAGGCCGCACCAGGGAGCGCGCAGGAGGGCGAGCGCGGCGACGCGGTCGGCGGGGTGGAGCAGGGCGCGGGTGAGCGCGGTGAGGTCGAGGACCTCCTGGCGCTGATTGAGGGACTCGATCTCGACCGCGCGGAATGGGATACTGCCGGTGTGTCCGTGCTCGTCGTTGAGCAGATTGAGGGCGGCAACGATCTCGATGAGGTGGTTGCGGATGCGCACCAGGACGGCGATGCGCCATGGCTCGGCGATCTCATTTCCGGACTCATCCCGGATGGTTTTGCGGCCAATGGGAAGGCCCTTGTCGATCCAGTGGTGTGCGATGCAGCGAATCTCAAGCGCGTCGTGGCGTGCCTGGCGCTGACGGAGTTGAGCGGGGGTGGGGAGTTCGGTGGATCCCATCCTTGACGAAGAAACCGTCAAGGGCTGGGTCCCCGTCTCGTCTGGGGTTGTTGAGATTGGGTTCGCGTGCCAAACGAGGGCCTCGGCTTCACGAGCGGCAGGGAGAGTTGAGGCAACTTCGGCATAGGGAAGTGCGGCGGGGTCTGCTTGGTTGGGGAATATTAAGTTGAAGTCATGGTTGAACTGATCGACAAGGGTGCTTTGGGAGCGGAAGTTAGCGGTGAGGCGGAGGAGCGTGAGCGGCAGGTCGCCGAGGCGCTGGGTATGCATGGAGCGGATGAATCGCTCGACGCGCGCCTGTCGGAAGAGGTAGATGGACTGACGGGGGTCGCCGACCAGGAAGACGGTCTGCCCGTAGCCGTCCCAACTGGCGGTGAGGAGCTGGATGAGTTCGTACTGTGTGGTGGAGGTGTCCTGCATCTCGTCGACCAGGAGGTGCTGGAGGCGTGCGCCGAGGGCGGCGGCGAGGTCGTCCGCGCCGGAGTCGGCGTCGAGGGCGTGGCGGGCAAGCAGGCTGAGCTCGGTGAAGTCGCACTGGCTGCGAGCGGCGAAGACGAGTTGGAGTTCGACCAGCGCACGGCTCAAAACGCGGAAGAGAGATTTTGCGACGGCCCACTGATCTGCGGGGTAGTGGGCGGGGGGCAGGGCGCGAATGCTCTCGAATGCGAGGAGGAGGTCGTCGCGGTCGCGGAGTGCGTCGAGTAGATTGACGAGACGCGTGTGGCTGGAGTGCTTTCTATTGTAGCCAAACTTTAAGTTACGACTGGTAAGTCCTCTTTCTTTACGCGGTTCTCCGCTACTCGTCGTGAGCAGGTGGAGCAGCGCGATCCAGTGGTCGAGGGCTGCGGCGATGGGCTCGGGCGGGGTGCGGAGGTTGGCGCAGAGGGCGATGGGGGAGGGGACTTCTGGGTCGTATGGGGCGGCGGGAGCGAGGTCGGCAGCGAGGCTGGTGAGGTTGGCGAGGAGATCGGCGGGGAAGATTTGAGCGAGGTGGGTGAGCGCGGAGCGGATGGCGTGGTCGAGGGCGAGTTCGAGGCGGGGCAGAACGTTGGCGTCGAGCCATGCTTCGTCGAGCTGCGCGTGGGTGAGGGGGATGAGGTCGCCCCACTGGTCGCGCAGGCTGAGCATATTGGCGAGAAGAGACTCACACTCGGCGAGGTTGCCGTCGCGGTGGAGGAGGAGGTTGCGCAGGGCTTCGTCGAAGGCGGCGTCGCCTGTGCCGAGCAGAAGCAGGGTGCGGCGCGCGGCCTCGCGGTGGAGGGGACCGGCGTCGGTGGTGGGGGTGAGTCGACCGCCGGAACCGGACAGAACGGGGAGGGTGCGCGCGATCTGGGCGCAGACCGAGTCGATGGTGCGGATGTTGAGGCGGTGGGGGTGGTCGAGGAGGTTCCAGCCGAGCTGGCGGTCGCGGGCGAGAACGGCGCGGGCAAGAGCCAGGGTTTCGGATTGGAAGTCGGTTGGGGGGGGATTGTCGTCTCCCACCCATCGCGATGAAGCTGCGATGGATGGGGCACCCGAATCATCTGGATCGGATTCGGCGGCCAGATCGAGTAGGACGGCGGGTTCGGCAGCGTTGGATTGAGCTGCGGCGGTCAGATGGGCGAGGACGCGGTCGCGCATCTCGGCGGTGGCTTTGTTGGTGAAGGTGATGGCGAGGACCTGCTCAGGCTGCTCGACGGAGTCGTCGGCCAGCAGCTTCAGCAGGCGCTGGATGAGCAGGCCGGTCTTGCCCGAGCCGGCTGGCGCTTCGACGATGAAGGAGCGGCGGATGTCGAGGGCCTCGCGGCGGGCCTCGGCGTCGGGCGGCGCGGCTGGCTTGGATTCGGCGGGGGATTTGGGCGGGAAACGGAGGAGTTCAGCCACGGGCGGCCTCCGCGCTTGCGGAATCGGAGAAGCCGGCCGGGGCTTCTGCGCCGGAATCTTCGTCCAGAGAGTTGGCGTCGAGCGTGGCGGGGTCGAGGCGGCAGAGAAGGCGCTGCTCGCAGTGCGCGCAGGTCTGCGGGTACTGCTTGGGATCGACGCGCGCCTCGCCGGAGTGGAAGTCTTCGGCGAGCGCGGTGAGGACCTCGCGCCACTCATCGACCTGGGCCTCCAGGCTTGTGGTCTTCAGCTTTGCGGCGCTGGGAAGGACTCCGTCGCGGGACTGGTATCCGTGGAGGCCCAGGTCCTTGCCGGGGCGGACGCTGGCGAAGGCGACGGCGGCGAACTGCGGCGCATCTTCTTTGTTGGCTGCGGCGCTGACGACGGCGTAGAGAGGAAGCTGCGGCGCGTCGGGGCGGTCGCCGAGCCAGTCGGCGGGGCTGGCGGGACCGGTCTTGTAGTCGAGAATGATCTCGCCGGCGAGATTTTCGCCCTTCGGTTCGCTGTCGGCTGGCTCGTCTTCGACGGACTCGGAGGGAAGTTGGGTGAGGTCGATGCGGTCTACGCGGTCGACGCGGATGTTGAGGCGCAAGGGGCCGATCTGGACGTCGTGGAGGGTCTCTTCGCGCGACTTGACGGTGAAGGGCGCGCGTTGGTTGGCCTCGAAGTCCAGCCACGGACCGAGCAGTTTGAGCAGGCGCTGGCGTTCGGTGAGGAGGTAGGCGCGGGGCCAGCCGGACGCGGGGTTGGGATATTGCCGGTCGAGGGTGACGCGGATGCAGTGCATGAGGCGGGCTTCGCGCTCTTCGGGAGTGAGGAGTTGGAGGGCGGACTGGGATTCGACCTCGGCCCAGAAGCTCTCCAGGACGGCGTGAACGAGGCTGCCGCGCTGGCGTGGATCGAGGCCAAGCGAGGCGGTGTCGAGAGCTGAGGAAAAGAGGCGCTTCTCGGCGAAGGCGCGGAATCCGCATGCGGCCTGAGAGGCGAGAATGGACGCGCCGCCGTGCAGGACGCGGTCCGGCGGAGGCGGGATGGGTGCGTCATCGGCAAATGCTTCCAATTCGACAGGCTCAGCGGCCGGTTCGGTGGCAGCGATCTCGCCGGAGGTGCGCAGTTCGAGGGCCAATCCAGCCAGAACGGGCGACGGGCGCTGGTGTCCTTCGCTGGACTGTTGCGCGTAGCTGAAGAGAACATCCGGTGCGCTGGCGGCGATGCGCTGGGTGATGCGGCGGGCGTGTGCCGTATCCTGCGCGGGGTCTGCGCCGGGCATGGCGAGTTCGCGCTGCAGGAGCCAGGGCAGGAGGGGATTGGGCGCGGGCCTGGCGGGCCATGCGAGGTCGCTCGAGCCGAGGAACCAGACCGCGTCGAAGCGGGAGCCGGCGGACTCCAGCGGCCCCATGATCTGGATGGGCGCGTGGCGCGACTCGGGCGCGAAGAGCGTCTCGGTGGCGATGCGCTCGAGCGCGGCGAGGGCGGCGGCGAAGGGGACTCGTGTGCCGTCGGAGCGCGAGTCAAAGTCGAGGGTCGCCAGCTCGTCGAGGGCGCTCTGCCACTTGCGGCGGGTCTGGAACTCGGTGCTGTCATCGCGTCCCGGCGCGGCCCAGCCGGCGGCGTCCAGCAGCTCGTGGAAGGTTGCGGCCCACTCGGCGTGGGTTTGCTGAGCGGTGAGCAGGTCGCGGCGCAGGAAGAGCGGGCGAAGTGCGCTCAGGCGGTGCAGCAGGTTTGTCAGACTGGAGATGTGTCTCGACTCCGCAACCAGCGCGTGGAGTTCGTCGAGTGTGATCTGCGGTTGCAGGAGTGGATGCTTGCGCAGGACGAAGGCGTCGAACTCGGCGCGGGCGAGGAGTTCGGAGGAGACAGGGGAAGTGCTTTCCGGGCCGGACTCCGGATTGCCGGCGGCGAAGTGGGGCGAGAGCAGAAGCGCGCTGACGCGGTCGAGGGCGAGCGGGCCGGTGGCCCAGCGCAGAATGTCCAGCGCGGCGGCGACCATCGGGGTGTGCGCCAGCGGCACGCCGAGCGAGAACTCATAGGGGCCGGAGTTGGCGGGCGCGTCGATCTGGTTGAGTTCGGGCGCGAGCGTCTGGCGGAAGACGCGGTCGATCTGGGCGCGCACGGTCTCGATGGCGGGAACGATGACGGCGATGCGCGCGTCTGACTGCTGGGTGAGGCGCGCGCGCAGCCAGCGGGCGCAGGCAGCGAGTTCGGCGCGCTCGTCGGGAGCGGAGACCAGGGTGAGGCTGGGGATTGCATCTGGCTCGCGATCTGGACTTCCCACCCATCGCGATGAGACTGCGATGGATGGGGCACCCGGCTCGCGATCTGGACTTCCCATCCATCGCGGTGAGACTGCGATGGATGGGGCACCCGAACTTGTACACGGGATTTTTGGGCTGTGCTCTTCGATGGGCGTTCCAGTGGCCTGAATTGCGTCGAGCAGGGCGGTCTGCGCTGGCTTCATCGAGTCGAAGCCGACGAACAGAAGTCCGGCCTGCGGTGGCTGCGCTGGCTGCGTTGCGGTAAATCTTCCTTCGGCGAATGCGGCGCGCAGGGCTTCCGGAAGCTGCGCCTGGGTGAGGAGTTGCGCACGAATCGCGCGGCGGTCGAATTCATTGGCCCAGCGGGCGAAGTCGCGCGTGTCTGCGTTGGCGACGGCAGCCTGCAGACGGCGGCGACCGCAGTAGGCGTGCAGCAGCAGCCACGCTTCGGCGGCAAGCTCGGCGAGCGAGTCGATGGGGCGGAGGCTGGCATTGACCGGGTCCGCCGCGATGATGGCACGCCAGAGGGTGTGCTCCTGCGTGGGGCTGAGCAGCAGTTCGGAGGCGCGACCGTCGAGCAGAAGGCGGTGCCAGAGGCTGGCGAGCCACGCATCCCAGGCGAGGATTGCCGGAGGCTCCCAGTGGGTGAGGCCGCGGGCGCGCTGGTCGAGATCGTACCCGTGGTGCAGGGTTCGCGCGGCGCGCTGGTTGGCGGTCAGAACGGTCCAGCCGCGCTCCAGCGCCTGCTGAATCTGCCGGGGCAGCTCGGCGGACGATTTCATACGCCCTTTATACGCCTGCCGGATGCGGAAAACGCGGTGCGAGATGCGCGGGTGTGGAGCGGCAATCCGTCTTCCAGCCCGTAGACAATCATTCTCGCTCTCCTCCATTGGCAGGCGGCCAACCCTTGCGGCGAGACGGAAGTATGATGGACGCAGGAGGGCGTTGCCTATGCGATTTGCGTTGCGAGCGGCGGTCGGTTTGGTTCTGGTTGTGACATTCGCGGCTGGTTGCAGACAGTCGAGCAGCGCTGTGTCTGGCGCGGCTGGCGCTTCTTCCACTGCGGCGAGCAGTTCTGGCGCGACGAATGGGGCCGCTGCGGCGGGTGAGCTGGAGACCTTTTCGGTGCGCGGCAGGATCGTCAGCGTGGATGCGGCGAAGGGAATGGTGGTGCTGGACCACGAGGCCATTCCGGGCTTCATGGACGCGATGACCATGCCCTACAAGCTGAAGGACCCGGGCGTGGTGAGCGAGCTGCATCCCGGCGACCGCATCACCGCGAAGATGCTGGTGCGCAAGGTTGGGGACGAGTACGAGGAACCCGTGCTGGATGAGATCGTGGTGACGGCGCAGGCGCGGCCCGA
>Ga0224555_1004032_pt1 | contig 14029 bp, 11 predicted proteins | sample 714S23034metaG_FD_180687 | JGI IMG/M metagenome (GOLD analysis project Ga0224555, IMG submission 180687) | Peat soil microbial communities from Stordalen Mire, Sweden - 717 S2 30-34 | ecosystem: Environmental > Terrestrial > Soil > Wetlands > Peat | place: Sweden: Norrbotten County, Stordalen...
GTCCATCCTTCAGCAACGCCACCAGCGCGGCTCGCAGCGTATCCGGTGTCACGTCGCGCTGTAGCAGCATCATCGCGGCCCCAGCTTCGACAAGCACCTCAGCGTTCTTGCGCTGATGGTCGTCCGCCGCCGCCGCAAACGGAACCAGCAGCGACGGCTTGCCCGCCGCGCACAGCTCTGCAACCGTACTCCCAGACCGCGCCAGCACCAGGTCCGCTGCCGCATACTGCGCCGGCATGTCCGTCAGAAACGCCTCGACAGACCAGCGCGCTGCGTCGGCTCCGCTCTTCGCATACGCAGCCCTGGTCTCTTCCAGACGCCGCGGTCCGGACTGATGCACAATCGTCAGCCCCGGCACCTCGTCCAGCAACTGGGCCACAATCTGCGGCATCGTGTCGTTGAAGACCTGCGCGCCATTGCTGCCGGCCGTCACCAGCAATCGCGGCGGCGCACCCATCGGCCTTGGCGGCAGCTCAAAGATCTCCGGCCGCACCGGAACCCCCGTCACCTCAGCCTTGCGAAAGTAACGCGTCGTTTGCGCAAAGTTCACCGCCGCAGCTCGCACTCTCTTGCCCACCATGCGGTTGGTCATCCCCGGTACCGCATTTGGCTCGTACGCCAGCGTCGGTACGCGCAGCAGGATCGCGGCGATCATCGCCGGCCCACTCGCATAGCCACCCACGCCCACCACAACCTCGGGCTTGAACTCGCGCAGCAGCGACACACACCGCAACACGCCCACCGGCAGATCGGCCATCGTGCGCAACCGCGTCGCCAGGCTTACATTCTTCAGCTGTCCCGACCGCACCAGTTCCAGCCGAAACCCCGCCTCGGGCACCAGCCGCGTCTCCAGCCCGCGCGCCGTACCCACAAAGCACACATCAGCTCCATGCTGGTCGCGCAGCTCGCGCCCAATCGCCAGCGCCGGAATCACGTGCCCACCGGTCCCACCCCCGGCGATCATCACCCTTAGGCTCCTGCCTGTCTCCTTCATCAATCGATCTCGCGCGTCACATTCAGCAGCACGCCCATACACGCAAGCGTCACAAACACGCTCGTTCCGCCCGACGAGATGAACGGCAGCGGAATCCCCTTCGTCGGCAGCAGTGCAAGCACCACGCTCATATTGAAGAACGCCTGCACCAGGATCACCGTCGTCAGCCCAAATGCCAGGAACCGCGCAAACGGGTCCGTCGAAAGAAACGCAGCCCGCAGCCCGCGATATCCGAGAATGCAGAACGCCGATAGAATGCAGATCGCACCGATCAGCCCCAGCTCTTCGCAGATATTCGCGAAGATAAAATCCGTATGCGGCTCCGGCAGATAGAACAGCTTCTGCCGCCCCTCCATCAATCCAAGCCCGCGAATCCCGCCCGTCCCCACCGCGATCAACGACTGCAGAATATGAAAACCCGCGCCCCTGGGATCGGCCTCAGGATTCAGAAACACCTTCATGCGCGCCGCTCTCCACGCCACATGAAACAGCATGTAATACATCACCGGCGACGCACAGGCCACGGCCGCAAACAGCCACCTCATCCGCAGGCCCGCCAGAAACAGCATCAGCATCAACACCGCCGCGCACACCAGCGCCGTGCCCAGGTCCGGCTCCTTCAGGATCAACCCGATAAACACCAGCGGCGGAATCACCGCGGGCAGAATCGTCTCTTTGATGTTGTCGATCGCATGGATCCTCGTCTGCAGGAACCACGCGAGAAACAGCACGATCATCGGCTTTGCCAGCTCCGACGGCTGAAGCGTAATTCCAGGAAGCCGGACCCAGCGATGCGCTCCGTTCATGCCGCTCATCACAAACACGGCCAGCAGCAGGAGCCCCGTAATCGCCATCGCCGGAAAGATCAGCTTCGGGTTGTTGTACTTGCGATAATTCACCTGCATCAGCACGAACAGCGCAACCATTCCCAGCGCCGCCCAGATCGCCTGCTTGATCACATACGCATACGGCGAACCCAGCGTCGCCTTCGCCAGCACCGCCGACGCGGAGAAGACCGATACCAATCCAAAGAGGACCAGCAGCAGCACCGTCCCGAACAGCCACTTGTCGACGCCAACCCGCTTCGCCATCTGCTTCTACACCTATTCGCTACGGCAATGCCACGATGAGCTCTTTGAACACACGTCCACGCTGCTCATAGTTCTCAAACTGATCAAAGCTTGCACACGCCGGAGCCAGCAGCACCGTATCGCCCGCAACTGCCGCTTCCTGCGCAAACGCAACGGCACGGTCCAGCGTCTTCGCTCCCTCTATCTTCACGACCCCGTCCAGCTGGCGCTCAATCTTTTCTGCCGCTGAACCAATGGTGATAACCGTCTTCACGCGCTCGCGCAGCAACGGCGCCAGCACCGTGTAGTCCGAGCCCTTGTCCTTGCCGCCCAGAATCAAGTGAATTCCGCCCGGAAACGCCTCGATCGCCTTCATTGTCGCATCCACATTCGTCGCCTTGGAGTCGTTGTAATACCGCACCCCAGCCACCTCGCGCACGAACTCCAGCCGGTGCTCCACCGCCTTGAACGCAGCCACCGTGCTCCGAATCGTCTCACTCGCTACGCCCGCAAGCCGCGCCGCGCACACTGCCGCCAGTACATTCTCGACGTTGTGCGCTCCGGCCAGCGGAATCTCCGCCACCGGCATCACCGGCTCCGGCTTCGCCCCCTCGCGCGGCGTAAAGAAGATCGACTCGCCATGCACGAACGCTCCCTGCTTGATCGGCCGCCGCCCGCTGAACCAGTAAATCTGCGCCTTCGTCTTGGCCGCGACCAGCTGCGTATCCTTGTCTTCGCCGTTCAGCACAAGGAAGTCCTCCGCCGTCTGAAACTCCGTAATTCGCGCCTTCACCGCCGCATACACCGCAAAGCTGCCGTGGCGATCCAGGTGGTCCGGCGTGATATTCAACACCAGCGCAATGCGCGGCTTGAACGTCTCCACCGTCTCCAGCTGAAAGCTCGAAACCTCGATCACGCTCCATGTCTCTGGCGTGCTATCCGCCACCAGCGCCGTCACCGGCAGACCAATATTCCCGCCCACCAGCGTCGGCCGGCCCGCCGCCTTCAGGATCTCGCCGAGCAGCGTGGTCGTCGTCGTCTTTCCATTCGACCCGGTGACCGCAACGATCTCACCCAGCAAAAACTCCGCGCCCAACTCCAGCTCGCCGATGATGTGCGCTCCCATCGCGCGCACCTGCTTCAACTCCGGCGTCGACATCGGCACGCCGGGGCTCACCACAATCAAGTCCTGGCGGCGAAACGTCAGCAACCCATGGCTTCCCGCCTCGACCATGTAGCCCTGCTCCAGCATCTCCGATATCTCCGCAATCAACGTCGCCGGCCGCGCATCGCTCACGGTCACGCGAGCGCCGCGCGCCTTCAAAAAATGCGCCGCCGCCAGCCCGCTCTTCCCGAGACCCACTACCAACACGCGCTTGCCGCTTAGCTCTACGCTCAACTGCTTTCCCTCTGCTTCCTGTTTTCTGTCACCGGCTTTTATTCCCTGATCCAATCCCTAATCCCTGTTTTCTGTTTTCTGTTTTCTGTTTTCTATTTCATCTCACCTCAACTTCAGCGTCATCAGCTCTCCAACCACTCCATCAGCGCCGCCGTCACCTGCTCCGGCCGCTCCAGCGCCGACAGATGCCCGCACTCAGGGACGGTCACCAGGCGAGCACCCGCAATTCCACGGACGATCTCAACGGCAATATCCGGCGGCGTCAACTCATCTCCGTCCCCAACCAGCACTATCGTTGGACAACGAATGTCGCCGAGAGTGGGCCGCGAATCCGGACGATTCATGATCGCCGTCTGCTGGCGGATGAATCCCTCCACTCCAGTCTCCTCAGCCATCTGCCGGATGAGGTCCCGCAGACGCTCATCGCTCCAACGCATCCCGTGGATGAGCCGCGGAAAGAGCCCGTCAGCGATCTCGCTCATCGAAACCGTCCCGGCAAGGCCTATCTGCGTGCGGCGATTCGCCATCTGTTCAGGCGTGTCCGGACGGGCACTCGTATCGAGCAGCGCGAGTTTCGCAACACGCTCCGGTGCCTGGCGCATGATTTCGAAGCTCACATAGCCGCCCATCGACAAGCCGATCAGGGCAAAACGCTCTGGTGCTGAAGCGAGAATGGAGCGAGCGATCTCCGCCATGCTCTCGTGATGCCCATGTTGGGCGATAGTCACCGGTCCGACCGTCCAGAGCGATGGGATCTGCTCAGCGTATAGCCGCGGCGAGCAAATGAGACCCGGGATACAGACGACAGGAAGCGTGTTGGTCATGTAGAACTCCTGCCTTATGATGCCTATCAAATGCTGAACCGAACAGAGCATGACACGGATGCCCAAGATGAGAACTTCAAGTCTTGGAAGTCCGAACAGATTGCTTTAATCATCGTAGCTTCAGCGTCGTCAGCGCAAACAGCGCAAACACCAACGCCATAATCCAGAACCGCGTAATCACCTTCGACTCCGACCAGCCCATCAACTCAAAGTGATGATGCAGCGGCGCCATCTTGAAAATCCGTTTCCCATTCCGCAGCTTATAACTTCCTACCTGCAGGATCACGCTCAGTATCTCAAGAACGAAGACACCGCCGATAAACGGCAGCAACAACTCCTGCTTGATAATCACCGCGACCGTGCCAATCGCCCCACCCAGAGCCAGCGATCCCACATCGCCCATGAAGACCTCCGCCGGATGCGCGTTGTACCAAAGAAACCCAATACTTGCCCCGACCATCGCTCCGCAGAAGATCGTCAGCTCGCTCACCATCGGCATGCGCTGCAGTTCGAGATAGTCGGCGAATACCACGTGTCCGCTCACATACGTCAACACCGTCAGCGCTCCAGCCGCGATGATCGTGCACCCGATCGCCAGCCCATCCAGCCCGTCCGTCAGGTTGACCGCGTTGCTCGAGCCCGTAATCACCAGCATCACAAACAGCACAAACGGCACAAACGCCAGCGGCCAAAGATGCGGGTAGCTCAACAGGCTGCCGATAATCAGGTCCGGCTGAAAGCGCTTGATAAACGGCACCATCAGCCTCGTCGAATACGCATGCTGACCGCGCATCACCAGCAGCGCAATCGCAATCGCTGCGCTTGCGATAAATTGAAACAGCAGTTTCTGCCGTGATGTCAGCCCCTGGTTCCGCTTATTCACCACCTTGATGTAATCGTCCGCAAACCCGATTGTCCCAAACGCCACCGTCGAGAACATCACCAGCCACACATACGGGTTCGCCAGGTTGCTCCACAGCAACGTCGGCACCAGGATCGAGATGCAGATCAGCACCCCGCCCATCGTCGGTGTTCCACCCTTCTTCTGGTGGCTCTGCGGTCCCTCTTCCCGTATGTATTGGCCAATCTGAAACCGTCGCAGACGGTCGATCACAAACGGGCCAATCAACAGCCCGATCAACATCGCCGTCATGCTCGCGAAGGCACAGCGAAACGTGACGTAGCGAAAGATCCGGAAGACCGGAAAGTACGGAAACAGCTTTTGATACAGCAACCAATAGAGCAACGGAACTTGCCTCGTGAAAATCGTCGAACCGGGCTGTACAGCCGCAGGTCACGGCTAATCTTACCCCGCACGGTTGTGTTTCTTTCTGTCATTTCCCCCGGCAATGTCGAATGGGGAATCTGCATCTGCACATAGCGGCGTCTTACTTCATGCTTTACGGCAAATCCAGCCCCTCCAATGCCCGCTCCAGCCGCACCCCGCGCGAGGCTTTTAGCAATACCACATCGCCCTCCCGCAGATTCGCCCGCAGCCACTCCCCGGCCAGTTCCGGCGACTCCACGAACTCCGCCGCAACGCCCGCCGCCCTGGCTCCCTCCACCAAATCTTTCGCCAACCCGCGCACACCCAGCACGAAGTCCAACCCTGCCATCGCCGCGCCACAACTCCCATGCAGCGACCCCCCATCCGCTCCCAGTTCCAGCATTTCCCCCGCCACCACGATCCGCCGCTTCGCCTGCGTGTTGCGCAACGCCTCAACCATGCCATCCAGCGCGCTCGGATTGGAGTTATACGTGTCATTCACGATCTCCGCGCCGCGCCACGCAATCACATTTCCCCGCCTCTCCGTTGGCCGCATGCGCTCCAGCGCACCACAACCTTCCCGCAGATCAACGCCACTCAGCCTCCCCACCGCGATGGCTGCCAGAGCGTTCAGCACATTATGCCGGCCGGGCAAGCGCAGCACGATCGGAAACCTGTCCTCTCCGACGACAGCCGTAAACCTCGTCCCATTCAGCCCCATTTCCTTGATCTCCACCGCGCGCACCGCGCAGCCCTCACCCGTCCCGAAGAACACCGCGCGCTCGCCCATCCCGCGGCCAAATACACGCACCCGCTCATCATCTCCGTTCAGCACGGCAATGCCGTCCTCAGGCAGTGCCTCAATCAGCTCATACTTCGCGCGCGCAATGCCTTCGATGCCATCCTCAAAATATTCCAGATGCACCCCCGCCACATTCGACACCACCGCCCAATCCGGCTCCGCAATCTTTGCTAGCGCACGAATCTCACCCGGATGATTCATACCCATCTCCACCACCGCAACCTCGTGCTCCGGTTCCAGCCGCAACAACTGCAGAGGCAGCCCAAAGTGGTTATTCAGATTGCCTTCGCCCTTCAGCACCTTAAACTTCGTCGCGAGAACCTCCGCCACGCACTCCTTCGTGGTCGTCTTCCCCGCCGACCCCGTCACGCCAATCACGCGCTTACCCCACGCCCGGCGCACACGATTTGCCAGCCGCTGCATCGCTTGCAGCACGCAATCCGCATCATCATCCGGAACCCGCAGCAGCCGCGCCTCCTCCACCGCAGCCGGCTTCAACCACCGCATGCTCACCACGGCAGCCACCGCACCGTCCGTCAGCGCCGCCTCGACATACTCATGACCATCGACGCGCTCGCCCTTCACCGCAAAAAACAGCTCCCCCACGCCAATCGTCCGCGAGTCGATCGAATATCCCAGCGCCTCCGCGCTCGTATCGAACTCGCCCTCCGCATGAATCCAATCCGCAATCTGTCCCAGTGTCAGCCTCACGCGCTCACCTCATCCTTCATCACACGCAACACCCGCTCTGCCTCCGCCACATCGTCGAATGGCACCACCCCATCCGCGAAGATCTGCACCTTCTCATGCCCCTTGCCCGCGAGCAGAACAATATCCCCCGGCTTCGCCGCGCGGATGGCAATCTCGATCGCTGCACGCCGGTCTTTCTCAACAATGAACATCACATCAGTCGCACGCACACCTACCATGACCTCATCGATAATCTGCAGCGGCTCTTCACTGCGCGGGTTATCGCTGGTCACCACCACCAGGTCACTCGCCGCACCTGCAACGCGCCCCATCTTCGGACGCTTGGTCCTGTCGCGATCCCCACCGCAGCCGAACATCGCAATCACGCGCCCACCGTGCTCACTCACCAGATCTCTTCCCAACGCGATCAAATTCGCCAGCGCATCATCCGTATGCGCATAGTCCACGACAACCGTGAAACCCACAGCTCGCGATCCCGCGACAACCTCAAACCTTCCCGGAACCTGCCGCAACTCCTTCGCCGCCGTCGCAATCTGCTCCAGAGTCAACCCCCGCGCGAACGCAGCGCACCCCGCCGCCAGCAGGTTGTACACGTTCACTCGTCCCGTCAGAGGCGACTGCACCGCAACCTCGCCGCGCGGCGACCGCAACCGGAATCTGGTCTCGCCAGCATGCAGCGTCACATCCACCGCTCGCCAAAGCCCCGCGTCGATCCCATACGTCACCAGCTCGCATCCCGAAGCCGCCGCAATCATCTGCTCCGCCGCCGCATCATCCGCGTTGATCACCGCAACCCCCGGCGCCTTCGCTCCAACGCCCTCAAACAGCCGCGCCTTCGCCTCCGCGTACTTCTCCATCGTCCCGTGATAATCCAGGTGATCCTGCGTCAAATTTGTAAAGATCGCGACATCCACCGGCAGCCCCCACACGCGCTCCTGCTCCAGCGCGTGGCTGCTCATCTCCATCACCGCCTCCGTGCATCCCGCGCGCGCCCCCTCGGCAAACACTGCCAGCACATCGCGGCTCTCCGGAGTCGTATGCTCGCTCTCGCGCACCTCATCGCCAACATGCGTCTCGATCGTCCCGATCAGCACGCTCTTCCGCCCCACACTCCGAAGCATCTGCTTCAGCAGAAACGCCGTTGTCGTCTTGCCGTTAGTCCCCGTCACTGCGCTTAGCTTCAACTTCTTCTGCGGATCGCCAAAGACCTTCGCGCTCACCTCCGCCAGCGCTCGTCTCCCATGCTCCACCAGCGCCAGCGCCAGCTCCGGCTGCTGCATTCGCAGATCGACAAACACCTCCAGCGAGTCCGTCACGATCGCCGCCGCACCCTTACGAATCGCTGCATCGATATAGCGATTCCCGTCCGTCGTCCCACCGCGCATCGCCACAAACACATCACCCGAGCTCACACGCCGCGAGTCGTACTGCACACCGCGCACCTCGATGTCGCGCCGCCCTGCCGTCTCGATCACGCGCACCGCAGCGATAGCTTCACTCCATTGCATCTCTTGATTTTAGGCTGACCGCCTCAAGGTTCCCACCCATCCCCTCGACGCTCGTCTCAGCGCGCGAACCGCACCACAATCTCCGTACCCACCGGCACCATCGTTCCCACCGCCGGAGCCTGCTCCTGCGCCAGTCCGCTGCCCAGCGTCTGCACCCTCAACCCAAGGCTCCCCGCACGTTCCACCACCGCTCGTAAATCGGCTCCATGGAACTCCGGCACCGACACCCGCTTGCCCGCGTCGATCACCACAGCTCCATTGCCGCGCGCCTGCACCTGCGGCCGGATCACTGGAGCCGCCACGCGCGCGTTCGCAGTAACGGCTGCATTCGGCATCACCGATGTCGTATTCCCGTTCTTGTGAAACTCAGCGAGCACCTTATCCGGCAGCGCGCTCAGGCCAGCATGCTGCGGCTTCTGCTTGGCCGCTATATCGAAAGCCTGGTCCGCACTCTGGTTCTCTGCCATCGCCGCCGCGTTTGCCGGCTGCCGCAGCGGATCATCCGCCGGCAGACTATTCACATCGTCGAACATCGCATTCAAGTCGCCAACCTGCTGGTCCGGAACATCGTCCTGCTCCGCCGCATTCTGGGCCTGCTGCATCTGCTGCGGCGTCTTCAGCGGCTGATCGTGCGGCACCCCCAGGTACTCCAGCACCTGCTGCGCCACATCGTGAAACACCGGCGCACTCACCGCCGCACCATACAAGCTGCCTACCGTCGGCGTATCGATCACCACCGTCACCGAGATCGCCGGCGCACTCACCGGCGCAAACCCAGCAAAGCTCGCCACCAGCTTCGTATGCGAGTACGTGTGCGTCGCCGGATCGATCTTCTGCGCCGTCCCCGTCTTGCCCGCCGAGCTGTATCCGTTCAACTGCGCCGCCTTGCCCGTCCCCTCTGTCACAATGCCCGCCATCATGGCGCGCATCTTTGCCGCAGTCAGTTCGCTGATCACACGATGCGCGCCGTCCGGCAACTTCGTCGGCAACTGATACACCGGATGAAACGGCTGAGCCTGCAGCCGCGGATCTCCCTTCATCTCGTCAGTCGACTGCAGCAGCACGTGCGGCGGCATATACACGCCTCCGTTCGCAATCGTCGACACCATCGTCACCAGTTGCACCGGCGTCACAGCGATTTCTTGCCCAATCGAGATAGACAGGATGCTCGTCGCTCCCCACTTGTGTGGGGCCTGCAACAGCCCTTTCGTCTCGCTTGGCAGCTCAATGCCGGAGCGCTCCCCAAAGCCATAGGCCTTGATGTAGGAGTAGAATTTGTCCGGGCCCAGCTTCAGCGCCATCTTCGCCGCGCCCACGTCGCTCGAGTGCTCGAGCGCATACTGCACCGTCACCTTGCCGAAATGATCATCCTTGTCGTCATGCAGCGTGCGGCCGTACATCGTCATCGCGCCGCCCTGGCAATCCACGATGTCCGTCGGCTGCACGCCCGCCGCATCGATCGCCGCCGAGTACGTCACCAGCTTGAACGTCGACCCCGGCTCATACACATCGCTCACCGCCAGATTCGTCAGCGAGTCCGCATCCAGATGCCGTGAGTCGTTGGGATTGAACCGCGGGCTCACAGCCAGCGCCAGGATCTGCCCGGTGCGCGGATCCTGCACCACCACCGTTCCATGCGATGCCTTCACCTTGGCCATCTGCGCATCCAGTGCGCGCTCCGCCATGTACTGAATATTCGAGTCGATCGTGAGTACCAGGTTCTCACCCGGCATCGGATCGCTCTCATCCGACCCCAGCACATGCCGCTTCGCATCGATCGCCGTCAGCTCGTGCCCCGGCTCTCCATGCAGCTCATCGTCGAACTTGCGTTCCAGGCCGCCGAGTCCATCGTCATCCGTGCCCACATATCCCAGCACATGCGCCGCCAGATCGCCATTCGGATAGAAACGCTTGAACTCCTTCTGGAAATAAATCCCCTTCAGATTCAACTCGCGAATGCGGTTGGCGATCTCCGGATCGACCTTCCTCGCCACCCACGCAAAATGCCGCGATGCATTGAACCGCGCATCGATCTGCTGCTCCGTCGTGAAGTGGTCCTGCGGATCGACATGCACGATCTTCGCCAGCAGCGCCGCATCGTCCGCACGGTTCTCCCCCACCTCGCTTGGCACCGCATACACGCTGTCCACCAGCACCGTCATCGCCAACTCGCGCAGATTGCGGTCGTACAACACGCCCCGGTGTGGCGCTACCTCGAACGTCCGCTGTTGCTGCTGCTTCGCGCGATCGACGAACTCACTATGCCGCACCACCTGCAGCCAGCTCAGACGAACAGCGATGGCCGCCGACCAAACGCAAAAAAACATCGCTACGTAGACAAACCGCACCCGGCGAATGGGTGCGGTCAGCTTCTGCCGTGACGACTGTTTCATCCTGGAATTCCTGTTCTCTGGCAATGCTCTCCGCGACTCACGAAGGGCTTTGCGATCAGCTAATTCCCGGCCAGAACGGGCATGTGCGCCTGTGCCATCACCGCTGTTGTTCCGTCCATGCCATCCGGCCTCACGACCTGTCCAGGCAGCGGCTCATCCAGCCCCAACTGCTTCGCAATATGGTCGATACGCCCTGGATCGCTCAACTGCGCCTCGTTCAGCTGCAGCTGCCGGTTCTCCTCGCGCAACTGCTCCACCTGCGTCTTCTGCGCTTCCACCCGGTAGCCCACCTCGATCGCCGAAAAGTGCTGCCACACATACACCATCGTCAGCGCAAAGAACAGCGTCATCGCAATCGTAAAGCTGCGCATCTCCCGCCGCCGTTCCGGATCATCGGCCTTCACGATACGGCTGTTGTCGATGTGCTTGGAGAAGAACATCTCCGGTGTCGGTCCGCGCCGCCGCGCGCGCTGCTGCTCGAACAGCTCGCGGTTGCGCTGGGCCACGCCCAGCCCTCGGCGCTGGTTTGGCCGTGCCTGCATCTCCGCCATCTCTCGTCCTGCCATTGCCATCGTTGCCATCGCGCTACCTCCGCCTGAACTCTTCCAACTCTGCAAGCCTCGTCCGCCCAACTCGTCTTTGCGAGTGCAACCCGGGCCGGGGTTGCTGATGGGGGAAGGGACTTTTTCGTACGTTGGTTGTCTTTCGCCTGAAAGCGCGGCAGGACAACCCCGGCCCGATCTCTAAACTTTTTCCGCGGCCCTCAGCTTGGCGCTTCTCGACCTTGGATTTCTCAGCGCCTCTTGCTCTTTTGCCACGACCGGCTTCTTCGTCAAAATCTTCAGGACACCGGCTTTCGCACTTGCGCGAAAGCTGTCCTTCACCAGCCGGTCCTCCAGCGAGTGGAAGCTGATCAGCACCACCCTGCCTCCCGGCTTCAGCAGAGATCCCGCGCTCTTCAGCAGCGATTGAATCTCTCCCAGCTCATCATTCACTCGAATCCGAAGCGCTTGAAAGGTGCGGGTCGCCGGATGAATCTTGTCGCCTTTCATGGATGGGGCGACGGCCGATATCACTCGAGCGAGTTCCGCTGTCGTTGATATCGGCCGCGCCCTAACCACGGCTCTGGCGATTCTCCGCGACCTCCTTTCCTCTCCGAATTCGTAAATCAAGTTCGCGAGATCTTCTTCGTCCGCCTGATTTACCACTTGTTCGGCCGTCAGCTCGCTGCGCGGATCCATCCGCATGTCCAGTGGCCCCTCGGCCCGAAAGCTAAACCCTCTGTGCGCCTCACCCAGCTGCATGCTGCTCACGCCAAAGTCCGCAAGCAATCCATCCAGCTCTCCGGGCCTGATCACTTCAGCGATCTCCGAGAACGGCCGCGCCACATACTCAACCGTGGGCATCCCGCCTTCGGATTCGGCTCCCAGCTCCTCAGCCAAAGCCTCCAGCCGAGCCTTCGCCTTGGCCATCGCCTGCTCATCGCGATCGAAGCAGATCAACCTGCCCTTCGCTCCGAGCTTCCTCGCAATCGCCGAGGAGTGACCCGCAAATCCCAGCGTCGCGTCAACCACCACGCCGCCTGGACGCACATTTAGATATTCCAGACTCTCTTCCAAAAGAACCGGTACATGTTGCGGTTCAGCCATCTCGTCCGCCTCATGCGTCCCACTCGGGGACTCGAAACCTAAATTCCTGCCGCTCCCAACGCGTCCATATCGGCGTCGGTCAACGGATTCTCCGCCAGACGCGCTCTATGCTTCTCGTCGTTCGCAACTGCCAGGTGCGTCTGCAATCCCAGCACTGCTACATCGCCTGCCAGCGCCGCCGCCTCGCGCAGCAACTGCGGAATCAACAACCTTCCCTGCGCGTCCATCTCCACAACCTGGCCGTAGTAGTTCGTCACGTCCAGAAACTTTCTCGCCGCGCTTGAAGGAGCCTTCGCCAGCGCATCCTCAATCCGCTCCCACTCCTTCATCGGGTACAGCTCAGCCCGCTTGCCGTCCATGCTCGTAATAAAGAACTGCGGCCCATACAACTCATCCACACGACGCTTGAAGTCCGCCGGAACCTTCAGCCGGCCCTTCTCATCGATACGTGTTGGGTGATTGCCGCGAAACATTCCAAAACCTCAACGGGGTATCTATCCAAAGACTCGCTTCTGCCCCCCTGTTGTCTTACTATCGGCTCAGAGGGGAAGTTACTTTACCCTTTTGACCACTTTCTTCCACTTCGTTCCACTAAGAATGTCGCGCGATGCACAGGATAGCAAGTAAAATCTCGAGGTTTTGTTCCCTGTTTTCCGCTGGAAATGTGGAAAATCCAGCATATAGGGTTCGATGATTGCATGACCACAACATCTTGTGTTATCTCAACTGAGTCGTCCCCACCTACTCACTTGCCACCCCACAAAGCTTCCTGTAAGCGAAATAAAAGCGAAAGTCCCCTTAACCGATCCTCGGATCTCTCCCATTCGATTCCTGGTCCTTCTTCTTCTTCAAAACCCACAGCAGGTAAAGCAGCACCGCCATGTTGATGACCAGCAGGCCGACCTTATACAGCGAAAACTTCTCCAGCAACTCATAACTCTCCCACGGCAGCCCCATTGCCGTAAGGATCACAGTGAAGTATTCCGCCCAGCTCATCTCCATCACCAGCCCCGTGCCCTCCACCACGCAAACCGCCGCATACAGAATCGAGAGCAGCCCCGCACGTCGCAGTTCGTGGCTATTGATCAGGCCCACCTTATCCATCAGGATGCCTACAAAGCGGCTCTCGGGATCAATCCGCAAGGCATCGATGATGTGCATCAACACACCGCCGACATTCTTATTCACCAGGTGCAGAGCTCCTGCTCCAACCGCGGTGAAGAAGAGTGCCTTACTCAGCTTGAGCACCCCCACCAACTGCAAGCCGCGCTCATGGCCGATCTTCGGCTGCGCACGCCCCATCCTTGATCGGGCGTTCTTCCTTCTAGATATCCCTCGCGACGGGTTCTGAATCTGCATGGTCTCGCTTCCAGTTGACGGTTGCCCCGCTGCTTTGTCAACGCTGCTTTGTC
>Ga0224555_1004033_pt1 | contig 14028 bp, 17 predicted proteins | sample 714S23034metaG_FD_180687 | JGI IMG/M metagenome (GOLD analysis project Ga0224555, IMG submission 180687) | Peat soil microbial communities from Stordalen Mire, Sweden - 717 S2 30-34 | ecosystem: Environmental > Terrestrial > Soil > Wetlands > Peat | place: Sweden: Norrbotten County, Stordalen...
CGAGCATCCGGGACGAACCGGGATTGTCGCCCCTCCGTCCTGCGAACCATCACGGAGACTGATCCGGCGGTAGTTCCAGCAGCGCGGGCGTGGCATGAGCAGCGTATCGATGGCGTACACTGCCAATGCGCCGACAGCCTGCAAAATGTCGGCGATTGCCGGCGTGCCGGGGCACGGATAGCGGTCGTCGTTGATCATGTCCGGGAAGAGGCACGCGATGCACGGCCCTCCCCGTTCCTGGATGAAGACATAGCCGTGATCGCCGCTCGTGCTGACAGCGGCAAATACAACTGGCACACCCATGCTGCGAAAGTGCCTGCTCGCCGCCACGCGGGCCGGGTTGTTGTCCACGCCGCAGATGGCGACGTCGCACTTCAAATCCACTCTCCGCTCAATCGCTTCTTCCAGCCGAAACGCGTACCCGAGAACCTCTGTCGCGGATATGCACTCCGGTTGAAGGTTATGCGCGAGGGCCAGGGCCTTGTTCCTGCCGAGATCCCGCGCATAGAATCGCTGGCGGTTCAGATTGCTCACCTCGACGATGTCATCATCGAGCAGCGTGATTGCGCCGACGCCCTTGCGGACCAGCGTCGGCGCAATCTGCGAAACGATTCCGCCTGCTCCGATGCAAAGCAACCGAGTTCGCGAAAAGACCGACTGCTCGAATCCCGGAATCTTCCCCTGCCGGTCTTCGGCACCCTGAATGGTCTTGCCCTTAAGCAGTATCGAAGTTGGCGAGGCGGTAAATGCCGGGCGCATGGTTCTCTACTCCCTGTCCGTGGATTTCGATCTCGAGGTTCTGATCGAGCCGCACGAAGCGGATGAAGCCATCGCGGCTGAAGATAGCCATGACGGCAACGTGTCCGGCGCTCTCCAGCCGTTGCTGGAAGTTTCGGTCCGTGCCCGAAGGCATGGTGGCCTCGGCTCCTTTTCCGGGATGGCTGTGGAAGTGGCCGAGGAGCCGGTGCCCGAACTGTTCCAGCTTGATGAGCAGCCCGTGCGTGGCCTTGGGCTCGCCCGTGACGCCCATCATGGAGCGCTTCTGGTGCGCGAACTCGGCCCACTGGTCGAGGACGAGCGCGCCATCAATCTCCGTGCCGGTGACAAAAAAGAACTGCTCGTCCTGATCGGCGGTCAGCTTGCGGAAACATTCGTGGAGAAACAACGAACTCACCACGTAGCGCCGTCGCTTTTTCGCCTCACGGGCTTCCTGCGCCAGGCCATCCAGTGTCGCGATGAACTCATTCGTGCGTTCGACGTGCTCCAGCTTTTGCCGGGCCAGGTCGTCTTCGAAAGAGCGTGAGGCCTGTCCAAGCTGGTGAATCAGAGTTTCCCGGCGCTGCACCAGCTCGTGGCGCTTGGCGTCGAACAACTTTGAACTTGTGTCCGCCGTCTGCATAAAACTAGTGCCCCTCCAAGGCTTCGTGCAGAATTCGTTCGATGCTCATGATCCCTGAGCTCACGTCCCGGGGTTGCCGAGACATGTGCACCTCGTACCAGCCGTCTCCCCGGTTCTGGAAGCAGGTCCAATGGCTGTGACGTTCCATGGCCTGGGGAGGCTGGTAAATGTGAAAGCGAAAGTATCCGCGGTGCGGTTCGTCCGCGTGACCGTAGAACGAGCCGTAAATAGTCCGATAGGAGCCGGTGTAGCGATTCTCCTCGCGCTTCCATCCGCGTTCCTGCCAGTAGGGGATGATGCGCCGCTCGACCTTGACTGCGGGGCCGTGCCCCCGCACCAGCCGCGAGATGATCTCGCGGATGGCAGCGGGGGCAGGCCTGCTACCGATGTCCTTTACGCGCACAGAGGCAGCACTCCGACATCGGCCTTGGTCGAAGCGAAGATCTTCTCGCCGTCTTTAACCTTGTCGTAGACCGACTCGGCGGCGGCGAAAAAGGGTTCGTTGGGGCCTTTGGACAGCAGGTAGTCGTCAAGGTGCAGTTCGTTGAGGATATCGCCCGCGGTGGTGCCGGGCTGGATATGAACGTCATGGATTTGGCCGCTTCCGGCCACAACAACAGACAACTTTTTCATAGACACACCTCTCCTGTATGAGTTGGGTTCAGACTGTTGCGGACTTGGGAGAGCAGGACTGCTTCCCATCCTTATTAAAGCGACCGCCTGTCAGTAGGCGGCCACAAGAAAAGAGACCAGGAACAAGTCTTGGTCTCTTTGCGTGCCATTGCCCTTATGGATCGAGCAGGGGCACAACATCCGTGAGCCTGCCTGGAGTAAAGGTCAGGTCGCGTTCTACAGAAAGCCCGAGCGGGTTGCGCACGGACTCCAGCTCAGAAAGGCAGCAGTAGCCGAACTCGTTTTCGAGCCCCTGTACGAAGCCGAAGAACAGGAAGTCGTCGCCTCGCGGTTCGCCCTCCAAGATCCACCACGTCCAGCATGTGCCGGGCATGAAGAATTTGGCGTGCACGATTGGCTCAGCTTCGCCTTCCTGCGCGTATAGCGGCGGCAGGCGGGCTTTGAGTTCCTCCGTGAGAAGCTGCATGGACTACATAGCCTCAAACAGCTTCTTGGCTTCGTCGAATTTCTGGAGCTGGCGTTTCTTGGCGTTCAGCTCCTCTTCCGCCTCGGCGATCTCCGCGCGCAGCTTGTCGGCTTGTTCGAAGAGCACCTCAACGGGCGTCTTTTTCTTCCACGGTCTGCGGGTATCCGGCTGCTTGGCCGGAGCCGCCTTTGGTTCCTGGGTCTTGGGTGCGGGCATTGTCGTTCTCCTTCTGGTGTTCAAGTTCCTCACGTTGCTGGTTCACCCAGGCTTCGAGCTTTCTGATCGCTTCGCGCTTCACGGGAAGCTCGATGTGGGTGTAGGTTGCGTGCACGGATTTGCCGGTGGAGTGGCCCATGAGCGCCATGCGGACTTCCTGCAGGACGCCGGATTCCATCAGGCGGGTGTTGAAGGTGTGGCGCAGGTCGTGGAAGCGGACGTGGCGGACACCCGCTCTTTTCAGAGCGCCGCCCCACGCGCGCTTGATGATGCGCACTGGCTCGCCCTGGTAGGCAATGACGATGCCTTCGCTCTTGCGGTTCGCCGAGAGCAGCCGGTAGAGCCGGTCGCTCAGCGGGATCTCGCGCGCTTCGCCTTCCGGCGTCTTCGAGCGTGTGACCGACAGCAGCTTGCGCGGGAAGTCGATGTCCTCCCAGCGTTGGTTCGTGATCTCGCCCCGCCGCATGCCGGTGTCAAGCGCCGCCGTCACCATGAGCTTCAGGTGCGGCGCGGCAGCTTCCAGGAGTAGTTGCTCCTCGGCAACATCCAGGATCGCCCTGCGGGTTCTGCGCTCGCGGGCCATTTTCATGCGGGCGAGCGGATTGGCCTGGATGAGTTGCTCATCAACGGCCCAGTACAGGATGTGCCGCAAGACGCTGAGGTCCCGGTTGACGGTGGCGTCCTTCAGGGGACGCCCGATCCTGCCGGTCATTCGCGCCCGCCGGAACTCCTCGGCCATAGGCTTGGTGAGCCGCAGTACCGGAGTCTCGACGAAAAACGGCAGCAGGAACTTCAGGTGGTAGACGTGGTGCTTGTGGGCGATGCCGCTGGCGATGAAGCGGGCGGCAAGCTCGCCGAATGTGATGCGTGGGTCGGCCTCGACGACCTGGAACCGTTTGGCATTGGCCTCTTCCTTGAACTTTGCTTCAATGGTTTCGGCCTGCCTGTGGTTGGACGTGCCGGTGCTGGCCTGATGGCGGATGCCATCGATGTAGAAATACGACCAGTAGACGCTCCCTCGTTTGAGCAGGCTCAACGGATTGTTATTCCTCCTTTGCTTTGTTGTTCGTAGATCCAGCGAATGACCTGATCCCGGTAGAAGATCAGTCGGCCGCTGGCCCCGGACCGGAAGTGCGGAAGCCCTCTCGGCAAGAGGGTCTGCCTTACGGTCCAGGGCGAACAGCCGATGAGCCAAGCCGCGGTCCGGATGTCCATCGGGACACCCAGCCAGAGCCCAGGCGGTACTCCGGAAGCCGGCTTCACGGGAAGCGCCCCGCCGCCGGAGGGCACCCAGGATGGCCCCGGTTGGCCCAGAATCGGCCCGGGTTGGCCCGGCCAAGCCCTCGGCCAGTGGTGGCCGGGGGGAGGGGCCAAAAAGCCGCGGATTGGCGCGGGTTTGCGCGCCACGGCGACCACGCGAGTGTCAGTGGATGAGGCCACCTTTGCGGAGATCAGTGCTTGTCTTGTTTTTTTGATTGCCATAAGGAACGCAGTGCCTTTTGAATGAATTTGGGCAAGTGGATGTACAGCCACCAGAGCATGGCGAGGATGAATAACAGAGCGACAAGTTGTGCTTGGATCTGGCCGTTGGTGGCCAGCTCGCGCAGCATGGCAACCGCCACAAGGACGAGCAGCAATGCAAGGATGAGGCCGGGCAGCAGCGAAGCCGCAAACAGCATCGGCTGCAGCCAAAGCGACAGCCGTGGGGCGGGCGTGCTGAGATCCCGCGAGCCGCACTGCGAGCAGACCTCGGCATAGCGCGGATTCAGGTGCCGCGCCGGGCAGAGCTTGGCATCGTAGCTTGCGCCGCAGTGGTTGCAGAACAGCGGTTCGCCGGAGGTCAGCTTGTGGCACTGAGGACAGAAACGCATGGGAACTCCTAGATGAGCGAGTGCCTTGCTTCGCCAGCTGGCCGGAGCCAGATGGGCGACCAAAGCGCGCGCTCGTGAATTTGTTCGAAAGTGCACAGCCAGAAGATCTTGTCCGATTGCTTGGCCACAACCGCGCGGATGTGTTGCAGGCGTTTGTCGGTAGTGGCGACAATCAGCACGCGAAACTGCGGCTGGCGGAAGAGCTTCGGGAACTCACCAGACAACGCCAATTGCAGGTACGTCTGGACCTTCTTCTGCCAAACGCCAAGTGCCTCCGTGCCCAAGTCCGCCTCGACAAACATCGAGCGCGTTGCGCCGTCAACGACGAGTTCGAAGTAGCCATCGGGGATCAGTGGAATCGCCTGTGTCAGCGGTTCGCGGAAGGTGATCCAGCGGGCACAGCGGATGTCCGGGCGGGGCAACTGCTGGTGTTTCACAGCCAGGTAGATCTCATTGATGGCGAGCCGATGGAGCAAGAACGGACTTGTACCGAAGATGCTCTGCCGCATCGGCAGCCCCGCGACCTCTGCGCCCACCGTCGCCGCTCCTCTGGGAGACAGCGTGTAGAGAGCCTTCTGGCCGTGGCCAGCGCTGCCAATGAAGATGCGGCGCAAGAGGCCAGCCCGGGACAAACGCAGCAGTCGGTCGTTGGCGCGCCGGATCGAGTCAAAGCCCGCGGCCACCTGCGCCTGCTCGCGGTCAATGACGCGCATGACGCCGAGTTCACGGAAGAGCTGGCGGTCCCGCTCTTGAATGACCAGACCGATTTTTCTATTCCCAGTCATGCAGAGCCTCCCCCGTGGTGATCCGCATCGACTCGTGGCGACGCCGGATCGCAGCTTCGATCTCGGTCCTGCGACGCGCCCAGCGCTGTAGGCTGCGCGCCAGCAGGTCGCGGGCGTCGCCTTCCGGCTGGGCGATTGTTGGCACGATGGCCCGTTCGACGCGCTGGTGGCCGGATTTCAGCACCAGGTGGCGCTGGGGTAAGTTCTTCAGTTCCTGGGCCAGGGTCCGGCCGCCATCGAGCGTGCCAGCCACCTTTTCGGCGTCGCTTGACGAGAGCTGAAAGTAGATATGGCTGCCGACGGCAGCCAGCGCCGACCGCATGGCGGGCGGGTACTGGTCCAGGAACTGATTGGCGCTGACGAGCGAGGCCCCGAACTTCCGCGCTTCAGACAGAAGCGTTTCGAGACCTGAATCGAAAACAATGAGGTTCTGGATTTCGTCGCAGTAGAGCGTGAGCAGATTGCGGGATCGGCGCGCGAACAATGCATTCTTCAAGCGGGTGAGAAACAAGCTCCCGAGCGTAGCGGCCTGCTCGCCCAGACGTCCCTTGTCGAGATTGAGAATGATCCAGTACCCGGACTCGAGGGCGTCACTCAGCGAAAAAGTCGACTCGGCTTGGCCCAGGATGTGCCTGAAATGCGGATCGGCGGTGAAGGCCGACACTTTGTTCAAGATCGCGTCGCGCCACGCTGCCTGCATGGCCTCGCTCGCGCGGTCATAACGTAGCGCGAAGTAATCCTTCACCTCGACGTTTTGGATTTGGCGCAAACACAACGCCCGGAATGGGCCACTCGTCAACAACGGCGACAGTTCCAGCAGGGTCATTCGGTTGTCTGACAGAACATGGAGCGAGTTGCGGAGCAGCTCTTCTGTGCGCGCGCCAAACGCTGCGAGCTGCCAGCGCTGCTTCAACACTTCCGCAAACTCGGCGATCTGTACGAAGCTGTTCTGCCCGGTGCCCTGGCCAATCACATTGAGGCCGACCGAGCGTTCCGGGTCCCCGGGCTCGATCACGATCAGCTTCGCGCTCAGGTCCCTGTTGATCCGGCGTTCCTGCTCGGCAACGAGCTTGAGCAGGATCGGTGTCGCATCACCGTGCAAATCGAAGAAGACGAAGCCGCGGCCGGAATGAATGTCCTGCGCCGCCATATGGCGCAGCAGCATCGACTTTCCGCTGCCCGTCTTGCCGAGGATGGCGATGTGCTCGGCGCGTTTGGCGTGCAGGATTGTAACGAGACTGCGGGTCTCGCGGCCGTCAATCACTGCGTGTCCAATCTGGAGGCCGCCGCCAAAATCTCGGCGCCTGCTGCCGCGCAGCCGGTTCCAGGCGGATACGATGATTTGTTCGATGATTGCGCTCATACTGAATTGCCTTGAATGTTCTGGCGGCAGCGCCACCACAGCAGCACCCAGAAGTTCTTGGCGATCATGCCGCCCTGGCCTCTGCTGTTGCCACAGATGCGGGCGTAGATGGCCGAACGCTTCACGCCGTCTTCTTGGGCGATGCTCGCAATGGATTGGCCTTTCAGGATTCGGCGGAAGGTCTCCCGCTCCAGTGGATTGAGATTGACGTAATGCTTCGGGTCGTCTTCGAACTCCTGTGGCTCCGGCGCTGGCGCGGGGTCTTCGAAGCGGGCAGTTAGGAAGGCGGCGGGTTTTCCGTTTCGCCTGCCGACGGTGACGCCGACTGCGTTGCCGTGAAGGTCCCGGCAACGCCGGAACCGCAGGAGTTCAATACTGGTTTGTTCCATCGCAGCCCCAGCGTGGGGCCGCAAGGCACTTCTTGTGAAGGGCCATCATGGCCCGATTCTGTAACGCTCTGAGCTGTGCTTCAGTCGGGCCTGTACGCGTTTTCGTACAGCACCCAGCGGATCCAGTCCCGCCGAATTCCATCCGGAAGACCGAGCTCCGCCGTCACAGCAAGCAAGGCGCGCACGGTCCGCTGGTGGCCAAATCTGCGTTCGGCCGGGGGCGCGGATGAGAGGAGGTCCGCGACTTTGCGGTGTACCGATTTGCTATCGGTAGCCAGTCCAGCGGCGCACGTCCAGCGGACTGCCATGGCCAGTTCGAGACTCGAAGGCGCTCTGGAAAGCCCGACTGCCCGGAGGTTGCCCTCGGCATCCTCAAAATTCGGATTCCGCGAGAGGAGCGACCACCGCAGCCGATTCATTCGGCTCGAAACGCTGAATTCACCTGTTCGCTCGCGGAGAATCAACCCGCACGACCGGAATGCCTCGGAGGCCGCGTTGTCGGCATCCGCCGTGCATTTTTGTAGCAGAGCGACGCCGCGTTGCCGGTAGTGGTCCGACCGATCGCCTGGCCCCGCCGCCTCGGCGGCTTTGTCGGCCACATCGAGAATCTGGAGCGCGGTAGCCGGGTCGTGGCCGAGCAAGCAGGCGTTTGATGCGATCAAGGAACAGCCCGCGATTTGATTGAGGTCTTCGCGGCATCCGGTTTCGTGCCAGGCGATTTGGTAAAGGTCTGCGGCCTTGAGGGCTGATTCGAAGGCGGAAACACTCTGGCCGCTGTGCGTGCAGAACCAGGCGATCTCGCGTAGCAACTCACCTTTGAGCCGGATGTGGCCGATTTCACCAACGTGTCCGACGAGCCGCTGTAAGCTGCTGAGTTCCGCGATGGCATCGAGGAAGGACTCGCTCTCACGGTATGCCGAGACAATCTGGTCAAGCCGCTGCCTCAGCTTGTCGTTGGTGGATCGCTTCCCAGATTCGAGGTATCGCTCGTCCAGGCCTTTCCGGACGCCGGTTAGTCCGATGATCTGGTTGGGATCGCGGTGCAAGAATTCCGGGAGCGTGGCCGCGGGCCAATAGAACCGGAGGCGGTCCCGGCGGCCGCGAAAGACGAGCTGTCGGAGGTGTCCGGGTGAAACCCCGAACGCGGCCCGGACGCTTTGGGCGGGTACGTCGTGGTCGGCGAGCCAAGCCAGCGCAGTCCGGACTTGCGCGACAGCCGGTGCGGATTCAGGATCCCATGGCACGCCTTCAGCCCTCTTCTTTTGAGCTTACGCGCGTACTGTCAGTAGGCGTCGTCTCTCGATGTTCGAAATTGGTGATGATCAGTTCCCGAAAGCGTTTACCATTCTTTTTTTGCGCAGTGTAGGCGATGTCGACCGGCAGCAGGTTCCAGTGCCCGAACAGCTTTCGGACCTCTGGATGGTCGTCGAGCGAAAGCAGAAACTTGCCTTTCAATTCCAGTAGTCGCCGCTCCAGCGCCCGGAAGTCTTCCTCCGTGAAGTTGAACTTATACAGTTTCCGCCCCCAGTACGGCGGATCGAGGTAAAAGCAGGTCGTCGGGCGGTCGTATTTTTCAAAAACATCCTCGTAGGGCAGGCACTCGATCTGCACCCGCTGCAACCGCTGGTGGGTCTGCCAGAGGATCTCCGGGATACGCGCTGGGTTGTAGTTGGGGGGCTGGGTCACGCCGTAATGGAAGGACTGCCGCACGATCAGTCCGCCGAACGAGTTCTTCTGTAGGTAGAAGAATCGCCCGGCCCGCTGGATGTCGGTCAGCGTTGCGGGATCGGTCCGCGCCTGAAGCTCGTGCAATTCGCGGCTGGGTGGCCAATGCCGGAGATAGCGAATCAGCTCTTCATAGTGCCACTGACACACGCGGAAGAAATTGACGATCTCGCGGTCGCGGTCATTGAGCACCTCAACGCGCGAGGGCTCCTTGTGGAACAGCACCTGGGCACCGCCCGCGAACGGCTCCACGTAGGTGGTGTGCTCGGGCAGCAGGGAGATGATCTTGGAGGCAAGACGGTTCTTGCCGCCGATGTAGCATAACGGTCCAATCATGGAATGGGATCAGCTAAGAATGAAAAGGCGCTCTGTTTGGACGTACAGACCGAGCGCCGCGGCGTCCTGAACAAAACTCTTGCCGTTGCTGCCGGCCAGCACTGGCCAGATGTTGGAAATGACCTGCCTGAGTTCCTTGCGGGACTTCAGGGGCGGATGGCCGAAGGCATGAAAGAGATCCTGCTTGGAGACCTCCCAGATCGGCAACATTCGGTCGCGCAGAATTCGGATGACCTCGTCGTTGAGCGCCTTGCGGTGGATCTCTTCCTTAATCGGGATGGACTCAACGGCTGCCGAGTCGAGCTGGAACTGCTCGGTGATCCAGTTGATGAAGCCGGCCGCGCTGGCCAGAGCCCGGTCTTTGACCGAGGAGAGTTGTCGTACTTGCGTGTACGACAGGTGCTCGCCGGCAAAGACCGCCACCGCAATGGCGCGTCGTTCCACCCGGATGGCCGCCTCTGTGGCGCTTCTGCCGTTGCCACCGCTGTTGCCATGAGGGTGAAGCTCCACGTGAAATCGGCGGCCACGGTCGTGATCGCTGGAGCGGACGGCACGACGGAACGCCGTCATCATGTCGCATTCCGAATACTGGCCAGCCAGTTCGACGTAGTGTGCGGCCGCCGCGGTATCGTTCAGCTTCTGCGCCAGGCGGAGTGCAAAGAACTCGACAGGAGTCTTCGGCCGGAATGCCGAAACCGTTGAGTCGAATCGATCGAGGATGGGCGTCATGTTGGTGGACCTCCGAACAGCTCCCCTTGGCCGACGCCGGCAAGTTCCTGTTCCTGCTTCCGAATCCGGAGCTTGATCTCCTCGTACATGCCAGGGAACAGAAACGCCACGGGAACGCGCAGGATGATTTCCAGGCTGAGGGCAACGGGCAACGGAGGCAGCGAGCGCCCGTGCTCGTAGTGGGAGATCATCGACGTATCGTGTTGCCCCAAGAGCCTTGCGACGTCCTTCTGGGTGAAACCCATCCTCCGTCGATACAAGACCAAGCGGTTTTGTTTTTGTTGGAGTACGTGCATAAATCAACTTTGTTTTGAGGTCACTGTAGCAATTCGGTGGAATCGGTAAAGGCGGGAAAAGTTGTGGACAACTACGGTTCTTCGCCCTCCTCTGTGAGCAACCTGTGCATGAGCCGCTTGCGGTTGCGGCGGTGAATCCCGGCTACGACCTTTCGGTAGTCATCCGTGCGACGGGGAGCCACCAGCCGCACAATCCCCCTCCGGACATGTCCGGACAGCCCATCTATGAGAAGAGCGCGCAGGAACTCCAGGATGAATTCGATGAGGCGGTTGTCGAACATGGTCCAACGATGATGTCGCTGGGCGCACAATTTGAAAAGGCGGGAAAAGCCTAACGCCGTCCAACTCGGAGCAGCGTTCAGCTTTTCCCGCCTTTTCAACCTCCCCTGTATCTCCTATGCTGACCTCCGAACCATCACGCTTTGCGATCCATGACCAGACCGCCACAACCAGCCAAACTCGCCGTCATCTGGGAGACCGTTCCGGACCCGGACCCCCATGCGTTGCTCAAGGCGGTCGCCATGATGTTCCACCGCCGCGTTCCGTTATCCACAGGAGTGGATTTGACAGACACGGACAAGACGCTATTGTGTAGACGACCCGCAGAACCGTAATTTCCCTCTGAAATATGCCCGAAATCACCGGAGCCGCGCTGCGGCTCGCCATCTACGCCCGCGTCTCGACCGAGGAGCAACGGGAAGGGCAAACCATCGACTCCCAGATAGCCGAGTTGGAGCGCTTCGCCAGAGAAAAGGCCTGGCCCATTGTCGGAACGTACAAGGACGAAGGCTGGAGCGGCGGAGTCATGGAACGGCCCGATCTGGACCGCCTGCGCGACGATGCGCAGAAGGGCGTCTTCGACGCGGTTTTGATCAACGACGTGGACCGACTGGCGCGGGACGTGGCTCACCTGGGGGTAATCAAACGTGACCTTGAGCGACAGGGTATCAAGGTGATTTTCCGGAAGCTCCCCCTGGATACTAGCCCCACCTACAACCTGATGGTCAATATCCTGGGCAGCTTCGCCGAGTTCGAGCGTGAGCTGATCTCGGACCGGACCCGGCGTGGGCGCCGGCACAAGGTGGAAGTACGGAAACAATACCTCGGTTCGAATACAGCCTATGGCTATCGCTACATTCCGAAGGATCGCGCCGCCGGGAAGGAAGGGATACTCGAGGTCGTCCCTGAGGAGGCCTCGGTTGTGCGTCAAATGTTCGAGTGGGTCGACCGTGACGGTCTTTCCGCCCGACGAGTCCTTAACCGCCTCGATGAACTTCGGATTCAACCTCGGAAGAAAGCCGCGAGTTGGGGCAAGTCGAGCGTTTTACGCATCCTGCACAGCGAGATGTACGCCGGCGTCTGGCACTACAACAAGTTTCAAGGCTGCGAGCCGAGGAATCCAACAGCGAGCCTGCGTTACCGCAAGCGCACCAAGTGCAGTACCCGGCAGCGGACGAAGAGCGAATGGCTGCCGCTGGTCCTGCCTGAATCGTTGCGGATCGTTCCGCGCGATCGCTGGGAGCGAGTCCAACGACAGCTCGACCACAACATCAGGTTTTCGCCAAGAAACGAGAAGCACGCCTATCTGCTGAAGGGGCTCGTGCGGTGCGGGGCATGCGGCGCGAGCTTTGTTGGCGATCCCTGCCACGGCAAGTTTTACTACCGGTGCACAGCCCGCTGCAAGAAGTCCCCTTCGGTTCGAGAGACCGTCTTCGACGACTCAGTCAAGGAAGCCGTCAAAGCTCTGATGCTAAATCCCGACATGATTCTCAAGCCGCGCCGTGAGCTCGACGAGGCGGAGGCCCGTGAGCGCGCGCATCTGTTGACCGCTGCGCAGGCCGCCGAAGCGGAGCTAAGCCGGCTCAAAGTTGAAGAAGAACGCATTCTTGATGCCTACCGGACCGGCGTCATCACTCCCGCCCAACTCGGACATCAGCTGGAGAAGCTGAAGACCAGGCGCGCGGCCCTCGAACTCGAGCAATCAAACCTGCGTTCGGAGGATGTGGCGGATCCAGAGCAAGTGGAGCGGGCAGTGCTTGACTATTGCACGGAGGCGGCAAGCAGTCTTGCCCATTTCACCCAAGAGGATTGGCGCGAGTTTCTTCGAACACTCATCCACAGGATCATCTTTGAAGGGCGGAGACTCCGGATCCAAGCGTGGATCCCGGTCCTTGGCGCGGCTTATGCCGACGCTGACCTTCAACTCCAACTCCCCGTGGCGGCGGCGCTATCATCGGTGAGTAACGATGAAGTGCCGGCTGGAGGACATGGCGCTCTTTGAGCTGGATTATGGCGACCTCATCCGCCCGCCATATCGAATCCTGCGCAGCCGAGGCTGGGGCCAGTGTACCAATCACACGAGCGAGTACCTGATCGTCTACGGCCCGAAGCACGAACAGGAGTCCTCCATCTTCGACACCTCCCCCTATGTCTTGCCGCCTGGCGCGACGACGCCGGACCGTTGGGATTGTGACGGCTTTCTGCTACCGTCCGACAGACGGCTTCAGCGCGCATGGCGAGGCTCTCGGTGCGGCCCGCTGGCCGTCAAGTTCTGGAATCATCGGCATTTCTCAACCTGGAGTGTGGATACTGAAATCTACCGCTGTTCCTGGGACAACGGCGTTTTCGAGCCAAGCCAGATCAACTGGGCAATCCCGAATCTTCCGTATCGTGCGATCATTGCTCGGCTAGAGCGCGGGTAGCTCCCCTGACATCCCGCCACTGTGGCGGAATGTCAGGTGCCTGTTCGGGCAGGTCTGTCACGTACTCGGCTTGGTTTCTTTGGGATGCGAAAGAGCCACGATCATGTGCACAGGTATGAGCACGACCGCCAGCAGTGCTCGGTAGAAGGCAACGGCAACGAACGCGAAAATGCCGTAGACCCATCCACCGCTGGTATCGCCCTTGCGGTCAGCGTCGTTTTTCATGCTGCCACCGGCGCGGTACCCACTGTGCATAATCTGCATGAGTTGGTGTCCAATGTACGAGCCGGTCCCCATATACCCGATCCACCCGCATGCGGGGTGATTGATTCGACCCAGGAAATGGACCTTGAACTGGCCGCGGCAACCGCAACGTGGGCATGTGGCGTCCGTGAAATCGCTTAGACCGATCACCATCGCCACGGTACTGCCTTGCGCGCGCAAAGCGGTAGTGTACTGATTTGCGATCTCCAACGCGATGAATTCGCTCGAGTCGCACAGCCAATACCAAGCTCTTTCCAGATCCGATAGGGATCGTCTTGAGGGCTGGGTCTGCTTCGATTGCGGCACCTGGCCGATTACCGGGTTGAACTTCTTCCCGGTTGTGCCGTCGCGATAGCCAGCGGCGAAATAACCACCGGGATCGTCCCGGAGCATTCCAAGGATGCTCTCTCCCACCCGATCGGCAAGGTTATCCTTACGGCCCCTCTCATATCCCTCGCCGTAAGCATCAGAGGGACTTGGCATAGCGGTAGACCTCCATTCACCGCCCGTTCACGCCCCTGCGCGCTGCGGTACGGCCCGATCCTGCGTGGCCGAACGAGCGTGAAGCGAGCAGAAACTTGCAGGCGGATATCTCTGAGACATCGAACGCCGGTTAGACCATATCGGATCGGTAGCTGAAGATCAAGCCGCAAATCGCGATTGCCCGTTTCTCCTATCCTTCAGCCATTTCAGCCATTGATGGCAGCAGGTGAATCGATTGTGAACCGGACTTCTAGCGGACGCTGGTGCAAACGCAGCTTTCCTGTCGAATCTTCGATGCAAAATCCAGCTCGTTCTCGCTTGCTTCTGCGCCGGATTGCGACCATGAGGATAGAGCATTGTGGTCGCAATCC
>Ga0224555_1004036_pt1 | contig 14022 bp, 10 predicted proteins | sample 714S23034metaG_FD_180687 | JGI IMG/M metagenome (GOLD analysis project Ga0224555, IMG submission 180687) | Peat soil microbial communities from Stordalen Mire, Sweden - 717 S2 30-34 | ecosystem: Environmental > Terrestrial > Soil > Wetlands > Peat | place: Sweden: Norrbotten County, Stordalen...
CCATCCTGCCAGGTTGCACCGGTGCCCGGGTTAGTGGGTTCAACCCAGGCATTGGTAACCTGCCATTGGGCGGTGCCTCCATTGGCCGTAACATTAGTGCCCGGGGTTGGGTTGCCGCCATTCCAGTAATAAACAGAAATAAGCGTTGTTGCGCTATTTGGATTACCCGTTGCTGATGATGTATTGTATGCCTGCTGGCCGGCTCCGCCGTTGTATTCGTAAACCTCAACAGTGTAAGTAGTATTGGCCGCTAAACCCGTTACGGTTACAGGGCCGGTGCCGGTGCCATTATAAATTACGTAGTTACCGGTACCGGTTGAGTCTGTTCCATAAACCGTACTTGCTGCATAAGTTGTACCATAAACCGGTGGAACTGCTATAGCCGGTGCCAGGCGTGCAACAGCAATGCGCGAAGCCCCGTTACCGTTAGTCCAGTTAACATTAAAATTGAAATTGCTGATTGAACTGAAATTTACATTGGTAGCCTGAGTAATGGGTGCAACCGGTAGTGGTGTATAAACCAGGGTAATAGTTGGCCCGCTTCTGAGCAGGCTAAACGTACCTGTGTAAGCCGGAAAGCCCGTAACATTCAGCGTAAAGGCCGAGGCGCTGTAGCCCGAAAATAAATTTGCACTTACAATTTCCCAGCTATAGCTGCCGGTGTTTGAAAAACCGGTAATGCCGCTTCCGTTTATGTTAATGGTATAGCCCCCTGCTGCAAAATTGATGGCGCCGTTGCTGCTGTCAAGATCCCAGTTGGTCCCCGGCGAACCGGTAGCTGCAAGTATATCGCACTGATAGATAGCGCCGGTTGACCACGTTTGGGCACCGGTAGTAAAGGTACCTGCCGAACCTCTGCCTGTTAAACCCGGCGAAAGGGTGCCGCTTAACGCAAGCGTACCTTTGGCAGTGGTATTTCCGCCAAAAACTGCACCTCCGGCCACAGTGACTGCGCTACCTGCTGCAAGGCTGCCGGTATCAATAAATAGAGAACCAGCACTAACCGTGGTGGCGCCTGTGTAAGTATTAACGCCGGTTAAAGTTAACGTGCCACTGCCGCTTTTGGTTAAAGCCAGCTTTTGGGTACTACCGCCATTTGAAAGCACCAGGCTGAAACTGGTATTGCTTGATTGATTAACCGTAAGGGTTGCTGAATTGCCGTTATTGGTAACACCGCCAATAACACCGTCAACCGAAGATAAGGCTGCGATAGTAACATTGGCGCCGTTGATGTCAAAAACACCTCCGGTGCCACTGGCAGGATAATAAACTCCTGTGGTTGAAGGGATGCACGAGGTGCTTCCGTAAGTAGCTTTGATAGTACCGGCAGCGTAACCCTGCAGATATATGTTGCCGGTAAAGCTATTGGCTGGGTTAGAGAAGACAACAGTTCCCGAACCAGGGCTTAGCCCCAAAGAAAACTGGATATCGGCAGTGCCTGAAACCTGGCCAGATAAATTGAGCGTATCGCCTGAAAATGCGCAGAACATTGCACGGCCACCACCTGCAGTTCCGTTAAGCGCGATGTTACCAGACATGTTTATGCCCGAAGCATCTCCGGCAAAACCCACCAGGGTAGTATTGATAGTATTCAAATCAATGGTTACAGGTGTTGAAATAACTGAATAGGGTTGCGTTAAGTTTATCCTTGAAACCTTATTTGCCGCCAAAGTGCTTCCGCTAAATGTAAGGCCGGTGGTATTATCACCGGTAATGTTACCGGCATAAGTAAATATGCTGGTAATGTTTGGCACAATACTCAGGTTAACACCCGATGCCAGGTTAATCGGGCCTGTAAATGTGGTAGCACCGCTTTGGGTAAACGTATAGCCCGTTGTGTTTACCTGCATGGAATCAACAGTCTGGTTCTGGTTAATGGTAATCTTCCCTAAAGTTCCTCCCACAATGGCTATACCACCGTCTGCCCAGGTTGCTCCCGTACCGGGATTGGTTGGTTCAACCCAGCTATTTGCCACTGACCATGTCCCCGTGCCGCCGTTAGCAGTAACATTAGTACCTGTGGCAGCGCTTGCGCCATTCCAGTAATAAACGGATATAATTGTTGATGTACTGGCTGGATTACCAGTTGCAGCAGTAGTATTATAAGCCTGTTGGCCCGTACCGCCATTGTATTCATATACTTCAACTGTATAGGCGGTGTTGGCAGTTAAACCTGTAACTGTTATTGGGCCGCTGCCGGTGCCGTTATAAATAACATAGTTCCCTAAACCGGTTGAGTCGGTGCCATATACTGTGCTTGCAGCATATGTGGTGCCGTAAACCGGAGGCACTGCCGTTGTTGACGCAAGGCGTATAACAACTATCCGCGAAGCTCCGTTACCATTGGTCCAGTTAACGCCGAAATTGAAATTGCTGATGGAGCTGAATGTTACATTGGTTGCCTGTGTAAGCGGAGCTACCGGTAGTGGTGTGTAAACCAGGCTAAGCACAGGCCCGCTTCTGAACAGGCTAAAGCTGCCCGTATAAGTAGGAAACCCGGTAATATTAAGTGTAAAGGCCGAAGCACTATAACTGGTAAATGTACTTGCACTTATAATCTCCCAGCTATAGCTGCCGGTGTTTGAAAAGCCGGTAATGCCGCTTCCGTTTATATTAATGGTATAGCCCCCGGCTGCAAAATTGATAGTGCCATTGCTGCTGTCAAGATCCCAGTTGGTTCCCGGTGAACCGGTAGCTGCAAGTATATCGCACTGATAGATAGCGCCTGTTAACCACGTTTGGACACCAGTAGTAAAGGTACCTGCCGAACCGCTGCCTGTTAAACCCGGCGAAAGAATGCCACTTAATGCAATGGTGTCTTTTGCTGAGCCATTACCACCCAACGTAGCGCCACTGGCAACAGTGACTGCGCTACCTGCTGCAAGGCTACCGGTATCTATAAATAACGAACCTGCACTTACGGTAGTAGCACCGGTATAGGTATTAACACCGGTAAGCGTTAATGCCCCGGTTCCGCTTTTGGTTAAAGCAAGCTTTAGGGTAGGGCTGCCGTTTGAAAGTACCCGGTTAAAGTTGGTGTTTAAAGATTGATTAACTGTTAAGGTAGATGATGTGCCATTATTGGTAACCCCACCTACTGAAGTATTTACAGATGATAAAGCTGAAATTGTAACGTTGTTGCCATTCAGGTCAAATACTCCGCCATAAGTATCATTCGCATAGTAAAGTCCGGTGGTTGAAGGCAAGCATGAAGTGCTGCCATAAGAGGCTTTTACGGTACCTGTTGCACCAGCCGCCATGTATAAGTTACCAGAAAAATTGTTGGCTGTATTGGAAAAGGCCAGGGTCCCCGTGCCTCCGTTAGTGCCTACCGAAAACTGAATATCTCCGGTGCCTGTAACCTGTCCTGATAAATTAAGGGTATCACCTGCAAGGGCAGCAAACATGGCACGTCCTCCGCCCACTGTTCCGTTCAAAGTTACGGTTCCGGAAATGCTGGTACCTGAAGCCTCACCTATAACACCAACCATATCGGTATTGCCATTGCTACCTACCAGGTTAATTGTTGTGGGTACCGAAATGCTGGTGTTGGGGCCGAACATGTTTACCCTTACCGTTTTTGAAGCTGCCAGGGTAATGCCAGACAAAATAAGTTTGCTTCCTGTACCCCCGCTAATATTGCCTGATTGGGTAAAGGGATTAGCGGCATAATTGGGTATTAGTAACAGCGCGGCGTTAGCACTTAACGCAATGGGCGACCTTAATGTATCAGCTCCGTTTTCAGTAAGTGTATCAGCGTTTATTGTAAAATCGGAAACGGCGGCGGTGATGGTGATGTTTGCGCCCAGCGTTATGGTACCCGCGGTACCCGCAAAATTGGCAGTGTCTCCGCTTACCCACGCATGGGTATAGGGCCCACCGCTAACTAATCCCCAGTTAGTATTAGTTGCGTTCCATGTTTTACTGCCGCTCCAGTAAAGGGTTTGTGCACTGGCAAAAGCAACGGCAAGAACGGTTAATAACAGTAAGGCAATTTTTTTCATCTTCAATTCTTTTTAGGGGTATCAATTTATCAGGTGCGCTTAATTTCAGGGTGGCAAATTTAACTAATTAATTACAGAAAAGCGCCATACCCAACACACCATTTAATACAGGCAATAAGTTACATAACAGGTAATCGTTTGTCAATAGAAAACCTGGTAAAAGTCAATAAATTGGTTTTTTACAAAAAAGCATGGTAAAAATACCCGTTACCACAACAGTAAAAGCACAAAAAGCGACCAGAATCATCGATTCTAATCGCTTGATTTTTAAATGGTTCCGCCCTGACCCGAGCGATGAGCCGCTGATTATGGAGCCCGGGATTAGAAGCCTGTTCAGTTTCCGGCGCATTATCGGGATACCCCCGCAACTAAAAGGTTTCCGTCAAAAACAGGAACCTTTTTCATTTATACTTATAGGCTTCCAAGCCATGCCTTTAGCTGATTCTTCATTTCCTCATTTTTCAGCCCAAGCAGAACATTGGTTTTAATAAAATCCAACTTATTACCCACGTCATGACGCACGCCGTCAAACAAATGTCCGTACAAATCGCGTTCAGTCATCAGGCTGCGCATGGCGTCCGTTAGTTGTATCTCGTCATTCACCCCCGGCGCTGTGTTTCGCAGATGCCGGAATATATCCGGCGTAAAAACATACCTGCCTGAAAAGACCATGTTGGATGGAATATTATCATTTGGTGGCTTCTCTACCAGTTGTGTGGCTTTATAAAATCGGTCACTGATTTTGTCTCCCACAAAAACACCATACCGGTGTGCGATAGACAGGCCTACCTGCTGCAATGCCACCACCGGGCTTTGCGTTTTTTCATAATCACGGGCCAATAGCCCCGTGAGTGGCTGCGGAGACTCGATAATAGTATCTCCGAGAAGCACAGCAAAAGGGTCATTGCCCACAAATTTTTCCGCACAAAGAATGGCATCTCCCAAACCTTTCTGCTCATGCTGATATTCAAATTGGATGTTGCAGAGTGTGGTCAGTTTTATTATTTCCTCCAGTTCGGCCATTTTGCCTTTTCTTCTCAACAGGTCCTCCAGCACCTGATCTTTCGAAAAATGTTCCCGCAGCACTTCTTTACCATCAGATATGATGATGAGTATATCTGTTATGCCTGATAGCACAGCTTCTTCCACTACATATTGTATCACCGGCTTGTCTACTATCACAAGCATTTCCTTAGGCTGCGCCTTAGTAGCAGGCAGCATACGGGTGCCTATGCCTGCTGCGGGTATTACTGCCTTTTTTATCACATGCTGCATACTCATTCCAATGTTGTTAAATAGTTTATTGCCGTCTGCTTTAGCTGACGGATTGAAAAATAACACAAGTACGGCTTTAGCCACAATTCATTTATGGCTAAAGCCGAAGTCTCAATATACACTAAACCGTCAGCTAAAGCAGACGGCAATAAGAAAACACAATACGTCCCGCACAATTACTTAACGACATTAATACTCATTCCGTTATAATAGGTTTGATGACTGATGCGTTGATAGCCATCATATTTTTTACTAATTTTTCATATATAGCCTCGTCTGTATAGGTGCCGATGGTGGCACCCCCCGAGCCTGTGAACTTGGCGCTGGCCCCCGAAGCCCTGGCAGCGCTGATCAATTCCATATTGCCTTCGCTGATGACGCAAACGCTTTTGCGGATATCGAAATTCCGGTCAATCAGATCCCCGATATTTTTATTGCCTTTGTTCAACCGGCGCCATAGTTCATCTGTCAGTGCTTTCCATTTTTCGATAGCATCAAGCACAGCGGCGTCACCATTGGCAAACCGCTTCGCCAGGTCATTGTGTGTCATCTCCGACCCCTCGGCGAGGTTATTCCTGTATGCCAGGTAAATATTTGGTAGCAGCGCCGGCTCAAACGAGATGTATTCTCCATAGCCCTGTGCATCCATCCCGGTTTTATCAAAATTCATATAAACAGGGCGGCCATACACCTGCGCCACTCTATCCTGCAGCCCGGCACCTATATTCAGTTCTTTTTTTTCTACTGCCAGTATCAGGTTTGCCAGTATTGGCCTGGGTATATCAATACCATAAAACTCCATCATACCCTTCATGGCGGCGGTAACGATAGCGCTACTCCCCGCCAGGCCCAGCCGCCCCGGTATAGACGATGAATAGCTGAGGGTAAAGTTTTTATCCGCCAGCTTAATATTGTGCTCAGAACAATAATCCACAAGGGTTTTGATTGCGGCTTTTATCAACCGCACACCGCCATAATAACCATACTGCTTTACCTCATTGGTAAGATGTGATACACTGCTGAATTGCAGATTCTCTCGCTCGCAGGGTACTATTTGCAGCGCCTTACTCTCCTCCAACTGTACGCGGGCTTCAAAATTTTTGAAAGTAAAGGCTATTGTTTTACCAAAATAGCCATCTGATGGATTGCCTATAAGTGCAGCGCGCGGATATGCAGTAGTTTCGATCATAAATGAGAAGGGAAAATAGGTATTTTGCGGTAAAGGCATATAGGCTTTAATACAGGTTCGATTCGGGTGTACGACAAATTTCCCTCTTGATGCTTTTGCATTGCTGTATTTTGCATTTTCCCTCTCTTTTTTTTAAAGAGAGGGATGTCCGTGGGACAGGGTGAGTTTGTATTGGCAAAGTTTGAAGGATGAAAAGGGAAATTTGTCGTACACCCGTTCGATTCTGCCCTCGCTACTTACCAGGCTTTGGAATTTATATTTAGGTTTGGTATCATTACGTAAATGTCCGTAAAAAATGAATTACAAAGTATCATTTCAGGAAATGGAGCGGTTAGGAACGGAAAAATTATCCAAACAATTACCAACCACCGTAGAACAAAAAAGAAAGCAATTTCAGGACTTGAAAAAGCAAAGTTCGACAAAGAGCAAGAAACTCAGGCCCTAATAGAATTTGTCGAATCACAGGGCCTTTGGTATAATCACATCAATGATTCCAAATATATTGGCGAAGGGGCGGAGCAGAAGATTTATGAATTTTCGGATCCTGGCTTTGTCCTATCCAAACCGAAATATTACACAGAATTGATTATTTTTGGAAAGAAAATTTTATTCAAAATGAAAAAACGCATTTATAATTTTACGATTATCATCGAAAAGGATGAAACAGGTAAATTTCTTGCCGTTTGTCCCGCGTTACAAGGTTGTTACACTGAAGGCGATACAATCAAACAGGCGATAGCTATGATTAAAGATGCTATGCGGCTTCACATTGAGGACCGGATTGAAAATAACGAACCTATTTATGATGAGATTAAATCACAACGGCTGAAAATAGCGGTATAAAAATGAATTTGCCCTCACTCAATGCTAAGCAAATCATAAGCGTTCTACTGAAAAAAGGATTCTTTCAAGTTAGGCAAAGCGGAAGCCACATTATTTTCAGACATGCAGATGGGAGGCGTACTACAGTTCCTTTTCATGGTTCTCAGGATTTGGAAAGGGGCTGATAAGGCAAATTATGAAAGACGCTGCTATTACCCTTGATGATATCATGAACAGCAAATAAAATTTATGGGCAAATACAAGCGCATTGCAAATTCTGCCAACCGAACGGGAGAAGTTGCTATAACCACTTTCATCCACGTGGCCTACGCGCAGATGCCAACCCGACACACGAGGACGAGCGGGGAGGATAGAGCGATTCGGAAATTTGCGTATTAAGCTGATAATATTGGATTGCCTTTTGCTTGTCGTTTGGAAATAGACTGTAATAGGTTGCTAAACGCTTTTCCGACAGCAGGGCTTCTAAATCACTCTCCTTCATAATTCATCAAAGTAAGTAACAAATGTAAAAGAATGTCTTAATATTTGCATTGCGATACCCCGTAAATCCTCTCTCCTGTATGGGATGATGAAACGGGGTTTTTGTTTTTTACAAATGCATCTCCATTATTTCAGATAGAATTATCTGCAACTCCTTGCTCTCCTGCAACTGTACGCGGGCTTCAAAATTTTTGAAAGTAAAGGCTATGGTTTTACCAAAATAGCCATCTGAAGGATTACCAATAAGTGCAGCGCGCGGATATGCAGTAGTTTCAATCATAAAAGAGAGGATGGAAAATAGAGATTTTTGCAGCAAATGGCATCATTTATTGAGCGCGTAGTGCAGAATTAATTGAAGGGCAATTCAAGTCCCACTTTGAAGGGGGACGATTGTCGTTTCCGAAGGAAATGACAATCAGGGGGATGAGGGCGCTTATCTAATAAGGTTACGTATATGCGAAGGTGCCCTCATCCCCCGGTTGACCGGTTTCTTCGAAACCCATCAACCGCCCCCTTCAAAGTGGGACTTGGGCAGCCCATTCGCTAAAATGACTTCTCCAAAAAACAATAAATCAATCCATACCTTACGTTAAGTTAATGACATTGCGCTTAGAATAGTTCCTTATTGATAAATACTTTTCAATAAATTAATTATATTTGCCTAAAGTATTAATCATTATGGGAAGGAACAAAGCAATTTTGCTGCCCAAATTAAACCGGGTCCTTACAAGCTTAGGCGAAAATATTAAACTGGCCCGCTTGCGAAGGAAATTAAGTGCGGAACAAATAGCTGAACGGGCTAACCTTACCCGATATGTAGTTAGCCAAATAGAAAAAGGCTCACCTGCGGTATCTGTTGGTTCATATTTGCAGGTTCTGTTTGTACTTGGTTTAGAAAGTGATTTAATGAAAGTTGCCGCTGAAGATGCGCTGGGAAGAAAGCTTCAGGATATTGAGTTAACTAATAAAAAGAGGGCTCCGAAAAGAGCAGGGTTACATGGCAGCTGATATCCGCGAAAGAGAAATTTTAGTTTATGCAGGCTGGACAGATTTAAAAGGGCCTTTGTTGATGGGGCGGTTATATGCTAACCTGATAAGGAGCAAAGAAGTGTTTTCATTTGAATATGAAAGAGATTGGCTAAAGGGTGAATTTGCCTTTTACCTTGACCCGAACCTTCAAATGTTTTCCGGCCGTCAGTTTTTGCCGGAAGATAAAGCCAACTTTGGAATTTTTATGGATTCAGCACCCGACCGTTGGGGCAGGCTCTTAATGAAAAGGCGCGAAGCGCTGCTCGCCAGGCAGGAACCCCGTAAAGAAAAAACTTTATTCGAAACTGATTATTTACTGGGCGTATTTGATGAACAACGTATGGGTGGTTTAAGGTTTAAAACAGATGCCGTTGGCCCCTGGTTAAATGATAACAGACAATTTGCCACACCGCCCTGGGCATTATTAAAGGAATTAGAATACGCAAGCAAAAAGTTAGAAGACGACGATATTACCAATAAACCTGATTATGCTAAATGGCTGAATATGCTGATGGCGCCTGGCTCTTCATTAGGCGGGGCAAGGCCTAAGGCCGGGGTAGTGGACAATAAAAATAATTTATGGATTGCCAAGTTTCCCAGCAGGTACGATGATTTAAATGTGGGGGCATGGGAAATGCTCGCTATTAAACTTGCTGCAAAAGCAGGTATAAAAGTTTCTGACTCCAAAATGCTCCGGTTATCGGGGCGGCAGGATACTTTTCTGTCAAAACGCTTTGACCGGACGCATAGTGGCAACCGGATACATTTTGCTTCGGCCATGACGCTATTGGGCCATAATGACGGCGATGATTATAGCACAGGTGTCAGCTACCTGGATTTGGCCCAGATTATTATTCAATCGGGGGCGAATGTTGCTGCCGACCTTGAAGAGCTTTGGCGAAGAATAGTTTTTAATATCTGCATTAGTAATACCGACGATCATTTGCGCAATCATGGTTTCCTGCTATCAAATAAAGGCTGGAGTTTATCGCCTGCCTACGACCTTAACCCTGTACCTGCCGGAACTGGTTTAAGATTGAATATTTCTGAAACAGATAACGCATTAAATCCTGACCTCGCATTAGAAGTTGCTCCACTTTTCAGATTAAGTAAGGCAAAAGCGGAGGAAATAGTTAAGAAGGTAAAGGCAGTTGCGGGCAAATGGGCTGTTGAGGCAAAGGCCCTTGGTATTTCAAAAAGCCAGATGGATTTGATGGCTTCGGCGTTTAGCAATTTTTGAAAGTAAAGGCTCAATGTCATTAACTTAACAGAAAATGACGTCATCTTACCTGTGCCCAAGTGCGACCCGGCTGGGGTCGTATATTTATAGGCCGTGTATTGCTATAAAGCTTCGACCCTAGCCGGGGTCGCATGTGGGCATCCTACATAGAATTCTGCCTAAGTTAATGACATTGGGTAAAAGCTATCGTTTCTTCCTACTCTTGTGCAGCTTCTTCTCTGTATTCGTGTAGCAGGCTCAAAACAGCCCTTGAAAGTTTGTGTAGTTTTATTTTGAAATCTTCGGATAAGGTCATGTTTTCGTAATGCGCTGCATCCATTCCTGCTGCGGTTGAAAATGCGAGGGAAAGAAACACTTCGGTGGCATTGGGGTAATTGACTGCAACGTTTTCAAAAAGAAAACTGTATTCCCCGCTTAAAGCAATTTCCGGAAGTTCAAAAGTGGATAAAAAACCGGTATATAAGTCCTCTGCCTGGGTTGCTAATTGTGCAATACGCCAAGTGAAATTATTGTCTTTGCAATGCTTATTTGCCTCTTCAAGCGCAGTGCAAAGCCGCATTAACTCTTTTGCAGCAGAGTCTTTATTGAAAACAGGAATTAGCATTTACCAAAACTAAAAAATTATTTTTTTCCCCGGTTGTCCGGAGTTTTTCAGCGGGTGCATACCAAATTGTCGCTATTTCTTTTCCTTATTGCCGTTGGCTTTAGCCAACGGAACACAATCAAAATCTCCCGGCTTTAGCCAAAAGAGCCTTTTGGCTAAAGCCGGGAGATTTTGTCATAATAATCCGTCAGCTAAAGCAGACGGCAATAAAAGACATGCAAGACTGCGACAATTTGGTATGCACCGTTTTCAGCCGGGTCATCAATAGTGCGAACCCCGGGGGCAGTTTAACTCAAGGTAACTTATTTTGTGGCAAGGGGCAAGATGTTTGGGCCCGAGACCGAAAACATTCATTTAAACTTCCAGCGGTCTTCAACACTGTTGGAAGAACGGTTGTGGGTCAATTTTTCTGCGTCATCGTCAATTTTCACTCAGTTAGCATTTCTGTAAGTCTGATTAGATTTGCGTAATTTTGTCAAATAAAAGGAAAGCTATGATAACCCTCACATTAAAAGCGAACTCAAAAAAGAAACTTGGCATTATCGAAGAGATGGCAAAGGAGTTAGGCATAACTGTGGAAAAGAGTATAGCGCCTGCTAAAGAAAAAACTTTTAATAACACAACTATAAAAGCGATTAAAGACGCCAAGGCTGGAAAAACCACACGTGTTTCCATAAACGGGTTTAGAAAATTGCTATACGCCTGAGATGTTCCGGTTATCCCTCACGCCACTTACAAAATGGGGGTGGTTGACACTTTTTCAAAATAATCACAATTGATTATCAGGCAATTAACCCCCAACCTGATGCAAAGTATAAACCCATTAATTTCTAGCTATTGATAATCAGACAATTACTGATAAATATTTTTATACTATGTCAACCCCCTGTAAACCATACCGTTTTAACGTAAAAATATGCTTATCATTCACTTATAAATATATTTTTTACAAATTTTTATTTACACATTATCTAAATAAATTAATTTAATTTCTTATTTTAAAAGTGTAATGCAACAATAGCAAACAGAGGAGACGATCAGCAGTTCCTTGCTCACCTGTAGCTTTACACGGTGCCAAATGGTATTTTCATCTTAAATCTAATTTTTATTTTAAAGGTTTAATTTGTTTTCCCTTTATTTGCTTGACATCCTTGTATTTTGAAACAAATAAATAAAGCATTATGTCGTTTTTTCCTCCAATAACCATCCTAGACGCAGTAGAGAAAATAGATTACAACCAATACTTGTTACCAGCAATTCAAAGAGATTTTGTTTGGTCAAGCAGTAAAATTGAAATGCTTTTCGATTCATTGATGCAAGGTTATCCCATTGGCTCAATGTTGCTTTGGCGTGTCGATGGCCATAATACGGGTAATCAACGTTTCTATGGTATACTCAAGAAGTATAGGGAAAGATTCTTAATCCGCTCCGAAGAAATTTACACCAAGGATATTCCCAGTTTTGAAGTTGTTTTAGATGGACAGCAAAGATTAACTGCGTTGTATCTAGTGTTCTAACAATTTAATTGTGCAACATCAGTATATTTTGTTTTCTTTGCAACCAAAATATACTGATGAAAAAAGCTGACCGTTGTTCGAAGTATTCCGCCTCGGATTACTTCGAACTTTACAATGAAAGGTTTGGGTCTCCTGACCCAAACATCTTGCAATATCTACCACTCCAAAATCCATCAGCCGCGTTTAGCTAAAGTTCGTATTCAAACATTCATTCTACCCACACCGCACATTGTTTGAGTCGTGAGACTCAAACCCTCATTGTCAGTTCCAAGTTGGCCTGAAGGCACACTTGGAACAACTGACCAACTACCCGGGCATTGCTTGCGGCGCAAGGCAGTCTTAATAGTATTCTAAGTTCCATTATTCAGTTAGATAGTGCCCGTGCTGTTTTGATTGACACCACAGTGTTGGCTGGAGATAGCTTGATGGGGGCAGAAGCTTTAAACTATGCGGACCTGCAGGCTAAATTGGGTGCCTTAAATAATGACAGTTCCTACACGGTTTACGTATCTTACTTAGATTCTCTGTTAAACACTAATAGTTCCATAACTGACACTGCCACCTACAATGCACTAACAAATAGTATACAGGTATTATATGATAGCTTAGGAGACATACAGCAAAACATGGATAACCTGAGGATAGCTTTGGATAGTGTGCGCATCCAATTTGCAGCTTCGGCTGTTGATAGCAATGCCGCTATTGTACCGTCCAATAATATTGAGGGCTATTATCAAATGGCCAATGATATTTACCTGAGTGCGATAGCCCAGAATGATAGCTCGTTCGATAGTATTCAGCTTGTAAATTTATATCAACTGGCTTTTATGTGCCCATTAAAAGGCGGTGAGGCGGTATTTGAAGCACGCTCTATGTTATCGCTTGTAATTGATACTTTTTACGACGATGATGCACTTTGTACTTGCTCGTCTCATGAAAGCGACCGAGCGTTAAAAATTGCGAATACAGATAGTGCCACTCAACAGACGGACTCAATTAAACATTTAATAATAAACATGTATCCTAACCCTACAAAGGATTATGTCATTTTGAGTGCCAACCAGGATATTAATCAACTGGTCCAGTTAAAAATTACCGATGCTTTAGGGGCTGTTTTAATGAATAGCGAAATAAGCATTTACGGCGGAACATACAGAATAGATACTTCCCCTTTTACAAGCGGTATATATTCAGTAGCTTTATACAACGCCAGCGGCAAACTATTTGGCGGCAAGCTAACCATATTAGGTAAGTAATGATTTTTAAAAGTAAGTGGTACTATATTTTTTCTTTTGTCTTGCTGGTGTGCTGCGTTGAAGAAAGCAAAGCCCAGAAGAATGATTACATCTGGTTATCTGGCTACGATAGCCAGGTAGGTTATGATAGTGCTTGGGGATTCAGCTTTGGTGCTACTGTGCTCAATTTTAATTATCAGCCTGTTAATATTTCCTATGACTCAATAGGCATGAACTTTTTTACCACAAATACCAGCTATTGTGATAATAATGGTAACTTATTGTTTTATACCAATGGAATATATATAGCAGATTCTTCAGGAACAATGATTGTAAATAGTGCGGGTATAAATCAAGGTTGGCTAGATGAAGATTGGGATCCAACAATACAAACTTATGGCTATAGAAACCGGCAGGGCATTATTGCTCTGCCGGATTTAAATAGTGACAGTTTGTATTATTTAGTTCATTCTTACTCAGATTCTGTGCCTGGCTCCCAGGAGGAGAATATTTATACTCCCCAAATATTGAGCACCTATTTTAACAAATTCGCTAACAATGGCCAAGGGAATGTTATTTACAAAAACAGGACTTTATTACAAGGTG
>Ga0224555_1004042_pt1 | contig 14007 bp, 10 predicted proteins | sample 714S23034metaG_FD_180687 | JGI IMG/M metagenome (GOLD analysis project Ga0224555, IMG submission 180687) | Peat soil microbial communities from Stordalen Mire, Sweden - 717 S2 30-34 | ecosystem: Environmental > Terrestrial > Soil > Wetlands > Peat | place: Sweden: Norrbotten County, Stordalen...
CCGCTGCATCGCTCCCACGGAGCAGATGCGGCGGGCCGTTGTATCTTTTGATCTGTATAAAACCGCTGGACGCCTTTACTTCTGGCGCCGAGCGGTTGCAATCAGAACTTGTTCAGACGTTCCTTAGCTGAGGTGAGAGGAAAAACTCGATGGCAGCGATGATTGCTGCCAAGAGTACATTCCGATCACGGACTTTTTCAACACCCACGCGATATTACGCCAATTCGGGAAACATCATGTCCAATCAGCAGCTTGGCCTTTGCAAACTGGGCAGCCCTGCGATACGAGTCCGATAAGCTCGCAGGCTCCATCCCATGGTAACCCCACGACTCACGCCCGACCAAATCTCCAAACTTTCGGTTTCGTTCGATGTATGCGCGAGAGTTCGTGAGATCGCTTTCACTTTGCCTTCAATCCTTCGGTGATGAGCGGAGCCTCCGACTTCTGAAGTTCCGCCGCCACTTTTTCCATCTGGCGCATGGCGCGCAGGTGATTTCGTCCCGCAATTTTGAGTACGTCGTCGTCGGAGTATCCGCGCCGCAGAAGTTCCGCAAAAAGATACGGATAGCGCGTGACATTCTCTAGGCCAACCACCATCGAATCCGGCGCGACATCATCGAAGTCGGCCCCAATGCCGATGTGGTCGACGCCCGCAACCTTGCGAATATGGTCAACGTGGTCGGCGACGTCGGAGATGGTACCGCGTGGATGTGGGTTTGCTTTTTCCCAATCGGCGATCCCTTTCGCTATCGCCTCGTCGGTGTCAAGACGCGCGTGTAGGTCCCTGAGCGCTGCCGTGCGTTTCGCTTGCCACTCAGGGTACTGAGCCGACACGTAGTCGCAGACGAAGTTTACGTGCACCACCCCGCCATTGTCTGGCATCAGTCGCAACACATCATCCGGAACGCAGCGTGGGTGCGGGTCAAGGGCGAAAGCGTTCGAGTGCGAGAAGATAACGGGAGCGCGCGTCACGTGTAGCGTGTCGCGCGTGGTGTCCGCGCTAACGTGGGAAAGGTCCGCGAACATGCCCAGGCGGTTCATTTCCTTCACCACTCGCTCTCCGAACTCCGTGAGCCCGTAGTGTTCCGGTCGGTCCGTTGCGGCGTCGGCCCAATCGAGATTGTCCCAATGCGTCAGCGTCATATAACGCGCACCCAACTCGTGAAAAATGCGCAACGCCGCCGGCGATCTCTCAATCATGTGGCCGCCTTCCACGCCCAGCAGGCAAGCAACACGTCCGGACTGATGGATGCGGTCGATATCGTCTGCAGTTCGCGCTTGTTCCAGTTCGGGCGAACTGCGGATGAAGCGCAGAGCCACATCAAACTCGCGGAGCGCTTCATGCAACGATGTGTGCGTCCTCTCCTTGGCAGGGTGAACCCAAATCGACCAGTACTGCGCCCCGATGCGTCCTTCGCGCAACCGCGGAATATCCGCACAAAGCGTCGGCTGAACCCTGCTCATATCGAGTGACGCCAAGTCGCCCGCGTGGGTTTCGAGAAGCATCGATGGCAGATCGTTGTGCGTATCAATGAGCGGAGCCTTCTCCAGAAGCGCCTTGGCTCGGCCGAGCAACTTTGGGTCAGGAACCAGCGATTCCTCGGTAGCGGCGCTAACGCCCGCGAGCACAGAATGAGCGAGAAACGCGGAACCTGTGATCACACTTGTCTGCTGAAGAAAACGGCGGCGTGAGATCAAACGGCGGCTCACTAACTTAGGCATAACCTATTCTCCGGGGGAGTCTACAAGAAAGTACCGCAGTGCACAAGATTGGATGGTATGTGGATCTACACACATCGTATCCCCCTAGCGGGGGCGAAGTGTGGGAGTGAGAGAGGGAGCGAGACACGGTCGGAGAAGGTTCGCTCTTAGGGCGGCCTTTAACCGCATCTTGCCAATGGCACCGGCGTGATCGCGAGGGTCCAAGATTCAACATGGCTCGGCCTGGGGGTCAGAGCGGGTCAAAGCCTTTCCTGAGGAGTTGAACAGATGAGTTGCCTCGGAACGCGCGCGAAAAGCCACGTGATCGCCAGGCCGGGCTTGGGTATCGCCGTCGGTCTGTGCCACTAGCCTGGTTCCGTCCGCCAGCCGTGTGTGGAGATAGGCCCGCGGTCCCAAGTGCTCCAGCGCTTCGATCTCACCCCGCAACTCGCCCTCCGGCTCCAGCGCCAGGTGCTCCGCCCGAATTCCCAGCTTGATTTTTTCGTTAGCGTTCAGTTTTTGCAACGGCGCAGGTACGGTTATGCTCGTGCCAGTCGTAAGCATCAGAGTCAGATGCTGTGCGTCAACCGTTTTGACCTCCGCGTCCAGGAAATTCATTTTCGGAGCGCCGATAAATCCTGCAACGAAAAACGTTGCGGGATGCTGGTAGAGCTCAAGAGGAGATCCCAATTGCTCAACGTTGCCCTGGTTGAGCACCACAATCCGGTCGGCCATAGTCATGGCTTCAAGCTGGTCGTGCGTGACGTAGATCATGGTGGTGTTAAGTTCTCGATGTAGCCGCGCCAACTCCAGACGCATTTGGCCTTGCAGGGCGGCATCAAGATTCGAAAGTGGCTCATCCAACAGGAAGGCCTTCGGTTGCCGGACCATTGCGCGGCCGATGGCCACACGCTGCAGTTGGCCTCCGGAAAGCTGGCTGGGCCTTCGTTCGAGCAAAGGCTCCATTTCCAGGATGCGCGCGACGGTGCGGACCTTCTGCTCTCGCTCTGCTTTCGGGGTTCCGCTCAGGCGCAGGCTGAAGCTCATGTTTTCCGCTACAGTCATGTGCGGATACAACGCATAACTCTGAAACACCATCGCCAAGCCGCGCTTTGCGGGTGGCACATCCTGCGCGGGCGAACCATCGATCAGGATTTCACCTTCCGTGACTTGTTCCAATCCAGCAATCATGCGCAGCAAGGTCGATTTACCACATCCCGACGGCCCCACGAAGGCGATGAATTCACGATCCTGGATCAGCAGGTCAATTCCATGAATCACTTCATGGGTCCCGAACTGCTTGCGCACGTTTCTCAATTCGACTGTCGCCATCGTCTCCAGGCTCCCTTTTACTTAACCGCTCCGAACGATAGTCCGCGCACCATTTGCCGCTGGCTCATCCATCCAAAAATCAGGATGGGAGCAATCGACAGCGTGGAAGCCGCCGACAATTTCGCCCAGAAAAGACCTTCCGGACTGGAAAATGATGCGGTGAACGTGGTCAGCGTCGCGGCTTTCACCGTTGTCAGGTTTAGGCTCCAGAATGCTTCGTTCCAACAGAGAATTATGGAAAGCAGCGCCGTCGCAGCGATGCCTGGCGTGCACAGCGGCAGCAAAACGTGAACCATTTCCTCGATCTGCGTAGCGCCATCCATGCGGCTGGCCTCGAGGATCACCGCCGGCACTTCCCGAAAGAAAGAGAAGAGCATCCACACCACGATGGGCAGAACGCTGATGCTGTCGATCAGGATCAACCCGAAGACGGTATCGAGCAGGCCGAGATCCCGCCACAGGAGGTAAATCGGAACTAGGACGCCAACTGCCGGTAGCATTCTAGTGGAGAGCATCCAAAGCAGAATGTCGCGGGTCCGCCGTGTAGGAAAGAAGGCCATGCTGTAGGCGGCCGGGATGGCCAGAGCCAGAGCCAGTAGGGTCGATCCCAGCGAAACCAGTACGCTGTTTCTGGCGAACGCCAGATAATCGGCCCGCTCCAGCACGGCGTGATAGTTCTCCAACGTCGGGTGGAAAAACAATGCCGGTGGGGTGGCGACGGCGGCAATCTCGGTTTTAAAACTGCAGAGCAACATCCACAGGATGGGGAAGAACATTCCCAGAGCAACGGCCCAAACCACGATCGCCAGCTCCCAGCGCACTTGCCCGATGCGTCTCACCGCAGATCCTCCAGGTTGCGCCCCACCACGCGCATGAGAAAAAAACAGACGATGTTCGCCAGGATGATGGCAATCACTCCTCCTGCCGAGGCGCGCCCCACGTCAAAGCCTAAGAGCGCATCGCGAAAGATCAGGTAAGCCAGATTGGTGGAAGCGAGCCCCGGGCCGCCGCCGGTGGCCACGTAAATTTCCGCGAAGAGGCTTAGGAAGAAAATCATCTCGATCATGGCCACCACCGCCATCGGCCGCAACAGATGCGGCAACTGGATGTAGCGGAAAAGTGCGATCGGTCCGCCGCCATCCAGCCGGGCAGCTTCTATCTGCTCGGGGTTGAGCGAGTGTAGCGCCGGCAACAGGATTAGCACGGCAAAAGGGGTCCATTCCCAGCCCACAATCAACACAATCGAGAGCATCGGCATGCGGGAGAAGAATTCGATGGTGCCGAACCCGAGGGAACGCGTGATCCACGCGAAAAGGCCGAACACCGGGTTCATCAGCATGTTTTTCCAGATCAGCGCGCTCACCGTCGGCATCACAAAAAAAGGAGCGATAATCAGCAGGCGGCAGACATTGCGGCCAGGGAAATCCTGGTTGAGCAGCAACGAGAAGAGCGTGCCAAAAATCAGAGTGATCGCAAGTACCAGGCCCACTAGGAATAGGGTGTTGCCCATCGCTATCCACAGCGCCCGATGAGTGAGCAAGTCACGATAATTCTCCCACCCGGCGAACGCCGTCTTCCCGGGGCTGAGCAGGTTATAGTGCTCGGCGGAAAACCAGAGCGTCATGGCCAGGGGCACGGCCATCCACAGGAAGAGCGCCCCGACGGACGGAGCGAGCAGTGGCCGGTGCAGGTGGCGGGTCGGTTTGCTAGCAACCTCTCCGGTCACTGGACGGATCTTCCTTTCAGCGAGCGTTCGGCTTCCGCTTGCGACAACGCCAGCGCCTGCTGGACCGTGGCGCGGCCTGCCAGCGCCGCACTGATTTCCTGTCCCACTTCGGCGCCAATGGCCTGAAATTCGGGAATTCCTACGTATTGAACTTCCACGAAAGGAACCAGCGACCCGCTCCCTTTCGTGTAATCTGCGCTCAAGATGGCTTCGCGAACCAGTGGCGCAAAGGGAGCTGCTTGCAGGTAAGCGGGAATTTCATAGGTCGATTTTCGCGAGCCGGGAGGAATTCGCAACCAGCCGAAGCGCTCGCCAACCGTGGCGATGTACTGACGGCTGGTGGCCCACTTGATAAATTGCTTAGCGATGTCGGCTCGCTTCGACGAGGCCGGGATCGCAAGTCCCCAACTCCAAACCCAGCCGGGGCCATTGGACACGTTCGCGATAGGTGCTTTGGCAAAATCGGTGGTGGTCGCCACGCGACTCTGGCTGGGATCGAGAAGGTAACCGGCAGCGGAAGTAGCGTCCACCCACATGGCACAATTTCCATTGGCGAAGAGGGCGCGGTTCTCATTGTAGCCGTCGGTGATAGCGCCGGGCGGTCCGTACTTGCTGAGCAAGTCTACGTAAAAGCCCACAGCTTCGGCCCAAGCCCGACTGTTGAGCTGCGGCTTCAAGTCGGAGTCCATCCAGCGGCCTCCAAACGCGTGGACCAGTGTGCTGATGTAGGCGATATTCTGGCCCCAGCCCGGTTCGCCGCGCAAACAGATGCCATAAACGTTATGTTCTGGGTCGTGCAGCTTTTGCGCGAACTGGCGTATCTGTTCGTAACTCGGCTGGACGGGCATTTCCAAGCCGGCTTTTCGAAATAGGTCCTTGCGGTAGTAGGTAAAGGCACTCTCTCCATAGAAGGGCGCGGCGTACATCCGGCCCCGATAAGAGAGGCCTTGACGCACCACGTCAAAGATATCGTCGTATCCGTAGTCCGCGCCCAGATCATCGAGTGGAACCAGCCAGCCGCGCTCCCCCCAAAGGGGAGCTTCATACGAACCGATCGTTATGACATCGAAGGTGTTGCTTCCCGTGGAAATATCTATCGTCAGACGCTGGCGCAGGATGTTCTCCCCCAGCACTACCCAGTTCAACTTAACGCCGCTCTGTTTTTCAAACTCCGAAGAGAGCTGCTGCATCAAGATCATGTCGGCATTGTTCACGGTAGCGACGGTCAGCTCCGAACGTCGGCCGGGATGATAGAGAATCCATGCGAGGAGCACCACGCCCGCCAACAGTCCGATTGCTTTCCAGATCCGGCTCATAAGTGCCATCCCAGAATCAACGTGGCAAAGGGGTTTGGCTCTCCGCCCCTGCGTCCACAATTCAGCGGGTATATTCGACCCGATCGCGCAAGCTCCTTACAGGACCTGCGCAACCTACATTGCCAGTGCCAGCTTAGCCACAAGCGACGATGACCGCATCCGGCGAGCATCTGCGCGCGATAAACCCTTTGCGACGTTTGCGGAAGATGAGTTTGGTTAGACCGCCGAGTTCGACTTTCGCCATCTGTATCTCATCTCTCAACAATCCTTTATCCGCATTACCACGCCGTATAACCGCCATCCACGCTCAGTACAGACCCGGTGATATAACTGGCTGCTTCGCTAGCGAGAAAGAGCACCGCCGTGGCTACCTCGCTCGGTTCGCCGCTACGGGCAAAGGGTGTCATCTCGTCCCAGCATGCACTCCATTCCTTCCTTTGTCGCCCGCGCAACGTCATTGCCGTTGCAATATATCCGGGCGCCACAGCGTTCACGCGCACGCCGAACTTAGCCCATTCGCATGCAAGCGATTTCGTCAGGTGGTGAACCGCGGCTTTGCTCGCATTGTAGGGAGCCTGTGGCTGCGGCTTATTCACGATAATTCCCGACATCGAACCAATGTTTACCACGCTGCCTCGCCGGGCAGCGATCATATGCCCTCCGAAAGCGCGGCAGCAAAAGAACACGCCGTCAAGATTGATGCGCATCAGCTTGTAATACTCTTCGTCGCCATACGCGGTTGCGTCGATGTTATCGGCGTAGCCTGCGTTGTTGACCAGCACGTCGACTTTCCCGTATTTCTTGAGCACAGCATCTGCGACCTGCTTCACAGCCTTTGAATCGGTGACGTCGAGAGGAAACAGTTCCGCCCGGTATCTTTCGTTCGTTAATTTCTCGACCGCCTCTCGGCCGTTGGTCTGGTCAATTTCCAAGACTGCGATCGTCGCTCCGGCTTCCCCCAGAGCACGGGCAATCTCAAAACCGATTCCGCGGCCGGCTCCGGTAACTACGGCGATCTGGTTTTTCAACAGAAATTTCTCAGCGTACATGATCACCCTCCCAAGATAATGAACCTACTGTCGCATGTTGTGGTAACCCGCTTACGACGAAGAGAACAGCCCACGCCAATGGACTTCACGGTTTCGATTGCGGCGCGGCTTTGTGACGTAGGAAAGGCACGAACCAAGATGTGGAATGCCTCTGGCAGGCCACTCGTGCCGGTCCGTCCAAACAGTTCCAACGTCTTGCCCTTCGGGGTGGCCGTAAAGGCAAAGAAACTGAGGTTCGGCCGGCGTCCTCGAGACTGCATCACCTGGTTCAATCGGTCTTCCCAGTCCGGTTCGGCTTCCCCATTTTCGGCAACCACGGTCTTGCCCAGGATTGCCTTCAACTCGCGCGCTGAGATATCGCGTCGACTTGGGGTACGTAGCTCCGGACGGCACCTACCCAGGTTTTGCCTCAAAACGTCAATACGCCGGTCACGACGATGATGCGGCCAGAACTGGGCGACCCAAACGATCCATAGGGGCTGGTTGGCGCCACCACGTCGCTTGTGATCAAACCCAGATTGGGGAGCGATGCATCATTGTTCGGCGCGGCAAAATTGGTGTGGTTGAATATGTTGAATGCCTGCGCACCCACTTTGAACTGCACGCTCCCTTCCTGGACAATGTTCTTATACACGCTCAAATCGACGTCGGCGTAGTGCGGCCCATAGAAGGCATTACGCGGCACGTTGCCGAAATTGGCCTGCGCCGGATCGTTGTACGGGTCCTGATTCGATACCCCAGAACCGTTAAAGAAATGGCCCTGGAAGCACGGGTGGGAAAACGAATTACAGAAATGATTGAAGTGATTGTCCAGTACATCCGCCAGCACGTAGTAATTGCCTGTGCCGTTGTATAGGTCGTTTGCAGCATTGTTATTGAACACGCTGAAGGGAAGGCCGGACCGCCAATAGACCTTGCTGCCGACCGTCCAGCCACCTGCGGCAAAATCAACAATTTTGTTTCGGAAATGGTTCGGCTCAACATAGGTGAAATCGGCCAGAAAATTATGGCGAATGTCATAGTCGGCGTTCGAGTACATCAGCAGCGATGTGTGGTTCGGCACAATCTGGTAAGGAAGGCCATTGTTGTTAAAGTCCTCAGACTGGCCGCCGTTAGAAACGTCGTCGAGTGCGTGCGAATACGTGTAGGAGAAATTCGCAGTCACACCGTAACGATTGATGTGCTTGTAGATAAGCGAGATCCCGTTATATCCGGATATGGCGTTATCGTTGATAATTCCCATCTGTCCGAACCGCGGATCGGGCGGATTGACCGGAACGTCCTCGAAACTGGTATAGGCCGATGAAGGCGTGTATGCGTTTCCGGCCAGGTTCTCGTTAATTGCGTAATCGTAGCTGACCAGATCGTAGCCATGGTTCCCTACGTACGAAAGGACCACAGCATCGGAAGGGTCGAGCTGCAGCTGGAATTGCAAACTCCACTCCAGATATTTCGGGCTCACAACGTGCTGCGGAGTCAAGTAGTGGGCGGGCGCAAAGAATGGTACGCCCGGCGGCAGCGACGCCGCCAGTTGGTTAGCGTTCAGCCCTGTGGAGAACCCGGCCGTAAGAGCGTTGTAGGAAGCGAGGGCGAAGGCCGGCGCGCTTCCCGGCCCCTGCCCCACGTTTCCAGCCTCTACGAATGCGCCGTAGTTGTCGGGAAAGGTCAAGTACTGATTTTCGATCAACGCGCCGGGAAATGCGTCCGCGAAGAGGCCCACGCCGCCGCGGAGGATGAACTTTCCGGTGCCTTTTGTATCCCAGTTGAAACCGAAGCGCGGCTGGATGATGGCCATTTCCAGTGAGGAGAAGACTTTGTCATAGCCGGTAGCGAGGGTCTGGTTGTACGGTGTGTCCAGGGTGACGTTCGTGGGTGGAAAGCCGCCGAGATAGCGCGAAAAACAACTCGTGTTGCACCGGATATTTCCATTGCGGTCCACGCGGACACCGTAATCGAGAACCAATCGCCGAGTGGCCTTCCATTCATCCTGAGCGTAGATGCCGTAGTTGTAACCAGCCAGACTGATTTCCTTGACCTGATCAAAGGTCTGCTGAAAGTTGGAACCTGCCGATCCGGGCAGCACGCCGCCGGCGAGGTCGCCAAGACTATTGAAGGTGTAATACCCGGCGTAGGTATTCACCGTCGGGTAGCCGTCGGTGATGTCATATCGCTTGAAGTTGGCCCCGAATTTCAGATTGTGGCCTCCCTTCAGCCAGGAAAGATCGTCCACGAATTGATATTGGGTGGAGTTAGTTTTTGTAGGATGGCCGCCCCAATCGAAACCAACTCTGCCACTCTGGCCCAGCCCGGTGGAAAAGTTGGTGCCGCCATCGGAACCGTTGTTGAACTGCGCGGGCGATACCGCCAGCGTTTTTTGCAAATTGGCGGGGCCGAACGGCCACGAATAGTGGAAGGCCGATGCAATAAATTGATTGGTCACATTGGGGCCAAAAATGTACGTGTGGTTCAACTGACCGTTCAAGATGGGCTGGTTGCTGACCACGTTCAATAGTGGATTGACGACGCTGATGAAATTCGGCTGGAAGCCGTGATCGTCGCTAATCCGGACAAAGAACTTCTGCTTGTCGTTGATGTTCCAGTCGCCGCGGCCAATGATCATATACTCGGTCAGTGCGCCGCTGGTTACGCCCGCCGCCGACGTCATGCACGCAATCGCCGTTCCCGAGGCGCCGGTCGGAACGGTGCCGAAATACGTGTTCGGCTGGCCATACACCGGTGTACCGGCATACGAGCCGCAACCAAGAGTCCCGCTCAAATCCTGGAGCGGACCGTTTCCTGTCGTGACCGGCGCGGCGGTGCTGTAAAACGGTGACGTCTGCAGCAGATTAAACATCTGCGTATAGAGCGGCACGCTGGCGGCAGGAATTGTATTCAGGGTCGTGTTCTGAAATGCGGCGGTGGGAAAATTGACATAGTTGGTGGATGGCTGAACGTACCGAATGCCTTCGGTGTCAGCGAAGAAGAACAACTTTTTGCGGATAATCGGACCGCCAATCTGGGCTGCATATTGGTTGGAAACCGCCTTTTGCCGCGATATGCCATTCAGGTTATTGAAGAAATCATTGGCGTTCAGGACGTCGCCGTTGTAGGTGTAATTCAACAAGCCATGGATGCGGTTGGTTCCGCTTTTCGTGACGTAGGTTTGGACAGCGCCAGCCTGGCGACCCCATTCCGTGCTGTAGCCGTTCTGTACCAGCGACGCCTGATCGATTTCCGACGCACCGATGCTGAGCGTGGATGCGCCGGAAGTGGAGACGTTGAAGAATGAGTCCGTCTGGTCGGCACCGTTCAAGATGATGAGGTTGGAAATGCCTGGAAGTCCGGCGGAACTGAAATTGCCGGTGGAAAATCCGTGGGAACCGTTCGTGTTTACTACAACGCCTGGCGCGGTGAAAGCAAAGGTCGTGATGTCACCGCCGGGACTAGGCAGGTCTTCAAATTGCTCCGTGGTAAACGTCGTGGTTATGTTGGCGGTCTGGGTGTCGACTAATTGCGCATTGTTCGCGCTGACGGTAATCGTCTCTTTGTTGCCCGTCGGGGTCACGGTCAAGTTGGACACGGACTGTTGGCTGACGAGAATCAGGACCGAAATCGCATTCGACTGGAGTCCCTGGGCGGAGGCAGAAACCGTATAGGCGCCCGGCTTCAGGAACGGGACGGTGTATAGACCGCGGTCGTTCGTCGTCAGCGTGCGGGTATCGCCGGTAGCGGTTTCCACGACGGTGACCGTCGCTCCAGGAACCACAGCTCCCGTGGAGTCGGTGACGACGCCGTTCAGGCTGCCGGTGACGGCCGTTTGAGCCGATGCGGAGGGAGCCCAGTTCCAGCAGAGCATTCCAACCATCGCAATGGCGGCAACAATCCAAAACCGACCGACGCTCACTTCGAAGCGGCCAGAGAACATTCGATGAAGACGCAAGGACGATCTGCACGACGTGAAATGGAAAGCAAGTACTTGGTTGCGCATTGGACCCTCCATTTGCTTCTTTGACAATTCAAGGGCAGTCGGAGGAATTGCAACCCGGGCTCCCCCGGCTGCGACTTTGCGGTCGCGCGACATTTTGTCTCCTACCCTATACTCCCCCTCTCTTCGGTTGTCAATAATGAAAAGAATCGATTCTATAATCCAATATTGACACGCAACAAAATATGTCCGGTGAGGGGATATAAAAGTCGCTATCTATATGTAGTTACATACATATACTAATATTCAGATTGTTCCAGGTGGAGCGGGTGAATCGGATCATGATCAGAATATCGATACCATCTAGGAAGTTTTTCTATGCTGTGGATCAAGCAGTCGCCGCGGGCACAGTCTCCGCTTCGCCCAAGGCTGGCGCCTCAGCGATTCAGAGCTGCAAAAGAAGAAGGAGATTGCTGGTGAAGCGCACCGCGAAATCTAAGTTCCTACGGCCCCCGGCCTTTCTCTACCAGTGCGGGGTCGGTGGCGGGGGCCAACCCGTCTTGTTTTGTGAATCGGTCTCCCTGGAACGGCTCGCGGCGAGCCATGAAACGACGCTCTACGTGTACTCGGCGGCGATTGATTCGCGAGCGCATAAAGGCATTCGCCCGCGCTTTCCGCTTGATCTCGCATACGCTTTGCTACTCCGTGAAGGCCAACTCCTCGTTGGCGATCTTGCGCTTAATCGCGCGCGAGAGTGCAGGGTTCGATGTGGTCTCCGGGGGAGAGCTCGAAAGAGTTCTACGCGTGGATCGCCACGCAGCGAACCGCGTGGTCTATTCCGGTGTCGGTAAGACCGTGCCGGAGATGGAGCTCGCCCTGCGGGCCGGAATCCTCCTGTTTAACATTTCCTAGCTTGTCAATTCACAGTATAGAATCGATTCTATTTATTGTTGACAGCCGAAGATGAGGGTGTTACCAATGCCACTGTTATTTCGTTCTCCATCGGCATGCCTGCTCATGGAGGAGGGAACATGATTAGAGCGTCGACGATATTGATCGCGGCCCTCCTGCTCTCCGAGAGCATTGCAAACACTCAAGCTCCCGCCGTCTCCGCACCGGAGGTCACAACCGCGTCCGGAGTCCTCGAAGGTATCCATTTCGGTCCCGGGCGGAGTGAGGTAGCCTTCCTCGGCATCCCCTACGCTGCACCGCCCATCGGCAACCGTCGTTGGCTGCCACCACAACCGGCGAGCAACTGGTCTGGCATCCGCTCGGCGAAGCAATTCGCTCCAACTTGCCCACAGCTCCCCTCTTCGTGGTGGCCGGAAATGGCGGGTCGTGAGCGCTTGGAAACCAGTGAAGATTGCCTTTATCTCAACGTCTGGACCACAAACCTGCCGGAAGCCATGAAGCAGCCGGTGATGGTGTGGATCCACGGAGGCGGCAATGTGGAAGGCTCGAGTCAAATACCACCTCTTGCTCCGGCACTCGCTCGAAGAGGAGTTGTGGTGGTCACCGTCGAATATCGTCTGGGGGTACTCGGTTTCTTGGCTCATCCGGCCCTGACAGCCGAATCACGGCATCATTCCTCCGGAAATTACGGCTTACTTGACCAAATTGCCGCGCTCGAATGGGTACGGCACAACATTGCAGCCTTTGGGGGCGACCCGAACTCAGTCACAATATTTGGCGAATCGTCCGGCGCAGAGGATGTTTGCCATTTATTGGTATCGCCACTCAGTGTGGGACTCTTTCATAAAGCCATTCTTGAAAGTAGCGTCTGTTTGGATTCTGTTTATTCTGCCTTGACAATACCACCAGACTTCTACGGCAATCACCGACTCGGAGAAGCCTTAGGCATCCGACTTTCTTCTGCTCTTGGAATCGCGAATGATACGAATGCGCTGGCCTCTTTGCGCGCTCTGGCACCGGACAAGCTGCTAGAAGCGGCGCATAACCTAATGTCCGCAGACTTCGATGTCATCGTTGACGGATGGGTGGTGCAAAATCAGCCCGCCATAACCTTTAAGATGCGACGCCAGGCGCTGGTCCCCGTGCTGGTCGGCAGCAATGCCGACGAGACTACGGTCTTCGGGAAACCGTCGCCGCTCGCTACCACGGATTCTCGCCCGAAAAATGTCGCGCAATACCGGCAATGGCTGGCGAATGAATTCCGCGAGTTCGCCAACGATGTTTGGAAAGTCTATCCTGCAACCTCCGATGCGGAGGTCGAGAACGTGCTTGTTCGTATGCAAACGGATTACGGCTATGGATTTGGATCGTATGCGTTGGCGAAAGCAATGTCGGACGCAGGCCAGCCTGCGTATCTGTACTACTTTACTTACGTCGGGCGGGATCCTTTTGCCGTGCTTGGCGCATTCCATAGCGAGGAAATGATGTTTATTGGTGACACCTATTGGAAAAGCTGGGTGCCCAACTCAGACGATGAGAAGCTCTCAAAAATAATGGGGGAGTACTGGGTGCAGTTCGCAAAAAGCGGCAACCCCAACCGTCGCGGTCTTCCAGAATGGCCCCTCTATAAAGAAAAGAGTGGGCGGTGTATGGAACTTGGGCGCGAAGTAAAATCCCGTTCGGTTCCGCACAAGAATGGATACGCTGTCTTCGAGCGCATTCTAAAATCACGGTTAACTGAAATCGATCCCGTCAGCAAGCCTTCGCAATGATTAGCGCACCCGAATCGCGGGGCGCGCACACCGACGCATCCATCGACTTGTGTAATCCGGGGCTACTTCGCCCCGCTGCAAGTCGCCCCAGTATGCCAGTTCATGTCCGCCTCGCGCTGTCGACACTCATAACCACCTGCGGTTGGGGGCCGGATTATGGCGCAACCAATGCAACAGTTTGGCAAATCCCCACTCCGACGAATACATGCCTCCACACCACTCGATAGCTTTAAGACCTTCGCGGCGTGCCACTTCGGTGATCTCGGCCGCTTCG
>Ga0224555_1004043_pt1 | contig 14007 bp, 16 predicted proteins | sample 714S23034metaG_FD_180687 | JGI IMG/M metagenome (GOLD analysis project Ga0224555, IMG submission 180687) | Peat soil microbial communities from Stordalen Mire, Sweden - 717 S2 30-34 | ecosystem: Environmental > Terrestrial > Soil > Wetlands > Peat | place: Sweden: Norrbotten County, Stordalen...
CGGCGCTACGCTGAGCAAGCCCTACGACGGGCTCGACGAAATGCCCACTTCGTACTTTGTCGACCGCAAAGGCACGGTAGTTGCGGTGCAGCTCGGACTCACGTCGAAGGCCGATATCGAAGGAAATATCAAGAAGGCGCTGGGACAATGAGGACAGCTTTTAGCCTCGGTATCGCGGCTGCTGGCAATGAGCGTTTACAAGGGTTAGAACGGTGATTGGAATGAATGTTCGAATTCGGGTTGTGGCAGCGGCTGTGATCGCAATGGCTGGACTGCTCGCGCAAGGCCAGGCCGACTCGACCAGCCGCTCCATCCTGAAAGGTGCGGCGGTCGAATATCTCTATCCCGAGCAGGTCACGGTGCCCGCCGGCAAGCCCAGCGACGTCGCGCTTCACTTCCGCATCGCCCAGGGGCTGCACATCAACTCGCACAAGCCCAAGGACGAGTTCCTCATCCCCACCACGTTCTCCATTCCCGACGGCGCTGGCGTGCACTTGGCGGAAGCGAATTATCCCGCCGGCGTCGACATCACTCTGCCGCTCGACCCCTCGACCAAGCTGAGCGTCTACACCGGCGAATTCACCATTCAGGCGCGCATCGTGGCTGCCGCCGGCAATCATCTGGTCGAAGCCAAACTCCACTTCCAGGCCTGCGACAAAAACGCCTGCATGCCTCCCAAGACGATTCCCGTGGCGATTGACGTGATTGGGAAATAGCTAAGAACAGGAATCGGGGATCGGTAAGGCCTTAGATCTGGGGTACCCGGTTCTGGAGCAATGGCGATCTTTCATTCACACCGGATGAGGAATAGTATTCAGAAAACAGGAGGGCGTGATGGCCACTGAATCCGTTGTTCCCAAGCCGGACGAAAGCGAAGTGGAAGCTCCCAAAGCGGCCTATGTGAAGAAGACGTACTCCGCTGAGTTTCTGGCCGAGCAGGCAGCCATTGAGAAGCGTGTGCGCGAAGAGGGTGCAAAGCGCATCCGCCGCTCGGTTGAAAGAGCCATCGCCATGGGGATCATCGACAAGGACGGCAACCGCCTCAAGAAGGAACTTCCCGCGGACATGCGGCCGGGCGCGGATCGCGACTTCGGGGGATAGTGGATGTCGATCATGTACGTGGTTGCTGGACCTTCCGGCAGTGGAAAGACAAGTGCATTCCCTGGAAGCCAGTTTGGCTGCGATTACTTCAATGCGGACGACTATGCGGCGCAGTTGAACGGCGGTTCTTACATCGGCATTCCCATGTCCATCCGCAGAGAAGTATGGCCGGTCTGCGAAAAGTTCATTCAAGATCACATCGCGGCGGCCAGGGATTTTGCTACCGAAACAACTCTCCGCAGTTCGATCATTTTCGATCAAATGAGGCAAGCCCATGAGGCCGGATTCGATGTGCGATTCCGTTACGTTTCGGTGGATAGCATTGCCATGTCGATTGATCGTGTGGCGAACCGGGCAGACATGGGCGGGCATAGCGGCTCCGAGGATACAGTACGCGACATTCGAACAAAGAGCCTCGGCAACCTTCCCCGCGTGCTGGATGAGTTAGGCAAGACCGTCGATTATCTAAACATCTACGACAATTCCGCCTTCGGAGCGCCGCCGAAGCTGATCGCATCGTTCTTGGGACGCGAAGTTACTTTTCTGGAGAGCGAGCTTCCGGCATGGATGAATGAAGCGCTGGGGCAGACTCCGTACTCGACTGCGAAGCTCCGGGAGTTCTTCGAGCAAGGGAAGGCCTTGCCGGTTGCCGACTGACAGGGATCACTGGTCTCACTTGCGCTTGCAATGAATGCCTGCAATGCCTACAATACTTGCATGCAATATACGATTCGCAATGTGCCGAACTATCTCGATGCCGCTCTCCGGGTTTCGGCGCGGGAGCAGGGCAAGAGCCTGAACGAAGTGGCGATCGAGGCCCTGGCTCGCGGATTCGGCCTGGGCCAGGCCCGAGTCCGCCAGCGCGATCTGAGCGATATTGCCGGAAGCTGGAGAAAAGATCCCGCCTTTGAACGCGCCCTCGCAGCGCAAGACACCGTTGACGAGGAGATGTGGCAGTGACCAAAACGGCGCGGCCCAGCCGAGTGTGGGCCCGTGCGTGGAGCGGGGCCGCCGCATGAGGCTCGCCCTCGACACCAACCGCTACACCGACCTTTGCCGGGGCGAGCCTTCTGTGATTGAAACAGTGGAGCTAGCCAACGAAGTCTGGCTGCCTTTCATCGTCGTGGGAGAACTGCGCGCCGGATTCGCGGTGGGTACCCAGGGGACGCGCAACGAAGCAGCCCTTGGCAGGTTTCTGCTCAAGCCGGGCGTAGCCATTCTCTACGCGGACGACCAGACCACGCAGCACTATGCGGCCGTGTACCGGCAACTCCGCAGGCAAGGAACGCCCATACCCACGAACAACATGTGGATTGCCGCCCTCGTCTTGCAGCATTCGCTGGTATTGTTCGCCCGCGACGCACACTTCGACGCCCTTCCTCAGCTAACCCGTGTGTAGCATCTTCTCGCCGCTGCCGCCTTACGCCCCTGACTTCTTCTCGATCTTCGCCCAGGAGTCTTTCAGCGGCAGCGTCCGATTGAAGACCAATTTGCCGTCTTTGGAGTCCGGGTCGAGGCAGAAATAGCCCACGCGCTCGAACTGGTAGGGGACTCCGACGTTAGCGTCGGCAAGCGATGGCTCAAGGGCGGCGCCGGTCACGATCTCAAGCGAGTTGGGGTTGAGATTGCTGAGCACGTCCTGACCGTCTTCCACGTCGTTGGGGTCGGGCTTGGCGAAGAGCTTGTCGTAAAGCCGAATCTCCGCGCCAATCGCGTGCGCGGCCGACACCCAGTGCATGGTGGACTTGACCTTGCGGCCATCAGGCGAGTTGCCGCCCCGGCTGGCCGGATCGTAGGTGCAGTGCACCTCAACGATATTGCCGGCCTCGTCTTTCACCACGCTCCGCGTGGTGATGAAGTAGGCGTTCCGCAGGCGCACTTCCTTGCCCGGAGACAAGCGGTAGTACTTGGGCGGAGGAGCCTCGCGGAAGTCGTCCTGCTCAATAAAGACCTCGCGCGAGAAGGGAACCCGGCGTGTTCCGGCCGATGGATCCTCGGGGTTGTTCGCAACTTCGACGAACTCCTCCTGCCCCTCAGGGTAGTTGTCGATAACCAGCTTGAGTGGGCGCAGGACGACCATTGCCCGGCTCGCCCGGCGGTTCAGGTCGTCGCGCTGAAAGTGCTCGAGCATTTCAATGTCAACCACGCCATTGGTGCGCGAGACACCGGCGGCGCCAACGAACGCGCGGATTGCTTCGGGGGTAAAGCCGCGGCGGCGAAACCCGGAGAGGGTTGGCATCCGTGGATCGTCCCACCCGTTGACAACATTCTCGCGCACAAACTGGATGAGCCTCCGCTTGCTGAGAATGGTGTAGGTGATGTTGAGGCGGTCGAATTCAATCTGCTGCGTGGGAAAGATGCCCAGTTGTTCGATATACCAGCGATAGATGGGCTGGTGGTCGGCAAACTCCAGGGTACACATGGAGTGGGTGACCCTCTCAATCGAATCCGACTGGCCGTGCGCGTAGTCGTACATGGGGTAAATGCACCACTCGTCGCCGGTGCGGTGGTGCGTGGCGTGGAGGATGCGGTACATGACCGGATCGCGCATGTTGAGGTTGGGGGAAGCCATGTCGATCTTCGCTCTCAAGACTCGCGTCCCGTCAGCGAATTCGCCGGCCTTCATGCGCGCGAAGAGGTCGAGATTCTCCTCGACGGTCCGATTGCGAAAAGGGCTGTCGGTACCGGGCTCCGTCAACGTGCCGCGGTGCTGGCGAATCTCGTCAGCGGTCAGGTCGTCGACGTAGGCTTTTCCAGCCTTGATCAGTCGCAGCGCCCACTCGTAGAGCTGCGGGAAGTAGTCGGAGGCGTAGCAGAGGCGATCCCACTCGAAACCGAGCCAGCGCACGTCGGCCTGGATCGAGTCGACGTACTCCTGCTCTTCCTTTTCGGGATTGGTGTCGTCGAAGCGCAGGTTTGTCTTTCCTCCAAATTCATCCGCAAGGCCAAAATCAATGCAGATGGCTTTGGCGTGGCCGATGTGCAGGTAGCCGTTTGGCTCGGGCGGAAAGCGCGTCTGGATCTGAGCGTCGCCAAACTTCTGTGTGCGCACATCCTCTTCAATGAGATCGCGAAGGAACGAGGAGGAGGTGCGAACTTCCTGCGTGGGCGCATCTTGGTTCTTAACGGCGGTGCTTTCCGGATTTGGGTCGGTCATGATGGCGGTTCCTTACTTCATGATAAGTGCTGTGATCCATCGAGCAATTCCAGCATGACTTCGGCCTTGCGGATTCGGGCGAGACAGACCTCGCGGCCGAGGACGGCCATGGTTTCAAACAGCCGCGGCGCATTTTTGCGTCCGCAGACGGCTGCTCGGCCAGCGACCAGCCCTCAGGCGGCTGCTTTGCCGGCAGGAATGGGCTGGGCCACTAAACGCACGCCCAGTGCCGCACAGACGCGGCTGATGGTATCGAAACGAGGCGCGCTATCGGGGCGAAGAGCTCTGTAAAGAGCTTCACGGGTAATTCCGGCAGCCTTGGCGATCTCCGTCATGCCACGCGCGCGGGCGATGTCCCCGAGCGCCGAAGCCAGCAAAGCCGCGTCATTCGCTTCCAGAATTCCGGTCAAATAGACGGCTATGCTCTCTTCGTTGTCCAGGTACTTTGCGGGATCGAATTCAGGAAGCTCATCAACATTGATGTTCTTTTTCATTTTTGCTCCTTTTCGCTTTTGAGCAATGCGGCGAGAGCCTTGGCCCGCTTGATGTCTTTCTTCTGCGTGCGTTTGGAACCGCCTGCAAGTAAGACAACGATCTGCGCGCCAACTTGCGTGTAATAGAGCCGCCAGCCCGCGCCGAAGTCGATGCGCAGTTCAATCACGCCGTCGCCAACGGCTTTGAAGTCGCCCAACAAGCCGTACGACAGGCGCTTTATTCGTTCTGCCACCGCGCCCCGAACTTTGCTGTCTTTCAGGTCGTCAAGCCATGTGGTGAACTCGGGAAGCGGCCTGACAGAGAATATGGTCAAAGTGTAATCGTTCGATTACAGAATGTCAAGCGTCGAAACCAGCGAGTGCAGGTTGGCTTCGGCTTGGCCAATACGAGCCAGGCAGACTTCGCGGCCGAGGACAGCCATGGTTTCAAAAAGCGGCGGGGCGTTTTTGCGGCCGCAGACGGCCACCCTGATCGGCTGAAACATGGGCCCGGCCTTCAGGCCTAGTTGAGCGGCTGCGGCTCGAAGTGCCTGATCCAACGAGTCGGCGCCGAAGGCGGCAGTGGCTAGCACTTCCTCCGCATGCTGAAGGATTTTCAACGCCAGGGCGGCATCGCCTTTCTGTGGGATCAGCTCGGTTGGATCGTAAGGCGCCAGCCGATCGACAAAGAAAAAATCGGCGGCGGAAACGGCCTCTTTCAGCAACTTGATCCGCTCGCGGATGAGCGGGGTGACGGCCAGAAGCTTTTCCGGCGTTGCTGCCAGTCCAGCCTGCTCAAAAAATGGCTGAAGGAGCTGGGCAAGCTGATCGACGGGCAGCGCGCGGATGTGCTCGGCGTTGAGGTGGACGGCTTTGGCGTCGAAGGGCGCGTCGTCAGAAAAATTGATGACGGCGTTGGCGCGGTTGACTCCTTCCAGCGAGAATGCGGCGGTGAGTTCATTGAGCGTGAGCACTTCGCGATCGTTTTTAGGCGACCACCCCAGAAGGCAGAGAAAGTTGATGAAGGCGCTCGGCAGAAACCCGGCGTCGCGGTACGTGGTGACGCTGACGACAGGGCCGTGCTTGCGCTTGGAGAGCTTTGCGCCGTCGGGCGCAACCAGCAGCGGAAGATGCGCGAACTGCGGCGCGGGGACTCCGAGAGCTTCAAAAATCAGCAGGTGCTTGAATGTATTGGTGAGGTGGTCCTGGCCGCGGATGATGTGGCTGATGCCGAGATCGGCGTCGTCGACGCAGGAGGCGAGATGGTAGGTCGGCATGCCGTCCGAACGCAGCAGCGCGAAGTCTTCGACCTCGTCGGCTAGCTTTTGCTGCTCACCGTAGACGCTGTCGACAAAGCTCAGGGTACGGTCTTGTCCCCGCGGCACGCGATAGCGGAGGGCGAAGGGCTCACAAGCGGCGGCGCGGTGGTCCGACTCTTCGCGAGACAGTTCGCGCATGCCGGGATTGAAGAGCCACGCGCCATGGGACGAGGATGCCTCGCCTGAATCAGAGTGGGCGGGCGTGAAATCGCGATAGGCGAGGCCCTTGGCGAAGATCGCTTCAGCCTGCCGGCGGTGCAGCGCCAGGCGTTCGGATTGCTTGTATTCCTCGTCCCAGTCGAGGCCCAGCCAGCGCAGTCCTTCAAAGATGGACTGAACGCTCGTCTCGGTGTTGCGCTCGACATCGGTGTCGTCGAGGCGCAGCACCATCGTCCCCTTGTTTCGGCGGGCGAAGAGCCAATTGAAGATGAAGGTGCGTGCGCTGCCGACGTGCAGGTAGCCGGTGGGTGAAGGAGCAAAACGGACGCGCGGACCAATCGCCGCGGAGGGAGTCGAATCAGGCATCGTGAAAGGGTCTTTCCACTCTCGATGCTAGCATCCGACCCTCTCGCCGGAGGCTGTCGGGCTCGGCTCAGCGCTGTGGCGAATAATGCGGCGGCTGTTGCCGGCCCAGTTGCGGAGCCGGAACCACATTCCATTCCCCAAATGCCAGCACGAAGTTGAGAACCAGGCCCCCCAACGGAACGAGATAAAGCAGCGAAAGCCACGGCGTGAAGCCGGCCTTTTTGCAGATGAACCAGAAAGGAAGAACCCGAAGCGGGACAACAATTAACGAGAAAATTGCGAAAAGCACCATCAGATGCCACGGCTGAAGCAAGTCACCCATGTGATCCTCCAGAGCGGGAACCGCTTTCAGCCGCCATCGTAACACGGGCTGCGCAGGCAGCTACAACTTTCTGGAAGCATCGCCTTTTCGGGCGGAGCGGGCAAACAAATTGCCTCAACCCCCGAGTCCCTGAATCCCCAGGCCCTTAGTCCCTGTTCCCTGTCTTACGTAATGTCCTCCGTGTCATACACCGGCGCGACCGTCCTCTTCTTGGGCACGCCGTGTACGGAACTGAGCAGGTCTTCGACCACGTCTTCCAACTGGCGTTGCGTCTCAATCACCGCACTCATGCTGGCCAACTCGTCGGGCTCCTGCGCGCGTTCCACCAGAGCCACGGCGTGACACTGCGCCACGTGGTCCAGGTTCATGCCTTCGGGAGTCTTGGCCTTGATGCTGATCTGGTCGATGCCGATGCCCAGCAGATCGGCAACGCGAGCCCGCATCTCCCCGGCGATGGGGAAAATCTTGGGCGCGGCCAGCACCAGCGTGGTGTCGATGTTCACGATGCTGTAGCCTGCGTGGCGCAGCTCATCCTTCGCAAGATTCAGAAAGATGGCGGAGTCGGCGTCCTTCCAGCGCGGATCGCCCGGCGGGAAAAAGCTGCCGATATCGCCGGCGGCCACGGCGCCCAGCAGGGCATCGGTAATGGCATGCAGCAGCACATCGCCGTCGGAGTGGCCGGCCAGGCCCTCGGGGTGGTCAATCGTCAATCCGCCGATGCGCAGCGGGACTCCGGGCTTGAATGCGTGCGAATCCCAACCAAATCCGATGCGTGTATTCATGGGTATTGTGCCTGTCCTGAAAGCAAATCCTGAAAAATCCTGAAACGCAAAACAGGGTCGAACCAGAGTCGCCGATTCAGCCTGAAATCAGCGGGCCCGCTGGCGAAGGTAAAACTCGGCCAACTCCAGATCGCCCGCCTGCGTAATCTTCAGATTAACCTGAGAGCCGTGCACCACGGCTACCGGATGGCCGGCGCGTTCCACAACCGACGCCTCGTCCGTTCCGATAAACCCGTCCGCGGTGGCCTCGGCAAAGGCCTCCCGGAGCAGGTCGAAGCGGAAGCCCTGCGGAGTCTGCGCCAGCACCACGAACTCGCGCGGGATGGTCGAGACAACCAGCGCGCCGTGGGCGGTCCGCTCCACCTGCTTGATGGTGTCCACGGCCGGCAGCCCCACGATGGCCGCACCATGCAATTCCACCGCGTCGATGGTGCGGTCGATGGTGGCCGCATCAATCAGCGGGCGCACCGCGTCATGCACCAGCACAATGTCGTCGGGCCGCGCCGGCAAAGCGGCCAGCGCGTGCGATACCGATTCCTGCCGGTTGTCGCCGCCTTCGACCACCTTGACCCGCAGGTCCAGTCCGTACTCGACAATCTGCGCCTCGACGCGCTCAATTTCGGGCTTGCGCACGGCCACATAGATCGCCGTTACCCGCTCCACTGACGCAAAAGCGCGCAGCGAATGAATCAGGATCGGCAGGCCGTCGAGTGAGACAAACTGTTTCGGCTGCGGCCCGGCCATCCGTGTGCCGAGCCCCGCAGCCGGAAGAATCACAAAAACTTGCATAACGGGTGAAGTATACATCGCCCTGCGGTCGGGCGTGACGCCGCGCCCCGTATGATTCTTCTGATGCGCGCCCCTGTTCCCGACCCGCTGCCTCTCGACGCCTCGCTGCTCAAGCCCGGGCTGCGATTGGCCGTTGGCGTCTCGGGCGGCGCGGACTCGGTGGCCCTGCTGCGCGCCCTCGCAGAGCGGCGCACTGAGCTTGGCCTCGTGCTGCATGCCGCCCACCTTCACCACGGCCTGCGCGGCGCTGAGGCCGATGCGGATCTGGAATTTGCGCGAGGGCTGGCTGGAGATTTGGGTTTGCCTTTCCACGAAGCACGAGTGGATACAAACGCCGAAGCTGAAAAGGCCGGCGAGACGATCGAGGAAGCGGCGCGGCGTTTGCGCTACGGCTGGTTCCGGCAACTGATGGTAGCCGGCGAGATTGAAGCAGTCGCTACCGCCCACACCCTAGACGACCAGGCTGAAACGGTGCTTGCCAAATTCCTGCGCGGCGCATGGACCGAAGGCTTCAGCGCCATCCACCCGGTGGTCGAGTTTCCCGAGGGCCGCATCCTCCGCCCCATGCTGGCAACGTCGCGGGCTACGGTCGAGGCCTACCTGAACGCGTTAGGCGAGTCTTGGCGTGAGGACTCGTCGAATCGTCACTTGACGTACACCCGCAACCGCATTCGCCATGAGCTGCTGCCGCTGCTGGAGGGCTGGAATCCGCGCCTGCGCGAGCACCTGGCCCAGATGGCCGTGCTGGCCCGCGACGAGGAAGCCTGGTGGCAAACAGAGCTGGCTCGCCTGGCCCCGCAATTGCTCATGCCGGGCCGTCCCGTCCGCGGTGGTGGCCGAGCCTCCGGCGAGTCTTCGCTCTCCTTGGACGTGACCCGGCTGGCGGCTCTGGCTCCGGCCGTCCAACGCCGCCTGCTGCGTTATGCGGCCGGCCAGTTGGGCGCCGCGCCCGATTTCGTCTCAACCGAGGCTCTGCGCACCCTGGCGCTCACCGGCCGTGCCGGCCAAAGACGCGAACTGGCCCTGGGGCTCCGCGCCGAGCGAACCCCGCGCGAGTTACGCCTGACCGTCGAGCCGGTTGCAGCCGCTGGACCGGGCCAGTCCGCGACCGTTCCCGAGTACAGCTTGGCGATTCCCGGCCAGGCCACGGCCCCCGCCTTCGGCCTGCGGATCGAAATCACCACCCGCCCATCGTATTCGGCCCCTGCCGGCCAGCTCGCCAAATTGCGCAATTGGAGGCCCGGCGACCGTGTGCGCCTGCGCCACTCCAGCGGCCCGCGCAAGGTGAAGGAAGTGCTGGAGCGCCTGCGCGTTACAGGCAGCAGCCGTGCGCTGTGGCCGGTGCTCGAATTGGACGGTCGCATCCTCTGGATGAAAGGCGTGGAACTGGAACCGGAGCCCGGCATCGACATCGCGGTCACCGGCCTTGAACGAGACCTTGCCTGACGCGCCCCGATGAGGCATACCGAAGCCAGGCTAACCCCATGGTTCCCCTGCCCGAACGCCCCACCAGGGGTTCCGGTTCCAGGCAGCCCCGGTTGGCTACAAGTTTTTCCGGCTTCGGAGTACAATCAGGGATACTGCTCATCCAGGCGGCACGATAGGTGTGTCCGCTGTCCGGACGATGTGAACTTTCTGTGACTTCAGGGGAGTAAAACGCGTCTAAGGTTGAGGTAGGCGGAGATAAGCGGTCTAGTCAGCGGCTTCCCCCCGCCGGGAAAGAGGAATCCTGGTGAATTCGACAGTCAAAACGGTCCTGTTCTGGGGCTTCATCCTGATGTGCCTGATGGTTCTTCTGAGCTTCTGGCAGAAGAACGCCGGCATCGGCAAGCCCGCGGAAGTTGGCTATTCCGATCTGCTGGACAAGATCGACGCTGGACAGGTGCAGAACGCCACCATCCAGGGGACCGACGTGCACGGCCAGATCAAGGGACAGAAGGATCCGTTCCACACCACCATCTCGACCAACAACGTCGACAGCCTGACCAAGGAACTCCGCGCCAACAAGGTCGTTTTCGACATCAAGGATCCGCAGAACAACATCCTGATTCCATTGTTGATCAACGCGGCGCCGATCGTGCTGATTGTCGGCTTCTGGTTCTTCATGATGCGGCAGATGCAGTCCGGCGGCAACAAGGCCCTCTCCTTCGGCAAGAGCCGCGCGCGCCTGCTCAGCATGCAGCAGAAAAAGGTCACCTTCAAAGATGTCGCCGGCGTGGACGAAGCCAAGGAAGAGCTGAAGGAGATCATCGAGTACCTGCGCGAGCCGCAAAAGTTCCAGAAGCTCGGTGGACGCATTCCCAAGGGCGTGCTTCTCGTCGGGCCCCCGGGAACCGGCAAGACCCTGCTGGCGCGTGCTGTGGCCGGCGAGGCCAACGTGCCGTTCTTCTCCATCTCCGGTTCCGACTTTGTTGAGATGTTCGTCGGCGTTGGCGCAAGCCGTGTCCGCGACCTGTTTGAACAGGGTAAGAAGAATGCTCCTTGCATCATCTTCATCGACGAAATCGATGCCGTGGGACGTCATCGCGGCGCCGGCCTCGGCGGCGGACACGATGAGCGTGAGCAGACCCTCAACCAGTTGCTCGTTGAGATGGACGGCTTTGAATCGAACGACGGCGTCATTCTCGTCGCGGCCACCAACCGGCCCGACGTGCTCGATCCCGCTCTGCTGCGCCCCGGCCGCTTTGACCGCCGCGTGGTGGTGGGCTTGCCCGACGTGCGTGGCCGCGAAGAGATTCTCCGCGTGCATGTGAAGAAGGTTCCCGTCTCCGACGATACCAATCTGAATGTCCTCGCCCGCGGAACGCCGGGCTTCAGCGGCGCCGACCTGGCCAACATGGTCAATGAGGCCGCGTTGAGCGCTGCGCGCATGAACCGCAAGCAAGTCACCATGTACGACTTCGAGCTGGCCAAGGACAAGGTGCTCATGGGCGCAGAGCGTAAGTCCATGCTGCTGACCGAAGAAGAAAAGCGGGTCACCGCCTATCACGAGGCGGGCCACGCGCTGGTTTCGTTCCGGCACGTGCATTCGGATCCGATTCACAAGGTCAGCATCATTCCGCGCGGCATGGCTTTGGGCGTCACCATCTTCCTGCCCGGCGACCGGCACAACTACACCCGCGAGTATCTCGAAGCCAACCTCGCCATTGCTTATGGCGGACGCGTGGCCGAGGAAATCTTCCTCAACCAGATGTCCACCGGCGCAGGCAGCGATATTGAGAGTGCAACCGACCTTGCCCGCCGCATGGTCTGCGAGTACGGCATGAGCCGCCTCGGTCCGTTGACTTTCGGCAAGAAGGAAGAGCAGATCTTCCTGGGCCGCGAGATTGCGCAGCATCGCGATTTCAGCGAAGAGACAGCGCGCCAAATTGACTTGGAGGTCCGCCGCCTGATCGACGAGGCTTATCAGGCGGCTCACTCCATCGTTGAATCGCACGCCGACGCCATGCACCGTATTGCAGCGGCATTGCTGGAGCGTGAGACCATCGACGCCGAGGAAGTGAAGATGCTCATCGAAGGCAGGGAACTGCCACCGATGCGCTCCGTGCTGGCTTCGCCCACCGACAAGGGCGGCGACGGCATCCAGCAGGTGCTCAAGCCCGAAACCCGCGGCGGTCCCAACTATCCCGAGGGCTCTCCTTCACCCGCATAGTTGCGCAATGTGGATTCAAGCAAAAAGGGCCACTCATCGCGAGTGGCCCTTAAGCTTGGTGAAAGGCACGTTCGGGCGGTAGGCCGGGGATTCATCCCCGGCAAAAAGACCCAATAGAAATAATGCGGACTTCAGCCCCTAAGGGATGTTTTTTATGAGCGACGGCAGCGAAGAGCGCGAAGAGCGGGAGAAACGACGCCAGCAGGAAGAGCGGGAGAATCACGAAGACCGCCTCGACCGCTTCCCCGTTGATCAATGGGAGCAGGAGCGCGACGACTCCTGAATTGACGGATCTTGAATCCCTGCCGCCACGCGGAATTCCCTGAGCGCCCCTGGTAGCGCCGCCACGCGGAATTCCCTGCGCGTCCCTGGTAGCTTTGCTGAAAAACTTTGACTTGACGTAGGTGTGCGAAAGGGCACGACTTCAGTCGTGCCGAAAAGGCCGCATAAATCGCGGGGCTTTAGCCCCTGAGGGACTTGACGTAGGTGTGCGAAAGGGCACGACTTCAGTCGTGCCGAAAAGGCCGCATAAATCGCGGGGCTTTAGCCCCTGAGGGACGATTTTGCGGTGCAAGAGCATGTATCAGACAGTTGCTAGAAGATCCTGTAGCTCGCACCCACACTCGCGCCATAGGGATTCAGCGTCTGGTGGTTATACCACGTCGGATACTGCTCATATTCGAAGTCGAATGCGCGCAAGCTGATCCTCCTGGTCAGCTTCATATCGACTCCGCCGCCATAGGCAATCGTCGTGTACCGACCGGTTGCGACGTTATACTCAAAACTCATGTTCGAAAATCCGAACAGCACCTTGGCGTAGGGAGTGGCCCGCCAAAACCTGTGAATTGGAACCCGTGGCCCAAGCAGGTAATTGTTCTCCTGGATGTTTTCGAACTGGTTGAACTTCAGCCAGCGGCCCTCGGCTTCCGCCTGAAACCAGCGGGTAAACTTCACGTCGACATAGCCACCCATGCCATAAAGCCGATTGGGGCTGGTTAAAGCAATGCCTCCGCCCTCATAGTCGGGCTGAAATGCCGAGGCCAGTCCGCCCACAGTGATGGACAACTGTCCGCCCCTGGCTGCGGGAACCACCTGCGCGCGCGTGGACAAGGTTCCGGCGGTAAGCGAGCCCAATAGGAAGAAAAACATTACGGCTTGTTTCATGTGCATCAAGTATATCCAGTCCGGAGGGTTGCGAAATTCGCCAGGCCTGCAACCAAATTCTTGTATAGGTATGAAGCCCGTATACGCTGCCGGGATGCTTGCGTTCCCGCTCCCAGCTAATCGCCAGCGAAAGGTCGAGCCGGACGGCGCTCGACCTCCCAGGGCTGTTCTGAACTCCGCTCTACTGTTGTGTAGGCGAAGTTTGAGATTGGGGTTGAGGTGGAGGCACAGCTTGCGGTTGCGCTACAGGCTGATCGCCCCCTGTCGCCGGCGCTGTTGTTGCCGGTGAATCGACCTTCGCTTCGTCGTACCGCTGCAGCTTGTAGAAGATCGGCGTCACCTCAAACGGCATCTTGTCGCGGGCGTTCATCGGAGCAAACCGTTTGGCGTTGATCTGATGCACCTTGTCGTCCCAGGGGTCGGTCTTGAGCCAACTGCCCAGCGGCAGGGCCGCGATCTGGGTCAGGTCGTCCCAGTTCAGCTTGGGCGCCATCTTCTCCAGGTCGTTCATCCACGGGGTGCCATCGGTCTGCAGCAGCGAATCCCCCAGCCTGGGGCTGTTGAGAGCCTTCAGCGCCTTCTCCCGTTCCACCAACTGGGCATAATAGAGCCCCGCGCTGCCTAATTTGTCCTTGTACATGGAGTTTTCCAGGTACTCCATGGCCCTCTTGGAGGCCTCTGCGTTGTCGTGGTCTGAGTGGTTCATATCGATCTTCCGGAAAG
>Ga0224555_1004044_pt1 | contig 14002 bp, 16 predicted proteins | sample 714S23034metaG_FD_180687 | JGI IMG/M metagenome (GOLD analysis project Ga0224555, IMG submission 180687) | Peat soil microbial communities from Stordalen Mire, Sweden - 717 S2 30-34 | ecosystem: Environmental > Terrestrial > Soil > Wetlands > Peat | place: Sweden: Norrbotten County, Stordalen...
CGCCGACAGGTCTTCGTCGGTGGGGTGGGAGACCCGGGGTCCCCGCCGACAGGTCTTCGTCGGTGGGGTGGGAGACCCGGGGTCCCCGCCAACAGGTCTTCGCCGTTTGGGGTGGCTTGACAGCTCACTGAAAAACTCCGACTTGAGGTAGATGTGCGAAAGGGCACGACTTCAGTCGTGCCAATAAAACCAAAAAACGACTCGCGCTTTAGCTGCTGCGCATGCCCTTAATCGTCGACAATTTCTCGCCTTTGAAACCATCGCGCGAAGCTCTGTTCGCTCAGGCCGCAGTCTGCTCCGCCGGATCCGCCTCAAACGCGGGCGTAAATCCCAGCCGCCTCCAAAAATCCCCCACCAGCGCCACCGTCCCCGGCGTCGTCTTTGAAGTGGTCCGCAGCAGTATCTCGGTCTGCGCCCCCGCTGCCAGGCTCGACGCTTCAACGGCAATCCCGACGCACTGCCCGGCCCTGTAGGTACAAGCCGCCAGGTCGGCAATCGAGAGCCGCGTCGTCGGCGTCGCCAGCACGGTGCGCGGCGGAGCCATCCGGTCCAGTAGCCAAAAAATCTCCAGCTTCGATTCCAGCTCATCCGGAACGCAGTCGATCGCCAGGTCGGCGCCCCGCACCGCATCCTCAATGGTGGAAACGAAGGTCACGTTCGGCAGCGTCTCCAGACCAAGCTCCGCCCGAAGCGCCTCCTGCGCGTGGTGCAGGTTCGCCGGCATCACGTCTTCCAGCAGCACACTGAAACCCGCGCGAGCCGCCGAAAGCGCCAGCCAGCGCCCCAGCGGTCCTGCTCCGATAATGGCAACCGTTTTAGGCAACGAGGGTTGGCTTGGCGGCAAGAGCCTTGGCAACATCGTCGGCGTTGGGACTGGCCTGGTGCAGATGCTCGGCAACCCGCGCGCGTTCCTCATCGGTCAGCGTAGGGATGGTGGCCAGCACGCGCCGCAGGGTCACAGCGACGTCGTCAATATAGTTCATCAGGCGGATAGCTTCTCCAGACAGCGGCATCGGTTTCCTCGGTGATTGAAGTTCTTTCCATATTGTAGGCGGTGCGGCTGGGAACCGGGAAGGTACAGCACTCCGTCGTGGCTTGCAAGGAATGCATTCGCCCGCAGCGACGAGCATCCGATTCAGGGATGGCTCATCGCAGCTTTGGCCGCAAAGCAAAGATCGTCGAATACGCGAGCCTCGAAAACGCTCCGTGAACCGGCGGTGGCCATAATGGCGTCCAGCTTTCGCGACAGCTCCCGATAGGTTCGCATCATCTCCGGAACAACGGGCCGCGCCGTTCGCGCGCGAACAAACGCACTGCAGAGCTCCCGCATGACACCCTCGACCGCTCCGCCGTGGATGTTCGGGTCCGTCCCGTTCAAATCGCTCAGCGACTTCTGCACCCTCCGGTCCCTGCTCTCGAAGTTGAACCAGCTGTGCTGCCGAGGGTTGATGCTGGCCCAGGTGACGGCCATCCCCAGCTCAAACGGCATATTGAATCTTGGTGTGCGTGGCGGAGTTCGGTCGACTTCAACTCGGGAGAGATCGTGAATCGAATATCGGCAACTCTGAATGAGAGCAAGAATCCGATCAAGCCTCCTCTCGCTTCCAGAAATTCCGAGCGTAGCGCGTGGTTCAAGGCCAAGTTGAGTCAATCCGACGATATATGCAAGATAGAGACGCCGAAAACGCTCGTCGTATGGAATATTAACGAATACAGCGTTTGGCTTAACTGGCGGTGGCGGCACGCGTGCTCTTCTTGCTTGGCGCAGAAACCTTGGCTGCAGTGCGTGACGAAGAGAGCTTGCTGGCGCCGTTTCTGTTGCTCAAGCGCCCATTGGCCGAACCCACAACGGCCCGATGAACCACCGAGAGATGCGGCGGCGCGCTGCCCGTGACAATCTCGATGAGACGCCTCTGGCGCGTCTTACTAATCTTCAAGCTCTTGCCAACCTCTTCAAGGGTGGGGATTGGAGTCGTGATGTAGACAGAGCGGCCCATAGAGATATCTTAGACTCAATCTCCTGTATCTGCGCTGGAAACGCGCATACAATACCCGCATGACCGATTCACCCGCATCCATCGCACAAGCCTTCGTCCGCGCCATCAACCGGCACGACCTCGATGCCCTCGCAGAGCTGATGACCGAGCAGCATTCCTTCATCGACTCAATGGGCAACGTAGCGCGAGGCCGCGAGCAGATGCAGGCTGGCTGGGCAGCCTACTTTATGATGTGCCCCGACTACTCGATTGCCGTCGAGGAAACCTACGGCGACGGCCCGGCCGTCGTCATGCTGGGCGTCGCTGAGGGAACCTATACCCCCGACGGCAAGCTCAAGCCGGAGAATCGCTGGAAGACCCCCGCTGTCTTCCGCGCCCTTGTCGAAGACGGCAAGGTCGCCGAGTGGCGCGTCTACGCCGACAACGAGCCGATCCGCGAGCGCATGCGCAAGCGCAGCTAAAGGAACCGCATATAAGCGAGGAAGAACTCCACTTAAGTTATCGGCCTCAATCTCTAAAATGTCCGCGAAGCCGGCCCACAAATAACAAGCCGCACTTAGAAGACTAAGCGCGGCGCAGTTACTGATAGCTTCTTACGTCCCGAGTTGCTGGTCCCAACCATTCGCACTTTGCACCGTTCAGGAATTGCTCCCTGCTCGACACTTGCTCCCGATGCTATACACGGATTGCTCCGTGGTTGACATCGAGTGCCTGTGTTGCCCACGGCGTACGCCGTGCTCAACACTTCAGCGCTTCGCACCATTCGCGGATTGCTCCGCGCTCGATACTTGGCCTTCCGCACCGTACCTGGATTGCTCCCTGCCCGGTGTTTCCCGCCCTGTGCTGTTCTCGGCTCGCTCCTTTCGGTTCGCTCCGTGCTCAGCACTTTCTGCCTCGGCGTCTGCGTTGGATTGCTCCTCGCTCGTCGCCGCGCTCCTCGCACCGGTCGCGAATTGCTTCGCGCTCGACACTTGGCCTTCCGCATCGCGCTCGGATTGCTCCTCGCTCGACGCTTCCCGCCCCGCGCTGCCCGCGGATCGCTCCGCTGGTGCATCGCTTAACGCTCGCACCAGGCACGAATTGCTTCGTGCTCGACACTTGGCCTTCCGCATCGCGCCCGGCTCTCTCCTTGCGGATCGCTCCGTGCTCGTTGCTTCCCGCCCTGCGTTGCTTGCGGATTGCTCCGCGCTCAACGCTTAGCACTAACTGTCTCGCTCAGACGTCTCCTCGCTCGACACTTAGCGCCCGCACCGTTCCTTGAATTCTCCTTGCGGATCCTTCCGTTCCCGGTACTCGGCGTTCCATGCTTCCCGCGGATTGCTCCGCGTTCCACACTTGGCGCCTGGTGTTAGTTCCGGATTGCTCCGTCTCTAACACTGAGTGCTTCCTGCTGGGGCCAGTGGTAAGTCCGTCCAACTTCACGAAGTGATGATGCCCGGACTTACTTTTCAACCCGGAATGAAAGTAACTATGCTCTTCCGCGATTCGCAGTGTCAATATGTTTTGAAAAGATATTGCTGTGGATATCGCGGAAATCTAGATAAATAGGTGGAAATCTCCTTTAGCACATCAGCTAAGTGCACCTAAACCAGTGCATTATAAAGGCCTAAGAACAATAAAACAATACGCTTACACACATACCTCCGAGATTGGATTATAAATCGGCGGCAGCATGAGAATCTGTCCTCTTTCGCTCTCAAATTGCCTCTTTCTCTCCAAGAGCAGCGAGGCGGCCCATCCTCCCACAAGGAATGGACCGCCTGTTTGCATTCCGACACATCCGTCTTGCCGGCCGGAAATCTCTTTGCATTTACAGCGTCCGCTTAAACAACGGCGTGGCGATCAGCAACGTCGCCAGGCCAAAGACGCTCAGAAACAGCAAGTCGTATTGAATGGCCTGGAACCCACCGTCTTTCAACAAGATAGCTTTGAAGCCATGAATCGCATAGGTGAATGGATCGGCGATGGCGATCGCCCTCAGCCACGGTGGAAATGCGGCAATGGGATAGATGGCGCCCGATGGGAAAAACAGGAGCGTGTTGAGAACGCCGAACATTGCGCGCGGCACCAGCGGGTCGTCCACACGTACCATCATCAGAAACATCATGCCGTTGAAGGCGATGGAAGTAACCACGATCATGCACAGCAACTCAAGGTCCGCAACAGGGTTGAAGATGGCCGGCAATCCCGCCATCAGCGAGCCGATCAGCGTGATGGCGATGCCCGCCAGCACAGCCTTGATTGCTCCCGCAATGTTCAGTCCGAAGACTAACTCAAGCTTGGTGATCGGAGTTACAAGATATCCCTCGTGAACACCACGCGCCTTGTCGTCGATATATAACATCCCGCCGCCGATCATCACCGAGATATACATCGCCAGCGCGATGGACCCGGCAAGCAGATATTTCATATAGGCCACATACGGGTAAAGCTCGACGATTTCAAGCGCGATGTTATTGACAATCTTCGGCTGAATAACCGGCGCATTGAGTGCATCGACCAGCGATTGCATCTCGACTTCAAGTGAGCCCGAAGTGAACTGGTCGGAGTTGTCGACCACCAGCCCTAGTTGCGGAGCATCCTGCGAGTAAACACGGCGTGAAAACTGCGCGGGAATGATGACGGCGGCGTCGATCTTTCCGGTACGCACGTCCTCCCGGGCCCGGCGCTCGTCGTTGTAATCGATGGTACTGAACGTCCTGATATTGACCGCGATCGCGGCGAAAGCCTCGCGGATCTTGACCGATTCCGGTCCATGATCGTAATCGACTACGGCCACGCGGGCGCCTGTGATTTTCCCCCCAAATGCGTTGCCCAGAATGATCAACTGCACCAGCGGCAGCATCATCGACATGATCATGAGGATCGGCGAACGGAAAAACTTGCGCATCTCGCGCTCGACAATGGCAAACATTCGATTCATGGTCGCATCCCCGGCCGATCTGGCATGATGAAGGCGTGTGCCTTAACCTGCTCATCGCGCAATTGCCTACCCGTATAATGGACAAACACATCGTCCAGCGTGGTGTTCTGCACACTTAGAGAAGTTAGCGTTTCGCCCAGCGACGCCGCTAACTCAACTAACTCCATTGTGGTTCTTGAGCCGGACGAAGTTAGCACGCGATAGAACCCAGCCGACTCCGCCTGAACGCTTGTAACTCCGTCCAGCCTTTCGAGCCGCGCTTTCCACTCCGCGGATTCGCGGTCGAAGTGCACTTCAACCACATTCGCGCCCGGCACACTCTGCTTGAGCTGGATCGGCGTGCCCAGCGCCACGAGAGTGCCGTGATCGACAATCGCGATGCGGTCGCACAATTTGTCCGCCTCCTCCATGTAATGAGTCGTGATGAGCATGGTGAGGTTGCGCGTCTTTCTCAGGTGGTCCAGCATCTCCCACACAGCAATGCGCGAGACGGGATCGAGCCCAGTCGTCGGCTCGTCAAGAAAGAAAATGCGCGGGTTGTGAACCAGCCCCCGTGCAATCTCCAGCCGCCGCCGCATTCCGCCAGAGAGTGTCTTCGTCTGCGCCCCACGCCATTTCACCAGGTCGACGGCCTCCAGCACTTCCTGAATATTCTTTTCGCGCCGCGCCTTGGGAACGCTGTAGAGCTTCGCGTAAATGCTGAGGTTTTCTTCGACCGTAAGGTCCTGGTCGCTGGTCAGTGCCTGCGGAATCACGCCAATGATATTGCGCACCGCGTCCGCTTCCTTTTGCACATCGTGTCCCGCAACAATTGCCTTGCCGCCGGTGATCGGGATGAGCGTAGTCATCATGCGGATCAGCGTGCTCTTCCCTGCGCCGTTCGGACCGAGAAGACCGAAAATCTCGCCATCCGCCACCGAGAAGCTCACGCCCTTCACGGCTTCAAACGTCCCGTACCGCTTCACGATGTTCTCGACGGCAATAGCGATCGGCACACCCGCCGGCGGCCCTAAGGCGCCGTTGATCGCCGGCCCGCCCTCTGTCGGACCGCTCTGTGTTGCGCCAATCTTGTTTGGCTCGCTCACTGTTTCACCAGCTTCGCTTTGGGTACGTACACCTCGGCCGTCATCCCCGGAACAAACTCTTCGCCGGGATTGTCGATCAGCAGCTTCAATTGAACAGTTCTGATATCGCGCTTGCGGCTGTTCACATCTCGCTGCGTGGCGAAATCCGCCTCAGCCGATTTTGAGATCACCTTGCCCTGAATCGTCGCGCCAGAGGGCATCACCACCCGCAATGAGTCGCCTAGTTGCACCGCATCGGCCTGGGTTTCAGGCAGCGGCGCATAGATCCACGTTTGTGTAAGGTCCATGATGGTGACGATGGTTGCGCCGGTGGCCACCACTTCGCCCTGCCGCGCCGCGCGCACATTGATCTTGCCGCCCACCGGCGCAAACACCTGCGAGTATCCAAGCTCCACCTTCGCCTGTTCCGCCAGCGCCCGCGCGTTCTCCACTTCGCCGCGCGTCGAATCCACGGTGCGTGCGGCGACCGCCGTGAGCAGCTCGTGCGCACGGGCCTGGCGCAGCGACGCTTCCGCGGCGGCCACGTTTTCCTTCGCGGCGTCGACGGCGGCTTTATCAGCCTGCAGGCTGGTCACCGCATCGTCCTTGGCCTGCTCGCTCATGATTCCCTGCTGGGTCAGCGCTACCGTGCGGCTGGTGTCGGCCTGCTGGTGTAAGTAGTTGGCCTGCGCCTGCTCGAGCGAAGCCTTCGCCGAACTCAGCAGCGCTTCCGCGTTGCCCGCCGCGCTCCCGGTTTCGCCGCGCGTCTGGCGCTCGGTCTCGACCGTTTCGCCAAGCTTGGATTGCTGGCTGCTGGCGGTCGCCTCGGCCGCCTTGCGCGCGGCCTGCAGGTCTTCGCTCTCGATCACGGCGATCAGTTGGCCGGCCTTCACAGTGTCGCCCTCGTCCACGGTCAGCGTCTGAATCCGGCCGGGGATCTTCGAGCTCACCAGGATTTCGTTGGCGTCAACAGTCCCAATCAGTTGCAGATCGCCCGTCCGCCGCGTCGTGGCAAGGTACCAGATCAGCGATCCGATGGTGAGCAGGCCCAGGATCATGAAAACTCGATTGCGTGCGTTCACTTTTGCCTCACTTGCTCTGTCTTTGTTACGTCGATCTTGTGTCTGTGGTTACCAAATCTATTCAACGCGAACGGGCGCGGTTCTTTATCGTCCGGCTGCGGCATCGGAGTGGATGCAAGCACCCGCGCCGCGACGGTTGCGCCGTGTTCGCGATCAATAAAAATCGTGTTGCCCAAATACTCAATGGCCGCTTTGCGCCGAAAATCAATCGCGCCAGGTTCAAACGGATTGGTGTCCAACAGCATGCTGATCATGGGCGAGGAAAGAAAATAAAAAACATTCGCCCCCAGCGCCGCGTACATCACCTGCATCTCGTCCACCCGGATCAGTTCGCCGGAGTCGCGTCCCTCGGCGTAGACCTGCCTCATGCGCGTAAGCATGGGGCGAAACACCTTCTCCACCAACGGAGCCATCGCATTTTCTTCGCCGCGATGCAGGCGGATCATCTCCTGCTGCATCAGGTTCTGAAAGGCGTGTTGCGAGTGAATGCGGTCAAAATGGCTGAGCGTGAACCGCACCATGCGCTCGCCTGCCGAGCACTCCGCACCCATCGCGGCGATGCTGCTGGCCACCACGCGATCAGCCACCGACTCCAGCGCCGCGTCATACAGCGCCTGTTTGCTGTTGAAGTAGTAGTAAAGCAGCGCCTTGTTCACACCCGCCGCTTCGGCAATCTGCTCCGTGCGCGCGCCGGCCATGCCGTTGGCACTGAATTCAAGAACTGCGGCTTCGAGGATCCGGGCTCGCGTCTGGTCGGCGCGTTCAGTCTGCGTGCGGGCTGGAGTGGCGGATGACATGTTTTTAACTAACTGGTTAGTAAATTACTCCCACGACGGCAATTTCGCAAGCCCGTCGTGTGGAAAAACTAGGAGTGGACATTCATCCCATTTACATTCATCACTTTATAGACAGACGTTTCTAGAACGGAAATATTTTAGAAGAGAGCAGGAACCCGCTCCTGGGCTGCGTTTCAAGCGAAGAAACTGATCTGTCGTGCCTGCGGTTGTTCCCCAGCAGACACCTCAGTGTGGGGCTCAGCCTCAAGATCGGCGGAATCTTCGAATTCGTCTAATTCCTCGTCCGTCCCATCGTCTTCCCCTCCGCGCCCGGATTTCTTGTCGCTCGGCGTCCAGGTCTCGTCCCCAATCCTGGCCGAGTTGTCGATGTCGAAAACCGCAGTCAGCTCTGGATCGGCAGGCGGCGCTTTCACGACCGGCATGGCTCGAATTCCGGCGATTGGGCTGATCTCCATTTCCGCTCCCCGTTCAAGGACTCCCCATGCGAAATATATCGACACAAGGATGGGAAACTTTAATCTTCGTCGAGATCTTCTGTACAGATTTTGGACATTCAGCGATTCTCACGCAAAAGCGCGCCGCGCTTTTCATGTCAGGGTCGCACTGCAACCTACGGCCGCAGACCCAGGACCGTAGGCGCCACCAATCCTTTGGGCCGGGGGGCGGCCTCAGTTTGAGACTGCGCCTGGGTCTGGTCAAGTGCCGCCATCCCCTGCGCCAGATTCATGCCCGCGGGGACAGGGACAAACCCGCCGCGTCTCTCGCTCGTCTCGCGGGCAAACGACTTGACCAGCAGCGCGCGCCCCGCTATGTGCACCTCCAGCCGCTCCGTCTTCCAGTCCGTCGCGCTCACCCGCGTACGCTCAATCTGGAACCATCCGCCCTTGTACAGGCGACCCAGCAAGCCGAAGCCAAAATCAAGGTTCTCCTGCACCTGTGCGTCCAGCCGCACCATCCGCTTCATCCGTGCATCCACCCAAAGCGTCCCGCTCATGGCATGAATAACCCGGGCTTCAATGGAGTGCGCGGGATAATTCGGATTGGGGCTGAACGTCAGCTTGTAGCACCCGTTCTCTTCGCCCGCATACCGATAGACAAACGCGTCCGCCATCAGAGCCACCACATGGCCAATGCGCTCCTCGTCTTCCGCATAATCCCGGATGTGCCTGGCCTGCTCCGCCGGCGAACTCAGAAGCCGCCGCAGGCGCGCCCCCTCCTGCTGCTGCGTCTCAGGGCTGATTGGATGGCCGTTGGTGAGCGCCAGCCGCGTCACCGGCCCCTGCGCGGTTTCAATCTGGTTCTCCAGCTTGGTTTCTTTGGGCGTGTGGCACTCAATCCAGTAGCGCCAATAGCCGTGCCCCTGGTGGTCGTTCAGCTCGTTGTAGACGACCTCACGCACCAGTTGCGCCTCTGGCATCGCCGGCCGCGGTTGCTGCGGCACGGGCGCGACTTGCGCCCAACAAACGCCCTGCGTCACCGCCAGCATGCCAATCGTTCTCCAAAGCACACGCATCCCGTTGCCCTCCCGACTGAAGGTTTGAGACCTGAGTGGATTATGAAGGTGCCGCAATAAAAGAATTGCAACCATCCCGTTAAAAACCCGAGAATGTCCATGAATAACTCGGTCAATTCCCAAAGAAACCCGTATAAATGTCGACAAATCACAGCAATTCACTAATTCTCCGCCGTCTGCCCCTACTTCCCCGCTTCACTTTTTCACTTTTTCGCTTCTTCACTCTCTCACTGCTTCACCCATCGGCTTGTTAAACTGAGGCCATGGTAGATGAGCTCGCATTCCGCAAACTGGTCGAAATTGCTCTCGATTCCCTGAAGCAGCATCTAATTTTGCTTGAAGAGGAAGACGATGCCGGCTTTGAGGTCGAGGAGCAGAACGGCGTGCTCAACGTGCTGTTCGAGGAGCCGGCAGGCAAGTTCGTGATCACGCCCAACACCCCTGTGCGCCAGATCTGGATTTCGGCGCTCTCCACCAGCTTCAAGCTCGACTGGAACGAAAAAGCCTCCGCATTTGTCCTTCCAAAAACGGGCGAGCATCTGATGGCGCTCGTCGACCGCCTGATCGCCGATCACCTGCAAAGCTAACCCGGTCGCCCTGCTTGATCGCGCAGCAATCGCGAACTTGCTAACTTGCCACGTCTCGCGCAGCGAGCGCCAACCTGCAAAATAGCTACCGTCGCGGCCGCTGCTTCGCCGCAATCGATCGAATAATCAGCTTCCCGCCGCCTGCTTTGGGTAAAGGCGGATCAGCCTGCACCTCGGCCGCGTCAATCAACTCCGCAACCTCCGGCTTGTTAAGCGTAGCCGCGCCATCCACCAGCCGCACAAACCGGTTCTGGTTCCCGCTGCCTTCCAATATGCCGTGAGGATCCGGAATCGTCGACCCGTAATAGAAACTGAGTCCGACGCCCTTTGAATTTGCCGCCAGCGAAACCAGGCAATCCGATGGTCTCTCCGTCGCGCAATAACCAATCACGAAGAAGTTGTAGTTGTCGTACACCAGCTCGTTCGCTGTCGGAAATCGCTTGAGCATTGCAGCCCGGCACTCGCGAATCAGCTTGCCCATGGCGGGCGTGAACTTGGCGATGAATTCCTTGAGCTGCTGTTCCGGGGTTGCAGGCATGCACCGCATCCTACTCTGCGGTTCCCCGCCATTCAAGACCAAAATCCAACGCAAATGCTGTGCTTCGAAAAAAACAGAAAAAGGCCCGCCATCTCTGCCGGACCCTTTTCTTTTCAACCTGCCTCGCTCTACTGCAGCGAATAAACCGTCTTTAGCACCCTATCCGCCACAGCCTTGGGCAGCGGCGCATACGACAGAGCAGTCACTTCGTTTTCTCCCGAGTTGATGATCCAGCTCAGCATGTCCTTGATCACCTTCCCCTTCGCAGGATCGGTGGAATGCACGGGGATCAGCAGCCACGTAAAGCTCGAAATCGGATAAGCATCCTTGCCGGGCGCGTTGGTGATGGAGACGCGGTAGTCGGCCGGAATCTGCTTCACGCTCGCCGCCGCCTCGGTAACGCCCGCGATGGACGCCCTTTCCCAGTTCCCGGCGGCATTCTTCACTTCCCCAAAGCTGATCTTGTTTTGCAGCGCGTAAATCAGCTCGACGTAGCCGATGGCGCCCGGCAGTTGGCGTACCAGTCCGGCCACGCCTTCATTGCCCTTGCCACCCACCCCCACCGGCCAACTCGGCGAAGTGCCCTTGCCGGGGCCGTTTCCCCAATCGGAGCTGACCTTGCTCAGGTAGTCGGTCCAGATGTAGGTGGTGCCGCTGCCGTCGGAACGGTGAACCACGATGATCTTCTGGTCCGGCAACTTCACTCCAGGATTGTCCTTGGCAACGCGAGCGTCGTTCCACATCGTAATCTTGCCCAGGTAGATATCCGCCAGCACGTCGCCGCTGAACTTGATGTCGCCCACGCCGGGAACGTTGAAGACGGGCACCACCGCGCCAAGCACCGTGGGAATATGGATCAGCTTGACCTTCGATGCAGCCAGCTGCTCATCGGTCATGGGCCCGTCCGAGGCGCCAAAGTCGACCAGCCCCGCAGTAACCTGGCGAATCCCGCCGCCTGAACCGATCGACTGATAGTTGATCTCGACGCCGGGGTGGGCCGCGCTGTACTCGCTAAACCACTTGGAGTAGATCGGATAAGGGAAGGTCGCGCCTGCCCCGGTCAACTTCTGGGCCTGAGCGGTGCTCACGCACAGGATCAACAACGCAATGGCAACCAAGAACTTTTTCACTGGAATCTCCTTGCAGAATTACTGCCGTAGATGATTGTCTATGGTCAATGTTAAGGGGATTTGAATTAAGGTCGGAATCGGGTTTATTTATTGCCCTGCTGCACCGTTTGATGCGTCTCAGCGACGTTCTTGGCCCCATCGGTCGTTCGCGCCAGCGGCAGCGTGAAGTGAAACGTTGCGCCTGAGCCAAGCTCGCTCTCCGCCCAGATTCGTCCCCCGTGAGCCTGCACAATGTGCTTGACGATCGCCAGCCCCAGTCCGGTGCCCCCGGACTCGCGAGAGCGGGCCTTGTCCACGCGATAGAAGCGCTCGAAGATGCGCTCCAAATGCTCAAAGGCAATCCCCGGACCAAAATCCTTCACGCTAAACTCCACCTCGGACTCCAGAAGCTGTGCGCCCACGCGAATTCGGCCTCCGGCTTTGCCATACTTCAATGCGTTTTCAATCAGGTTTCCGAACACCTGGTTCATCGCATCGGGATCGGCCATGATCAGTGCGTCCGGCGCACCGGCCGATTCGAGCTCCACCTCGGAATCGACCACCATCCCGCCCAGCGACTCGATGGCGTCCTCAACCAGCGCGCTGGCCCGCGTGGGCTGCGGCGTCACCTTGTAGTTGGGGCTCTCCACGCTCGCCAGCGCCAGCAAATCCTCGGTCAGCCGATTCATGCGCGTAGCGTTTTTCAGGATGACCCCAAGAAACTCGCGCGTCGTCTCCGGATTCGGATGCGGGTCCTCGACCAGCGTCTCCACGTAACCCTGAATCGACGTGAGCGGTGTACGCAGCTCGTGGCTGACGTTGGCAATGAAGTCGCGGCGCGACTTCTCCGCCGCCTCAATGCCCGTGACATCGTGCAGCACCACCAGCGCGCCGCCCGAGGGCAGCGGAGCCGCATTGATCTCGAAAATGCGTCCCGGAGCCAGCGAACTCGCGCGCCCAAACCGCACTTCGCTGTGCTGGAGAGCGGCGCGGATGCAGGCCAGCACTTCCGGGTCGCGAACCGCGTGCACCAGCGGCCGGCCAGGGTGAATCTGGGTGCCCGCAATGCGCCGCATCACAGCATTCGACCAGCGCACATAGCCTTCCGGCGTGATGGCGACCACCGCCTCTTGCATCGAATCGAGCATGGTTGCCAGTTCCTGCCGCTGGCTCTCCAGTTCGGCAAAGCTCTGCCCCAGTTGTTCAGCCGTCTGGTTCAGCGCGGCTTCCATTCCAGCGAGTTCGTCATCGTGGCCTTCATAGTCGAGCCGCGCGCTGAGATCCCCGTCCGCAATGCGCCGCGCAAAGGCAACCACGCGCTCCAGCCTCCGTGTAACCCGGCCCGCAGCCCATGTGGCAATCGGCAATGCGATGGCCAGCGCAATGAGACCGGCCCACAGCGCCTCGCGGCCCAGCAGTCGCAGGGTCGCGCCTGCTGTGCTCTCCACCATGCGCCTGAAGATGAACTCCATGATCACGGTGTAGAAGACCAATAGCAGAACAAAAAGCCCGAGCAGCTTGGTAAATATTCTCCGCGTCAATTTCTGCCGCTCCGATAAAGCAATTTCCGGCCCGCTGTGCGAAAGGGCACGACTTCAGTCGTGCCGAATGTACCGCTGAATCGCGGGTGCCCCATCCATCGAGCGTCTCTTGCTCGATGGGTGGGAAAGCACAAAACCCAACCACCGGCTATCGGGTATTTGAATCTTCAATCTTGCAGAAAATACGAGAACGGGGCCTCGCCCCCCGAAGGAATCTTCGCTTCTCCGAGACCGGGATTCCCTCTTTCAATTCGAACTTCCCTATTCGCTCTTTGGAATCTCGAAACGATAACCGGCGCCGCGCACTGTCTTCAGGTAGCGCGGATTCTCCGGATCGACCTCGATTTTCTCACGGATGCGGCGCACATACACGTCCACCGAGCGCGGCGTGACAAACCGAGCATCGCCCCACACGGCGTCCAGCAGGTGGTCGCGGCTGAACACCCGGCCCGGATGACGCGCCAGGTAGTCGAGCAGCCGGAATTCAGTGGCCGTGGTCGTGGTCAGTTCGCCGCGAACATGCAACTGCATCGCGTTCGCGTCAATGATCACCTCTTCAAAGCTGATCACCGAGGGCGTCGTCGGCCGCTCAAACCGGCGCAGTACAGCCTTCACGCGCGCCACCAGTTCACGGGTCGCGAATGGCTTGGTGATGTAGTCGTCCGCGCCCAGTTCCAGCCCCAGCACGCGATCGTTTTCACCCGCCCGCGCAGTCAAAAAGATGATGGGAATCGTCGAAAGCGCCGGGTGATTGCGCAAACGCCGGCAAACGTCCAACCCGTCGCCGCCCGGAACCATGATATCCAGCAGAAAAAGTGCCGGCGCCTGGCGTTGGCGTCGGGAATCAGGTT
>Ga0224555_1004045_pt1 | contig 14000 bp, 11 predicted proteins | sample 714S23034metaG_FD_180687 | JGI IMG/M metagenome (GOLD analysis project Ga0224555, IMG submission 180687) | Peat soil microbial communities from Stordalen Mire, Sweden - 717 S2 30-34 | ecosystem: Environmental > Terrestrial > Soil > Wetlands > Peat | place: Sweden: Norrbotten County, Stordalen...
CTCCAACGCCATCATCGCCCTGCGGTGCTACAAACTCAGCGGTCGCTTCGAAGACTTCTGGGAGCGCCGCGCACACAAGGTGGAAGCGTGAGCCCACTCACATCTGTGTCGTGCACCCGTGCCTCAGGGAGCGCTTGAGTAAGTTCCGCTCTCGATGATACTGTAGATCTTGTCGCTTAGTTTGAATTTACTCCTGGAGATCATTTGAATGCGTCACTTAAAACTGGGTAACAACTCCCGCACCATCTCTGCCATCGGTCTGGGATGCATGGGGATGTCGGAGTTCTACGGGCCACGAAACGAAGAGGAGTCTATTGCAACCATCCATCTCGCGCTTGACCAGGGTGTGAACTTTTTGGATACCGCGGACGTGTACGGCACTGGTCACAACGAGGAGTTGGTGGGGAAGGCCATCAAGGGCCGGCGGGATGATATTGTTCTTGCCACCAAGTTCGGCAACGTGCGGGGAGCAGACGGCAGCTTCAAGGGAATCAACGGCCGGCCAGAGTACGTGCGCAGGGCCTGCGACGCCAGCTTGAGGCGCCTGAACGTTGAAACCATTGACATCTATTACCAGCACCGCGTCGACGCCACTGTCCCCATCGAGGAAACCGTGGGGGCCATGGCGCGGCTGATCGAGGAGGGCAAGGTGAGGCACTTGGGGCTTTCCGAAGCCGCTCCGGCAACCATACGCCGCGCGCACCGCACCCACCCCATCACCGCTTTGCAAACGGAGTATTCACTCTGGAGCCGTGATCCCGAGGACGAGATTCTTCCCACATGCCGGGAACTTGGAATCACTTTTGTTGCTTACAGCCCGCTTGGCCGTGGGTTCTTAACGGGCCGTTTCAGGAGCGTAGAAGACCTGGCGCCCGAGGATTGGCGTCGCAATCATCCGCGCTTCCAGGGCGAGAATTTCAAACGCAATCTGGATCTTGTCCGCCGTGTCGAACAAATCGCCTCGGAAAAAGGTTGCAAAGCGTCGCAATTGGCTTTGGCTTGGGTGCTGGCCCAGGGCGAGGATGTCGTGCCCATCCCCGGCACCACCCGGCGAGCGCATTTGGAGGAAAACGTTGCGGCGTTGGAGTTAACCCTCTCACCCGGAGACCTTGCGCGCCTCAACGAGGTTGCTCCCAAGGGAGCATCGGCCGGTGAACGCTACGCGGAGCCCGGAATGAAAGTCGTTAATCTGTAATGGTTCGAGCCTCGGTTCCTCTGACTACAAGACAGCCCAAGGGTGGCCGGGGGTGGTCGACTCACCGCCCCTTACTCCCCTCCTCCGAGAGGAGGGGAGTTCCTTTCTAAACTCCAATCCCGCCTCGGCGGGAAGGGATCGCCTGGGGTCCCCACTGAGTCGAGAACTGCACCGCCACGAGGCTGCTGGCAGGTTGCCGGCGCTACAATCGCGACTTATAAACCGGAACCCTCGTCACCCGCTCGCCTATGGTGTGGGGAAGGTTGTTATGTGTGCCTTTGCAAGAGCTGCCCCAAAGACTCATACCACCGGCGCCTGTCACTCGCTGTAAAAGAAGGACGCAAGTTCTGCGTTGGGGACAAAGCGCGACGCTTGACGAAGAATAGCTCGGCAGGTTCCTGTGTCAAGTTCGGGGTGGTTGGGGACGGTAAGCGTTTCGCTTCCGACAGCGAGGCCCGTGCGGCGGAGTTTGATATGACTTCCTCGCTGTGACACGATCTCGAAGCCGAACTTGCGCAAGATGGCAACGACCTGCTGGCCGGAGAGCCGTCTAAGCCGTGGCAGGGTGTGCCTCCAATTCGAAGGTCACGAGAATACCAGGTGAGGGGGCCAATCCCAGCTCTGCCAGGTCTTCTCCCTCCAAGTGCAGTTCCACAGCCTCGCGCAGATTGCGCGTGACTTCATCGAGGGTTCGCCCCTGCGTCACAACCGGAATTTCTAGACACTCAGCAACATAACCCGACTGTTCGCCTGGACGAATAACGGCCTTAATGGTGCGCTGTAATGTCATGGCTTTCGTTCTCACCACCTTCCGCCAGCACTCTTCGCAGGCACCTCATCCCTGAAACGAAGATTAGCAGAGTCCTGCCGGGACCTCAAGCGTGGGGGCAATGCGGGACAAGTTCTGGGTCGCCGGCCGTGGCAGGGTGCGCTCAGGCATGGGCTCGCTGGGAGAGGCGGGGAGCGCGATAGCGCACCGCAATCTGCGGTGTTTCCAGGCGCTGATGATCTTGGATGCGCGAGGTCAGGCAGGCTTCCAGAATCCCACTCACCGTTAGCGTGCGCTCCACGGGGTAGGGCGCTCGTCCGGTTTCAAACATTTCTTCAGCCTTGCTCATCAGGCAGGCGGAATAGGTCACGTTGGGAGTGGGCGTGAGGAGAAACTGGTTGGAGGCGACGCCCATGCCCCGCACGCGCGCGGCGAAGTTGTAATCCCGGAGCGCTCCGTCGAGCATCAGCAGCGTGGCACGCAGACCGTCGCGGTACTCGATGAAATAGGCGGCCGGATTCTTGACCAGCTTATACAGCTCGCCGCTGCCGACCAGATCCTGCGTGCGCCCGTCCACGAGAGTCAACCCGAGCGGTGTGTCACTGCGCGAAAGGGCGGCGATCAGCAACTCCTTCGAATATCGGCCTTCCTCTCCGGCTTTCCAGACCGCCTCACCTTCGATCATCTGGACCGCCTTCACGCCCGTCTCGCCCCCCTTGCGTCGCTCGACCATGCACTGCATTCCTTCGAGGGCGTGGTAATCCATGGCGTCCGAACCCCTCCCGACGCCCACCATTAGCGCACTTTCGATTTCGCAGTCGAGGGGCAGTTCGAGGTCCGGCAGCCGCCAAGTGACCGGTAGAGAAGAGCCTGCCAGCATGGGGAACTTCAAGCGTTTGGATGCTTCGACCATCCACTTCGCTTTCTCGAAGCTGTAGGAGAGATTCTTGTCGTTGTAAACCGGAACGGACCGGCCATCCTTCTCGAACACCTCGACCACCTGCTTGAAGAACTCGTAGCGCGGGTAGAGGATCTGTCCCTTCTCGTTCTGGGGATAGTTGCCGTGCTCGCCGATGGTCAAGATGGCATCCACTGCCAGTTTGTCCCCACCGCAACGCAATGCTTCAGCGATGGTCGGATAGACCTGAAAGCCGAATTCCTGCGCCCGCTCGGCGCTCTGATCCCCCTCCGGCTTCTGATCCACATACAGCGATACCACTTTCATATCGGGCCGATGCCATGCCCCATTGTGCGGGTATCCCACCAGGAAACGGTCCCCCATGTGTTGGGCATGCGAGAGATAGCGATATACCGTGGCAATAACAGCAATTCGTTTCATGCGGCTACGTTCTCCAGAAAGTGGATTCCCGCGTGGGCTGATAGCGGATGGAAAGATGCGGGGTGTCATAGCGGGCCTGGTTGCGGTACAGGCTCTCCACTCCCGCCGCCGTGAGCCCGGTGGTCAGCAGCGTACGCTCCAACGGATAGGTGGGCTTGCCGGTGAGGAACATCTTTTCCACGTTGTTCGCCAGAGGGCTGAAAAAATTCGCCAGGGTCGTGCGGTCCGGCGGCATGGGCAGGTACATCTGAGTAGAGAAAGGTTCACGCCGCCCCTCGAGGCGCGCGGCGAAGTTGAAATCCTGTATCAGCCCATTCATCATCACCAAGGTACACTTCACGCCGTCCGCGTGCTCGTACTGGTAAGCAAAGGGGTCCTTAACTATTCGGCGCATGTCGTCAAGCGTGGGGAAAATGTCGTTGAAACCCGCCCGCGCAGGGGTGAGTGTGTGGCTGCGACAGAGCGCAGCATCGAACAACTCGCGCGACCAAACCCCCTCCTGGTACGCCTTCCAGAAGTTCTCGCCCCGGTAAGCCTGGACCCACTTCACCCCGCTCTCGCCTCCCCGGCGGCGCTCCACCATGCACTGGATCGTTTCCAGACCGTGGAAATCGTAGCTGTCGACGCCCCCGTAACCGACGCACATGGCCTCGCGGATCGGCGCCCCCAATGGCATTTCGAGCGAGGGAGTCCGCCAGGTTACCGGTAGGCTCGAGCCCGCCATGAACGGAAAGCCCATGCTCCGCGATGTGTCGTACATCTCTTTGGCCCAGTCCCAGTTCCAGGAGAGGTGCTTATCGTTAAAGAGTGGTACGGACCGCCCACTCGACCGGAACACAGAGACGATCTGCTCGAAAAACTGATAGCGCGGATATTCCGTTTGCCCCTTCTCATTCCGCTTGTAGTTGCCATGCTCGCCAATCATCAGAATGCCGTCCACAGCGAGCTTGCTGCCACCCAGCGTCAGCGTCTCAGCGATGGTGGGATAGATTTTCATGGAGGGGAAGCGGGCCGCGCGCTCGCGGCTGATGTCGCCCGGTCCGACCTCGTCCACATAAAGCGAGACGAGATCCATGGGAGGTTTGTGGAACGTACTATTCCATCCGTAGCCCGTCAAAAACCGGTCGACGAAGTGCTGCGAATGGGCGTACTTGAACATGATCGTCGTGACCATGGCGATCTTGGGGCGTGCGGTCGAGGCAAGCCATCTGCCCGGAACCAGGGCGAGCCAGCTCCCCGCCGCGCCTGCCAACAATTCTCTTCGGGATATCTTCATGGGGCAGGATACTACCATCTTCAAAGTTAACGCGTCAAGGTGAAACAGGCAAATGCGATCTGCCCGGCATGGCCGCTCGAAGCCGCAGTCATTCCCGCGAAAGCGGGAATCCACCTCGCAAACCTCCGAAACGCGCGATCAAGGGGCTGGATTCCCGCTTTCGCGGGAATGACCAGCGTTTCTTAAGAGATCCCATTTCAAATGACACCACCACCCGGCGAAAGAGGTGGGGCGGTTGATGTAGCGGCTGCTTTATCCGTCAGTTGACGGACCATTTGGCCCGTCAACTGACGGATAAAATCGCCGCTACAACACGATCAGAACAAGGCAAGCGCCGTTACCGCGATGCTGATCTCTCCAGCGGCTTCAATTCCCCTACGATGAACCAGAACGAAAGCAGACCGGCCATGAGAACCACCGGAGCCAACGCGAACCCAGGGGAGTATGACCCCGTGCGGCTAATCAGAATCCCGGTTACGAGGGGAGAAAGGACGCCGCCGATGTTGCCAATGAAATTACCCACTCCCATCCATGCGCCCACTTGCCCGCTCGGTGCACAACATTGGAACATCACCAGGAGATTCGCGGTAGATAGCCCCACCAACGAAGCTGCCGCTACGAAGAGGACTGCGGACGTCGAGTTGACGACGAGTGCCGCCGGAATCAGCAAGAGTCCGGTGGAGAAAGCAGCGGTGAGAACTCCTTTCCGCACACGCGTCTCGTTCCATCCCCGGCGGACGAGCCGGTCGGACATCAAGCCTCCCAGGGGCGCGCTTATGCTCCACACCAAGTAGGTGAGAGATGCGCACCCGCTGGCCGCTAACAGAGTGAAGTGCCGTACGCGCACGAAGTAGTCGGGAAGCCAGGTAACCAGGAGATATTGGTAATATCCATAGCAGAAAAAACCCAGGCAACATCCCACCAGGTTGCGGTCTAAAGCAACCAGTCGGGGACCAGACCCTTGGATTGTTCTTTCTTTCGCCTGCAAGGCAACGGCGGAGTGCGAATACTGCGAGGGAAATGCCAGCAGCCACGGAAGCAGCCACAGAAGGGCCAGGAAACCGACGAGGAAAAACATGGTACGCCAGCCGTAGCGCACCGTCAGCCAGGCAACGAGTGGCGCCCCTAGAGCCAGTCCAAGACGCGTGCCGGAGTCGAGAAAGCCGGTAGGCAGCCCGCGGTCGCGAGAAAGGAAAAACGCGCTGACGAGTTTCGCGCTGATCGGAAGATAAACAGATTCTCCCACGCCGAGGATGATGCGCACCAGGATCAGCGTTGCCAGGCCGCCCACAACACCCGTCAGGCCGCAAACCACTGACCATAGCGCAAATGCGCCAGCGTAAAGCCAACGCAAATTCCAGCGGTCGGCCATCAGCCCTACCGGAACTTGCATCAGGGCGTAGGACCAGAAAAAGGCCGAAAGCACCATACCTTTGGCAGTGGGACCGAGGGAGAGGTCCGTGGCAATCAGCGGCAGAGCCACCGACAGCGTCGCGCGGTCGAGATAGTTGATCAGCGAAGCGAGCGAAAGGAGGCCGACGAGCAACCAACGGCGCGCATTGGAGACTCCCGGCCCGGCAATAGAAGCCGCGTTGGGATCGTGCGAGGTGTGGCCTCGCTGGTTCATAGAGTGAGGGTCAGATAATCAAGTTAACGGAATATGTGCCCTAGAAGCTGGTCGGGAAAGCCAGAAGCGCCCCGTTGCCCTTCTAAGAACAATGGGCTTACGGGGCGAAGTTGATCCAAGACTCGGGTTTGCGGATGGCTCTGTGGGTCACGAAGGCCAGCAGGTCACAATCAATTCGCGCAGTGCGGCAACGATTTCTTGCAATATCCGGCGTCCCTTTTCGGCAGTGGCCAGCGTTGGCCGGCCATAGACGCCATGCTGGGTAATGCGGTCCATGGGACGCGTCAGCGTAGCGGCTGGTCCGCCCAGTAAATCGAATTGAAGGAGTTTGGCCGGTGACGGCAAGCCGTCGTCCACCGCAAGCGCCATCTTCACCAAGTTCGGATGAAAAGCGAGCATCAGGCTGGTCTCAAATTCGCAAGCATGACCAACGCTTGGGAATGAGCCTTCCATAACCTCTCTCAGCCGGTCTGCCGCAACCCGCCACCAGGACGTGAACACCACCTGGGCGTCCCTCCACCTTAGACCGGCTGTCTCGGCGATGACTCCTCCGATGGACTGATTTCCGGCGTGGCAGTTCAATATCAGGAAGCGCCGGAATTGCTGACGGACCATCGAGGTAAGCACCTCGAGAGCCACGTCTTTGAAGGTTTCGTGTTCCAGCGTGAGGGTTCCGGCGTATGCCATATGGTGCTCGCTGCAACCGAGACGCTGCACGGGCAGGATCAGAAGCTGTCCCTCAAATTCACGATCAAGGGCTGAGGTAATTCCTTCTGCAATGAGGCTGTCGGTTCCTACGGGCAAGTGAGGACCGTGCTGCTCGAGCGATGCCAACGGCATAACCACAAGCGTGTCCCGCGATAGCGCGCCAATTTCTGACGACCTTAGTTCCTGCCAGTTCATAGAATCACGCTCCTCCACGAAATCCACTTTCTCAACGGATGTTACAAAAATGCTACCCCAGGCTCCAAATCGAGTCAACCGGAGAATCCACCGGCGGGGACTGGTCCCGCACTACTTGTAGGCTGGGATGCCGGTCACGCGCTCCCCGATAATGAGCGTGTGGATATTATGCGTGCCCTCATAAGTGAAGACCGATTCCAGGTTGCACATGTGGCGGAAGATCGGATATTCATCGGCGACGCCATTGGCGCCCAGGATGTCGCGCCCCGCTCGGGCCACTTCCAGCGCCATCTTAACGTTATTCCGCTTGAGCATGGAGACGTGCGCCAAATCAGCACGCCCTTGGTCTTTCAGCCGCGCCACCTGCAAAGCCAGTAACTGCGCTTTGGTGATTTCGGTGATCATATCGGCGAACTTCGCCTGAATGAGCTGGTGAGAAGCAATGGGCCTGTCGTTAAACTGCTTTCTTATCTTCGCGTATTCCAGAGCCTCGTTGTAGCAGGCCATCGCCGCCCCGATCGCGCCCCATCCGATGCCGAAGCGCGCCTGAGTCAAGCAGCTCAGCGGGGCTTTCAATCCTTGCGCTTTGGGAAGCATGTTGCACGCGGGCACACGAACGTCCTGGAGTGAAAGGCTGGAGGTTACCGAGGCGCGCAGCGACCATTTCCCCTTAATATCTTTCGAGGTATAGCCCGGCGTTCCTTTCTCCACGAGGAAGCCGCGGATGCCTTCGTCCGTGCGCGCCCACACCACCGCCAAGTCCGCAATTGTGCCGGAGGTAATCCAGGTCTTCTCGCCATTCAGGATATACTGGTCAGCATCCTTTATGGCCCGTGTCCTCATGCCGGCGGGGTTCGAGCCGAAGTCCGGCTCCGTCAGGCCGAAGCATCCGATGGCTTTGCCCTGCTGGAGAGCCGGCAGCCAGCGCTGCTTTTGCTCTTCCGAGCCATATTCCTTGATGGGGTACATCACCAGCGCACCCTGCACGGAGACGAAGCTCCGCAAGCCGCTGTCTCCGCGTTCGAGTTCCTGCATGATCAGCCCGTACTCCACGTTGGACATCCCGGCGCAGCCGTAGCCTTCCAGGTTTGCGCCGTAAAACCCCAGCTCCGCCATCAAGGGTACGAGGTGCTTGGGAAATCTTCCCTCCCGGTTCCACTCCTCGATGTCAGGTATGATCTCCTTATCCACGAACTCGCGCACCGTCTGGCGCACCAGCTTTTCCTGGTCGTTGAGGAGCGCGTCAATCTCCATGTAATCCACGCCGTGAAATGCGAACATAAGGCCCCCTTGGATCATTGAGTTCTGCGAGCCGCGGGTCAAGGTGTCATTCTAGCAGTGAAGGCGGGGTCTGTGCACGGTCCTCGTTGGGCTGGGCCGCATGGGGGAGGGTTGCGGGAGCAGAGCATTTCGCGCTTGCGCCTCGCTCCGGCCAAGCTCGAGCTTGAGAGGGGATCAGGGTCGGCTGTCGAAGACCGACCCCGTTCACGACGGCTCACGCTCCGGGGCGCGCAGCAAGCACGTTTGACGCACTGGGGAAGAAACCCTTGGGCGTGCTGATATAACCAGCGATGGACTCCTTACCCAATTTATTCACCACCAGCTCGAGGGCGCTCGAAGCCCCCTGCACGTAAAAGTACACCGGCTCGTCCATGGCCTTGTCCCTATGCACGTGAGGCTTGTCATCAAATACAAGGTTGACTGTGAAGACGTTCCGCTTGGTGTCCGTCTTTTGCAATTGCACTGCCACGGTCCCGACTTTCTGTTGGGAGTGTTTCTTAGCAAGATTAAACTCAAAATAGTCCCTGTCAGTCCTGTGGGCCAGTGCGACCAGCTCATCATGTGTGCGCGCGATAGAGCCGCTCAGTTCGCCCTTGGTTCCCGAAAGGGCATTGGCGAATTCGGACTTGGTGCTTTCCAAGTCCTTCCTCGTGCCTGCCAAGTCGGAGGAAAGCCCGCCGATCTTGGTATTGGAGTCCGTCTGGAGTTTATTCACTTCATCGGCGCTGGCTTTCTTCGCGATGGCGGCATTCAGCTCCTGGACGGAAGCTTGCTGCTTCTTCTGGATATCCGCCGCCAGGGCGTGCGCGCGAGCGAGTTCCTGCTCGGTCAGACCCAGTTTTTCCGTGGTCACCTGGAACTGGCCGCGCAACTGTGCGTAGCGCTCATCGCCGGTGTCCATGCGCCGGGTGAGCAGATTCAACTGGTCGGACTGCTTCGAGGCGATAGTCTTAAAATCGCTTCGGGAACTGAGCACCAAAATGAGATTAATCACCGCAAGCGCCAGCAGCGCGCCCACCAGCCAGCGCATGGTGGTGCTGCTTCCGGCCGAAGGTGCTGGCACGGGAGGCGCCGCCTGCACATACACAACTTGGGGAGCGCTGGGTGTGGTAGCTGGGGCCGGGGCCGGAGTCGGGGTCGGCTCATTCAAACCGAACATCGCGTGCCCGGGGCCTGGAGTCTTATCTGCCATAGAAACTCCTATCTCGCCTAGGAATCAAGCCGCTCACCAAAGCAGTGAACCTGCCCTTCCTAAGACGCTAAAACTGAAGATTTGGTTTCAGTCCCACAACAGCTCGCTAAAAGGTGAACAGGTTTAGTATCGCATCCTTGGATAAATAGTTCAAGCGCTTTGGCTTACAGTCGCCCAGTCGTTCCCGCGGCAAACTCCATTTGTCTTTCTGCTTTCGATTCCAGTAAGCTAGGCGAATCCTGTGAGGTCGCTGAAAGATTGCGATGCCAAAGTACGTTTTAGCCCTCGACCAGGGCACGACGAGTTCGCGCGCCATATTGTTTGACCGCAACGGCGCGGCATGCGCCTCCGCCAGTCGAGAATTCAAGCAGTATTACCCGCGTGCCGGATGGGTCGAGCACGATGCCGAGGAAATCTGGCTATCGCAGTTGGAGGTCGCGAAAGCTGCTCTGGCGGAGGCGCAAGCAAGGGCGGAGGACCTTGCCGCAATCGGCATTGCGAACCAGCGCGAAACCGTGGTTCTCTAGGAGCGGGACACCGGTAAACCCGTTCATCCTGCCATCGTCTGGCAGTGTCGCCGTACCGCTGAGCTGTGCGACCGCATCCGGCAACAGGGCTTCGACGAGGTTATTCGAGAAAGAACCGGTTTGGTGACGGACGCTTATTTTTCCGGGACCAAGATTGCCTGGCTACTGGAAAATGTTCCCTCCGCTCGTGCACGGGCAGAGCGAGGAGAACTCGCCTGCGGGACCATTGATTCCTGGCTGATCTGGCGCCTCACGGGCGGCAAGAGCCATTCGACGGATGTCTCCAATGCCTCGCGCACCATGCTTTTCAACATTGCAACGCTTGCCTGGGACAAGGAGATTCTCAGCTTCTTTCGCATTCCGCAGTCATTGCTTCCCGCAGTGAAATCTTCCAGCGAAATCTTCGGGGAGACTGACTTATTGGGATCCGTGGTTCCGATTGCGGGCGTGGCCGGCGACCAGCAGGCATCACTGTTTGGCCACCAGTGCTTCAAGCCCGGCGCCGTCAAGAACACTTACGGCACCGGCTGCTTCCTGCTGATGAACACTGGCCCCGCTATTCCCCGCTCCCAGGCGGGGCTGCTGGCAACCATCGGTTGGGGAAGGAACGGCCAGATAGCCTACGCGCTGGAGGGCAGCGTGTTCATTGCCGGCGCGGCCCTGCAATGGCTTCGTGACGAAATGGGACTGATTCGAGAGGCCTCCGAGACGGAGGAAATCGCCCGCTCGGTGCCGGACACGCATGGCATTTATTTTGTCCCCGCTTTCGTAGGGTTAGGAGCGCCTTATTGGGATGCGTATGCACGGGGCGCCATCGTGGGCCTGACTCGTGGCGCCAACCGAAAGCACCTGGTTCGTGCGGCGCTTGAATCCATCGCCTATCAGACTCGCGAGGTGGTAGAGGCCATGACGCGGGATTCGGGAATCAATCCGGAAGTGCTGCGCGTGGACGGCGGAGCCGCGCGCAACGATTTCCTCTGCCAGTTTCAGGCTGACATTCTTGGAGTTCCCGTCGAGCGGCCTTCCATAACGGAGACGACAGCGCTGGGGGCCGCGTACTTGGCCGGCCTGGCGACCGGATTCTGGCGGAACGAAGCGGAGTTGAAACCTCAATTGAGAATAGAACGGCGCTTCGAACCTTGCATGGAAACGTCTCGTCGCGAGGAGCTTTGCAGGGGTTGGCGACGCGCGGTGGAGCGGGCCAAGGGGTGGGCGAGCCAGGTTTGATTGACGATTGTCGATTGCGGATTGTTGACTGCCGATTGTGGATTGAACAAGCCGCCTGGCGAATCGCCCCGCTGTCAATTGCCATCGGCAATCGAAAATCGACGCTGGACAATCTTCAATCGACAGTCGACAATCGTCAATCGACCATAGGAGGTATTGCCCGCATGAGGAGCTTTGGATTGGTGCGGCTATGTAAATTATCATTCGCGTGCGTGGTCCTGCTCCGGGTCGCTTGCCCGGCATCGGCCGCAGAAGGCCAAGCCGTCGAGGTGCCGGGCATTTCGCGCATCGAATCCAACGTGCCGGTGGCCCCTCCTGGGTGGGCGGTCCTTGAGAGGCGCTTGATCGACGTCCTCAGTGAAGCCGCAGTCCAGTATGTGGCGCGGTATACACGCAGCGGAGGCACTCTGATCTGGAAGACCAGCGGAGCCGCTTCGCTCGACGATCTGCCGGAAAGTTTCTACAACATCCCTTTGCTGTATGCCCTAGGCGGCGATGAACGGCTGCGCGAGATTTCGTTTCGGGAATGGAACGCCACCGCGCGCCAGCTCACTGATGACTTCCACGTGCTCCACAACGAGTTTGGAAAACATGGTGACTGGTTTCACATCGGCGAGGGCACGCAGTTCTTCTACTTACTGGCGCTGGTGGACCCCACCGATCACGAGACCGTGGCGCGCGCCCGGCGCTTCGCCGGCCTGTACATGAACGAGGAGCCGGAAGCCCCGAATTACGACGCAAGACGGAAACTCATCCGCTCGCCGCACACCGGCAGCCTGGGCCCGGAGTTTGGCGAGCCAGAGAAAGCCGCTCCCTATGGTTGGTCGAAGGGCATGGCCACCTACGGCCTCCCTTTGGAAGACCTGCCGGGCATCGCCACCATGGAGGACCTGAAGGATCCGGAAAAGGCCCGCCGCATGGGCCGCGCCATGGCCGAACGGATGGAGCGCGGAGACGTGCCCATCGACCTGGCCGCCACCTCGCTGATGGCCAATGCCTATCTTTTCACCGGCGAGCAGAAATACGCCGACTGGGTGAAAGAGTATGTGGAAACCTGGCTGGAGCGCACCCGCCAGAACGGCGGCATCACGCCGGATAACGTGGGACTCGACGGGATTGCCGGCGAGTACCAGAATGGAAAATGGTGGGGTGGATTGTATGGCTGGCACTGGCCGCACGGGTACTACAGTGTAGGAATGGCGCTGCAGATCGGCGCGGCCTCGGCAATGCTGGTCTCGGGCGGAGATCGCCGTTACCTGGAACTCCCACGCTCGAACATGGATCACCTTATGGCCATGGGCAAGACTGTGAACGGCGCGTTCCTGGTGCCCTACAAGAAAGGCGACCGGGGCTGGTACGCCTTTCAGCCAATCGACCGTTCGCTGCCGGCCTCCTTATGGTTCCTTTCCCAAGACCCCGCAGACTGGCAACGCCTGGAGAAACTGCGCTTGGCCAGCAGCGTGGACTGGCACACCGCGATGCACTCGCCCTACCCGAACCGGGGATACGCATCGCTTCCCGAGCCGCGCGAAGATTGCTGGAACTGCGACGTGGAAGGCTTGGCCGATTGGAATGTTGTAGCCAACATCCGCAACAAGGAAGATCGCAGCCACGAAGGCCCTTGGCTGCGCTTTCTGGCGGGAGCCAATCCGGACTATCCGGAGAAGATCCTGACTGAAAGCTTCGGGCAGGTCGCCTGGAAGATGGATGAGATCCGCCGCAACGTGCTGCTGCTGGAGTATGACTCTCGCGGGACCGAAAGAATCGATCCCAGGGAAGCCAAGCTGACTAACGCGTATGAGCACCATTGGCAGACGATCAATCCTGTGACCACGGAAGCGCTGGTGCAACTAACACTCGGAGCGCCGCAACTCATGTACAACGGCGGGTTGCTCCATACGACCTTGCGCTATTTCGACCCGGCACGGGGGCGGCCCGGGCTTCCGCCGGATGTGGCGGCATTGGTGACCAAGGTCGAGGCGGACCGGGCCATTCTGCAACTGATTAATCTCAGTCCATTCGACGCCCGCGACGTCATCGTGCAGGCGGGTAGTTTCGGCGAACACCAATTCACGCGCGTGAAATACCAGGTGCGCACGGACCCGGAGCCCTTGCAGCCGGAACATTACACGCGCGCGGACTTCCGCCTCGAGGAGCGCTTTGTGGATGTCAACCGGAAGTTCTTCGCGGTCCGCCTGGCGCCGGGAACAGGGCTTACGCTGGATATGGGAATGAAGCGGTTCGCTAACCAGCCAACCTACGCCTTCCCGTGGCACGGCGACACGATTCCGGTGCAGTAAGCCTGGGTGGGGGCAGTGTCCTAATTTGCGAAGAAGCCCCAACGGGGCGGCCTAGCAAAGCCCAGGCCAAAAGGCCTAGGTTAACGGATTGTCTCCCGCGCCGAGCCCTGAAAGGGCGATCTACGGAACCCCCTGTTCCGTCCCGCAGATCGAGATGAAAATGCCGTTGGGAAGGTGTTGGAGGCAACTGTTAGCGCGCCCCTTCAGGGCTTGCGGATGGAAACAGATGGGGTTTCCCTGACCCAGGCCGTTGGCCCATAAGCGTTAACCTAAGGAGTTGCCCCTTCGATGGAATTGAGGTATGCTGGGGGCATGAGCACTGCGAACCAGGGTCTCGCGGAGTTGGAGAATTGGGAAATCCTGC
>Ga0224555_1004047_pt1 | contig 13987 bp, 7 predicted proteins | sample 714S23034metaG_FD_180687 | JGI IMG/M metagenome (GOLD analysis project Ga0224555, IMG submission 180687) | Peat soil microbial communities from Stordalen Mire, Sweden - 717 S2 30-34 | ecosystem: Environmental > Terrestrial > Soil > Wetlands > Peat | place: Sweden: Norrbotten County, Stordalen...
TGGCCTGGATGGTGTCCGCCTTGTGAATGATCTGCTCCGCCGGGTGACCCAAAACAATGTCGGTTTCGAGTTCAACGTCCTTTTGCTTGGCGCGTTCGCGCAACGGGACGAAACATTTCTCATAGCGTTCCTGCCCGTCTTCAAGCACAGCGTGGAACTCCGCGCTCTCGGCGGGTTCGGGCGGCCGAATTACCGAAATGACGAAGAGCTTGGCTTTCATATCGCCAGCCATGGCCAGAGCCACATCCAAAGCGTGCTCCGCGTGCGGAGACGCGTCGAATGCAACCAGGATTCTTTGAATTCCAACAAAAACCGGACTTCCCATAGCGATCACCTAACCTTCTTCTGCGGGAACTGGCCGCATAACTTCCCTCTCTGATTTCTTGCCTGCTTGATTGTGGGGAAGCAAATGGTGGGGAAGAAAGAACGAGTTCGCAATCATGGTGGGTATTACTGCGCTGGCGATGACAGTGCCTACGATGTAGGAGTATTGCGCCTGTGTGATGATCTGATGATTGAGGCCAAACAGCGCCGAGATCGTCCCGAAGGTGAGGCCGGTTGACATCATCAGCGTGTAGTAAGCTCCTGCCTTACCGTCATACTTATGCACTCGGACTGCCGGATACACAGCAACCGCCTTGAACAGCGACTTCGCCCCAAACAGGACGAGAAGAGTGACGGGCGCAGCCATCAGCGCCGGCACCGACACAAATGACCCGGCCCGGATGAAGTAGAACGGCGTGAGCAATCCGAAGGTAAGTGTACGCAGACGCCGAATCAGGGAATGGTCTTTTCCGACCGTTCCGGCCAACACCATGCCGATCATGTAAGCCGGCAGCACCGCTTCGCTTCCAGCCCAGACGGCCAGTCCACCCATGGCGAAGAGGAAGAAGAGAAGGTACTTGGCCTCAAGTTCAGAGACGCGTCCGCCGTATTTCTTGAAGAACCGCGGCGTGAGAAAAGGCAGGACTATAAAGACGACGATGGAGACCACCACAAAGATCAGTGTCTTGATGGTGAACGGAGAAAAGATCAGTCCGAGCGCAATGACGGTTCCGAGATCGTTGATGAAGCATGCTGCGAGAATCGCCTTCCCGTACTCCGTGACATTGAAACCAAGCTCCAGCATCACCGCGTACACAACGGCGACGGAAGTTGTCGAAAGAGCGACGCCGCACAGCCAACTGGGCATGATCGCCCAATGCAGCACGTAATGCGCGATCGCGGTGCAACCGAGGAAGGGACCGAAGAAACCCGCGAGGCCAATGACGGACGCTTCACGCCATTTGGTTTTGAAGATGGCCGGATCGAGTTCCGCACCGGCAAGGAAAGTCAGAACGATTGCGCCGGTTCCAGCCAAGAAGGTGATCCACTGCGTATTCCCGGCCAGGCCGCCCTGTGCAAAGCCGAAGAGCCCGGTAAGGAACACGCCAATGACCAGTTGGGCCACCGTGCCGACCACAATCTCAGAAAGCGCCGTCGAGACCTTGAACCAGATCGCGAGCAGCGTCGCTGCCAACGCCAGCCCCACCCAGAGCGCACAAAGAGCCCAAGTGTTCGTCATGAGCGCGAACTCCTAAATTGTGTCGTTCAGGGACCCGGCCGGGACATGACTCCGCAACAGGATTCCCTGTCAGGAGTCATCATCTGTCCGGCCTATTGGATGGACAGCGGTTAAAGGTGAACTCCCTCACCTCAACGTTGAGAGAATCGTAGGAGGTTGCACGTCCAAAGTCAAGTGACCACAGATACATCAGTTGACGATGCGAATCCGCTGCCGTCTCGGTTGAGGGTGGGTGGAACCGGTCCGTAATTATGCAATTTCCCAAGACGGTGGCGGGAGCGACGGGTCCCGAACCCGCGGCCTCCTGCGTGACAGGCTTACGGTTCTAGGTTTTTCAACGACTGACAAACCCGTGGGGAACGCCTAAGACCACCGAAGTCGTGTAAGACCGTGCTTTTTGCGGATCGGATTGTGGATTGAGCTTGAACCCATGCGGTGGATTGCTCCCAGCATACCGGAGGAGGATCCGGCCGGCTCGTCGGGAAGGTTCGCACTGGAGGCGCGCCTCTTTGGGCGCTGAGACTTCCGGGTTCAGAGAATCTGACCCCGATATGCTGATCCGGCATCAGCGTCCTCGAAAGGCTGTTCGGGGACCAATCCAAATTAGGTTCAAGCATTTGCCTGGTTGTCGTTGGGCACGGTGGGCCGCGAAATGTGCCGTGCATTTAACGCGTTGCGAATGATTTCACCTTCCGGGTGCTGGTAGACCATCGCGCTTCTGACGTCACCGTGGCCCATTGCGTTCATAACAGCTTTCAGATTTCCGGTCTTCGCCAACACGAAGCTGCCGAAGTCGTGGCGCGCACAGTAGAGGACAAGTTCGCGCGGCAGCCCCGCGGCTTGCCTGGCCCGCGCCCATTGCCGGTACACCATCCCTTCCCCAATGTGCTTTCCCTTATAACGCGACATCCACACCCAGCCCTCGCTCCGTCCCTCGCAGCGCGCCTCGAGAATCTGCTTCACGCGGCTGCTCATAGGGATGAACCGGCGGCCGGACTCCGTCTTGCTGTCCGGGGTGAAGATCGTCCCGGCATCGAAGTCCACGTTCTCCACCCGCATGCAATAGAGTTCGCGGGCGTTGCGCATTCCAGTGTCGCGCATCACCACGATGATGTCCTTCAGCGGTTGGTCGGCCACCGCTGATAGCCTCCTTTCTGCTTCGTCGTTGAGGCGGAGCGACCTGCCGTGTTCCTTGAAGAGCGCAAAGTCGGGAACCTCAAAGATCAGCTTGTCCTCCTTGGCTTTCGAATACATCCTCCGCAGCGTTCGTAGGGCGTTGTTGCCGTTCGAGGCCGATCCTGGAAACTGCAACTTTTCGACCTCGTCTTTGGTGATCTGGTCCATGCGCATTCCGGCGATCTTCGTCTGCTGCAACAATCGCCAGCCGTTTCTGTAATAGCGGCGGCTGTCGGCCTCGAGCCGCCCCGTTTCCACCCATTGAAGGAAATCCTTCGAGTATTCACGAAGCGTGGGCGGCTTCCTGTCGAGCGGGTCGTTGCCCTTAATAGCGGCAGCGAGTTTGAGAGCGGCAGCCTTTTGCGCTCTCGTTTGGTTGGTCTCCTTGGTGGACCCGCGGTAGCGCTCGCCGCGCACCGTGAAGTCATACCAGTAATACTTCGACTCGTTCTTTCTGAACAGTTCCACGAGATCACCTCCAAGCAGCCCGCACGGAAGCAACTCGCGTGTTCCGCCGATCGGATCCGAGCGGAACAACAACATCGTACATCAGCTTGACTTTGATCCCAACGATCAGTGTTCCTGGCAAAGGCGATCACCGGAGTTGTCGCGCCAACGCCCAGCGTGGGCAAGTCGACAGCGCCGGCGGGCTCGGATGCGATCGCGGCTGAAAGCGAGACCTTGCCGGGGAAGCCGCCCAACCGAATGCTTTGGTTAGTTGCTGCTGGTCAATGTAAACGTCGTCGTCTGCGATATGGATCCGGAAGTTGCGGTAATTGTGACCGCAGAGGTTTGCGTCGAGGGGCTGCCGGATCCGGAGCTTCCGCAAGCGGTTGCGCCAATTGCGAGACCCATGGCCAAGGCGATGATCGATACTCGCCCAAGGAGACGGCGGAATCTTCGCGCGCCGCTCAGGAACCAGAGGCCAAATCCCAGGACCGCGAGAGTCAAAGTAGCACGGCTGCCGCTGAAATGAGGGCGCGCCATGGCCGATGTGGCGCCCGAAAATGCAACGGTAGTGCTCACCGGCGCACCGGCCGGAGTAACTTTCGCCGGATTAAAGCTGCATGAAATTCCAGAGGGTAGCCCGGAGCAGGCGAAGGTCACTGCGGCGCCGAAGCCGTTGACCGGCGTCACGGTAATGCTCGCCGTTGCAGGCGTGGAACTCGTCTCCGTGCCGCCTCCTGGGCTAATCGACAGCGAAAAGTCCGGCGGGGGAAGCGCTGAGATGGTCACCGTCACTTCCGCCGAAATGTTGCCGCTGAAGTTGGTGTCGCCACCGTAGACGGCGGTGATCCTGTCGGCGCCCACCGGCAGTTGCGTGGTCACGCACGTCGCCTGGCCTGATGTGTTCAGCGTTCCGGTCCCCAGCGCGGTTGTGCCGTCGAGGAACGTCACGATTCCCGTGGGTACGGCCGTCCCGGAGGCCGGAGTGACGGTCGCTATGAGGGTGATAATGGTCCCGGTGGTGGCGCTGGTGGCGGAGGCAGTCAGCAGCGTGCTGGTGCCCATCAGAGGGGGACCCACTGGCAAATCGAGTTTGGCGACAAAAGCGCTGGTCCACGCAGGGATCGTCGTCTGGAACGCATTGCTGGTGATCGGAAAATCGTTGGAGCAGGCGCCCCCCGTCACATATACATTGCTTGTGCTATCGAGCGCTAGGGCGAAGGCCTGGTCGCCATATATCCCGGACCCCCCACATTCGCCCGCTATCGCCTCGCCGGAGCCGCCCGGGCCGAAGCCATTTCCGCCGAGATAAGTAGAGTAAACCAACCCGGTGCCGGATGCGTTCAATTCGGTGACGAATGCGTTGTACCCGCCGACACTGTTTTCGTAGTATGGCTGGACTTGATCGTTATTGATCGTTTGAAACGCGCCCTGTGACACAGGAAAATTGGAGGAATCCGTGAAGCCCGTCACATAGGCATCACCGGAGCTGTCGACCGCGATGCCGGTGGCCCAGTCTGCCGTGGCGCCGCACCCGCCAAGGGTGTACGACTGATTTATGCACGCGTCGCCGCTGCCGCCCAGGTAGGTGGAGTAAACGAGCCCCGAGCCCACAGGATTGAGTTTGGTGATAAAGGCATTGTATCCATTGGCGCTTTCGTTGGTGGTTTGAAACGCCGTGGAGCTCACTGGAAAACTAGATGCAGCGTATCCGGCAATGTAGGCGTTGCCGAAGGCATCCGCTGCTACGCCTGTTCCCGTGCTTCCACCGCTTCCACCCAAATACGTAGAGTAGACGAGCGCAGTGCCAGCGGAGTTCAACTTGGCGACAAAGGCGTTGGCGGCAGGGACTGCAGCGGCATTGTTCGTCGTCTGAAAGGCTCCTTGGGTGACGGGAAAGTCTGTCGACGCCGCCGACCCGACGATGTACGCGTTGCCGTCGGAGTCCACCGCAATCGCGGCACCGGTGTCGATCGGGCTCCCGCCGACACCGAAAGAAGAAAGACCGCTGCCGCCAAGATAGGTGGAGTAGACCAGCGCTGTCCCAGTGGCATTCACCCTGGTGATAAACGCATTGGTCTGCCCTCTCGCTGCGGCGTTGTTCGTGGTCTGGAGCGCTCCTGGTGTCACCGGGAAGTCTGTCGAGTAGGTGTAGCCGATTACGTATGCTCCGCCTGTTGAGTCCACCGCAATGCCATCGCCTACATCGCCATGGCCCCCATTTGTGTTGTTAAAGATGCCGCTGCCGCCGAGATAACTGGAGTAAACCAATGCCGTGCCAGTCGGATTGAGCTCGGTCACGAACGACGTAACGCCTTGGTTAGCCGCAGCCTTGTTCGTCGTCTGAAAGGCTCCCGGGGTAACAGGAAAATCCGTCGAAAGGGTCGTGCCGGTCACGTAAGCATCGCCCGCAGCATCGATGGCGATGGCGCCGATTCCACCGACGCCACTGCCCCCAAGGTAGGTAGAGTACACCAGGGCTGTTCCGCCCGCGTTCAGTTTGGTGATAAACCCGTTGGCGTAGTCGGGCGGTCCGCCGTTATCTTGAGGCTGAAAAACTCCGGGAGTGACCGGGAAACCAAGTGTTGCGAAGCCGGCGATATAGGCCGCGCCGTTCGGATCCACGGCAATCGCATTGGCAGTGTCGGCTCCGGCCTCCTCGCCGCCACCTACAAATGAGGAATAGACCAGCACCGGATCGATGACCAGCGGTTTGCTGTGATCGTAGCGGCCCAGCCGGAACCGTAGTGCGCCGTCCCCCGCCAGCGCAAACTCACCCGTAACCGGTACTCGCCGTCCCTGGACTAACTGATATATCTCCGGACTGCGGAATCTTGCCTCGCCCCGCTCCACCCTGAGGACCAGGTCACCGTTGGCTGCGCACCACACTTTCGAAGCACCGTGCAGTTTCAGCCGTATGACGTTCGCATCGGCGCCGGGAGCCACCACGAAGTCGTACTCCAGCTCGCGATGGTCGCCGTAGTAGAGAAGATCGATGCCGGGATAAATGTCTTGATAGCGTACTTTGGCGTAAGTGGAAATGCCTTTTCGCCACTGTGTGGGATCGTTACCGATGAAGTAGCTGACCGTGCCAGGCAATCGCTCTTCGCCGGCGGGCTTCGCTGCGCCGTTTGCGCCTTCAAGCTGCATCTTCACGGCATTGCAGGTTCTGGATGCCCGGAGGTGGCTCGCGGAAATCGCAAGACCGCGCCTAGCGGTGCGCGGTGCCACATTGCAAAGCGCCAGTACGGCTGCATCCCCAGTCAGATAGAGCGAGTACCCCCTGCCGTGCGCAAGGAACTTTGCACTCGCGTCCGCCTGCCCCTGATTGGCCTCGAAGCTGAGCGGCAGTTCCGCGTAACGTTTACCAACTTGCGCCGTTGGCTCGTGCGAGGAGCCAGTCGCCGAATTCACCGTTCCCGCCCACGCTCCACAAGATGGCAGTGTCGCAATGAGTCCTGCCGCCAGCAGGGCTCGTGCACATGAGGAATGCAGCAGCATCTTATCCTCCTGAATCCAACACCCTATCGGCGCGCGTTCTTGCCGCATCACCGCAACACTCCAGAGTTAATAAAGATTCGCTTTGGTTGTCCACCGCCCAGACCCCGGTGCGCCATGGGAAAGGCGTACCGGGTCCAGGCGACGGAGGATTTTATTACGGCACCGTCAGAGTTATGGTTATGGTGCTGGTGAGGTTCTCAGACTGCATCGAAGGGTACGTCACTGCGTTCGCCACAGTGCCCGTAACCGGGAAAGCATAGTTCCCGGGCACGGTGGTCGAGCCGACCGAGACCTTCATGGTGGACGTGTAAAAGGGCAGGCTTAGAGGGTTTGGGCTAAAAGTAATCGTCACTCCAGCCGGTGCCGAGCTGTAGCTCAGGGTTTCATTTGTCGGCTCAGGCCCCGAAACCATATTGCTCGTGATCGTCGCAGTCCCGTTGTTGCCCGGCGACAATGTGAGCGAAGCGGGCGAAGCGGAGATGCTGGGATTCTCAACGTACAGCGTGAACGTTGTCGGAGAGTAGACGCCATTGTTGTTTGTCCCGGCGACGGTAACGGTATACTCTCCACCAACCGGGTTTGCCGACGCTGGGGCGTCGATAGTTAACTGGCAGTTGTAGGAACCTGGCGGTACATCGCCTTCGAGACAGGGCGGGATACTGATCGTGACACCCGTGGGGACGGAGGACGCTTTGAGGGCCACTCCATCAGGATCACTATACCCGTTTGGGACGGTGACCGTGATCGGAAACGTCGTGGCGGGCCCCCCTGACCACACCACAGCGTAGCCGTCGGGGGCCGAAAGCATGACTCTAGGCGCCAAGGCGTTAATCAACGACTGGCCTTTGGGGCTTCCCCACCCAGTGACCATGTTGTACTCGCCGGCGAGGACCGAATACTCACCGTTACCTCCTCCTTCAATCTCGTTGAAGTCGGCGAGATAGTTAGAGCTCTCGTCGATGGAGTAAACGAAGGGGTTGATAAACCCAATCGGGGGCTGGCTGTTGTTGTTGGACTGCTGGTTGACGAGCGCCGCGAAAGCAGCCCAACGGGGCGCAGCGTAACTCGTGCCGCCTTCAAAGCAGGGTGGGCCCAAATAATAGCAATTGGGGCTTGGATTACACACCTGTCCCGAGCCGGGAGAATCTGTGTGGCACCAGTAGTTGTCACCGTTCGCCTCCATGGCAACGTCAGGGGCGTTGCGGTCGCTTGTCGAAGTATCGTTGCTGTAGATTTCGTTGATGGGGTAAGTTCCAGGTGCCGATCCCGACTGGTAGGAAGGGATTGGGAAGTTATCCAGGCTGATGCCGCCGCCGCTATTGCTCCACCCGCTTTCCGACGCCCAGGATCCTCCGGCACCGTTGGTAGTCAGGTCCGTTCCGCCAACAGCAGTGAGATACGGACTTTCTTGGGGATAGACGTAGCAGTTGCCGTAAGTGCATTCGTCGACCCCGCCCGAGACCGCATCCCAGGATCCGTAATCTCCAGAGGCGGAGAAGAAGCTGATGCCAATCGCGCCAAACTCCTCGAATTCCGTATTGTCAGGGTCAGTGAGCGGATTTTCAGGGCTCCAGTTCCAAGAGATGCTGGCCTGGTTGCATCCAACTTGATTGTTAAAGTCGGTAATCATTTGCTCAAAGACAGCGAGATCGTCCGAGTTTGACGGAAAAAGGTAGGGACCAGACGTGGTCCAAGTGCTCTCCTGTGGCGCAATGTACACGCGAACCTGGCTCAGCCCGGGGGCCATGCCGATTGCCTGCGCGATATCGAGCACAACTTCCTCTTCGCCGACGTCGAAGGTAGCAGCGCTGCCCCCGCTCACAGGCACGTTGTTGATTTGTATGTTGGGGTAGGTGACCCCGGCGGTCTTATAGGTCAACAGGTAATTAGTGTTGCCGCTATACCCGCCGTTGCCGTTCGTCCTCGACGAAGCCGCGTTTGGTCCCGCGCCGTCAGCACTGAGTGTCGCGGTGACGTCGTTGATGTTGTAGCCGTCAAATTCCACCAGGCTGACGCACTGGAGGTTGCCCGTGAGGCCGGTTGCGCCCGCTGTGGTGGTGTAATAAGCAGCGCGCATGTCGCTTGGAAGGTAACTATTATAGGGGCCGGATCCCGTCAAGCCATTGCTGCTCTCCGAGCTAACGCTCCCCGATCCGCTGCCAAGCGCCGGGCGGGGTGGCGAAAAATTATTCAGGCCAGAAATGAACTTGACCGGAACGCCCAAATTCAATGACGGCTGACGGTCGAGAGAGAAAAACAACCGGTTTTCTGTTGGGTGCTGATAGACGTGCATTTTCACGTGAAACGCGCTCTCGATTTGCGCAACTGTGCCCTGGACAGGTACGCTCATGCGGTCCGCAGGCGTTCCAGTCACTGTAAAGCCGTTGGCTTGTGCGAATTTCACCACCGCGTTGTAATCGCTCACCGTGGGGCCGAAGCTCTTGGCGAACTGCGGGACGGTGAGGTATTGGTGGTAATTGGGGCTGGATGGGTCGTAAAGCTGATTCAACAAATCCTGCAGCTGGGCCTCATTGCGCAGCGGCAGCGCGATGGAAAAGTAGAGTTGTTGCGTGGGCGGGAGGGGAGCTACCAATGCCGCCTGCCCGCCTGACACTGCGACCGGGACGTTGTTGGACAGCACTGGCGTCGGTTGCTGCGCCTGCGCTGAGGGGGTGAACAACACGAGCGCGGCTGCGCAAGCGAGCGCAGCCGGTCCGAAGAGAGAACGGCAACTTCTCTTCTGGTCCATCGTGTCCTTCCTTTTGAAACCTTGAGATCGCGGAATGACGAGGTATCGGGTATGCCACGATCTACCCCACGCCCGTACCTTTTCGTGCGCGGTATCCAACGAGTTCAGAGGTGATATACGGACTCGCGTCCATCCAAGGCTGATGGACTGCAACGACGTCGTGCTCATCCACCGCAGTCTGGGAGGCAAATCGAAAGCGACGCCGCGCAAGAGAGATTCAGAATCGTGCCGATGAAGAGTGCATCTTTGAATTCGGCAGGAGAGTAGCGCGACGATTGCTGACTGTCAAGGTATGCTTTGCATGAACAGATTCTTGCGAGTCAATAAATTAGTTAAACGATTGAAAAGGTAGGTTCTATTCTGATTTTCAGAAACCAACACTATGTGATCTTCATCACCACATCACCGCGGGTTCTCCCAACGACCGCTCGCAGAGCCGCGAACTCTCGCTTTCGTTGAGCATGATCCGTCCACAGCCAACTCGCGGCGATTTCCATTTTGAAGCCGTTGTCGGGAGAATTTTGCAATTCGATGCGAGTCATGCCCCGCGCTCGAAGGGCTAAGAGGACTTGCTGCGGGCGACCTCCCGCGAAGCTGGGTTGGTCTCGATCTTGATAGGGCGGCAGATGTTGCGCGAGAAGGAATGTTCGGGCGTTTTCGAACGGCGCCACTGCGCCGCCTACTTGGGGTTCACCCCAATCAGCTGTGCCGCAGACTGTGCCATGCCGTGCGCGCCCAATTGTGTCAAATCAGTATCTTAGGCGACCAGATTAGAGTGCTTCCGTGCGGGCTCATTCTAAAGGTAAGTGCTTGATCCTATATTGGTGGTCCCCGGCGATCCGAGTTCCGGGTTGCTGATCCAGAGTCAGTATCCTGCGATTCTTCCTCGTTCGTGCGTTTTCCATAGCCTGCCTGTAATCTCCCTTCTTTTCAGGTTGATACGACAGATCCTCTCACGCCGAGGAAGATGCGTCACATGCCCGAGAATACAGGGAAACGAGGGAAAAAGCTTCAAAAGTTACGACAAAATGCGACGACTACTGTGTTGCATTTCGCCATTCATTGCTCACAAATGATGTCATAATGGAACAATGGCACAGGCTGAACCCATCAAAGACGCGATGCGCTATATACGCGAGCACGGCATCGTGCGGCCACGTGAACTCGAGGCGATCGGAGTGCCGCGCGTCTACCTTTCGCGGCTCATTCAACAAGGCAAAATCATCCGGCTGGGACGCGGCATCTATTCGCTCCCTGACGCCGCCGTTACCGAACTGCATACCTATGCCGAGGTAGCCAAGCGAGCCCCTGATGCCGTTCTCTGCCTGCTGTCAGCTCTGGCATTCCACGGAATCACGACACAGAACCCCGCATCGGTCTGGATCGCCCTCGGCAAAGGCGCTCGCAAACCAGCCATCCCCTCACCGGCGCTCAGAGTTGTTCGTCTCACCGGTCCGTCGCATACTGAAGGCATCGAGAAACATCGAGCTGAAGGGGTCGTCATAAGCGTCTATTCTGTTGCGAAGACGGTCGCCGATTGCTTCAAGTTCAGAAACAAGATCGGCCTGGACATCGCCATCGAGGCGCTCAAGGACAGCCTCCGCCAAAAGAAGACCACCGCCAATGAGATCTACCGCTATGCGAAGATCTGCCGCGTGAGCAACGTCATTCGGCCGTACATGGAGGCTCTATGAGCCGGGAACCTGCCAGGAATCTTGCAGCATCCGTCCGCGCCCGCCTGCTCACGCTTGCTCAGAAGAAGGGTGAGGATTACCAGCGCATCCTGGGCAAATACGCCGTAGAACGCTTTCTTTTCAGGCTCGGGCGCTCGGAATACCGGGACGGGTTTGTTCTCAAAGGCGCGATGCTATTCACGCTGTTTGCCAATATAACACTTGAAATGCACGATCACATGTGCTATGTTATCGTGCATATTCATTGTGAAGGAGCCGCAGGTGCAACCCGAACTCCAGGAACTCGAGCGCTATGTTCACGACGCCCTGGGCGCCACGGTGAAGACTGCGCCTTGGCGAGGAGCAGGCAATTTGCCGCCCGTCCTCAGGGAGAGGTACAAATTCGCGCAGGCGGAACTGCTCGGACTGCGCGCCCTTCTTGTCATCGACTCTAACCCCGAGGAGCAGCCGCCGGCAACGGTACGCAAGCACATGGACATGCTCCAGGCCAGGCAGCAAGCGGACCTGATCTATGTCCGCGCGCAGGTGACGGCGTACAACAGGAAGCGGTTGATCGAACAGAAGGTTCCGTTTATTGTTCCAGGCAACCAGATGTACCTGCCCATGCTGGCGATTGATTTGCGCGAACATTTCCGCAGAATCCGCGAGGAGGCTCCCACCTTCAGCCCGTCCACGCAGGTTGTGGTCCTCCATGCGTTGCTCCGCGATGCAGGGGAGGTGCTGATTCCCGCCGAAATGGCCCCGCGGTTGGGATACTCGGCCATGACGATGACCCGCGCCTTTGACGAGTTGGAGACGGCGAACCTTGCTGAGGTGACGGTCCGCGGCCGGGAGCGTTGTCTGCGTTTCATTGGAGGCCGAAAAGAGATCTGGGGAAATGCTCTGCCCTTCCTCCGCAGCCCGGTAAGCAAGCGGCTCTTTATTCGCCGCACCAAAGAAGCGGAAGGCGCAATTCGCGCGGGGCTCACGGCGTTAGCGCATTTCAGTATGCTGGCGCCGCCAGAGTACACGATCTATGCGCTGAGCCGTGAGGATTGGAAAGCCCTTCGGCAACGGCACAAGACCATTGAGGTTCCAGCTCAAGACCCGGATGCCAGCGAGATTGAGGTCTGGTGGTATCCGCCCGCGCTCTTCGCCGAAGATGGCATCGTCGATCGGTTGTCGCTCTATCTTTCTCTGAAGGAAGACCGCGACGAGCGCACCGAAACCGCGTTGGAAGAGATGATGGAGAAATTCAAATGGTAAAGGGTTTGGAAGCTTTCCGTGAGCACTTCCGGGATTATGCCGACCGCTATGTGCTCATCGGCGGCGCGGCATGCGATATTGCCATGACCGGCGCCGGCCTCCCATTCAGGGCCACCAAGGACCTGGACATCGTTCTCTTTGTCGAGGCGTTGGATAGCGCCTTTGTCCGGGCATTCTGGGAGTTTGTGCGCACCGGCGGCTACGAGGTCCAAGAGAAGTCAACCGGCGAGAAACAGTTCTATCGTTTCCAGAAGCCCGTGAACGCGGACTATCCTTTCATACTGGAATTGTTCTCACGTCAGCCCGATGTATTGCAGGTTGCCGAGGGCAGTCATCTCACGCCGCTGCCGGTTGAGGAGGATGCGTCCAGTCTTTCGGCGATTCTTCTCGATAACGACTACTACAATTTCATCCGCGCGGGCAGACAGGAGATCGACGGACTCCCCTGGGTGGGCGCCGCGCAACTCATCGCTTTGAAGGCACGGGCATGGCTTGATCTGACGGCACGCGCGGAGCGCGGTGAACAGATCGACAGCAAGACGATCAAGAAACATAAGAACGATGTCTTCCGGCTCTACCAGATCCTCGATCCTGCCATTGACCCTGAGGCTCCGGAAACCGTCAAGAAGGATATTCGCGAATTCATCTCCCGAATGCGCGTCGAGGAAGTTGACCTCAAATCGCTGGGTCTGCGCACTGGCACACGCGACGGCATTCTGGCAGAAATCTCCAAAGTGTACCGTCTCGCAGCCCCGTAGCTTCTTCGGACGCTTCACCTCTGGGGTCAACGAGTCCTTCCTTCACAGCGAAAACCGCCTCACCGTCGTCTCCTCGGAATTATGTACGAGTATTTTTCGGTTGGGGATTCGCAATCATTTGTGTCTTTTGGGGTATCGCAGGCTTTCGCGGGATATTGCATGTCCCTCCACTCGATGAAGTCGGCACTGTCCTTCGAGCTTTCCTAATGCCGTGTGTTGTTTCCGGTGCCCGCGGCGAGTCACCTTTCGTTCACTGGACTCCAGATTCCCACTGGAAAGCAGCGCCCCGCAAATAGGCGCCGCCACATTCTCAGGGGTTCTGGAATTACAGATGTGAAGATCGACCACACGATGAAGGCGTTGCGCAGATCATCGTTATGCAATAAAGTGGCTTCAATACCAACAATCAGGAGCTGCGAGAAGGCACCGCACCGATTTCCCCGAGACGGTCAGCCAAATCCTCATCCATAAACAGGTGCTGAATTAACCCTCTGCGCAGTCCTTCGTGAACCACCGAGGCTTTGTTGGCCCCAATCGCGAGTACGATGACACCAGGAGCGCCTTTCTGCGCGCGGGTCGCGCACGCCTCAAGGTGCTCGACTCTAGCCCCAGTCCATCGCGCCATGATGTTTTCGATCTCGGATTTCGACTGGCTATCGAGATTGGGCCGCGGAATGACGATGCCACACAAATCGCCGATCACCAGGTCGTTCAGCCTCTCCCTGAGGATGCCTGCGGCGCGGATCAAGCGGTCGTCGTCGAAACCAAGGGGCCGCTCTTCTGTGGATATGCTGGTCAAGATCGCGTCGACACGATCAATCCACGGCACAGGCTTTTCCTCGCCATCGGATTC
>Ga0224555_1004048_pt1 | contig 13984 bp, 10 predicted proteins | sample 714S23034metaG_FD_180687 | JGI IMG/M metagenome (GOLD analysis project Ga0224555, IMG submission 180687) | Peat soil microbial communities from Stordalen Mire, Sweden - 717 S2 30-34 | ecosystem: Environmental > Terrestrial > Soil > Wetlands > Peat | place: Sweden: Norrbotten County, Stordalen...
GCGCCGGAGCGCCTGTCTGGCTGTTGAAAGTACAAGTTTCGATTAGCGGTGACGGGGATTTCGTCCTCTTCGAACCGCTCTTGATAGTCCATCTCGTTGGGCTTGCCTGGCGCGGCGAGCAGCACCGTGGTTCGGCCCATTTTGAGACCTGGCGACGATGCGCTGATCACCGCTTGGCCGGTTCTCGATGTGGCGCGAAATGCAATGCGCGTCATCCCGGCGACGGCGTTCCAAGTGAGACCGGTTGCATGGCCGGGCCAGGTTTGCGGCAACAACTCGCCGGGGCCGTACCATGTGAATGCAATCGGCGCCGCCGAATCGGGGACGGGCGTTCCATCCCTGTCCGCTACAACCGTGGTGATGTAAGCCAGGCTTTCCCGATCCCCCGAGCGCAACTCCCGCGTGTCCGATTCGAGGACGATTTGCGAAGCCGGGCCGGCGGTCTTTCGGATCTCGGTGATGCGCTCAATCCCGAATTGGGCAACGGCCTCGAGTGTGCCTGGTTGGTATTCAACGTTCCAGACGCGCGGCGGGTGCAGGAGATCGCCTGCGCCGGCCAGGTCCTCTTTGATGCCTACGGAACGGCCGTTCAGAAAGAGTTCCACCTGCGGGGCGTTGCTATAAACCTTCACAGTCCGGGAGCGGCCTTCCTGGCCGGGCCAGGTCCAGTGCCCGACAATGTGCAGCATGGGTTGCGCGCTCCACTGGCTCTGGTAAAAGTAGTACACGTCTTTCGGAATGCGCCAGATGTCGGCCATGCCGAAGGAGACGATGTGAGGCGTCACGGGGTCGTACGACTCGCCGTCGTAATCGATGGCATTCCAAATAGTGCCGCCGGCCATCCAGGGCCGGCGATTGAGCTGCCGGAGATAGTCTTCGTGCTGCTCGCAGGCGACTTCTTCGCTGTTCGGGCCGCCATCGTAGAGCCCGCGGCCCGGCAGTGCGGCGCTGTATTCCGCCGTCATGTAGGCGCGCTGCGGGAAGCGCCGGTGTTTCTCGTCGGTTTCCTTCCCTACCCCGAGACCGATTAGATCGACCAGGGCTTCCATCGCCTCTCCACGAGGCTCGTGCATGGCAACGGGACGGGTTGGATCGAGCTCGCGATACTGGTTGGCAACGGCGGCAACTACCTGTTGCGCGATTCTGGCGGAGGCATTCACTTCGCCGGCGATGCCCCAGACAATGACGGATGGGTTGTTCCGATCGCGAGCGATCATTTCCCGGGCCATTTGCCGCACGTTGGCGATGTACTCTTCCGGATTGCCAATTTCCTTGTTGACGGGCAACTCTTCCCAGACGAGCAGGCCCAGCTTGTCGGACGCCTCGATCGCGGCTGGAGCGGGTGGATAGTGAGAGGTCCGCCAGAAATTCACGCCCATGGCGCGGATGAGCTGCATGTCTTTCCACTGGCGCGAGTCTGGCAGCGCATTGCCCAGGCCGGGATACGACTGATGCCGGTTGACCCCACGAATCGGGACACGTTTGCCGTTGAGGAAGAATCCGGCCTGCGGGTCGAAACGGAACCAGCGGAAGCCCAGGGGCATCTGGATGGCGTCGATGGTGCGATCGCGCTCGCGGAGGGAGCTGCGGATGGTGTATAGATCAGGCGTCTCAGGCGACCACAACCGGGGCTGCTGCACGTTGGTGCTGTGATCGAACTCGACCGTCGAACCGGGAGCGATTGAGACGTTCCGCTCTATCGTGGCGACGATGTTTCCTCCCGGATCGAGGACCTGGTGGACGATCGAAAGCGCGCGCTGAGTTCCTGTCGCATTGGTCAGTTGGCCCTGGATTCGGAGCACCGCCGCTTGCTCGCTAACCTGCGGCGTGGCCCAGAAGACGCCGTGCAAATAGACGGGATCGTTGATCCGCAGCCAGGTGTTACGATAGATGCCGCCGTAGAAGTTGTAGTCGGTCTTAACCGTGGGCGGGATCGCCGCGTGGTAGAGATTGTCGACCTTGACAGTCAGCACGTTCTCCGTGTTGCCGAATTGAACGTGCGCGGTGAGATCGAGTTCGAAGCTCGTGTAACCGCTCTTGTGCATGCCCAGGTACGCCCCATTAAGCCAGAACTCCGAGACCAGGTTCGCGCCCTCGAATTCGAGCGAGATGCGCTTGCCGGACGAACTCGGATCGAGCTTGAAATGCTTGCGATACCAGCCGATGCCCCGCCAATAGCCGGCCACTGCATCCATGGTGTCCTGGGAGTTCCAGGTATGCGGGAGCGTGATGTGCTCCCAGGACGAATCGTCATAGGCGGGCTGGATTGCGCCCAGAAACCGGGGCTCGATTTGCGATGCGGCTGTCGTGTCCCGATCGAACGATCCCAGTTCTCCCGATCCGGCAGACTGGCGCTGGAACAGCCAACCCTGATTGAAGTTCTCCCGCAGGCGCGGGCCCGGCTCGGCGCGAGTCGAAACTGTGGCCAGCGCCAGAACAGTCACGATTGAAATTCGCATCATCCCCAACTCAACACTACAACACAGTAGGTACCGGCCCGTGGGAGTTGGAAGCCCTTCCGCTGCGTCGCGATGGAACCGCGTGCTTCGTGGCCGGACCTACGGGACGAACTTTCCGCCATCACCTATCCTTGTATCGCTGCGGCACGGGATTGAGCCGGGCGCGCCGATGTTGGCAACGTCGAGCGGCGCATCCACGCGAAGCATATCGCGGTGGTCGTTCGCAAGTGCGTATCTCAAGCGGTGGCCGCCTGGTGTTGTCCCGATGCAACGAGGTCGATGGCGGCGGCGACGCACTCCTGGCCGCGTGGCACGTGCAGGTGCGGCTGCCTATGCGCGGCCTGAAGCATTCGCTGAACGTGGCGACGGCGGGCGGGGTCGTGCTGTACGAACTGCTGAGGAAATACGGGCGGGATCGGGAGGAACGCTGAATCGCCGCTCCAGACGGGCGCTCCATGCTATGGTGTTTCGCGATAGGATGAACGGCCATGAGCCAATACAATCGTCGTCAGGTACTCGCCGCCGCGGTGGGCGCGCCGTGGATCGCTTCCGCCTCTGCGCCGGCCGGCGCGGGATCGCCGATTCGGACCGTGCGGTGCGGTTCCCCCGTGCCTCTGGCGGACAACTCCGGAGACACCTGGGTGGCCGCATGGGCCGATGACGGCAACCTCTACTCGCCTTCCGACGACACGGAGGGTTTTCACAAAGCCGGCAGCGCCAACGTCGCTTTCAACCGCATCGACGGGAGCGATCCGCTGCACCTCAGCGGCGTCACGGTGAACTCGATGCCGGACTATGGCAAGGGCGGTGCGCGCGGAGCCGATGGCTGCACCTGGAAATCCAGCGGGTGCACGTCGATCGACGGCGTGCTGTATTGGGTCGTCGCGCGGCATAAGTACGGCGAAGATTCCGGCGACGTTACCAGGCGCCAACCCGCCTCCAACGCCAGCATCATCAAGTCCACCGATTTCGGCAAGACCTGGACGCGCCCTGCTAAGGAGAACTACGACACGCCGATGTTCCCCGGATCGCGCTTCGCGACACCCTACTTCATCGAGTACGGCCGGGACCGAACCAGTGCCGATGGGGCGGACCGCTACGTCTACGCCATCTCAAACAACGGCTTCTGGGACAACGGCGACGACATGGTGCTGGGCCGCGTGCGACGGGATAGGATCGGAGCCCTCAATGCATCCGACTGGAGGTTCTTTGCGGGCGGCGACGGCGCCCGTGATGCGTCCTGGTCGCCGAAACCGGCCGCTGCGAAACCGGTGCTCGATCAACGCGGGAAACTGGGCATGACCGGTGCGGTTTATTTACACGCCCGCCGGCGCTATCTGATGGCCGGCTGGTATTACCCCGCCGGCGGAGGGAAGCTCAAGGACGCCTGTACGAAGACCGTTTGGGACTTCTATGAAGCCGCCCATCCCTGGGGTCCGTGGACGCGAATCGGTTCGCAGGAGTTCTCTCCGCAAGGCTACTACTCGCCCGAAATCTGCCCGAAGTTCCAGACCGGCGGCCGGGTCTACGTCTTCACGGCAGGCAATTGGAATAATCCCGAAGTCTACCGGCTGACCGTGATTCCGCTCGATCTCGCCTGAGGATCGCGAAAGCCCCGATGCGCGGGAGTGGCCTGCATCGCAATTGGGGAATGTGGCTGCGGCCAGTAGCGGATCAACGCTTGATCGAGGCCGAGCTGACTACTACACCGACGGCACTATTGCCTGGGTGAAAACCGGGGAGCTTGTGGACGGGCCAATCGACAAGACCGAAGAGTGAGTTACCTCACTCGCATTGCAGAAATGTTCTATCCGGTTACTGCCCGTCGGCACCGTGTTGGCAGCAATGTATGGACAAGGTCAAACGAGGGGCCGCACCGGACTCTTGCGAACCCATGCTACGACCAATCAGGCATGCTGCGCCACCGGAGCTGGCGGAAGCGATTGTTTTCACGACGCACGGGAGAGACAATCAGCAACAGATACTGCATCCCATGACGCCCCGCCAACGCCTGCTTTGCGCCATCCGGCGTCAGATTTCGGATCGGTTGCCCGTGACCACGCATCACGTGATGCCCGCGTTCCTCGAATCGCATTTAGGAGGCATCTCCGCCGGCGAGTTTTTCGACCGCTTCGGTCTGGACGCGATTCACTGGACCGTGCCGCACATGCCGGACGCCGGGGCCGGCGAGTACCCCGATGCGCTGCAAGGCGAGATCGGTTTTCTGGAGAGCCGGCGTGTGTCGTCTCCGGAGTGGCACGTGGAGTCCGAGGAGTGCTCCGAGGGCGCGCGCCGTCTCACGCGCTATCGTTTCTTGACGCCGCGCAGCGAGTTGAGCATGGTGATCGAGGATGCCGGATACACGGCCTGGGTGCGCGAGCCGTTGATCAAGCAACAGCAGGACATCGACGTGATTGGCGAGTTCGCCACGGCGCCGAAGTGCGACGTCCCAGAGGTCAACCGAGCGTCCGAGGAGATGGGCGAGCGTGGCATCGTGCGCGGCCACATCTGCTGCTTCGACGTGTTCGGTCAACCGGGCTGCTGGCAGGACGCCTGCTGCCTGGCGGGCACCGAAGCGATGATCCTGGCAACGCAGGACGACCCGCAGTGGGTACATGAGTTCCTCAAGATCCTGCAGCGCCGCAAGCGCGTGTTCGTGCGGTCGCTGAAGGGCGCGCGCTACGACATTCTCGAACTAGGTGGCGGCGACGCCTCGTCCACGGTGATCTCGCCGCGAATCTTCGACCGCTTCGTGGCACCGTATGATTGCGAGCTGATCGAAGAGGCCCATCGCGCCGGGCAGCGGATCGTCTATCACACCTGCGGGGGCATGATGCCGCTGTTGGAGCGTATCGCCGACATGAACCCCGATGCCATGGAGACCTTCACGCCCCGAGGCATGGGTGGCGATACAGACATGGCCGAGGCCAAGCGCCGCATCGGGGATCGAGTCTGCATGATCGGCGGGTTCGACCAGTTTCACTTCCTGAAAGGCTGCACGCCCGAGGAGACCCGCCGCGAAGTCCGCCGCTGCTTCGAGGCGGCTGGCGCGGGCGGCGGTTATATTCTGAGCCCCTCGGATCACTTCTTTGAAGCCGACCTGCCGCTGTTGGAGGCGTTCGCCGACGAAGCGCGGCAATGCGTGTACTGAGCCGGAGGTCGGGATTCTACTGGCTGGCGCGCTAAGCTCCGCACGGGGCGCCGCGGCGCCGGCTGGATCGAGCCCAGCATCTGAAGTGCGGCCCCCTCATTTGGCGGGAACCGCGGTCTCCACTGCCTCTTGGTCCGCCCACGCCCTCTCGATTTCCTCCAGAGTCTTGTTCTTGGTTTCGGGAACCCAGCGCCAGGTGACGACGGCCTGCGCGATGGCCATCGCCGCCAGGAATCCGAATGTGACGGCCTTGCCGATCTGGTTGAACGCATACGGGAAGAAGAGCACGACCACGGCGTTGGCGATCCACTGCGTGAGCACGGGCACGGCCATGGCCGTGCCGCGGATGTTGTTCGGGAAGATCTCCGAGACCAGCGTCCAGAAGACCGGGCCGATGCACGACGCAAAGAACGCCAGATAGCCCAGGATCAGGATCAGCACAACCGTGCCCTGGAAGCGGCCGGCCGCTACCGTCGCGGCGAGAAGCGTCAGGGCGGCTGCCATGCCGAGCGAGCCTACGATATAGAGCGGCTTGCGCCCGAAGCGGTCGATCATCCAGAAGGACACCAAGGTGAAGACGAGATTATTCACCCCGACGATGAAGGTGGAAAACAGAGCGGCATTGAGCTTCCAGCCGGCGGAGCGCAGGATCGTGGGAGCGTAGTCGATGATCGTGTTGATCCCGGAGACGTGCACCAGGATAGCCAGGACAAAGCCGACCACCACCGCGCGCCGGATTCCAGGCCGCAGCAGATCGAGCCAGCCGTGGCGCTTCTCGGCCAGGCTGGCGCGGATTTCGACGGCCTCCGATTCGGCGCTCGCGTGTCCCGCAATGCGCTCCAGAATCGCCAACCCCTCGCCTTCCCGGCCAGCCAGAAACAGGTAGCGCGGCGTCTCGGGCGCGCGCAGCAACAGCACAAAGAAAATCACCGAGGGGATCACCCCGGTGATGAACATCCAGCGCCAATTGGCCGCGCCGGCGTTGCGCAGCAGGTAGTTGATGCAATACGACATCAGGATGCCGACCACGATGGACAACTGATATAGCGTCCCCATGCGCCCGCGCAGCGAAGGCGGCGAAACTTCCGCCACATACATCGGCGACAGAATGGACGCGCCTCCGACCGCCAGCCCGCCGATGAAGCGCGCCAGCACGAAAGTGGCGAAACTCGGCGCCATGCCGGTGGCGATGGAAGTGGCGGAGAAAAGGACTGCGACCCACAACAGAATGCTGCGCCGGCCGTAACGATTCGTAAGCCGCCCGGCAAGCATCGAGCCGATCACGCAGCCGAACAGCAGCGAACTGAACGCCCAGCCCAGGCTCAAGTCGGTCAATTGAAAGTGATGGGTCAGGAACGGGCCGGCGCCGGTGATGATGGCGATGTCGAAGCCGAAGAGCAGTCCTCCCAACGCCGCCGTGGCAGCCAGGAAGATCAGGTAGCCGAGATTGATTTTTCCCGCCAAGACTTCTCTCATGGATACTTCATTGTATTGGCATCGCAGCGTTCGCACAGCAGAAGACGCTAGCGGCTCCATAGCCCGGCCCGCCCCGGCAGCGGCTTCCTTCAAGTCGCCCCTCTCGAAACTGCCTCGGCCCGCACGCTTTACCATTCCCGTGCCTTCCCATCCGAGGCAGTCCCGATAGGGCGCTAACGACTTCCCGATACGAATCCCGCTAAACCTACCTAAGATGCTCTAGTCTGGTCTTGTGAATCAGTTTCCCCAATTCGATTTGACTGGCAAAGTCGCTCTGGTGACAGCATCTGCGCGCGGCCTCGGACGCGCCATCTCACTCGCTTTGGCACACGCGGGCGCCGACGTCGCTCTGGGCTTACGGGACCGCAGCGCTCACGGTGGCCTCCCCGGCGAGATCGAAGCCCTGGGTCGCCGCGTGCTTTCGTTGCAAATGGACGTAACGAGCATTGACCAGATCTTTCGCGCCGTCGACGAGACGGTCGCGCATTTTGGCCGGCTCGACATTCTCGTCAATAACGCAGGCATTGCACCAGGCAATCTCGCAGAGAATGTGCGGGAAGAAGATTACGACCTCACGCTGGCAGTCAATTTGAAGGGAACGTTCTTTGCAAGTCAGGCCGCGGGCCGCGTCATGATTCGGCAAAAGGGCGGCCGGATCATCAATGTCAGTTCACAAGCTGGCTTCGTGGCTCTGCCGACCGAATCCGTGTACTGCGCAACCAAGGCTGCCGTCGTGCACCTCACCAAGTGCCTGGCCGTCGAATGGGGCAAGTACGACATCACCGTCAACGCCGTTGCCCCGACCTTCATTGAAACGCCGGGCACTGAGGTGTGTCTCGCGGATCCCGAGTTCCACGCCGACGTCGTCGAACGGATCGCCGCATTGCACCGCATAGGACAGCCGATGGACGTTGCGGGCGCGGTCGTATTCCTGGCTTCATCGGCGGCCTCTCTAATTACTGGTCACACAATTGTTATAGACGGCGGTTGGACGGCGCGCTAAACACGAGTGCCTGTCTGCGAGAGTCGCCCGGAATCTTGTACGGCGTGCAGCTCGACCCTTACCGGAACTTGTCCACCGTCATCAGGTCGCTTTGCTCTCTTGCATTGTCATACTCTGCGTACAGCAGCCACCGGCCGTCGGGGGACACGGAGAGGCCGTATGCCATGTTTCCCTCTTTCTTCGCGACGGTCTCGACCTTCCAGTTGGCGAAGTTAAATCTCTGGAACGAGGGATTCTCGCAGCCTGAGAAGAAGTAGATCCCGCGTTCGGCCACCGCGAAACCCTCGGAGCACACCGACTCGATGATCCGGATCCCCTCGCCGCCCTCCACAGAATCTCGCCTCACTTCGGTGTTATCCCCCTCATCCACCGGCTCAGACTCGTAGTAAACGAATTTCCATCGGAGCCGTTTCCCTTGTTTTCTCCATCCCGAGCGACTCCAGCGGCCCCGAAAGGGGCGAGCGGTGACTCCTCCAGGATCGAGATGGGGCTTTGACCCGACCCTTGCGGCGCGTTTGCGGGCATGCTGGAGCAAGCAAGGCGGGGTTCTCGTAAGTGCGGTGACTCACCGAACATCAAGTCGGTTTTCAAGTCTCCGGTCCCGCGAGGATCCGCCCACCCAAAGTGCTCGGCTACCGGCCGGCGTCGTCCAGCGCCCGTCGGTCGTCGACCAATACTGAAGCTGGCGCGGGAGGACATGCAGCACAATCTGGATGGACTGGCCGGGCTCCAGGCGGAGCCGGGCGAAACCGGCCAGAATGGAATCCGCAAACTGAGCGCCTGCGGGTGGCTGATCCAGCTTGTTCAGATAGAGTTGTACCACTTCATCGCCGGCGACGGAGCCCGTGTTTTTGATGCGCACGCGGACGTCGATTCCGCTGTCGGTCGCCGGACTGGTCTGCATGTCCGAATAGACAAAACTCGTATAAGACAGCCCAAAGCCGAAGGGAAAGAGCGGCTCGATTTTCTGGCGGTCGAGCCAGCGATAGCCGACCAGAATCCCTTCGCTGAAGGTCGTCTTTCCGCCCACCCCCTGCTCGGAACGCTCGGGGTATGCCGGATCGTTGGCTGGCATATCGGCGAGCCGTTTAGGCCAGGTGAAGGGCAAGCGTCCGCCGGGGTTTTCCTTGCCGAGCAATAGCTTGGCCGTGGCCCAACCGCCTTCGTCGCCGGGCCACCACATCTGCAGAACGGCCTTGACCTTGTTCAGCCAGGGCATCGCCACGGGCTGGCAGAGGTTGAGCACGACGACGGTGTTGGGATTGACGGCGGCGACATCGGCGATGAGCTGATCCTGATCGCCGGGAAGAGCGAACGTGGGCACACCGCGGCTCCAGACGAAGACGACAGCGGTGCGCGCCTGTCTGGCCGCGGCGATGGCGGCGCGGTAATTTTCGGCCTGCTCGCGCGGCGTGACCCAGTTTAGGCGCAGCTGAACGGGGTTATTGGAAGTATCGGGAGCGATTTCGATCCATAGGCGATGCGGGCCGGCGCTGAGCGGCATGGCGGCGCGCAGATTGGCCAGGCCATCAGTGGTGGGCAGAATATTGTCCTGGCCGGCCTGCGTCACTTCGCCGTGGATCCAGTTGAACCAGGATTTGGCGACGGGCTGGTCGTCGATCCTGAGCCGGGCCCAGCAGCCCATGAACTGCAGGTGCAGGCGGTAGGTGCCGCTTTCGGGCACCTGAAGAGTGCCGGTCCATTTGAAGGTGGTATTGGCAGGCAGGGCCGTGCCCGCGGCGAGGGTGAAGTTCACCTGGGCATCGATGGCTAGGGCGTTGCCGGTGCTGGAACCAGAGCGCTCCAGGCCGGGCTTGCCATCGTGCGACAGAAGACCCGCGGGCACGGGGGTGCCGTCCATATCGTTGGCCACGGCGTAGGTAATGTGCGCGTCGCCCGCCAACTGGCGGAGGGCGGTAAGCGTGCCGACTTCGCGCTCGGGCAAGCCGACGGCCTTTTCGCCGGTCAGGCCAACGGCGATGGTCTGGCCCGCGCCCGGACCGATCAGCGCGAGACTCTCGAGATCGGCGGGCTTGAGGGGCAGAGCGCCGGCGTCGTTTTTCAGAAGCACGGCGGCATGAATCGCAGTGCGCTCGACCACGGCCGCGTTGGCGGCGGTATCGGAGGACGTGATGTCGAGCTTCGCTTTGCCATCGAGATAGCCGAACTTCTCCATCTGGACAAGCACTCTTCCCGCGGCCCGGGTAATTGTGTCTTCCGAGACAATGCCAGCAGCGAGAAGCTTCTTCAGGTCGGTCTCCGGCTCGGGCTGCGGCGGCTGCGGGTGCGGTTCTTCCGGCAGGCCGAGCGACGCCAGGGCCGGCCCTTCGTGCGTCGGCGCCGGCGGCGGATTTCCGTTCACGAAGAAAGAGGAGCCCGCAAATGAAACCGGCAGCGGACCGGGCATTTCCATATCGAGCCCGGCGTTGATGAAATCGGTGGCGTGAGTGGCGCCCCAGTCGGAAGTGACGAACCCTTTGAAGCCGTTCTCCTTTTTCAGAATCCCGATCAGAGTATCCGGGTTACCGCACGCATACCGGCCATTGATCTGGTTGTAGGAGCACATGATCGAGGAGACACCGGCCTTGACCGCGGCGGCGAAGGGCGCGGCGTAAACCTCGTGCAGCGTCTGCGGGTCGATGAAGACGTTGGTGGCATTGGTGTCGTACCCGATGAAATGCTTGGCCTGGGACATGATGCCTTCATTCTGGATACCGACAATCTCGGCCGCGCCCATTTCCCCGGTCAGGAAAGGGTCTTCGCCAAAGGTGTTGTAGCCGCGGTCGAAGGCGAAGTTACGGTCGATATTGATAAACGGCTGCAGCACAACGCTGACGCCGTGCGACTTCGCCTCGCGGCCAATCAGCGTTCCGTTAGCCAGCGCGTCTTCGCGGCTGAAAGTGGCCGCAAGTCCCAGGGTCGAAGTCGGCGCGATGGATGGAACGCGGGTCAGCACTCCGGGCGGGCCGTCGGCCAGGCGCATGGGAGGAATGCCGAGCCGCTTGACGCCGGGCAGGTAGCCGGCCTCGCCCTGGTAGGTGGCGGCGTCCTCGCCGGTGCCGTGGATCATGGCGATCTTCTCGTCGAGGGTCATCTGGCTGAGTAGATGGTCGACGCGCGGACTGCTGGTGATCTTCGGCACCTGGGCCAGCAACGCCGCGACGCTAAAGTATGCGAGGACCAAAGCTGAGGTCAAGACTCTTTTCGTGGCAAAACGACTTTGCATTGTGGCTCCCAAGGCTTTATCGGCTTCTTTCGAGGATTCAGCGATTCACGTTGAGCGCGACAGTAGACCCAGGCCTTCTTGTGGGCAATCCTGGTTTGTGCCGCCGACATCGAAAATCATACATCGAACCGCACCCCGTAACCACCTGACCACTTGGCTGAGCGCCTAGCAAATGGACCAATTCGTTCGTGCAGACGATCACTTCTACGGGTTGGCGACTGCGTGACCGTGTGGATCTTATTCTGGATGCCTCAACGCCCGTGCGTTTGGGTCCGCACAGCATAGCGATATCTGGTGATAGAGGTAGCTATTACCTCCGAGCCAGAACCAGGGCGCTTTGTTGATAACCGGCGATCTGATCGAAGAACTCGCGCAAGGCGGGGTATTCGGAGGCCGGCACCAGCGCATCGGCTACCTCCAGCTTTTGCTCGAATAGCAGGCCACTTTCTTTGACGACGTAGCCCGCGCGGTATTTGCCGTAACGGCTATCGATGCTCACCGGATCGGGAATCTCGTCCGGCCGGAGTGCGGCGGGAAGCAGCAGGTGGACCCGATCGCTGCGGCACGCCGAGAATTTCGTGCGCCCATCGCGGCGCTTCCTGGGCCCACACCGCAGCGCTCAGTAGAACGATCGCCAGTGCTTTCACTTGCTCGCCTGCCCGGTGGCGATTTGCCTCAACGCAATCGAGAACTGGTCGCGACCGTGAATCAGGTCAAAAAGATTCTTCAACTGCGGGTAGCTTTGTCGCGACGTCAACAGCAGCCCTTGCCGACCAAAGACGAACTCGCGATGATACGTCAGCTCAACAGTTTTGTCAGCCTTCATTTCGAGATGGTAATAACCGGTGGCGCCGAACTCGAATGACCCTGGGGTCTCGACGCTATCCAGTGCAAACCCTGCCGGGCAGTGAATCGTGACGTTGTCCATTTCCTTCCAGGCATACGGGAACGAGATATCGTAGCGGCGGTCGGTTGCCTCAAATAGCGGCGAATCGCCGCGCTGGAAGTAGAGCGGTTGTAGCAGCAGCCGCTTACGGGTGCGCTGGGCATACTGGGGCAGCTTGACATGGTATTGAATGCGCAGCGGCTGTTCTGGATCGTCGAACTTCTGGACCCGAATCGCGGTCACCTCCGCCTGCGAGAAGATCTTCGTGACATGCTCCTTAACCATCTCCTCCCGGCGCGCTTCGGTCTGATCTTCGTAATCGGAACGCTCTATTTCGGCGTTGTGACCGCTGTAACTCATGTCCACTTCGCCATCCAGCGTGCCATCGAAGGCGAGCTCAAACTTTGCCGTCCGTACGATCGAGGAAGCCTCCGGAAGGGCCACCCCGGTTTCCACGAATTCCAGTTTCTTAGGACTCGTGACCAGCGCCGTGACGTGTTCCTCCTGCCACGACAGCAGATCCGCCGGCAGGCGCCGCGTGCTCACATCGAAGATCCTCCATTGGTCGCCGATCCGAACGGCCATGTCGATGTTGCGCAGAAAGTATTGGTCCAGCAGTTGCGGGTCGAAATGCAGCTCATTGCGGCTGGCGGCGAACGCCGGGCGGGCTTCCAGGCCAACGGCAGCGGCCATGGCCGCGAACAGCGTGTTCAATTCGTCGGCCGTGCCGATGCGCGACCGGAAAACCTCGACCGATGTGCGCTCGCGGTCCTTTGGCATGTGCTTCAGAACTTCGCTTCGCTCCTCCTCGGTGACACGGCGGCCCCACAGCAAGCGCAGGTCTTTGCGGATGTAGCGAATCAGCGCAACGGTCTTCTCTTCGTCGATCTTCGCACCCTCAATCGCCTGCGCCGCGGCCGACTGGATCTGGTCGTCGGCATGCAGCGCGCTTTTCAGCGCCGAGTAATGCTTCTTGCCGATCTCGACCCAGTACTTCTCCGGTTCGCGCCTGGCATCCTGGTGATAGAACATCAACGCCCAGGGCCGGACATTCGGCGGGCTGGGTATCATCGGTTCGTCGTGGTAACCCTGTCAACCGCGCCAACTTCCCGAACGGCGATGCAGGCCTGAGGGCGGTTAGCGACAAGATCCACGCAGCCGGCTTGAAGTTCGGCATGCACAACCTGGACGTGGTTGTCGCCAAAACCGATCCTCTCGTACACCCGGTTCCGGGTCACGGGTTCATGATGTACCCGGACCGCCGTCGAATTCTAGGCAATGCAGTCGGCCCAAAGGACACCTTTATTCCCACAACGAACTCGCCGACTGGTCTCCTGACCAAAGCTGACAAATCGCGGTTTCATGGATGGGATCTGCGCATTGGAGATGAAATCATCACATATGACGATCTGCAAACGATGCCTCCCTACGGTTTCACAGGCTGCATTCGCGGAGCCCACGGCACTACGGTGTCCGCCCATCCGGCAGGCTCCGCCATTGATAACTTCTCAGAGTTCATTGGCTTCTATCGTCCCGATGTCAAGAGCCAGCTATATGACCGCGTAGCTCGGGCAGAAGCCGAAGCACTCGACAAATTCGGATTTGACTAAATCTATCCGGATGGCACCGGCGAAAATCTAGGATATTGGCCGGATGAGCCACTCTGGTACACCACGAACCTCCTAACGGCAAAACTCTTCCGCTATACCCGGCGTGAGGTGATGTTTGCGCATACGCCGGTCTCGGATTATTCGTGGCACGTTTTTAGTCGGGGTAACACGAC